>Ga0163144_10007745_pt1 | contig 23463 bp, 21 predicted proteins | sample OliLak19BULKMAT1_FD_123175 | JGI IMG/M metagenome (GOLD analysis project Ga0163144, IMG submission 123175) | Freshwater microbial mat bacterial communities from Lake Vanda, McMurdo Dry Valleys, Antarctica - Oligotrophic Lake LV.19.BULKMAT1 | ecosystem: Environmental > Aquatic > Freshwater >...
AATGCAGATGCAGAAAGAACATTGATTGCCGATAAAGAACGTGCATTGAATGCAGAGCGCTACCGCCGCTTGCTTGAGGCGTATCAAATCGAGCTCGACTATGGCAGAACGATGATTTCCTATAAAGGGAAGCTTGAGGATGGTCGGGAAGCGGACTTCGTCCGTGTCGGGCGCGTATCGCTGCTGTATCGCACTGCCGATGGTGAGGAGTCAGGATATTGGGACGCCCAGCAAAAAAAATGGGTCGTTGCCAACGAATACAACAAGGCAATTGAAAACGCGGTACTGATAGCAACAAAAGAAAGCACACCTGACCTCGTGACAGTGCCCGTGCCCGCGCCGCAGGAGGTGTCATTGTGATGAGCCTTCATCGAATAGCGCTTGCTGTTATTTCAGTATTACTTACGCAGTTGTTGGCAACCAGTGCGGGTGCGGCCGTGCAGATCGGTGATTTGGATAAGCTGGTTCGACAAATGCGTGATGCGGAAGCCAAGCTTTCGCAGGATCGCGAGGCGACATTCCGCAGCGAAATGCAGAAGCAGGAGCAGCAGGCGCAACAGGCGTTGGCGCGCCGCAATGCTGCGGAGGCGCGCGGCAATGCACTGAATAAGGCTTTTGATGAGAATCAGGTCCATCTCGATGAAATGAAGATATTGCTCAAGCAGCATGAGGGGAACCTCGGTGAATTGTTTGGTGTGACGCGGCAAATCGCCGGTGACGCGGCTAACGTATTGCAGCAGTCAATGCTGACTGTGCACTATCCCGAGGAGGACGGCCGGAGAGATCGAGCCAAGTTCCTGGTGGATATGGCCGGAGCCAAGAGCCTTCCCTCGATTGTCGAGCTCGAACGCATGTGGTTCGAGTTGCAGCGCGAAATGATCGAAAACGGCAAAGTGGTGCGGTTCAAAACACAGGTACTGCAACCGGACAACACCACTGTAGCTATGGAAGTCGTGCGCGTGGGCCCGTTTACTGCAGTTTCCGATGGTAACTACCTTGGCTACATACCGAGCAAAAAATCATTGAGCTTGCTTGACCGACAACTGGGCGGTGAGTTCCGCTCTGCTGCAGAAGATCTGCAGAGTGCGACGGGCGAAGGTTATCAAAGGGCGGTAGTCGATCCGTCGCGTGGTGCCCTGCTCACTCGTTATGTGGAGCGCCCGAACTTCTTTGAGCGAATCCAGCAGGGCGAAGTGGTAGGTTACGTCATCGTCGGCGTTGGCTTGCTGGGAGTGATATTGGCTGCGTTCCAGTATTTCTATCTATTCGTCACGCGCACTGCGGTCAAGGCGCAGCTTTCCAAGCTGTCCAGCCCGGATGCCGGCAATCCTCTGGGTCGTCTGGTACTGGCCTTCCGCGGCGAGCAGCCAGCGGCGAATGCCGAAGTTGCAGAGTTGCGTCTGTCCGAGGCGGTCCTGCGCGAAGTCCCCAAACTCGAACGCTTCCAGTCATTCCTGCGTCTTGCCGTGGCCGCTGGACCACTGTTGGGACTGGTGGGTACCGTTATCGGGATGATCCTTACCTTCCATGCGATTGTCGCTTCGGGCTCCAGTGATCCCAGGATAATGGCGGACGGGATTGGACAAGCAATGATAGCGACCGTGCTGGGTCTGGGTATTGCAATTCCCTTACTGTTTATCAACTCGGGACTGTCGAAGCTATCCACCGGGCTGACGCAGATCCTTGACGAGCATAGCCACACCCTGCTGGCGAAATATCTCGGTGAACACACGGAAAATTCCTGACACTTTCCGCTTACGGTTAAAGTGACCCCAACCCGACCAGATCCAGCATTGGCTGCGGGTAAACGCCCAGCAGCATGATCAATACGGCCGTAATGATTAGCATGGCACCACAAGCACTGCGACTCCAGTCAAAAGGTATCTGCAAGCCGGTGTGGGCGATACCAGGTTCCTGCAGGAACATCGTCATAATCACACGCAGGTAGTAGTAGAGGCCGATGCCACTACTGACGACAAGTATGGCCAACAACCACCACAAACTGGAATTGACGGTGGCCAGAATCACATAAAACTTGCCGATAAACCCCATGTTCATGGGCATGCCCGCCAATGACAGCATGGCTACGGACATAATGACCGCCAGATAGGGCTGTTTCCAGAACAGGCCGCGATAGTCCTGCAGGTCATCGGCATCGGCAGCCACATTGGCGGTGTCTACCCGGTGGGTTCTGGACACAACAGACAGGACGCCAAAGGCCGCGATCGTAGCAAAGGTGTAAGCGAATAAATAAATCATACTGGCCTGCAGCGACGCGAAATTGGAGGCGGCTAACGCTGTAAGCAGATAGCCAAAGTGGCCAATGGAAGAATAGGCCAACAAGCGCTTTAAGCCGGTTTGTTGCATGGCGAGCAGATTGCCCACCAGCATGGAAAGCCCTGCCAGCAAGAACAGAATGTTGCGAAGCGTGGAGCTGTCAAAGATCGGGAACCAGTTAAGCCATCGTACCAAGAGTGCGGCGACAGCAATTTTTGCTACGGTGGCGAGAAAAGCCCCGGCGGGTGCCGGCGCGCCTTCATACACATCCGGTGTCCACAGATGAAAAGGCACCAACGACAATTTAAATCCCAGGGCAATCAAGACCAGAGTACATCCCGTGAGTACCATGGGCGGTGTGTTATCGCCCAGGCCTGCCAATTGTTGGCCCATCGCGGGCAGCGACAGTGTGCCACATTGCGCATAGAGCAAAGCCATCCCAAACAGCAACAGGGCAGAACCTGTTGAGGATAACACCAGATATTTAATACCGGCTTCGAGTGAGCGGGAATTTCTTCGATGGTAGGCCACGAGGCCATATAACGGTATCGTTAACAATTCCAGACCTACAAACAGGGAGGCAAAATGGCTGCTGCTCACCAATACGATGGCCCCAATCAACGACAACAACAGTAACAAATAGAGTTCCTCCCGGTTACCGGAAAACTCTTTGAGATACGTATGGGCCATGGTGCAGCAAGCGAGGGTGGTTATCAGCATCAAGGCGCTAAAGAAGCAGGTATAGCTGTCGATCAGCAGGAGTTCTGTAACGGCTATCGGTTCATTCTTCAGGATCCATGACCAGAGCATTAACGTGGCAAGCAGGGTGGCGTTCAATCCCATCACGGCAAACGTGGCATTCATGCCATGATGACGATAGAAAGCAATCAGGAGCATCAAAAGTGTGGCGCTGATGCTCAAAATTATCAGAGGTGATAAGGCAAGGAGCTGTGCTACTGTGAGCATCATACTTACCTCGCCGCCGCAGAATAAATATCAAGCACTGTTTGCATGGGGCCTTCGGAAAGCGTTAGTACCGGTTGTGGATATAAGCCGAGGGCGAGCAAGGTAAACATGAGAATCACCAACAACCCTCGTTCGCGCAGGGTCAGTGCTTCCAGAGCAGGCGCTTCAATAGTATTTTGTGAAGAAGCGCCAAAAAAAGCCTTTTGTATCATCCACAGACTGTATATGACGGCCAGTACCAATCCGACGGTCGCGATGGAAACGAGCCAAGGTGCGCCTGGGTAGGCACCGAGGAGAATCAGGAATTCGCCGACAAAGTTTCCAAGACCCGGCAAACCCAACGATGCTGCGGCAAAAAACAAGCTGATGGCGGGCAGCCACGCCATGCGGGACCAAAGTCCGCCCATCTGGCGCAGATCCCGGGTGTGCAAGCGTTCATACATCTCGCCGCAAATAATAAACAGTGCGCCTGCCGAAATACCGTGTGCCAGCATTTGCACCACCACACCCTGTAAACTGATAAGGGTGCCAGCATAAATACCCACCAAGACAAAACCCATGTGGGACACACTGCTGTAAGCGATCAGGCGCTTGATGTCGGTCTGGGCGCTGGCCATGATAGCGCCATAAAAAATTCCGATGACACCGAGCGTCATGGCAACAGGAGCGAATTGCTGGGAAGCATGTGGAAATAGCGGTAACGCAAAGCGCAGTAGTCCATAGGCGGCTGTTTTGAGCAGGATCCCCGCCAGATCCACGCTGCCAGCGGTTGGGGCTTCTGCATGAGCATCCGGCAGCCAGGAGTGCAGGGGCACCACGGGTAGCTTTACAGCAAAAGCGATAAAGAATCCCAGCATCACCAGCATTTCCCATTCCGGCTTGAACCGGATGCCACTGTGAAGCAGTGTGTCGTAGTCAAACGTCAGTGTGCCACTGTTGAAATAATGCAAGAACACCAGTGACAGGATGCTGATCAACAATAGCAAGCCGCTGGTTTGGGTAAACAGGAAAAATTTAGTGGCTGCGTAAATGCGCCCCTTGCCATCGCGTGAGCTACCTGTCTCGGCTGAGTGTCCCCACAGGGCAATCAAAAAATACATGGGAATAATCATCAATTCCCAGAAAAAGAAAAACAGGAATAAATCCAGGGCTAGGAAAATACCGATTACACCACCCAGATTCCACAGTAGATTCAGATAAAAGAAGCCCACATGCTTCTGGATCTCCCGCCAGGAACACACCACGGCTGCCAGTCCCAGGCCGCCCGTTAGCAGGACCATCAGTAAAGAGAGACCGTCGAGTCCTAAATGAAAGCTGATCCCCAGAGTTGGAATCCATGGCCACATCACCTCGTAACTCCACTGACCTTCGACGGGCACTGCCTGGAAGCTTTGGCCTCCTCGCCACCAAATGTAAAGAGAGAGCAGAAAAACACCCAGCATGGAGAAGAACGCAATCCAGCGCGGTGCGCCGCGGCTGATGCGTTCGCTTTGCCAGCACAGGAAGCCTCCCAGCACAGGTAGTGCTATCAAGGCGGGAAGAATCAGTGAATCTGGAATCATGACTGGTTAGTCTTCCTAAATCAGGCTAAAAGTACAAACGCCAGCAGCCACACCACCCCCAGCGCCATGGCCGCGGCATACCAGCGAACCTGACCATTTTGTGCCGACACCAGTGGAATGCGTAGTGTTTGAAGCAGTGCAGGGATAAAACTTTCTACGACATAATCCGCAAGATCCCGTGTTGTCCGGGCAATGATGGCGTGAAAGGGTTTGACGAACAGGGCGTTATACAGCAGGTCAAAGCCGAAGGCATTTTTCCACAAGGAGGTGAAAAACTGCCCCACCGCGCTGGCTGCTATACGGCCAATGAACCGACGCTCACCGGCAAACAGGAAGTAAGCGATCGCGACACCGCTGCAGGCTATGGCAATGGAAATTAACTCAAGTAGATGTTTGCCATCCTCATGATTGTCGCCGGGTGAGGGCGGCAATACCCCAGCCAGGGGTGGATGAATCAATGCCCCGACTGCGGTGGAAAGAATCAGCAACACCACGAGAGGAATGACCTGGCTAATGCTGCGATCGGCGTGGGCATGCACTTGCTCTTCGCCATGGAAAACAACAAAGATCAAGCGGAAGGTATAGAGAGACGTAAGCAGGGCGCCTATCAAACCTGCGATCAAAAATTCCGGCTGCTGTGCCGCTAGGGTTTGCCACAATATGGCGTCTTTACTGTAAAAGCCGGCAGTCACAAACGGTAGTGCGGCAAGCGCCCCGCCACCTACCAAAAAACAGGCATACACCAACGGGAGAGACTTTCTCAGGCCGCCCAGACGGAAAATATCTTGCTCATGGTGGGTGGCGATTATGACAGACCCCGCAGAGAGAAATAACAATGCCTTGAAGAAAGCATGCGTCATCAAATGAAAAATCGCGGCGTCAAATGCACCCACGCCCAACGCCAAAAACATATAGCCGATCTGGCTCATGGTAGAGTAGGCCAGAATCCGCTTGATATCGGTTTGTGCCAGGGCACTGAAACCCGCCATCAATAAGGTTACGGCACCCACCACGCCCACGAGATAGAGCACGTCAGGGGCCAGTTCAAATAAGGTGTGGGTGCGTGCGATCAGATAGACCCCCGCAGTGACCATGGTGGCAGCATGAATCAATGCGGACACCGGTGTGGGCCCAGCCATGGCATCTGCCAGCCAGGTTTGTAATGGGATCTGTGCAGATTTTCCTACGGCGCCGCCCAGCAGCATCAGTGCCGCCAGTTGCAGGGCAGCCTGATGGTTATGGGTGGGCGCAAGTTCCAGCAGTGTCTGAATGTGTAAAGTGCCAAACTCGAGAAACAGGATAAACAATCCAATTAACAGCAGCACGTCACCGACGCGGGTGACAATGAAGGCCTTCATGGCTGCTGCGCCATTCTTGGGATCGCGATAATAGAAGCCGATCAGTAGATAACTGCACAGGCCGACGCCTTCCCAGCCAAAAAACAGTATCACCAGATCATCTGCCAGTACCAGCAACAACATGCTGGCTACAAAAAGGTTCATATACGCAAAGAAACGGCTATAGCCATCGTCGCCACGCATGTACCAGGAAGCAAATAAATGTATCAGGAAACCGACACCGCTGATGACACCCGCCAGGGTGAGTGACAGACCGTCCAGACGTAAAGCCACGACAGGAGCAAAGTTGCCAATGCTCAACCAGGTCCACAGCGATTCTACATACACTCCCTGTAGAGTCGGTTGTTGTAAGAGTGCGACGTAGACTGTTGCCACAGTGACAAAGGACAATCCAATCGAACCAACACCTATGAAGGCGGCAATGTGTTCAGGCCAGCGTCCCCGGGAGTATGCCAGTAACACAAAGCCGACCAGCGGAAAAAGAATGGTAAGGTACAAATGATTCATCCGCGCATCTCACTTGCGGTATCAATATTCAAAGAATGAAATTGACGATACAGTCTTAACAGAATAGCTAGCCCAATGGAGGCCTCCGCAGCGGCCAGGGTTAGAATCATGATAAACATGATCTGACCATCGGGTTGTAACCAACGACTGCCCGCCACTACAAAAGCCATGGCGGCGGCATTCATCATGACTTCAATGCTTAGGAGCATAAACAAAATATTGCGCCGCACCATCACTCCTGTGAAACCCAGCGCAAATAGGATAGTCGCAACGATCAGGCCGTGTTCGAGTGGGACCTGTTGTGTGAAAAGGGTATTCATGTGGTCATCGCCTAATCTTCCTTGCCCAGGTGATATGCTACGATTAGCGCTGCCAGTAGCAGGATAGAGGCTAGTTCTACCAGTAACAGGTACGCTCCAAACAGCGAAAAACCAACCTGTTTGGCGTCAATGGTGCCAGTGCCCAAAGCCTGGCCGCCACTACCCGTGTGATGTGACCATAAAGTCCACGCCAATTCACCAAACAACACGCCTGCTAACAGAGCGGGCCCCACCCAAATGCGCGGTGTAAGCCAAAGCTTTTCCTGGCGGCGGGTTTCCTCGCCGAGGTTCAGCATCATGACGACGAATACAAACAGAATCATAATGGCACCAGCGTAGACAATGATTTCAAGGGCTCCGGCAAACGGCGCGCCCAGGCAGAAAAAAATCATGGCAACTGCCAGCAGTGAAATCACCATATACAGAAGGGCATGAATAGGATTGACATTGGTAATAACTCGAATGGTGGCAAAAATCGCTACCAGTGATGCCAGGTAAAATGCTATCGCCATCTCTCTTTACCTTTCAGGGCATCAGGCCGCGCACATCGACAGGTTGGTCTTCATGTTGCGCGGAGCCCTTGGGTTTGCCCGCGATCGCCATACCAGATACGCGATAAAAATTGTAATCATGGTATTTTCCAACACCGTCGATCAATAAATGTTCTTTTTCGTATACCAGGTTTTGCCTGTCGTATTCGGCCATTTCGAAATCCGGTGTCAGTTGGATGGCGTTAGTGGGGCAGGCTTCTTCACACATGCCACAAAATATACACCGGGAAAAATTGATACGGAAGAAATCAGGATACCAGCGACCATCCTCTCTTTCGGCCTTTTGCAGCGATATGCAGCCGACAGGACATGAAACAGCACAGAGATTGCAGGCCACGCAGCGCTCTTCTCCGTCCGGGTCACGGGTCAATACAATTCGGCCTCGATAGCGAGCCGACAACTGAACCTTTTCCTCCGGGTACTGCAGCGTGTCGCGTTTGCGAAAGGTATGCATGAAAACTATATACATGCTGCGCAACTGGCTTGCACAACCCCAGATGACAGATTTCAGAAATGAAATATATGAACGGGAGGTCATCGTATTAGCTTCCACTGGCTGAGTCATACATGAGAATCCAGGCACCGGTGATCAGTAAATTGAACAAGCTTAAGGGCAAACAGACCTTCCACCCCGCGGCCATGACCTGGTCATAGCGAGGACGTTGCAGCGAGCCCCGTAGCAGAATAAAAAGCAGGATAAAAAAACAGGTTTTCATCATGAACCAGATAAAAGCAGGAATGTAGTTCATGACAGTGGGGAAAAGCTGGTAGCCGAAAGCAGCAGGTGGATGCCAGCCTCCAAAAAATAGGGTCACAGTGAGCGCGGAAATCAACACGAGGCCCACATACTCACTGACGAAAAACATGACCCATTTCATGCCGGAATATTCGGTGTGATAGCCCGCCGCCAATTCAGACTCTGCTTCGGGTAAGTCGAAAGGGGTTCTATGGGCTACAGCCACCCCCGCAACGAAGAATGTCAGAAAGCCGACAATCTGCGGAAATACAAACCAGCCGTGTTGTTGTGCGGCCACAATATCACGCATGTTGAATGAACCTGCCAGGGCAACGACGCCCATGATGGAGATCCCCATGAATACTTCATAACTGATAGTCTGAGCAGCGGATCGCATCCCCCCCAACAGGGAGTATTTATTATTACTTGACCAGCCTGCGAACAACACTGCATAGACTGAGATGCCCGCCATGGCCAGGAAAAACAGGACGCCGATGTGCATATCTGTCACGCCCCAGGTCGGTGTAATGGGCACGATCGCAAAGGATATTAACAGCGCACTCATGGCGATAACCGGCGCCAACCAGAACGTGAGTTTGTCTGCAAAGGGCGGGGTCCAGTCCTCCTTGAATAACAATTTGATGATGTCAGCAATCAACTGGAATATGCCAAAGGGTCCAACACGATTGGGGCCATAGCGATCCTGCCACAGGGCCAGTACGCGGCGCTCAACAAAACTGAGAAATCCTGCAAAACACAATGTGACGATCAGAATCACTACAGCCTTTAAGACCGCAATCAGGATCAAAACAATATCGGGAGTGACAAATGAGGGTAAAAGTGTCTCCTGACTCATGTACTGGTTCCCACATTCAGTTTCACCGGTACATCGAAGGGTAAATAGGGCATGCCGGTTAATCCTACGGGCAGGCCCACGAGTCCGGAGGGTAAATGGCTCAGGATACGTACCGCCAGGGACAAATTGAATTCAGTGTTGTGCACTTTAACCAGGATCCCATCGCGCACACCAAGTTTTTCTGCATCAGACGGACTTAGACCAACGTAAGGTTGCTCAAGCAGCATTTCCGTGGCGACAGCGCGGGCAGATAACTCTTCACTGCCAAAGATATGATGCAAGGGGACGGCTTGCCAGGCATCCTGAGCAGCACAGAACGCGGCCGGAATTTCGCTGAAGTAGGCGTCTGTAGGGCCAGTATTGGCCTCTATCAGTCGCACACCGGCATCACCCGCACGGAGATGGCCACCCACTTCATCCTGGAATTTTGTCCAGGCCTGCGGCGAGTTCCAGCCCGGAGCCCAGGCGAATGGCACAAATGAGGCATCTTCATTTGGTCCCACGTAGCCTTCCATGGAGAACGTCAATGCGCTGTCTTCGTCCTGGGAAGCGCGAGGTTCATGCACAGAGAGGTTGGCGCGCATGGCTGTACGACCCGAGTAGCGCCGCGGCGCACGGGCAATTTTCAAACCCTTGACACGATAACTGGCATTTGGTGAAGCTTCTGCTATGCGTGCCAGTGCGGGGATATGTTCAGCACACTCCCGGGTAATTTCGTCAAATTGCGTCCAGGACACCGGTCGATGATCGATAGTGGTGTGTACCCCATGCAGCCAGCGCCAGCTCTCCTTGATATTGGAAGAGGGATCGTAATACTCCGGGTTGTAGAGCTGGAAGTAACGTTGTGCGCGCCCTTCCATGCTCACCACGGTGCCATCACCCTCGGCAAAACTGGCGGCGGGCAAAATGTAATTAGCCCGTGCTGTGGTGGCGTTGGATTGGTGATCTATGGCGACGACAGTAGTGAGATGGCTAAATGCGCCATCTACCAGTTCAGCGGGTGCACGACGGTAGAGATCATTCTCGACAATGATCAGCGCGTCGGCTTTGTCATTAACCAGTGCGCGCAATCCCATATCGGCGGAATCCGCCTGCAACATGGCCACGCCGAGGCTGTTCACTTCCGGTACGCATAGCGCCAACGATGGGGTCCGACCCTTGTTACATAGAGCCATGGCAATATTGGCCGCGGCATGCAGAACGGCTTCCGATGCGGCACCGGTGCCGGATACCACCAAAGGTTCTTGTGCGGCGAGCAAGGCTTGCGCAATTCGTTGCGCCATGCCCCCATATTCTTCTGACAAACCGGGGACTGCGGGTGCATCGTTGTCAATCGCGTGCGCCACGGCAAAACCTAAACGGGCCAGGTCATCTGCTGCACCGTTGACCGTCGATTCCGCCACATCATCGAGGCGAGTGACGTTAAAGCTGGCAATAAACAGAGGGCTTTTTTCACGCTGGCCGATATGTTGTACGGCCGCGATCTGCCAATCAGGAATTTTATTCTCCGCTGCCATTCTCACAGCGAGGGTTTTAACCGCTTGTCGTAACGCCAGAGCAATGCGTGGAGCCGTTTGGGTGACATCTTCACCGAGAACAAAAACTGCGTCCGCTTTTTCCATTTCCCGTAACGCAGGCGTGCGCGCCGGAGTATTTTGCCCAATCTTCAGCACCAGGCGAATATGATTTAACTCTGCCTCGCCAACACCGCAGTAAAAATTCTGGGCACCAACGAGATCCCGCAAAGCATAATTTGCTTCGAGGCTGGCACGGGGAGAACCGATACCAATTACCCGTTGTCGCGCAATTGCCGGCCGCAAGCTATCCCCGATTTTATTGAGCGCTTCGTTAGTAGTGAGGATTTCCAGTACCGTGTTGTCGAAAGTAGTGCTGGTGCGAAAAAAGGGCTGCCGAGGCCTGTCCTTGCGATTTACATAGCCGTGTCCGAAGCGTCCACGATCACAGAGAAAGTAGTGGTTGATCTCACCGTGATAGCGGTTTTCGATGCGACGCAATTCTCCATAGCGTTCACCTGGACTGGTGTTACAGCCGACACTGCATTGTTGGCAGATGCTGGGAGAAAATTGCATGTCCCATTTTCGGTTATAGCGTTCAGAGTGTGTTTTGTCTGTAAATACCCCTGTGGGGCACACTTCAATCAGGTTGCCGGAAAATTCGCTTTTGAACACACCATCACGCTCACGGCCAAAGTACAAATTATTATTGGCCCCGTAGACACCCAGGTCATCGCCACCGGCATAATCGTTGTAATACCGCACACAGCGATAGCACGCGATACAACGGTTCATTTCATGCTTGATGAATGGTCCAAGGTCCTGGTTCTGGTGTGTGCGTTTGTTGAAACGATACCGGCGCTTGGTATGACCGGTCATGACGGTCATATCCTGTAGATGACAGTGGCCTCCCTCTTCACACACAGGGCAGTCGTGTGGGTGGTTGGTCATGAGCCATTCCAGGACGGATTTGCGGAACGCTTTGGCTTCCGCGTCGTCGATCGATATATACATGTTGTCTGTGGATTGTGTCATGCAGGACATCACGAGCCGGCCGCGTTTATCATTGGCGTCGGCGTACTGCTTGACCGCACAAGAGCGACAGGCGCCCACGGAGCCCAGTGCCGGGTGCCAACAGAAGTACGGAATGTCGAGACCCAGAGATAAACAGGCGCGCAATAAATTATCCGCGCCGTCTACTTCAAAAGGTTTGTTATCTACATAAATGGTTGCCATCGTTAACTCGCCTTCTGGCCATCCATATTCTGGATTTCTGTATTCAGTATGCCGCGCTCAAACTCACGGCGGAAAAATTTCAAAGCGCTCTGCAGTGGTTCCATGGCACCTGGTGCATGGGGACAGAATGTTTTTCCTGGCCCGAGGAAGTGTGTCATTTCCTCCAGCACTTCTATATCACCTGCCTGTCCCTGGCCGCGCTCAATATCCTGCAGCAATTTTACCGACCAGGGCAAACCATCTCGACAAGGCGTGCACCAGCCACAGGACTCGCGCGAAAAAAATTGCTCCAGGTTGCGCACCACGGAAACAATATTCTGCTTGTTGTCGACCACCATGATGAGTCCGGTGCCCATGCGACTACCCGCTTTGCCGATGGTGTCATAGTCCATGGCCAGATCCAGATGTTGCGGTAGCAGGAAGTCGGTTGAGGCACCCCCCGGTAACCAGCACATCAATTCCAACCCATCCTGCATGCCACCAGCATATTCATATAACAGTTCACGGCAGGTCGTACCTATAGGCAATTCCCAAACGCCAGGGCGTTTGGCGCGACCGGAGACACCGTATAATTTAGTGCCGCTATCCGCGCTTTTGCCGCGGGACAGACCTTTAAACCAGTCAGCACCCCGCACGACAATGGCGGGAATGTTGTAGAGAGTTTCAACATTGTTGACGACCGTCGGTTTTCCCCAGAGGCCGGCAATCTGTGGGTAGGGGGGTTTGGCGCGTGGGTTGGCGCGGCGACCCTCAAGGGAGTTGATCAGCGCGGTTTCCTCGCCACAGATATAGCGCCCTGCCCCGGTGTGTACATGCAATTCCATGCCCCAGCCAGAACCGAGAATATTCTTGCTGAGATAACCTGCGGCTTTTACTTCTGCGATTGCGCGATTCAAACGTTCCGCTGCGACGACATACTCGCCGCGCAAAAAGATATACGCTTTTGACACTTGCAGGGCGTAGCCGACCAATATCATGGATTCTATTAATTGATGGGGTAATTGCTCCATCAATAAGCGATCTTTAAAGGTGCCGGGTTCCATTTCGTCGGCATTGCAGATGAGATATTTGTCTTTGGGCGCGGTTTCTCCCATCGGGACAAGCGACCATTTCACCCCGGCGGGGAAACCGGCCCCACCGCGACCACGGAGGTTGGCTTCTTTCACCAGAGTTTGCACAGCCTGTGGATTCAATTCCTGGATGGCTTTGCGTAATCCGGCAAAGCCTTCCAGCGATTCATAGGTATTCAGATCGAGTGGTGTGCTGCCGAGCTTGTCAAGGCGCCAGGTCAGTGGGTGGGTCTCAGCAGATTTTAAAATGGCAGCATTCATAATGATGGCATTACCGATAAGTTTCCAACAATGTTGCTACTTGTGCGGCCGTCACCGGGCCGTGAGTATCATCATCAATCATAATCGCGGGACCTTTGTCACAATTACCTAAACAGCAAATGGGTAACAGTGTGAAGCGACCGTCTGCTGTCGTATGTCCATAGTCAATATTCAAATGGTGTTTAATCGCCGAAATAAGGTCGTCATAACCGGTGAGAAAACAGGCAATGCTGTCGCAGACTTTAATAACGTGGCGGCCTACCGGTTTACGGAAGATCAAATTGTAAAATGTCGCCACACCTTCCACATCTGCTGAAGGAATATCCAGGATGCCGCCGATAGCGGCAATCGCCTCATCCGGCACCCAGCCGTGGCGTTTCTGCACAATCTTTAATGCATCAACCGAAGCTGCTCGCGCATCGTCATAGTGCTCTATGCTGTGCATAATTGCTTCCCGATCCTGCGGGTGAAAGGAATACCGCATGCTACGGTCAGTCGCAAGAATACTGCTGGGCTGTATAGGTTTAGCGGTCAACATCGGCCATCACGAAGTCAATACTTGCCAAATAGGCGATCAAATCCGGGATCATGGATCCGCGAATCACCGAGGGAATTTGTTGCAGATGCGGAAAGCTGGGCGTGCGGATGCGCGTGCGGTAGCTCATGGTGCTGGCATCTGATATCAGGTAATAGCTGTTGATGCCTTTAGTGGCCTCAATCATCTGGCTGCTTTCACCCGCGGGCATCACCGGTCCCCAGGACACGGCAAGGAAGTGCGTGATCAGGGTTTCAATATCCTGCAACATACGTTCTTTGGGAGGAGGGCAAGTGAGTGGGTGATCCGCCTTGTAGGGTCCGGCTGGCATATTGTTCAGGCACTGCTCGATGATGCGCAGGCTCTGGCGAATTTCTTCGATACGCACGATAGCCCTGTCATAGGCATCGCCATTGGCGGCAACCGGTACGTCAAACTCAAAACGATCGTACCCGGAATAGGGACGCTTCTTGCGTAAATCGTAATCCATACCGGTAGCACGCAGGCCTGGGCCTGTGACGCCCCATTCAATGGCTTCTTTAGTGTTGTATTGTGCTACACCGATGGTGCGGGCGCGCAAAATACCATTGCGAAAGGCCGCTTTTTCGTACTCCTTGAGACGTTTTGGCATCCAGTCCAGCACTGTACGCACCACCTTTTCCCAGCCTCTGGGAAGATCGTGGGCAACACCACCAATGCGGTACCAGGCGGGGTGCATACGAAAACCGGTTATGCCTTCTATCACATCAAAAATCTTTTGCCGGTCGGTAAACATGAAAAAAATGGGTGTCATACCACCCACATCCTGCACATAGGTGCCGAGAAACAGTAGATGTGAAGAGATGCGGAAAAATTCCGCCATCATGACGCGGATGACTTCAACCCGTTCGGGTACCTTGATCCCGGCCAGTTGTTCGACTGCCAGTACATAGGGCAGGTTGTTCATCACGCCGCCGAGATAATCGATGCGATCCGTATAGGGAATGAAGGAGTGCCAGCTTTGGCGCTCCGCCATTTTTTCAGCGCCGCGATGGTGGTAGCCAATGTCTGGTACGCAATCGATAATTTCTTCGCCATCCAGTTGCAACACAATGCGAAAAGCGCCGTGAGCTGAAGGATGATTTGGGCCGAGATTAAGAAACATGTAATCTTCATTGGCGGTACTGCGTTTCATACCCCAGGCTTCTGGCTTAAAACGCATGGATTCCTGTTCTGCGTCCTGTTTTACCGCATCCAGATAGAAGGGATCAAACTCGGTAGCTCTGGCTGGATAACTCTTGCGCAGGGGATGGCCTTGCCAGGTGAGGGGCATCACAATGCGAATGAGATGAGGATGGCCGTTAAAATTGATGCCGAATAAATCCCATACTTCCCGTTCGTACCAGTTGGCATTGGCAAACACGCTGGTGGCAGAGGGCAGGTTCAGGTCATCCGCTTGCAATGCCACTTTAATGCGAATATCACCACCATAGGTGAAGGTCGTTCGTTCCAATGCGAGCAGATGATAAAAAACAGTGAACTCTGACGGTGGCTGGCCGCGGCGATAATTGCGCAACTGTTCATCAATGGCAGACAGATCGAAGAGCATGCTGAACGGTTTCGGCAATTGTTTCAGGAAACGCAATACGTCCAGAAGGCTGTCCCTCGGTACCCAGACCGTGGGTACGCCATCGCGGGTGCGCTGGAAGTCACAGGTTTCCTCGCCAAAGCGTGAATATAATTCGCGCACCACGTCATATTCGGTGCCGCGCAGCGAATTACCGTTCAATTCAGATGCTTGCAGATCTTTGATTTCAGTGGACACGGCTGTTCGTTTATCGAGTGATTAAATCTGGTCCGGGGAACGCAACACCTGCACCGCACAACGCTCTTCTTGTTTCAAGTCGCGCTGTGCAGGTAGGTTGGCTTTATAAACCCCTTGCTCTCCCACCATCCAAGACAGGGGACGACGCTCCTGGCCGATAGCATCCTGCAGCAAATTCAAACCCTGGATAAACGCTTCCGGACGCGGCGGACAACCGGGAATGTAAACATCCACTGGCAAAAACTTATCCACGCCCTGTACCACGGAATAAATATCGTACATGCCGCCGGAGTTGGCACACGCTCCCATGGAAATCACCCATTTGGGCTCCAGCATCTGTTCATACAAACGCTGTACGACGGGGGCCATCTTGATAAAACAGGTGCCGGCTATCACCATCAAATCCGCTTGCCGCGGTGAGGCGCGAATTACTTCTGCCCCAAAGCGGGCAATATCATGGGGTGTGGTAAGGGACGTGGCCATTTCCACGTAGCAGCAGGAGAGGCCAAAATTGTAGGGCCAAAGGGAATTTTTGCGACCCCAGTTGACGGCATCGTGGAGGATAGTTTCCAGTTTGCCGAGATAAATATTTCTGTGGACATGATCATCGAGGGGGTCCGGTACCGTGGATTTCTGGCTGTTGGGGTAGTGGCCAGTGGCATCGGGATCTATTCGGGTGAGGGTATAATCCATGGAATTCTCCAGTCTTGTATAAATGACGGATGATCAGGAATGAGGAGAGTGTTCATTGGCCTTGCGACGGCGACTCTCGGGCGCCCAATCGAGGGCGCCTACCTTCCAGACATAGGCAAGACCCGCCAGTAATACAGTGATGAAGATGGCAATTTCGATGAAACCAGGCCAGCCGCTTTCCCGCACCGTGATGGCCCAGGCATAGAGGAAAAGGGCCTCCACATCAAAAATGACAAAGAACATGGCCACAAGGTAGAACTTGGAAGAAAGGCGGAGACGGGCGCTGCCCACAGAGACGATGCCGGATTCGAAAGGTTCTATACCGGCACGGCCGCGATTGCGGGTACCGATGAAATAGGAGATGCCCAGCATGGCGACACACAGCACCGCAAGCACCAGCAGATAAATGCCGAAGGACCAGTACTGCGCAAGCGTATCGGGCGTTGTAGTCACGGTCGAACCTCGGATCAATCCAAGTGTTTATAAAACAACAAGTAGCAGGAGATTTTTAACTGATTAAGCGCGGGATTTGCTACCAGTTATGGCAGGCTTATGGTACTGAGTCAGGCTCAAAATTGCACGATTTATATGGCTGTCTTTTTACCCGGGCTGCACACTGGCGCCGCCGGCGCGACAGGCAGTCCTTCAGTGCAGGAATGAGAATCGGGTCAACCGGCTGGAGCCCCTCTGGTTGCGATTAATCCGACCCAGGCGCTCGCGCATGCGCTTCATCAACTCCGTTTGTTTTGCGTTCAACCACTCCTCGCGCGACACATCCTCGCCGCGCCCCCGTTCGTCGGAACTGCGGTAGCCGCAGAATTCATCGTACGCTTCCAACTGGTGCCGCAACTCGCGAGCCACCAGCTCGATCATGATGGCGTCGTCGATCAGCCCAATCACGGGTACATCGTCGGCAATCAGGTCCGCCGGGTTGTGGAAGTAGGCCAATGCGCTGATCACGTCGGTTCTCTCTTGACCGTCAAGCCGCCATTCCGGGTCTTCCAGCATGGCGATCATGGTCGCCAGGCGCTCCAGGCGCTGGCGCACGAACAGTGGATGTTTCTCAGCGTCAACGCCTTTAAGGACTTTACGCGCCTCGTGGATGATGTCCTCCTCCGACAGACTATCGGCTCCGTCTTGCGCGCGACTCATGATGCCACGAAAGAATTCGATATCCGTGTCGTCAAGTGAGAAGTTGATGTCGATAGTCATGGGAACCTTCCTGTTTTTAGTTAGAGTTTTTACACACGGCTGAGAATGGCGGAAAGCGCCTATGATAAGTTAGATGCGTGACAAGATGTAAGCTGTTTGCCCGAAAAGCGTCACGCTGAACACACCAAAATCCGTGCGCGTCACACCGACAGGGACACAGCTGTGCAGGGCCCTCGACGCACTACTTTTTTGGTATAAAAAAAGGAGCTGTAAGAGCTCCTTTTATCTTTTCATTCCAAGACTGCCAGGACTTAGAGTGGTACTACATTCTCTGCCTGGGGGCCCTTCTGGCCATCCGTCACGTTGAATTCAACCTTTTGGCCATCGGCCAAAGTTTTGAAGCCATCGCCCTGGATGGAGCTGAAATGCACGAACACATCGGGGCCATCTTCACGCTCGATAAAGCCGAATCCTTTGGTTTCGTTAAACCATTTAACAGTACCTGTTGTCTTAGACATAATGTTTACCTGTATAGCTAGCGGCGCCATGTCCAGGCACCTTTTCATTTAAATTGTTATTTATGGTTTACGTACGATGATCTTGATGGAACTTCGACCGTGAGCATAAATACCGCTGAAACCCCTCAGCATTTGGAGTGTAGCACCATAATTGGCGATTCACAGAGCGCTCGCGCAACTATTTTTAGTCATTTTTCTTGCCACCTGCTGGTCGCTTTGCCCAATGGGCATACCCTAATTACGCCAAGGGCGCGTGAGCGGCACCCAGCAGGCCAGTCGTTTCAGAGGTAATAACGTACAGCGGCACGCGGGCCAGATGCACTCGCATGTTCCCTTTCTCCTGAAAACGCCGTACAAACGGACTGGCCTGCAGGAACCCAATCATCCGGTGTATGAAGCCCCCGGCCAGGTAAAGTCCCCCATAGGCGCCGTTGGCGAGGACAAAGTCGCCACTGATAGACCCCAGCAGGGCGCAAAAGGTGTTGAGTGTCAGCGCACAGAGCTCACATTCTCCCGCCAGGGCTTTGGCCGAGATTTCCTCCGGGGACAGGGGCAGTCTGTCCTGACCCTGAATGGCGGCCAGTGACACATAAAGGCGTTGCAGGCCGGGGCCAGACACCAGCAATTCGCCGTAGATCTCCCCGTATTCTGGCTGTAGGTAACGAAACAACTCCAGTTCCAATTCCGTGGCGGCCGCCAGGCCCATATGCCCTGGCTCGCTGGCGCAGGCGAGGGGTACTCCTCCGACCATGCTCAGCGTCGATCCTCCCAGGCCAGTGCCCGGGCCGATCGTGGCCAACTTGCCGCCCTCAGTAATCGTCCCCGCATGCACGGTGGTGAGATCGTGGGCAGACAGATGCGGTAAAGCATAGGCGTTGCCCTCGAAATCATTGATGCAGCGCAGCCGGGAAAAACCGAAGCGCTCGACCAACTCGCGGTGGGAGAAAGACCAGTCGATATTGAGCATGGTCACCCTATCGCCAAACGGTGGTGCCGCCACCGCCAGACAGCAATCTGTTGGTGGTGGCTCGTTCAGGGCGTCCAGCCAGGCGGCAATGATATCCTCGAATTGCCCGTGGTCCCGATTGACGTAGGTGCGCAACGCCCGCAACTCGTTGGCCAGCGGATCAAACAGGGCCAGGCGGCTATTAGTGCCACCAACATCCGCCACGAGGCGCTTGGCGCGGGGGTCTGGCAATGGCATACGCTCAGTAGACCGGCAGGATCTTCATAATATTGGTAGAGCCGGCAGTCCCCATAACAGCACCCTTGGTCAGAATAATGGAGTCACCCTTGCCCAAATAGCCGCCATCCAGTAAAAATTCGATCGCCCTGCCGTCGACGCTGTCCGGATCAAACGCGGTGGCATCGAAAAACAGCGGCACGACCCCGCGACATAGACAGAGTTTCTGCAGTGTTTCGCTGATGCGACTGAGCGCGAAAATGGGTAAGCCGGAGCTGAGACGCGACATAAGCCGCGGGGTGGTGCCGGATTCGGTGAGGCAGGCAATGCCGCGCACGTTGTCAAAGTGGTTGGCGGCGTATATCGCCGACATGGCAATGGTCTCCTGGGCATTGGCAAACGTGGTGTTCATGCGGAATCTGGACGTTGTGGCCACCGACTGGCGCTCGGCGCCCAGCGCCGCATCCGCCATCGCCTCGACGACCTCCACGGGATAGTTACCCGTAGCCGTTTCCGCCGACAGCATGACAGCATCAGTGCCATCAAGCACCGCATTGGCTACGTCAAATACCTCGGCGCGAGTGGGCATGGGGCTGTTGATCATGGACTCCATCATCTGGGTCGCGGTGATAACCACGCGGTTCATCTGGCGCGCACGGGAGATCAGCTCCTTCTGGATACCAATCAACTGGGCGTCCCCGACCTCAACGCCGAGGTCGCCGCGAGCGACCATAATGCCGTCCGACGCTAATACTATGCCGTTGAGCGTGTCTTCGTCAGCAACCACTTCGGCGCGTTCGATCTTGGCGATAATCGCCGGTTGCAGCTGATGTTGCTGCAACAGTCTTCTGGTCTGGAAGATGTCTTCAGCATTGGATACGAAGGAGACCGCCACGAAGTCCGGCCTGACCTCGCTCAGGCGATCGATATCGGTGAGATCCTTGGCCGTCAGCGCGGGTGCCGCTAAGCCGCCACCGAGACGGTTGATGCCCTTGCGTGAGCTCAGTTTGCCGCCGACAAGAACACTGCAATCCACTGCGCTGGCCTCTACATCGTCTACGCGCAGGCGGATGCGGCCGTCATCCAGCAGCAGTATGTCACCGCGTACCACGGTGGTGCAAAGCGCCTTATATTCCAGGCCTACGCCGCGAATGTCGCCCTCGCCTTCACCCAGATCGAGGTCCAGGCGGAAGCGGTCGCCCGCAGTGAGTTCGATGAAATCGTTGCGAAAACTGCTGATACGGATCTTGGGGCCCTGCAGGTCGGCCATGATGCCCACATAGTACCCGGCAATGCTTGCCTGCCGGCGAATGCGCGCAGCTACCCGGACATGTTGCTCCGCGGTGCCGTGGCTGAAGTTGAGACGAAAGACATTGACCCCGGCACCGATCAGCTTGGCAATAACGTCGTCCGATTCACTGGCCGGACCGATGGTAGCGACGATTTTGGTGCGTCTAATAACCTTTGGGTGCACATTGATTCCTGTGGTTGATAACGCCAGTTGTTGGCGCCGCAAGCCACGGACCGCAACGCCAAAACTGACGCTGTTTTAGTGCGGGCCCGCGGGGAAAGCGTTAGCCACGATGATGCCCTGTTACGCGGCAGCGCGCCAGTGTCCGGCGCACTCAGACAAGGGCTTAGGCCTCGGTCGCCGTATGACGCAGGTAGTCGATCACGAGATCGGGAAAATCGGTGAACAGGCCATCGATCCCCGCCGCGCCGATGAAGATATCCAGTAATTCCGTAAAACTGGCAATGCCCGCCGGCAGTTCATCGCGGCGCAAGGTGTAGGGGTGCACCTGCAGTCCCCGTGCCTGGGCCAGTGACACCAGATTGCTCAGGCGGGCGCTGCCGGAAGCGGTTTTGCCGAGGTAGATGTGGGGCAGGAAGGGACCGATGCCCTGGGCATAGCTTGCTACATAATCCAGTCCTTTCGGCGTCCTGAGGTAGTCGTAGTCCACCGCGCTGTCTTCGCCCCAGCTGTTCTCGCCGATGAGTTGGATCAGCGGCAGTGGTGTCTTGAGCTGCTGGCGTAATTGGCACAGGGTGTGGTCATCAAAGCACTGCAAAAAAACCTGGTCGGGGCGATTCCAATAGCCAGTCTCCTCCAGCACCCTCAGGATGGCCGCAGACAAGTCCAGGCCCTCGCGCCGGTGCCAGTTGGGCGATTTCAGTTCGATATACAGGCCGGTGCGGCACCTGCGGCTGCGATCCAGACCGGCGAGCAGGTCGATTTCCTCGGCGAGGGTGGGCACCTGGAACAAGGCAGGCTGTGCTGGAAACCGTTCGGGAAAGACGGCTTTGCCCGTATCCTGGTGGGTGCGCTCGTGCACCCGCAACTGGCGGATTTCCTGTAAATCAAAATCGATGGCGTAAAAGCGCCCATCGGCCCGGGCGCGGCCGGGAAAGCGCTGCGCCACGTCGGTGGTGCAGTCGAGGTGGATGTCGTGCAGTACGATGGCCGTCCCATCCCGGCTCAGCACCACATCCTGCTCGATAAAATGGGCGCCCATGGCATGCGCCAGGGCTTTGGCTGCAAGCGTGTGTTCCGGTAGATAGCCGCTCGCCCCACGATGGGCGATAACGATAGGACTGGTGTGCATAACCAGGAGGTGATCAGGGCAGGGCGGCTACCCAGGAGTCGTCTTCAAACCATTTCTTGCGCAGTTGGGTCAACACGCCGGTTTTCTCGTAGGCGCGCAGGTAGTTGTCTACGAGGTTAAAAAACTGCGAGTCGTCCTTACTGACGGCGATACCAACGGGTTCTACCGTCAATGGTTTTTCCAGGGTGGACAGACCCGCTTCGGGAAAGCGCAGCACCGCCAGGATACACTGCGTCATATCGGCCACCATGGCGTCGGCCTTGCCCTCGATCAGCATGGCCACGCCCTCGTCGTAGCTCGCGTATTCGATGAGTGTGGCCTGCGGCGCGATAGTCCTGACAAAGTTGGCGTGGGTTGAGTTGCTCAGGGCGAGCAGTTTGAGACCCTCGCGATTGAACTCCTCGGCGGAGGAAATTTTGCCCAGAGCCGAGTCCTTGGTCAGAATAGACATGCCGGACATCATGTAGGGACCGATGAAGGAGACCAGTTCAGTGCGCTCCGGGGTGATCGACATATTTGACAGTACCATGTCGATCTTGTCCTCTTCCAGGGCCTTCATCAGTTCGCCAAACGGCATGGGCTTGATCTCAAGCTTCACGTTCATGGCCATCGCCAGCGCTTTCGCCAGATCCACATCAAAACCCATCAGCCCACCTTCGCGATTGGTCATGGACATGGGTGGCTGATTGCCCGACATGCCCACTTTCAGTACCTGAAAATCGATCACGCGCTGCAGGGCGTCTCCGGCCAAAGCGTGGCCGGGGAGCACCGCGACGAGTGCCATGAGGCCGGCCAGCAGGACGTGTTTAATTGCTTTGAACATGGTGAAGTTCTCCCGTAGATGAATGGTCCAGCCTACTACATAACGCAGTGTTTGGCATAACTGGCGGTATCGTTGGCGGTCCACTCACCCTTGGGTTTGTCCGAAAAGTCCTGGCACCAGTCTGCAGACCCCACGGTAGTGCTGGCTAGCAGGCAGTGTCTGGCATACGTGGCCGCGTCAGAGCTGGTCCATTCGCTCTTGGGCTGATCTTTTTTCATGGTGCACCACTTATCGCTGCCGGGCTCCACACTACAGGCACCCAGTAGCAGGATGCTGCCGATCACAAAAATCCGTCGCATAGGGGCACGCCCTTATTTTTTCAACTGCATTTTTATCGTGCTCTCCGTGGCCTTGCCATAGGGTGGCAGCATGCCTCCCAGCTTGGCTATGTTGAAACTGGCTTGGCGGTAGATGGATTTGGCGTGACTGAACGTCTGGAAGCCCTTGAACCCGTGGTAGGCGCCCATCCCGCTGGGACCGACACCGCCGAAGGGCAGCTCTTCCTGTGCGACCTGCATAATGACATCGTTGATGCAGACGCCGCCGGAGGTGGTGCGGCCTATTAACGCAGCCTCTTCCTGTTTGTCCTCGCCGAAGTAATACGCGGCGAGTGGTCGGGGCTTGCTGTTAATGTAGCTGATAGTCTCTTCAAATTTGCTATAAGTGCGAATGGGGAGCAGCGGCCCAAACAATTCCTCCTCCATCATGCGCAAATCGTCCGCCGGTTCCGGAATCAATGTGGGCGGTATTTTCAGCGTGCCCTTCTGTGCACTGAAGTTTTCCCCGGCAGGATTGATGGGGATGACTTTTTGCCCGCGTTCGGCAGCTTCGGCGAGGTAGCCATTGAGGCGCTGGTAGTGGCGCTCGTTGATGACTGAAGTGTACTGAGGATTGTCCAGGATCTTTGGATACATCCGGCCAACGGCTTTTTGTGCAGC
>Ga0163144_10007746_pt1 | contig 23463 bp, 15 predicted proteins | sample OliLak19BULKMAT1_FD_123175 | JGI IMG/M metagenome (GOLD analysis project Ga0163144, IMG submission 123175) | Freshwater microbial mat bacterial communities from Lake Vanda, McMurdo Dry Valleys, Antarctica - Oligotrophic Lake LV.19.BULKMAT1 | ecosystem: Environmental > Aquatic > Freshwater >...
CCCGCGAGGCGCGAGATAAACTCACGGCGCGCCGCGTTCACGTCCATCTGCAACAGCCCGATCGCCACGTCCGGGTCGCTCGGGTTGCGCTCCCCCATGCCCACGAGCATCTCCCGCGCCTGCCGCAACAGTCGCTCGGCCTCGCCAAGGTCCACCGGAGGAGTCGTCCGCCGTCGATCCGACATCACCGAATGGAACTGCGCCAGTTCCAGCCCCGCCTCGGCATCCGTCGGGTCGGCCTCCAGCGCGAGCCGCAGGTCGCGCTCCGCCTGCGCCACCTCCTCCTCGCTCTCGGTCATGTTCAGTGAGTACAGCACGCTGAGCGCCAGCCCGCTGTACTTGTACAGCGTGTGCCACTCCTCGCGCGTGCCCTGTCCAGGCGCCGGCGGCATCCCCCCCGCCTCATAGAACTGCTGGCTGGCCCGCGCCTCGTTCAGCAGGTACCGCCACGCCGCGCTGCGCGAATCGCCCATCATCTGGTCGGCCTTCATGTCCAGATACCGCAGGTGCGCGTCCAGGTCCGCCGTCCGCCCCATGTGCGCCACCTGACGCACCGCGTTGGAATAGTCCTTGACGAAGCGGTCCTCGAAGTCCACCTGGTTGTCGATCACCCGATGCTCCATCGCGTTGATCCACTGGTTCAACCACTCCACGTTCGTCCGGTCGTGCGCCACCGCGAACGCGTACGACTGGTCCGCGGCCTCGTAGTCCTGGGTCGCCATCGCCTCCGCGCCGCGGTCCGCCCAGTCCTGCCCGGACTTCTTGAGCACGAAGACGAACACCAGGGCCATGCCCGCCAGCACCAGGGTCAGCGCCGCGCCAAGCATCACCACAAACTTCACGTTCACCTTCGCCGCCATGAGTCCAGACTCCTTACCCCGCGGGTCGCCCGCGAGCAAACGCACCAGCCGGGCCAAGGGTGCCCCGGCGATTGTTCAACCTCAGCCACCCACGCCCGCCGAAGCCGGGTCCGCCCCGCCCGATACACCTGATTCCGTTTCCGATTCAGGCTCCACGCCCGCGGCCCGACCTCGCCGCGGATTGTCGGCCGGATACTCCCCACGCTCAACCAGAACCCAGTCAGGGGCACAACGCATGATCTCGCCCAGCAGCTCGTCCATCAAGGCCCCGGCCTGGGCCGCCAGTTCCTCCGCGCTGCCAGTTGTCTGGCTCGTGAACTGCACCTTCAGATAGAAGGCGTAGTCATCCTCCAGCCGGAACGCCAGCAGGCGAACCCCGTCCGCGCTGGCCGTCGTCGCCCCGTTGGCGATGAAGAAGTAGCCCGAATACACCTCGCCCTCGCCGGGCATCAGGAACTGCGTCACCCGGATCTGGATGCCCCGCGGATCGAAGGGCAGGCGCACCCGCGACCCGCCGCTGTCGCCCCACTCGTTGCTGAGCTTCGTCGTGAACACCCGCCCGCGCAGGTGCTCCAGCGCCGGGTCACTCTCGACCGATCCATCCGCGAGCCAGTCCGAGTCATCCAGCGGCAGCCGCAGCGTCACCGCCGTCGCGCCCATCTCCATCCCCCCGCCCACGAAGCACCGCTCGGGAACATGCGGCACGGTGTCGATCGTGCCGGTGTAATACGCCAGGTGCAGGTCGATCACCACCGGGTTGACCGTCCGCAACGTGCCCTTGCGCGCGAACCGCCGCGTCACATAGTTCTCGGTTCCCAGCGTCTTGAGCACGTCCGCCGACACCGCCTCGTCCTGCCCATACCTTTCCCAGTTCTCCGTCTCGGTCGGGATCGACGCCACCATCCGCGGCCCGGGCGCCTCGATCGGCAGCTTGCTCAGGTACAGCTTGAAGTACGAGACCGCCGCCCCCATGCCCGCCGCCGTCGCCCCCAAAGCCAACAGCGCGACCAGGCACGCCGGCGAACGCAGCGAACGCCACAGCCCCGCAGTGCCAGCCCCGGGTGGCGGAGGACCAAGCGGGCGCACAATCTTCTTCGCCGGAGCCTTCTTGGCGGGCTTGGACGTGGCCTTCTTCGCCACCGCTTTTCCCGTCGGGTCCGCTTTGCCCTTCGAGATTGTCGCCTTGCCGCCCTTGGCGACGGCTTTGCCCACCGTCGCCGGCTCATCATCCACCAGCCGCCCCAGCGCCCACACCAGCAGCATGAAGAACAGCAGCGAGGGTAGCAGCAGGATCGTCCCGATCACCGTGTGCGCCTCGCCGCCCGCCAGGTTCTCGTTATAGAACCCCAGCCAACCCAGCGCCGCCACCCGGAACACGTTCATCAGCACCGCCACCGGCACCGTCAGCAGCAGCACCGCCGTCCGCTGCCACCACCGATTCGAGCCCAGCAGCGCAACCGCCGCCCCCAGCGCCACGAACGCCACCACCATCCGCATCCCGCTGCACGCGTCCGCCACGTTCATCGGGAAGATCGACCCGTCGAACCGGATCATCTCGATCATGTTCCCGTCCAGCCGCACCGAGTACCCGATCATCGGGCCCGTCGCCGACAGCAGCACCCATGCGCCGTACGACGCGATCAGCTTCAACTGGAACGTCACCTCGATCATGATCCGCTCGGCCAGCGTCACCGCGAACACCAGGTATGCGATCGGCAGGAACAGGTGCCGCATCATCGCCGAGCCCAGCAGCAGCAGCGCCACGCCGAACACCGTCAGCACGATCGAGAACCCCTGCAGCATGTGGTTGGGCACACCCACCACGAAGAACAGGTAGCACACCATCCCCAGCAGCATCGGAGCCATGCCCGGCCAGAACACCCGGATGGGCGTCCTAGCGATCACCTCACGCTGCTTCCAAACCATCCATCCGCTGATCAGCGGGATCGCCAGGGCGTGCCCCCAGTCCTCCACCAGCTGCACGCTCAGCACACCCTGTTTCCACATCCACCGATAGAAGAGCGCCACGAACGCCGCCAGCACCAACCCGCCCAGCGCATACACACCCGCCGGGACCGATCCCGACGAGGCTCGCACCGGCCCGGTTGTCATCGCCACCGCGCTCATGTCTGTACCGTACCCCGGCCCTGAACCCTCGCACCCGCCGACTTGCGGCCCGCCCGCTGGGTCCGACGCTGGTCGAAGTCCTGACTACGTCCGCCGTGCGCCGGGGTTCTCCCCGACGACGGTTCCCAAGCACCAGAACCGCTCTCTCCACCCGAGCATCCCGCAGACCCACACCGGACGGTCAGTTGACCGTGCCGGGCGGCACGCCGAACACGTCGTTACCGAAGTTCCGGTCCAGGATGAACCCGTACCCGTACGACGCCCGCAACCCGCCACGCAGCACCGCCAGCGGGTACGCCCAGAAGTTGGTTCCCACGTTCACGATGTCGTTGTCCTTCATGAACACGTCGGGCTGCGAGCCATCGAAGATCGCCCGCAGATTCAGGCGGATCGTCGCCTGCTGGTTCGGACCAACCATGCGGATCAGGTCCGTCCGCTCCGGCACCGCCAGTTGCCCCATCCCGCCGCCAGCGAACAGCGCCCGCGTCAGCGTCAGCTTGGGCGCCAGGCCATACGACCCCGGCCGCGCCACCTGGCCCGCCAGGAAGATGTTTCCCTGCGCCGGCGGCGGCACCCGGATGATGTCGTTCGGGCGGATCACGATGTTGTACCGGGCGTCGCCCGAGATCAGAGGCTGCACCGGGACCCGCAGCACCCGCTGCGTGAACAGCCGCGACGTGCCGCCGTCACCCGCCTCACCCGCCTGCCTCGAAACCAGCACCCACTGGCCGTTCAAGTAAAGCCATTGACCCGTCGAGGTCGGCGGAGGCTGAACCGGCGTCCTGCCGGACTCGTTCGGCTGGGCCCCAGGCTGAGACGGGATCGTCTCGATGAGCTCCACGGGCAGACGCCGCGTGTCCCCACGATCCGCCGCGGTCGCAAATGCCGCGGGCGAGCCGGTCCCGCCCGCCGGGGGCGCCGTCCCGCCAGCCGGCGCCGCGCCGGGCTCCAAAAGATCATCAATGATGTCGATCAGGTTCTCGCCGCCCGCGGGCGTCGGCCCGTTTGGCGTCGTCGGTGGCGTCGTGCCGCTCGTTGGCGTCGTCGGCACGCGGCGTCCCGTCGCCTCATCAGTCAACGGCACCTGCCGGATCACATAGATGTACTCGATCGACTCCAGAATCCCGCCCGCCGCCGCCAGCGCGTCAATCAACCGGTAGTCCGCGTACGGCACGAAATACGGCCCCTGCCCCGCCACCGCGCCCCCCAGCACGTTGAACGTCCGCTGCTGCTCCTGCATCACCAGCACGTCCACCGTCGTGTCGCCCGTCAGAGGCCGCACGGCCTCCTTGATCGACCCGCGCACCCCCTCCAGCGTCTGCCCGTCGATGTACACCGACCCCACCTGGGGAATGTCCACATACCCGCGCGAGTCCACCCGCCGCTCCAGCAGGTCCGCCTGGCCTCCCACGGTAAGGCTGAAGACCGTGATCTGCAGCACGTCGCCGGGGCCGACCTTGTACTCGCTCACCTCCGGAACCAGGTCCTCCGACTGCACATCGCTGTACTCAACCCAGATCTCCTCGGGCCCCTCGATGGCCGCGATCCGGTCCAGGATGGGCACCACCGTCGGCGTCATCTCCCAGCGCCCGACCTCGGACGGGTTGAAAAAGTTGTCGATCTCGCAACCTCCCAGACCAAGCCCCACAGCGCCACCCGCCGCGAGCGCAAGCCCCAGGCGCGCCCACCGTCCCCGACCGCCCCTCTTCACGCGGGCGTCGGCAACGGTGCGGCTTCCAACGGAGCTAGATTCATCCATGACCCATTCCTTCTCTAGCGGCCCGAACTCGCCGGACCAGGGGCCGACACCGGCCAATCCTACCGAACTTGCCAGGAACCCGCGTTCTCCACCCTCTATCGGGGATCGGCCTCAACACCAACCACCCCGACCCTCCATCAGCCCGACCGGGAGGCGGAGCCCGAGGCCCTTCTCAAACGACACCCATCCCGCCAATGTTCGGGACCCGCCCCCGCCCTTCGTGCATCGACCGAAAACCATCGCCCATTCACACGCGGCCAACCGTCGCAACCAACTCACCAGCCGGTCGGTCGCCAGACACCACAGTACGTCGGGCCGACGCGCCCATCCCGCGCAACCTTTGCCGCAAACCCCGCGATCAATCCGATCTCCACCGCACGGACCCGCCGCCACGCCCGCCCTCGAGGCGGGTACAACCACATCCGTCAATCCTCGTCCCACACGGAGGCCACCATGCCAGACGACCGCACCATCCTCCCGCGCCGAACCCTCTTGGCAGGCCTGGCCGCGACCGGCGCCGCCGCCCTCCTCCCCCGCGCCGCGCTCGCCCGACCCTCCCTGCCCGGCTCGGTTCTGGGCCTCTCCGCCGCCGACCTCGGATATCAGCCCGCCACGGGCGAATACACCCTCCCGCCCCTCCCCTACACCCCCGAGGCTCTCGAGCCCCATCTCGACGCCAAGACCATGTCCATCCACCACGACAAGCACCACGCCGCCTACGTCCGGGGACTCAACATCGCCCTCCAGCAGCTCGATCTCATCCGCACCGGCGGAGGCGACCCCGCCCTCATCAAGCACTGGTCACGCGAACTCTCCTTCAACGCCTCGGGCCACATCAACCACTCCGTCTTCTGGAACTGCCTCTCGCCCACCGGCGGAGGCGAACCCGACGGCCCACTGGCCGATGCCATCACCCGCGACTTCGGGTCGTTCAACGCCTTTTCCGCCCAGTTCCGACTCGCCGCCGAGACCGTCGAGGGCGGCGGCTGGGCCTGGCTCATCCACGAGCCCCTCGCCGGCCGGCTCCTGGTCATCCAGCAGGAAAAGCAGCAGGACATGTTCATCACCGGCACCCGCCCGTTGCTGGGCATCGATGTCTGGGAGCACGCCTACTACCTGAAGTACGAGAACCGCCGAGCCGAGTACGTCGCCGCGGTCATGAACGTGGTCAACTGGCCCTTCGTGCAGCAGCTGCTTGCGCTGGCGACCAAGACCCTGTAACCGTTCCCTCCAAGCCGCAAAAAGCACGACCCGTCCCACATGGGACGGGTCGTTGCTTTGAAGAACTTGTGCCCGCGGGTGGGCTCTCGCCACGCCGCCGGTGAATCAGGCGCGACGCCGGCGAGCCGCCAGGCCCATCGCACCGAAAAGCGCGATCGAGGCGGGCGCGGGAATCGCGACCAGGTTCGTCACCAGGAAGTTGGCGTTGCCGCCCGATATCGCGGTGCTATTGCTCACCCAGCGACCGGCGAAGTCCACGCCCCAACCGTTGGCCGGGCCGCCGGAGGCCAGCACCGCATCAAACGGAGACTGCGTCGTCGCGCCGGTCTGCGCCGAGAACCGCATCTCGATCGTGAGATTGCCACCGGCGTAGGCATATGGCGTCGTGAAGTTGATGGCCGGTCCGAACGCGTTGGGCGAACCGCCCACGGTGTAGCTGCCAGCGGCGATCGCCAGCGCGCCGCTGCGGACCAGCGTCGGCGCGCCCGAGAAGTTGGCCGCGAACGTGTTGCTCATCGCCGAGGGCGCGACGCCCGGGCCGACCGAGATGTCCCACTGCGCGAAGTTCGCGCCCGTGGGAGGCCACGCGGCGGTCGAGGCCCCGTTCAGACGGAACTCCAGCCCGGTGATCGACTGGCCAACCAGTCCAGCCAACTGGCCCGCGGCCATCGTCAACTGGACCGTTCGCCCCCCCGCCTCTGTCGAGGTCAGGGAGAACGTGCCGTCGCCTTCCACGCCCGCGTTGGCGTTCGGCACAACAACGCTGGCCTGAGCCGCCCCGGCGAGCAGCAAGGCCGAACCGAACGCCGCGCAAATCACTCGATTCATGTGTCTCTCCTATGCCGACCCTTCGGCCGGACTGGTCTCTGGTTCCGCGTAGGATAGACAAACCGGGGGCACGATGCAAGTGCAAATGAACTTCCCCGTTGTACGGGGGTCCGTCATCTGGGCTTCGCGCCTCCGACCTTCAGTTTAGACGTCCAGCGCACCGCGCAAGTGTGGCTTTGGCATCGAGTTGATGACACACTTCGCGTCGGCACCGCACGGATCTCTTGACGTGGGATCAAGTCCTATAACCCGCCGCGCCGAGTTCGTCACCCTTGCCAACCGCGAGCAAAAATCAGTAACTACTGATACGCCTTAGACTTAACCGGCGCCAGCCAGCTGCCGCGCATCGTCGTCTGGGAACACGCCTTCTACCTCAAATACGAGAACCGCCGGAACGTGCTCGCCTCCGCTGCGCCCCCGTGCGCCGCCGGAGCCAAAAAAAAGATGGCACGCCCGAAGGCGTGCCACCCGCACACATGCTCTCAAATCCAGCCCATGCACTCAGCGCTGGCCGGGCTCTTCGGGCACAGACCCCGTCGCCTCCCGCATCCCGAACGCCTCCCGCAGGTCGCCCGCCACGATCCGGACCGCCTCCTTCGACTCGGGCAGCACCCCGGTCCCGAAGAACTCGTGCGTCACCCCCTCGAAGTTCCGGTAGTTCACCGCCACGCCCGCATCGCGAAGGCGATCCGCGAACATCTCGCCCTCGCTCCGCAGCGGATCGATCTCGGCCCCGATGATCGTCGCGGGGGGCAGGCCGGTCAGGTCCGGCGCCATCAGCGGCGCCGCCCGCCAGTCCGTGATCGCCCCCTCGCTGCCCAGGTAGTGCCCTTTGAACCACTCCATGCCAGCGCGATTCAGCGGCTTGGCGTCCGCGTGCTCGCGGTACGACTCGGTGTTCATCGCCCAGTTTACCAGCGGGTACACCAGCACCTGATGCACCGGCATCACGCCGCCCTCCTCCCGGGCCGTCAGGCAAACCACCGCCGCCAGGTTCCCGCCCGCGCTCTCGCCCGCCACCGCCACCCGCGCCGGATCGCCGCCATACTCCCCGGCGTTGGCGAGCACCCACTGATACGCCGCATACGCATCCTCCGGTGCCGCCGGGAACGGGTTCTCAGGCGCGTGCCGATACGCGGGCGCGAACACGATGCACCCCGCCGCATTGCACAGCGCGCGGCACGAGGCGTCATAGGTGTCCAGGTCGCCCAGGACAAAGCCCCCGCCGTGCCAATACACCAGCACGGGCAGCCCCCCGGTCGGCGCCCCCGCCGACTCGGGCAAGGGCATGTACACCCGGACCGGCAGCTCCCCGCCCGCGCCCATGTACGTCGCCTCGGAAATCTCGCCAACCTCCTCGGGAGTCGCTTCGCCAAGGTTCTCCATGCTCCACGCCTCGACCGCGTCCGCCATCCCGGGCTGCCCGCGAGCCTCCTCGGGCGAGAGATCGGCGATGGGCTTGCCATTCAGTCCCGCCAGCGCGCCGAGCAGATCATCCATGGTCGCTCCCGCCTCGCCGTCCGGCGTCGACGGGGGCGTGGAAGTCGGTGATCCGGCGGTGCCCGCCGGGCGCGGAGCCCGCGGATCCGTCCCCGGCTGGCGAGCGTCCTCCCCGATGCGTCCGGGCGGCGCGGTCCCACCCGGCATGGTTCCGGTTGGGGAAGCCGGGGTGGTGGCCGCGGGCGGCATTGGATTGGACGGCGTGGTTCCGTTCGGCATTGTGGTCGGGCTCGGGCTCGTCATACCCCCGGACGTCGTTGTGGTATCGCCCGGCGTGGCGCGGTCGTTCTCGGCGGGAGTCGTCGCCCCGGTGGAAGACCCGGTTGTGTCGGTCCCCGCCCGGTTTGGCGCGGTTCTCCCTGACGTACCCGCCTGCGGGTCCTCGCAGCCGACCAGTGCCACGGTGCCCGCCAGAATGAAGAGCAGCAGCGAACGCTTCATGGTTTGATCCCTCGGACGCTCCGCGTGATCCCGCGTCCTGGAAATCCCATGCGACGTGGAACTCGCCGACGTTCCACTCGACAGTGTGGCACCGGCGATGAGGGTGGCGTGAACGCCCGCCCAAACCCGACTCACGGTGTCAGTTTCGCCGTCCATGCCGCCAAACAGTCCCGCCGATCCTTCAATTATCCAGATTCAAGTCTTTGAGAATCAAGAACTTACCGCAAGCTGCCGGCACCCGGCGCATTTTTCTTGGACAGTCTGCTTGCTCCCCGCCAAATTCGTGGCATCTTTTCACTGTCTTGTCTCTCTCCTCCTATGACTCGGCAACGGGCGGAAGACCGTAGTCGAGTTTTCCTTTTTTTGCCCCCCAGCGAGCCGGGCGTTCTCGCCCCGATCGCCTGCTCGGCCTTCGCCCGCCATTCGCCGGTATCCTGCCCACGGCATGGATGCCCTCTCCATCCTCATCCCATCAATCGCGCAGGCTTCGCCCGCCGCGCCCGGTCCCGCACGCGCCTTCGGCCCGCTCGACTGGGCCGCCCTTGGCCTGTACTTCCTCATCCTCATCGCCGCCAGCGCGTGGTACTCGCGGCGCAAGTCGACCACCACCGCCGACTACTTCCTGGCCGCCCGCTCGATGCCGGTCTGGGCCGTCGCGGTCTCGATCCTCGCCACCGCCCTCTCGGCCGCGACGTTTCTGGGCGTACCCGAACAGGCGTACATGGGCGACCTCACCTACCTCTCCACCAACCTGGGCGGGCTGCTCGCCATCATCGTGGTCGCCCTCTGCTTCATCCCCGCCTTCTACAAACAGGGCGTCACGTCCATCTATGAACTGCTCGGCACCCGCTTCGGGCTGCCCGCCCAACGGGCCGCCAGCCTCACCTTCATGCTCGGACGAACCCTGGCCACCGGGGCCCGCCTCTACATGGCCGCCATCCCCATGGCGCTCATCATCTTCGGCGACGACGATCCGGCCCACATCACCATCGGCGTCGCCGTCCTCTCCCTCGTCGGCATCATCTACACGCTCATCGGCGGCATCCGCACCGTGATCTGGACGGACGTCATCCAGACCGCCATCTTCCTGCTGGCCATCACGGGCGTCATCGCCATGCTGCTCTGGCGCATCCCGGCCTCGCCCGACCAGATCGTTCACGCCCTCAGCCATCCGCCGGCGACCGACGCCAACCCTGATCCGCCCAGCAAACTCCGCCTCTTCAACCTCTCCGGCGATCCCGCCCAGGCCTTTTCCCTCCCGGCCGTCCTCATCGGGTTCACCCTCATCGGCCTGGGCTCGTACGGGACCGACCACGAGATCACCCAGAAGATGCTCACCTGCAAGTCCGCCCTCAAGGGCAGTTGGTCCGCCTTCTTGGGCATCCTCGTGGGCGTCCCCGCCGTCGCGCTCTTCCTCATCACCGGCCTCTTGCTCAACATCTATTACACCCGGCCCGACGTCATGGGCGCCGCCGCGCCCGCCTACGCCCCGGAGGCCGGCTCGCGCTCGCTGCTGACGTTCATCCTGCGCGAGATGCCCCCTGGCATGTCGGGCGTGATGATCGCGGGCCTGTTTGCGGCCGCGCTCTCGAGCCTGAACGCGATGTCGTCAACGCTCATCGCCGATTTCTACCGTCCGCTGGTCAAGAGTCGATCCGAGCGGCACTACCTGGCCGCCGGTCGGGCCGCCGTCGTGCTTTGGGGCATCATCCTGGGCGCCGTTGCCTGCCTCTGCATCACGTGGCATCAGGCGAGCAAGCAAACCCTCATCGACTTCGCCCTCTCGGTCATGACGTTCGCCTACGCCGGCCTGATCGCCGCGTTCCTCACGGCGATCTTCACCAAGCGCGGCTCCAACACCTCCGTCATCGCCGCGCTCATCACCGGCTTCCTCGTCGTCCTTATGTTCCAGCCCTGGTCGTGGGGACCGTTCTGGGGCTGGTTCACCGAGCTCAACCCCGCATGGACCGCCACGCCCGATATCGCCGACGGCTTCCGCCTGGGCGAACTTCGGCTCGCCTACCCGTGGCATCTCACCATCGGCGTCATCGTTGCCTTGGGCGTGTGCGTCCTCGGCAAGCGGCGGACCCCCCAGCCATGAGCACGCCACACGACGACGCTCCAGTCTTCCCCCTGCCGCGTCCGCGATCCGTGATGCGCCTGGACCAGTGGCACCCCACTGCGTCCCGCAGCGTGCGGCTGACGCTCCCGTTCACCGTCCACGGCGCCCCGCCCGATCTCTGTGCCCTGACATTGGCGACCGAGGTTCACGCCGCCGATGCCAACACCGCACAAATCGTTGTGCATCCCACGCGCCACCGCGATGTCGAAGGGCCGCTCGGCTATGCCCTGGTGGCTTTCGAGAAGCCAAGACCGCAGGTCGGCATCTGGGCCGACGACCTGCAAGGCGTCCGGGCCGCTCTCCAGACCCTGCGCCAGATGCTCCGCGCCTTCGGCCCCGCGGTCCCCCCGATCGAGATCATCGACTGGCCCGCCTTCCCCACCCGCGGCGTCATGCTCGACGTCTCCCGCTGCCGCATCCCCACCATGCCCGAGTTTGGACGCATCATCCCGCTGCTGGCCTCTCTCAAGTTCAACCACCTCCAGCTCTACACCGAGCACACCTTTGCCTACCGCGACCACCCCGAAGTCTGGACCGGCTGGGACCCCATCACCGCCGACGAGACCCGCGAACTCTCCACCCTTTGCACCCTCCACGGCATCACGCTCGCCCCCAACCAGAACACCTTCGGCCACATGAAACACTGGCTCGACCACCCACGCTACGCCGGGCTCGCCGAGACGCACGACGACTTCGACTTCTATGGCATGACACGCCGAGGCCCGTTCAGCCTCTGCCCCACCGACCCCGCCGCTCGCGCCCTGGCCTGCTCGCTGCTCGATGAACTGGTGCCCAACTTCAATCCCGATGCCGAAGGCCGCACGCTGGTCAACATCGGCTGCGACGAGACCGCCGACGCCGGCGCGGGTCGATCGCGCGCCGACGTCGCGCGCCTGGGCAAGCCTACGGTCTACGCCCACCACGTCGCCGCCGTCATGCGCCACTGTCTCTCGCGCGGCTGGACCCCGCAGTTCTGGGCCGACATCGCCCTCGAACACCCAAGCCTGCTCGACCTTCTGCCGCGCGAGGCGATCCCGCTGGCCTGGGGCTATGAGCCCGATTCGCCGTTCGAGAAGTGGGGGAGCACGCTGGCCGCGAGTGGACGTGAGTGGTGGGTCTGCCCCGGCACGAGTTCCTGGCGCTCGATCACGGGCCGAACGACCGAGCGCAAGGCCAACATCGAGTCCGCCGCTCGCGCCGGGGTCGCCCACGGCGCGTCGGGCTTCATGGTCTGCGACTGGGGCGACGTGGGGCACATGCAGCAGTGGCCCATCACCCTCAACGCCCTGGCCCACGCCGCCGACGCCGCCTGGACCGGCGGCGAATCCGGCTACGACCCCCGGGCCGCCTCGCTCCACGCACTGGCCGACCACAGCCTGGCACTGGGCCCTTGGCTGGACCAACTCGGCGACGCCGACTTGCCGATCCGCCAGGCCGCCCGCCACGGCGATCCCGGGCGACGCATTCCACCGCTTGTCAACGCGTCGGCCCTGTTCACGGCCCTCTGGCCCGCCCGCCTCGAGTTCGAGCGTCCCGACGCCTTGGCGACCCCCCTCGCCTGGCGGGAAGTCGAAGCGCGACTGCAAGCGCTCCAGGCCCGCCTGCCGCTCCTTGATGGGCAAAGGGCCAGCCTATTCCGCGACGAGCTCGAGTTCACATGTCGTCTGGCGACCTTGGCCGCGCGGCGTGGAAGTGCCCAAGCCGATCCGGGCGCCCTGCGAGCGGAGGTCCGCCGGTGCCAAGCCGAGTTTGGCCGACTGTGGAGCCCGCGTTCGCGACCTGGCGGTCTGGCGAAGGCGGCGGGATTTTGGGACGAGTTGCACGCCCACCTAGGTCGCGCGGAGTGAGGATGCCTCAGACCCGGGCCGCGATCGGCTGCCCGAGCGGCTTGGGCTCGACGACCACCCCGGAGGATGCCATTGCCACACCCACAATGGCGATACCCAGTTCATCGGCGCGTCGGATCATCTCGGCCTTGTCCACCATGATGACGTCGCCAGCGGCGAGGGCGAGGCAACGACCACCAGCCTCGTGCAGTTTCTCGATCGTGGTGGTGCCAACAGTCGGCACGTCGCTGCGGCGGTCGTGCCCGGCCCGGGCGCCCTTGCAGAGCGTCCAACCCTTTGCCCTGCAAAGGGTTCCGACGCGCTCGATCATTCGGTCGGTGCCCTCGATCGCCTCGACCGCCAGCACGTCGCGGTCCCGCACCGCGATTGCCTGCCCGATGTCGAACGCCAGCAGGCGGGTCATTATGGGCCACAGGAACTCGATGTCGCCCCGCTGCTCGGGGGTGGGGCGGGTGGCGGTCATCACGCCGGGGTCTGCCAGGTCGTCGGGAATGGGCACGGTGGAGTCCAAGAGCGCGACCCCCCCTTTGTCGAGTTCCTCGGCGATGGCTTGGAGCAGGGCGTGGGATCGGCGGTCGCGACGGCACCGGAGCCAGAGTTGCAGCGTCCGCAGGTCCGGAACGTTCCGGAACGCCCGGAGCGGGTCGTGCATCAGTTTGGCCTTGTCGACCCGGCCCACCATGATGGCGTGGCGGACGCCCAGCGACGTCAACGACCGGCACCACGTCCCGATCCGCAGGAGGCCAACCTCGCGAAAGGAGTCGCACAGTCCCGGGAAGCCGGGATCAAACTGGTGGCAGATCCCCAGGCCATGCACCGAGTTGCCCCGCATCCGCAGCCCTTGGGCCACGAGCATGGGCAGCCGCCCGCCGCCCGCGATGACGCCCACCCCCGCAGGGGGCGGCGGCGGATCGGGCAGGATGGTGAGCATCGGCTTGGGCATGTCGGGGGGGGGCGCTGCAGGGAGGCGAACAGCGACCCGGAGGCTCCGGGAAGGAGATCAAGGCGAGAGGGAGTGTACGCAAGTCCCCCGACAGATGCCGGGCGGGGTGGGACTTGCAACTTTGTGGGGACTAACCGGCAGGACCGACCCGCGTCCGGCATGGGGGGCCGGCGGCCAGAGTCGGAGGGCGGCAGTCATGGGGGGGTGGACGGCGGAAAACCAACACTGTCTCGGTCGCTCGGGCCGAAAGACATGAGAAGGTATGGCTGAGCCCCAGGATTCGTATGTGCGGGCGGGGGATGGCCAGGCCGGGGGCGGCTCGGGCGTCGGCACGGGCCGGCCTTGGATCGGCGTCCGGTTTGTCTGCGCGAGCAAGTATGTGCGGGTGTTTCGGTCGGCGGATGGGGCGGGCTATCTGGCCCGCTGCCCGACGTGCGGGCGGGATATGTGGTTTCGGGTGGGGTCTGGGGGGACCAGTGAGCGGTTCTTTGAGTTGACGTGCCGGTAGAACGGCTCAGCGGAACCGCGGGCGCGAGCGGGTTGTGTTGAGTCTGGACGGGAGTACAGTCAGGGCATGGCATCCCTGGGCCCGACGTACGAGACTGGTCGGCCCACGGGCGTGTGCGCGGCCACGGGGCGGCGTCTGGAGGTCGGGGAGCGGTATGTGGCGGTGCTGGCCGAGCCCAAGGACGGGGCGGGGCTGCTGAGACTCGACTTTGCCGCCGAGGCGTGGGATGGGGGGAGCCGGCCTGAGCCGCCGATCCGGGTTTTCGGGTTTTGGCGAGCGATGGTCTCGCGAGCGGGGGCGAAGAAGCGGCTACTGGTCGATGACGCGGCCTTGGTGGACCTGTTTGAGCAGCTTGAGGGCGCCACCGAGCCTCGAAAAATGGCGTTCAGGTACCTGCTGGCCCTGGTTCTGGTCCGCAAGCGGCTGCTGGCGATGGAGGGGACGCGACCGGCCAAGGACGGGGCGCCGGGAGTCATGCTGGTCCGCCACAAGGGGACGGCCCAGCCGCCCGAACGAGGCGGGGATGGACCACCCCATAGAGAGGTTGTCGATCCGGGCCTGGACCGGCGGGCGATGGAAGAGGGGACTGAGGAGTTGGTGTCGATTTTGGCGGACGGCAGTGGGGACGGGCGATGAGCGGGCGTGGTGGCGGTGGTGGCGTGCCAAGACTGTGCCGCTTGGGGCACAGCCGCGGGATCGCGCGGGGAGTCGTCGAGTTGACGCAATCTTTGCCGCGATCGGCACGACTGGCGCTCAAAGCCGCGACAGTCGTGGCACTGACTGGCGGACTCGCGTTGGCGTTGGTCGGGTGCTCGTCGCCCGAGACGGCGGCTGACCAGCCGGTCGTGATCGGCCAACCGACGAGGCTGCCGACCTATGCCCAGGTCGCCCAGGCTCAGAGCGCACGGGTCGCGGACCTGCAGCGGGTGTGGGCGTCAACGACGGCGATCGTGACGTACCAGGATCAGGATGGGCAGGTGCGGACGGAGCAGGCCGAGGGGTACTTGCAGATTGTGCAGCCAAGCCGGGTGGCGCTGAGCCTGGGCAAGCAGATCACGTCGGAGGTGTACTTCTACCTGGGGGCGAACCAGGAGCAGTATTGGTGGCTGGACCGGCTGGATCCGAACCGGTCGATCGGGTATGTGGGGACGCACGCCATGGCGACGCCCGCGCGGGCGGCCAAGTTCGGGGCGCCAGTCCACCCCCTGGACCTGCTGGATTTGCTGGGGATCACCGCGTTGCCGGAGGCGGCTGAGGTTGGGCGAGGAACGCTCGTCGGGGGCGGATCCGACCAGACCATTCCCGAGGGGGCGAGAGTTGGCTGGTCGCCCGATGGCGGGTCGGTGGTGGTGGATGTGGCGGGGCGGTTCGGCACGCGGCGGATGTGGTTCGACCCGGCCAGCCTGAAGCCGCGGCGTGTGGAGATGCTGGACGAGCGGGGGCGTGTGGCGGTGTACTCGGTGCTGACGAGGGACGTGCTGGTTTCGGTGCGGGGGGACTCGCGGCGTCGCCCGTTCATGGCTTCGGAGGTCGAGGTGATGATCCCCGGCACGCCAACGAGCGTGCGGCTGCGGCTGGACCGGTTGGAGAACAGGGAGATCCGCAACGCGCCGTTTGATCTTGATGGTCTGCTGCGGGCCTATCCGGTGGAGAGGATCGAGGATCTGGATGAGTGGGAGCCGCCTCGGCGTGAGGGGGATCAAGGGGCGGGCGAGCCGGACGGCGGGGGGGTGTTGCCCGAGCGGCGCGTGCCGGATCGACGACTCAGGGCGTCGCCGCGGGGTGGGTAAGACGCGGCCTGGGGGATGGGATACGAGGCGGGGTGCGCGAGCCCCCGCATGGCCTGTCGTGGGGACATGACCGCACACAGCGGGCGGTACGGGGGCTCGCGCGCCCCGCCTGGGTCCGCACGGAGCAGGATGGCGACGGGCGTGAAGAGTTTGGTGGAAGTGGCGGCATCGCCCGAGGTGGGCGGGGGTGAGGGCGGTGCGCGCCCAAGTGGGGGGGCGGCGGAGGGGCGGCTGCCACCAGCGCTGGAGGGCTTCTTTGAGAGCCGCGGGTGGAAGGCGTGGGAGTTTCAGAGGCAGGCGTGGGGGGCGATGGCGCGGGGTCGGAGCGGATTGATCCATGTGCCCACGGGGGCGGGAAAGACGTATGCGGCGTACATGGGTGCGCTGGGAGAGATGATTGAAGGGGAAGGCGCGAGCGCGGCAGGCACCGGGCCCAAGGCACCAGGCACGAGGAAACGAAAGGGAAGCCGAGCAGCGCCGGACGGAGCGAGTGCCCAGTGCCGGGTGCCTGGCGGCTCTGCCCGTGCCGCGGGCCTTTCTGTTGTCTACCTGACGCCGTTGCGGGCCGTGGCGCGGGATATTGAGGCCGCCCTTCGGCTGCCGGTGCAGGAGTGCGGGCTTGGGTTCCGGGTGGAGTCGCGGACGGGGGACACCGGGTCGTGGGTTCGTGCGCGGCAGAAGGAGAGGCTTCCGGACGTTTTGGTGACCACGCCCGAGTCGCTGTCGCTGATGCTGACGTGGGCGGACGCGTCCCAGCGCTTCGCGGGGCTTGGTTGCGTCATCGTGGATGAGTGGCACGAGTTGCTGTCGAGCAAGCGCGGGACGCAGGTCGAACTCGCGCTGGCGCGGCTGCGGCGTTTCGCGCCCGGGATGCGGACGTGGGCGTTGTCGGCGACGCTGGCGAACCTGGATGAGGCGGCGCGAGCGGCGGTCGGGTGGGGAAGGGATGGCCGGGGCGGGGTTGTCGAGCCGGTGGTGATCTCGGCGCGGATTCCAAGGCCGGTGGAGATCGAGACCTTGTTGCCCGAGCCGGTGACGGCGATTCCGTGGGCGGGGCATCTTGGGCTGGCGATGTTGCCGCGGCTTGTGGAGTGGCTGGATCCAGCGCGGTCGACGCTGGTCTTCGTCAACACGCGGAGCCAGTGCGAGCGGTGGTACAACGCGCTGCTGGCGGTGAAGCCGGAGTGGGAGGGCATCGCCGCGATCCATCACGGGTCGATCGACCGCAAGGATCGCGAGCGGACCGAGGCGGGGCTGAAGGACGGGTCGATCCGGATGGTGGTGGCGACGAGTTCGCTGGACCTGGGGGTGGATTTCTCGCCGGTGGAGCGGGTTGTGCAGATCGGGTCGCCCAAGGGTGTGGCACGGCTGATGCAGCGGGCTGGGCGGAGCGGGCACAGGGCGGGCGAGACGTGCCGGGTTCTGTGCGTTCCGACGCACGCGCTGGAGATCGTGGAGGTGGCGGCGGTGCGGAGCGCGATCGCGGCGGGGCGGGTGGAGGAGCGCGTGCCGGAGAGGCGGGCGGTGGATGTGCTGGCGCAGCACATGGTGACGGTGGGATTGGGCGGGGGGTTCTTGGCGGCGGAGTTGTTCGAGGAGGTGCGGACGACGCACGCGTACGCGGAGATGACGCGGGTGGAGTTTGACTGGGCGCTGAGCCTGGTGACGGAGGGGGGCGGGACGCTGCGGGCGTATCCGGAGTTCCGGAAGGTGGAGCGGGGGGAGGATGGAAGGTGGGTGGTGAGGCCCGGGCGGATCGCGCAGATGCACAGGCTGAATGTGGGGACGATCGTTTCGGACGCGACCGTGGACATCGCGTTCATGAACGGGAGGCGTATCGGGAGCATCGAGGAGAACTTCATCGCGGGGTTGCGGGCGGGGCAGAGGTTCTTCTTCGCGGGGCGGGCGCTGGAGTTCGTGCGGATGCACGAGATGACCGCGCTGGTGAGGCCGAGCCCGAGCAGGGCGAGTCTGACGCCGATCTGGAGCGGGACGAGGTTGCCGATTTCGGAGTCAATGGGGGAGGCGATGCGTGGGATGCTGGGCAGGGCGGGGGAGATTGTGGCGCGTGGTGAGAGGGGCGTGGTCGCTCAAGGCCGCGACCACGGCAGCCAGGATGCTCCCGAGTTGATCGCGGCCATGCCGATCCTGGCGACGCAGGCACGCCTGTCGAGGTTGCCGGCGGTGGGGGAGGTGTTGATCGAGATCACGCAGTCGCGGGATGGGCGGCACGCGTTTGTGTTTCCGTTCGAGGGGCGGCTGGTTCACGCGGGATTGGGGGCGGTGCTCGCGCTGCGGCTGGGGAGGTTGAAGAAGGCGAGCCTCACGATCTCGGCCAATGACTATGGGTTTGAGCTGCTGACGGAGAAGGGGTACCCGTTTGAGGAGTTGCTGACGCCGGCGGTGTTCGAGCCGGAGGGGGCCGTCGCGGATTCGGTGGAGGCGTTGAATCTGGGTGAGCTGGCCAGGCGGCAGTTCCGGGAAGTGGCGCGGGTGTCGGGGCTGGTGCCGCAGATGTACCCGGGATTGCGGAAGGGTGCGCGGCAGGTTCACGCGACATCGTCTCTGATCTATGACGTGTTCCGGGAGTTTGATCCGGACAACCCGCTGATGCACCAGGCACGGCGCGAGGTGCTGGAGCGGCAGTTCGAGGAGGGCAGGTTGGGGCGGGCGATGGCCAGGCTGGCGGGCGAGCGGCATGTGGTGGTGCGGGTCAAGCGGGCGACGCCCTTGTCGCTGCCCTTGATGCTGGAGCGGGAGGCTGGGAGGCTGTCGACCCAGAGCCTGCTGGAGCGGGTGAGGAAGATTCAGGAGTCGTGGGGGGAGTGAGGTGCGAAGCGGGTGGGAGTGGTGGTGCTGAGCGGATGGCTCAAGTCTCGACGGGAACCCTCCGATAACCCGCATGGGACACTGGCTGGAGGTGCGCGTGGGCAGGGATGCAAGCTTGGTGCTGGCGGGGGTGTTGCTTGCGATCGGGGCGATCGGGTTGGCGGTGCTGCGCGGGAGCACGGCGGGGCTCGCCGAAGCGATGAGTGATGTGCGGGCGATCGTCGGACTACTCGCGGCGGCGGCACTTGCGGTCGTGCTTGGGTTCAGGCTGGCGGGTCGAAGGCGGCGCCCGCTCAGGGCCACGGCTGGCGGCGCGGTGGCGGGCGTGCTGGCGTGCCTCGCGGCGGGGGCGAGCGTGTGGTGGGGTGCGGGTCCGATACTCGCGATGACGGCGTTCGGATTGGTGGCGTTGTTGCTGGTTGCGACGACGCCTCGGGTGCGGGCGGGTGGGGGCGGGCTTGGGTTGGTGGGGGGATTGGCCGATGGAGGGGATGCGGTGTGCGCTGAGCGGGAATCGGAGCGCGCCAGGGCCGCGTGAGGAGCCGGGCACCCATGGGCGAGCAGACGGACAAAAAGGCGGAGGCTGGAGGCGAGAGCGAGGCGAAGCCGGCAAAGAAGAAGCCGCCGATCGTGGCGATGGTCGCGGTGCTGGTGGTGATGGCGGTGGAGGGCGCGGTGGTGTTCGTGGTGGCGGGGATGACCAAGGGTGGGCAGACGGCGTCGGCGTCGGAGCTGCACGAGGGGCACGGAACCGAGAGCGAAGCCGTGGCCGAGGTGCCGGTGTTCCATGGCAAGTTCCAGAACCAGACGTCCGGTCGGGTGTGGATCTGGGAGACGGAGATTGTCCTGGAAGTGCGTCAGAAGCACGTGGAGCACATCACGCACGAGCTGGAGCGTCGACAGGCGGCGGTGCGGGACGCGATCTCGAGAATCTATCGGCGGGCCCAGCTCGCGCAGCTGCGGGAGCCGGGGTCGGAGACGATCACCCGCCAGTTGACCGCGATGCTCGATGAGTTTTTCGGCCCCGATCCCGAGGGCCACTCGATGATTGAGCGGGTGCTGGTGCCGGTGTGCGACGGGTATTCGGCGGACTTCTGAGGTGCCCGGTGAGGGGAACCAGGGTCGATCGCCTGGGTCCCACCCGCCAAGCCGTGACGAGTCGGTGGCCATGTGAGCAAGCGGCAGGGCGAGTTCTTTCCGGTCCGGATGGGCAACGGACCGATGGCAACGCCTACGATCACATGTCGTCTTGTGTGAGGGGTCGGAGTGGCATCGGATCGCCGCCTCGACCCAGCAATCCCCACGCGACGAGCGGAGCATCTATGAGCGCCGGCGCGACGCCCGTGCCCCATTCCGTGAACGCCTGGAGCGCCGAGTATCTCGAGGCGGAGCACCAGCGGTTTCGGGCTGATCCTTCCTCGGTCCCGGCGTCGATGGCGGACTTCTTCCGCGGGTTCGACCTGGCGATGACCATGACTCCCGCCTGGGCGGGGGGCGGGTCCGGGTCATCCGCGCCCGCCGCGGCCTCCGGGCCTCTGAAGGCGGCCAGTGAGTTGCCGACGCCCGAGCCGATCGCCGACTCGCGGACGCTGCGGTTCCAGACCGCGGTGAACGACCTGGTCGAGGCGTATCGCTCGCTGGGGCATCTGGCGGCGAAACTGGACCCGTTCGGTCGCGAGAGGCCGCGGCCCAAGGCGCTGTCGCTCCAGCACTGGGGGCTGTCCGAGGCGGACCTCGAGCAGGCGACCGACGCGCGGGGGCTGGGGCTGTCGGAGCGGGAGCCGTTGTCGGCGATCATCGCGCACCTCGAGCGCCTGTACTGCCAGTCGGTGGGCGTGGAGTACGCGTACATCCAGGACACGGACGAGCGGGAGTGGCTGCGGGGGCGGTTCGAGAGCCCGGTCATGCACGCGGACCTCTCGCGCAAGGAGAAGGCGCACCTGCTCGAGCTGCTCATCAGGAGCGAGTTGTTCGAGACGTTCATCGGCAAGCGGTACCTGGGCGAGAAGCGGTTCAGCCTCGAGGGGTCCGAATCGCTCATCGCGCTCCTGGACCACATGATCGAGCACGCGGCCTCCAAGGGCGTGGAGGAGTGCCTGATCGGCATGGCCCACCGCGGGCGGCTGAACGTGCTCAACTCCATCCTGGGCAAGACCGAGTCCCAGATCTTCACCGAGTTCGAGGACTCCTGGGAAGAGGACTTCGCGGACGGGGGCGGGGACGTCAAGTACCACCGCGGATACTCGGGCACGCGCGTCTTCGGCAACGGGACGGAGATCCACCTGGCGATGGCCAGCAACCCCAGCCACCTGGAAGCGGTGGACGGCGTGGTGCTCGGGCGCACGCGGGCCAAGCAGCGTCTGCGGGGCGACAAGGAGCGACGCCGGGTCGTGCCGGTGATCATCCACGGCGACGCGGCAATTTCGGGTCAGGGCGTGGTGGCCGAGTGCGCCAACCTGTCGCAGCTCGAGGGCTACACGACCGGCGGGTGCATCCACATCGTGGTGAACAACCTGATCGGCTTCACGACCACGCCCGAGGACGGGCGCACGAGCAGGTACTGCACCGACATCGCCAAACTGACCGAGTCGCCGGTGTTCCACGTCAACGCCGAGGACCCGGAGGCGATCGTGCGGGTGTCGCGTCTGGCGGTGGAGTATCGACAGCGATTCCGCAAGGACGTGTACATCGACCAGTGGTGCTACCGCAAGCATGGGCACAACGAGACGGACGAGGCGTCGTTCACGCAGCCGATCGTAGCGGGGCTGATCGCGAACAAGACGAGCATCATGCGGGCGTACGCGCAGCGCCTGCACGCCGAGGGCGTGATCACGGCCCAGGATGAGAAGAAGATCGAGGAGCGGATCGAGCTGGCGCTGCACGACGCGCAGACCAACGTCAAGAAGAAGCCCAACGACCCGACGATCGACCCGGGCTCGGCCCGTTGGGCGGGCATGGGGCGCGAGTTCAGGTTCGACCCGGTCATCACGGGCGTGCCGCTGGACACGATCCGCCAGGTCGCCTCCGCCCTGGGGGCGGTGCCGCCGAACTTCACGCCCAATCCCAAGATCGTCAAGCAACTCAAGAGCCGCGCGGCCATCCCGGACACCGGCGACCTCTCGCACGCCGACGCGGAGCTGCTGGCCTTCGGCACGCTGCTGCTCGAGGGTACGGCGGTTCGGCTGTCGGGCCAGGACTGCCGGCGCGGCACGTTCAGCCAGCGGCACGCGGTGCTGCGCGACTTCACGACCGGCGAGGCGTACACGCCGATCAACAGCGTGCGGGAACTGGGCGAGCCGGGCACCGACACGGCGCCGGGCTCGATCGGTGGCGACGGCAAGCCGCGTCAGGCCAAGTTCTGCGTCTACGACTCTCCGCTGTCGGAGATGTCGGTGATGGCGTTCGACTACGGGTACTCGCTGGGCGACCCCAACATGCTGGTGTGCTGGGAGGCCCAGTTCGGCGACTTCAACAACGGGGCCCAGGTCATCATCGACCAGTTCCTGGCGGCGGCCGAGAGCAAGTGGCAGCGCTGGACGGGCCTGGTGCTGCTGCTGCCGCACGGGTACGAGGGGGCCGGCCCCGAGCACTCGTCGGCCCGATTGGAGCGGTTCCTGCAGCTGTGCGCCGACAACAACATGCAGGTGGTGTACCCCACGACGGGGGCCCAGGTCTTCCACATGCTTCGCCGGCAGGTGAGGCGGCAGTTCAGGAAGCCGCTGGTGGTCATGACGCCCAAGAGTCTGCTGCGCGTGACCACCTCGCACGTGAACGAGATCACACGGGGCTCGTTCATGGAGGTGCTGGACGATCCGTCGTTCACTCCGCCCGGCAAGGCGGGGGACAGGGCGTATCCGGTCGCGGGCGATGCGATGCTCGGCGCGCCGGCGCTGGACCGCGGCGGGGTCAAGCGGCTCATCCTGTGCTCGGGCAAGATCTACTGGGAACTCTCAGCCCGCCGCCACGAGATCGGGCGGACCGACACCGCGATCATCCGCCTCGAGCAGCTGTACCCGTTCCACGACGCGATGCTGAGCGAGGTGATCGCCAGGTACAAGAGCGCGACGGACATCCTGTGGGTGCAGGAGGAGCCGCGCAACCAGGGCGCGTTCCACTTCATCGCCGACAAGCTGCGGACGCGGCTTGGGGTGCAGAGCGTGACCTACATCGGTCGCCCGGAACTGCCCTCGACCGCGACGGGCTCAAAGAAGAAGGATCGCCAGCAGCAGGAGGAGATCCTGACCGGGGCGATCGGGTCCAGCAAGCCGGCCAACGCGACCAAGCCCGGCGCTGTCCCCTCGTCCAAGGCCAAACCCGTGGGCGCGGCGTGAGTCAGACTTCAGGGGTGGTGGGCGCTCCGCCCGCCCCGCCCGCGAGGCTCGGCGACGCGGGCCAGCAGTGTTCCCCTCGACGCTCCAAGATCGCTTCGTTCAGGACGAACCCATGCCCATCGACATCAGCATCCCCAACGTCGGCGAGTCGGTCACCGAGGTCACCATCGCCGTGGCGCACAAGAAGACCGGGCAGTGGGTCGAGCGGGACGATCCGATCTTCGATCTGGAGACCGACAAGGCCACGATGCCGGTGCTGGCGCCGGCCGCCGGGGTGGTGTCGCTGAGCGCGGCGGTGGGGGACACGATCAAGGTCGGCACGGTGGTGGGCTCGGTGGATGACAAGGCGGCCAGGCC
>Ga0163144_10007747_pt1 | contig 23463 bp, 24 predicted proteins | sample OliLak19BULKMAT1_FD_123175 | JGI IMG/M metagenome (GOLD analysis project Ga0163144, IMG submission 123175) | Freshwater microbial mat bacterial communities from Lake Vanda, McMurdo Dry Valleys, Antarctica - Oligotrophic Lake LV.19.BULKMAT1 | ecosystem: Environmental > Aquatic > Freshwater >...
AAGTAGTGCCACCAATGTACGGCTAGATGTCACAGCTGTACCATTGAGCGTATGTGCAAACTCTAGCTTATCATCAGCGTTACGAAAACGTATATTAAGGTTGCGCGCTTGAAAATCAGTACAATTACTGCAGCTCGTTAACTCACGATACTCTTTTTCTACAGGGCTAAAATATTCAACATCATATTTTTTATAAGCCGGTGCACTTAAATCACCAGCGGCAATACGAATAATTCGATACGGAATTTCTAATGCTGAACAAATTCTTTCTTCTACTTTCAAGATTTTCTGTAATATTGCCTCACTTTCATCAGGCTGACAATAAATATACATTTCGAGTTTTTCAAACTGATGTACTCTGTATAGGCCTTTATTGAACTTACCATACGTACCCGCCTCAAGACGGTAGCAAGGGCTTATACCAGCGTACATTTTTGGCTTATCAATATTGAGAGTGTCGTCCATATGAAGGCCTGTCAGTGGAAGCTCTGCAGTTGCTATCATTACAAGACCTTGGTCTTTATCAATATAATTTTGATTTTCTTCACCTTTTGGTAAAAACCCTGTCCCTTCAGCTACTTTCATATTGACCATATGAGGCACCATCATAAGCTCAAAACCTTCTTCTTCTAAAATATCCATTGCCAGATGAGTAACAGCTCGCCATAATTTTACTGCGCGATTTTTCAAAAAGTAAAATTTAGCACCAGCTACTTTAGCACCTGCTTCAAAATCAATGAGGCTATGCAACTCAGACAACTCAATGTGATCTTTTGGTACAAAATCACGTTTTGTTTCTCCAGATTTTTTTTCTTCACGATTATTTTCTTCACCGCCATCTGGAGTATCATCTGCAATAAAGTTAGGTATTTGAGTAAATAAATCATTAAACTCACTAGTAAGTTTTTCTAACTCACTATTAGCCTGCTCAAAACGTTTTTTTGTTTCTTGAAGATTTGCTAGCTCATCTGACGTCGGCTTACCATCAATTTTTAGCTTAGAACGCAAGCTTTCAGTTTGTTGCATCAGAGCAACGCGTTTTTGATCAAGACCAAGCACCTTATCAATGTCTATAGATAGACCGCGTCTTTTAATACTGTCGCGCACAACATCTGGATTTTCACGAAGTAATTTTATATCTATCATATTACCAATTATACTCTCTTTTAATTACTAAATTCTTTAATTCTCTCAAGTACAAATTTTTTTCCTAGAGATGATAAGAAAAATCCCAATCGAGGACCAGCATTTTTACCAATAAAAAGCTGATATATAAGCTGAAAAGCTTCCTTAGCCGGGAGATCAATTTCTGTTGCAGTTTCATAGATTGTTTGATGAATAGCTTCAGCCTGAAAATCTAGATCTATGAGCTTGTTTTGAAATAGGTTCAAATAACCTCTTTGTTTTTGACTACATTCTATGCTTGGCTTACTAATAACCGAAAACTTCACATCATCAGGTGCATAGTTTTTTAACCAATGATCAACATATACAAGTTCTCGAGTGATTGCGCCTGACTGTAGTTTCACCGCATCTGCATGACCGGTTCTTTTTAGAATATCAAAAACAATTTTCTCATCAGCTTGAGCAGTCTGGTAGCTTGATACTAAATGACTAAAAGGTACTGTACTTATAACATGTTGATCACCTTTCAATAGTGAGATCTGCCAAGCTCGTTTAAACTCAGGGTCATTACCAAGTAAGGTTTCGCTTTCAGTTTTGGCATATTCATCAATTAGATTATATAAACCGAGTGCCGGGTCAAACAATAATTGTCTTTCAGGACGACTTTTGAAAGTAAAGTACCGTAATACTTCAGATGGAATAATCTCTAAAACCTCTGCGATTGTAACTAAATTACCAAGTGATGATGACATTTTCTTTGTTTCACCCTTAAGATTTATATTCTCGTACGGCACAGGGAGAGGTGCTAAGGCACCATATATCTCTTGCACAATAGCAACTCCTGTATCATAACTACCGCCTTTTGTTGCATGTTCTCTGCCAAAACCCTCTGCCTGTACGCCATATAGTGCCCAACGAGCCGGCCAATCACAACGCCAGTCTAGCTTGACTTGACCTTTTGAGATATCGGCTGAGTGCTCATTACTATCTGATCCAAGATAATGCACGATGCCAGTCTGAGAGTCAAAACCAATATATTGTGCTGTTCGCAAACTATTATTTGTTTCGTCGAGTATCTGAATTGGCTGCCAATCGTTATCAACTGTTCTCCCTGAAACCCTAAAGAGCACTTCGGCAATTTCATCTCTTTTTTCTAGACTCTTTCGAATCAGATCAGTAAAATTTCCAGCTTCATATTCTTTATGAGTCCAAATAACTTCCATTTCAATACCTAGCTTATGAGCAGCTGCTTCATATTCAGAAAAATACTGATCTGCATAAGATTCAGATTTAGCGTCCGGAGCAGGAATAAGAAAAAGTGGCTTACCAGCTTCTTCTTCATATTTTTCTGGTAAATACGGATATCTCTTACGTAGCGCATCGAATGCATCAACAAAATGTAAATGTCGAACTTTACGCCCACGCTCGCGTAACCCCCGTACAAGGGCTTCTGCAGTCAAGATTTCGCGTGCGTGTCCAACATGATAAGGGCCAGATGGACTAATACCACTAGAGACAATTATTTCATTTTTTGGATGAGCACTATCAACCTTCTCTGTTAACTGATCAACCCAATACCGCATATTTTCATTCAAATTCATATTCATAATCTAATAATTATACCTTTTTTTGTCATGAGTTTGCAAAACTGATAAAAAAAGAGCGCTCATGAAGCGCCCTAGTTTTTTATATTCAGTAATATATTTATTCTACTTTAGTAATTTCGTAAGTAATTGTGCCGGCCGGTACTTCAACATCTGTGGTGTCGCCTACTTTTTTTCCAAGTAAGGCTTTTCCGATTGGTGATTCATGAGATATCTTGCCAGTTTCTGGGTCTGCCTCAGTTGAGCCAACAATATGAAATACTTGCTTACCATCATCAAGAGTGACATGAACTTTTGAACCAACTCCAACCGTATCGGCTACACCCTTTTTAATAGGCTTGGCGAGCTTTAGCATATTTTTTATCTCAATAATTCTACCTTCAATAAAAGCCTGTCGTTCTTTTGCATCATCCCAGCTAGAGTTTTCTGATAGATCACCGTTGTCTTTAGCTTCACGCAAAGCATTAGCGACTTCTTTACGTTTGTTTTTCACCAAATCATCAAGCTCATTTTGCAGGTCTACAATACCTTCTGGTGTTAAATAAAAATCTGGATGTGTCATGTATATTAGTTTCTCCTTATCTGATAACGAACATCTCCAAGAAAAATGACCCTCCACATATCTACTAGGGTAATATGGGTTTAGGTCTGTCTTTAGCGAGGAAACTTTAATGTCTTTCGTTTGTTTTTATTCTCTCAAATTGCTCATACGAAGTCAACCCCGAATTATCAAGAAAATAACTAATTGACAGTTTTTACTACAAATCTGATGTATTTAATTGACACACTAATTTCTAGGTGTTGAAAAATAATATTTCAATATGTCTTTAGCGGCCGGTACTGCATACTCAGCACCCTCTCCAGAATGTTCTACTAAGACTACCAAAACAATCTTAGGATTATCTGCGGGAGCATAAGCTGTAAACCAAGCATGTGGCTTAGTTACGGGGTTCTTACCATCAAAACCTTGTGAGCTGGTTTCGGCTGTTCCAGTTTTACCAGCAACTTTTACCGGCACTTCGCGTTTTAGGCTACAGCAAGCGGTACCTGATTCTACCGCTCCTTCCATACCCTGCTTCACAAGACTCAAAGTTGCTGGAGTAGCTATACTCGCCAGAATCACTTCTGGGCTGATTGGGCGTACAGTCACACCCCGATCTGTCCGTACTTCTGAAGCAAAATGTGGTTTATACAAAGTACCCCCATTAGCAATTGCTGCTGTTGCCATAGCAAGCTGCAAGGGTGTGGCTCGCATGTCTCCTTGCCCAATTGAGATATTATACGTATCACCGACTGACCATGGGTCGTCTGATGTCTTTTTCTTGGTTTCTGGGGTCGGAACAAAGCCTGACGATTCATCACCAATATCAGCACCCGTTACCTTGCCAAAACCAAAACGCTTATACCAGTCTGTCAAACGGGTTGGCCCAAGCCCCTTAGTATTCTCAAAGCCACCACCAACAATATAAAAGAAAATATCTGAACTCCAGGTAATAGCTCGCAAAACATTAACCGTTCCAAGCCCTTCTGGTTTCCAACCTTTAAAAACATATACAATAGAGGGATTATAAATGTTTGGCACATCAAGATGACCCTTGTCTTGAACGGTGGTAGTTGAATTAATCACACCTTCTTGCAGGGCAGCGGTAGAAATAAATGGCTTTACTGTTGAACCAATAGGGTATCCCCCTGACGCAACTCTGTTAAAAAGTGGCTTACTTGGGTCGCCCAAAAGACCGTCATACTGAGCTTGAGTTATACCTTTTGCAAATAAGTTACCATCATAGCTTGGATAGTTCACTGCGCCCAGTACCTGGCCATTTCTGGGGTCAACTGCTATTGCTGCGCCAGCATTGCTCCCTGCTGCTTCTACGGCAGATTTCACTACCTGCTGCATAGTATCTTGCAGGCCCTTGTCGATACTGAGAATCAAATTATTTCCTGCTTGAGGCTCTACTCGTGCTAGTGAGCGAACAGGCAATCCGGTAGCATCAACCTCAGTTTGCTCTTTTCCGTATATGCCACGCAGATCTGACTCGTATGATTTTTCTAGACCTGTTTTGCCTATCGAATCAATTGGCCGATACTCTGGGTGTATTTGATATTCTTCAGCAGAAATTCTACCAATATAGCCTAAAAATGGTGCCAAACTACTACCATCTAAGTATTCTCGTGATGGATTTGTATCTACAGAATAGCTTATGAGTTCGTTATGACGCTCTTCAATATTCAAGGCTTGATCTCGTGAGATATTTTCAGCGACTACAATAGGTAAGCTATAGCGCAGGCCTTTTGATTCAATAATTGCTTTTACGTCAGTAGTAGTCTTACCTGTTAATTGCGCAACAAGCGTATAGCCCTCAGCACGCTTCTCAACGCCTAGAGGTAGCTGTGCAGGAATAACAACCAAATCAAATCGAGCATTATTACGAGCCAAAACAACCCCATTACGATCATAAATAGCACCTCGTGGCGCGGCAATAGCTGTGGTGCGTACCCTATTACCACTTGCAAGCAAGCTATGCTGTTGCCCTGTAATTATTTGCAAGTATGCCAACCGCGCAAGCAGAGTCAAAGCAAATAATACAATTACCCCCAATAGTAATATATACATAGGGCTACGAATAGGTTCTTCTAGCTGAATCTTCTCTGAACTGCCCGCCATAATAGCAGCCGACCAGTCTTCACTCTGACGCATTCGTACTTCTTTTTTTGAAGAACGAAATCCATAAGCTCTATCGTAAAAATCACCAAATATATTCATATCAGCAACTACCTCACCACAAACTTTCTTTTTTTACCAAATTTCCACTGCACACGATTTACCCAGCTAACAAGTACGAAGAGTAAAGTTGCGCATATAATTGTATAACCCACTTGAATACCTAACTGTGACATATAGCTTGATATTTCACTGAGATGGTCTACTGAAAAAACAACCACAAATAACAAGAAATTATACATTATGACCATCAGCGAGCTCAATAAAAGCACCATAGGGAGAGTTTGACTACGCTCATCAAGCCGTAAAACGAGCTTACAAAATAACGCTACAAACAACAGAAAAGTAATATTGAGCCCAAAATCTCTACCGCTATTTGCATCTAAAACAACACCTGCTGTCAGGGCCATATACAAAAGCTGTTCAGTCGGTAAAAATACCGAAAACACCACCATAGCTATCAAGCAAAGTGGTAGGGCAACACCAATCAGGCCAAAGCTCTGACCCAGAGTAATTTGAAAAATGATGAGAAAAAATAGTATGAGCCAGCTCAGTGCTAGTTTCATTGGCGCAAGCCTGTCACAATAAAAACTAGCTCTAGTGAGTTTAAATTGACTAGTGGCTTTAAGCTTGCCGACTGAAAAATAGCATTATCGGCCTTATTTACTGTTTCAATTGCACCTATTAGAATACCTTGCGGTACCAGGCCTGAGCCAGCAGTAATAACCTGCTCATTTTGATTAATGGTTTCATTTTGGGCAACTTTTTCAAACACATAACCCCGACCAATTTGTCCGCGTACAATACCTTGAGCCCGACCATCTTGACCAATTGCTCGAATACGAAAATCTGGGTCGTTGACCAAAAATACTTTTGAGCTGAAATCACTGACCTCGTCAACCGTACCTATTAATACTCCACTACTCACAACTGCTTGGCCTCTCTTAATGCCACTTGAATTACCTCTATCTATCGTAATGAAATGCCGAGTATTATCGGGTTCAACACTCACCACTCGAGCCGGGACAAGATCTAAGTTTAATCGAGCGTTAAAATTGAGTTGGGAACGCAATAAATCATTTTCGCGTACTACTTCTTTAAGGCTACTAAGCTGTTGGCGCAATTCTAGCTCTTGATTGCGCAAATCTTTATTTTCTTTATTGAGATTGGTTATTGAGCTTAAAAAAGTATATTGATCATTGACACTATTCCGCACAAAAACCAAGCGAGATCCAATAGGACTCCAGACTTGGTCATTGAGTATTCTAAATGGCCACAATACTCCGCTGAGTTTCAGAATAATTATAAGTAAAGCCACACCACTGACAATCACGATTGGAATCAAGACATTTTTTTTCATACTATACCTCTAATTCTACTCTTGTTAATCACACAAATCTTAATACGGAACTTTTTCGTATTGTGTAGTCACCAATACGTCTTTTAAACTATCAAGATCTTCGAGTACCATACCAGTACCACGCACCACTGCGGTTAATGGGTCTTCGGCAATATGAACAGGCATTTTTGTCTGCGATGCGAGCAACACATCAAGGCCTCTCAGTAAAGCACCGCCACCTGCCAAAAATACACCCTTATCCATAATGTCTGCCAAAAGTTCGGGTGGGGTTTCTTCAATAGTGTGTTTTACTGCATCAACAATTGCTCGTACACTTCGCGCTAAAGCTTTGCGAGCGTCATCAGAATTCATAGTCATTTCTTTTGGTAAGCCTGTCACCAAATCACGCCCGCGAATTGGTGCATCAAGCATTTTATCTAGCTTAGCAGCCGAGCCAATATTGATCTTTATAGCCTCGGCTGTACGCTCGCCAATTTGTAAGCTAAATTCTTCTTTAGCATAAGCAATAATATCATCTGTTAGTTCATCACCAGCAATACGTACACTTCTGCTTGATACAATACCACCAAGACTAATAACAGCCACTTCACTTGTACCACCACCTATATCTACAATCATACTACCAGCTGCATCGTGTACCGGTAGACCAGCACCGACAGCAGCAGCCATTGGTTCTTCTATTAAAAAGGCTTGGCGCGCACCAGCATTTGTAGCCGCATCTTCTACAGCACGTTTCTCTACTTCAGTTACGCCAGACGGAATACCAATCACTACTCGTGGGCGCGGAAACAATACAAAGCTTTCTTTGTGAACTTTTTCTATAAAGTACTTGAGCATTTGCTCGGTAATTTCAAAGTCACTCACTACACCATCGACAAGTGGACGCGTTGCTACGATATTTGCAGGTGTTTTACCGACCATTCGTTTAGCTTCATCGCCAATTGCCAAAATCTGCTTGTTCTTGGTATTAATTGCTACTACAGATGGTTCATTAATCATAATACCCTTGCCACGCACGTACACCAAAGTATTGGCTGTACCAAGGTCAATACCAATATCGTGACTGAAGTTACCAAGTAGTGAATTTATCATCACCTACTAGTGTAACAAGCCTGGCCATCTGTTGCTAGGGGTTTTTGAATCTGAATAGTAAGAAAGTATGACGAATTGTAATTTTACTATTTAATCAGCCCAGCTAACACAATAAAGGCAAAGGCATTATTAATCATATGCAATACAATACCCGGGATAATACTCTTGAGGCGAATGTAGAAAAAACTCAAAATTAAACCAAGAATAAAGGTATAAATAATTACGTTGAGCTGAAAATGTAAAACAGCAAAAAATGCACTACTACCCAGCACACCCCAGAGCCATCCATACCGTTTACACAACGCCGGTAGTATTAACCCCCTAAAGTAGATTTCTTCTACAATAGGTGCCAAGATAACTGTAGCTGCAAAACTAAACCAAAAGCCGACCCCTTGTTTGCCAAATTCGAAACCCACATCTTGAGCTTGATTCACATCTATTGCGGGCACCAAGATACTTACAATTGCAAAAACAATTGCAATAAATATCATAAAGATAATTAGCCCTGCCAAAACATACCCTATGGCCTTAAAGACTGAGAACTTACGTAGCCCAATATCTGACAGTTTGAGCTGATATTTACGTACCAGCCAAAAAACTAAAGCAATTTCTGTTATTGAAACCAATATACTAAACCCTAGGTTTACCACAAAATCATTATGCTTGAGAGTATCTCGCACAACGCTCGGCAGAAGCCCAAAATGACTTAACCCAACAAGTAATAAAAAAATACCCATCGGAATAATTGCCGTTAGCAAGATCATTCGGACTATGTCGCGTACACCCCAGGAGACTTTAGCAATAGTTATGTCTTTACGCATACTGTATATATTTAACGTATTCGAGCAATATCACTAATACTAATAACAACCATTAGGGCTATAAGCGCTACAAAGCCCACAAGGTGAAATATATTCTCTCGCTCTGGTGTAATTTTTACTCCAAGTTTTTTGAGTATCAATACAAACTCTCGCCCACCGTCTAATGCCGGCAGGGGTAAAGCATTAATTACAGCCAAGCTTAATGAAATAGACGCCACAAAAAGCAATACAAATCGTGGCCCAAAATTAACTACTTGAGAAAATATTGAGACAATACCAATAGGCCCTGACACCTGATCACTTACAGCATGGCGCGTAAATAAGCCAACAATGAGATTACCAAAAGCCGCTAGTGTGGCCATCACAAACTGCGCCATTAATACTATTGCTGCAATCGGTGCAGCCCACCAGCTATAGCCACTAAGTTGTAGCTGTTCAGCACTCACCCCTAAGATTCCTACAGATTGATTGGTTCCGAGAATTGCCACTTTTTCTACCTGTGTACCATTATGTTTTACAATAATTGTTACTTGCTCACCTGTGTGTTCTCGTGTGTAATCACGTAATTCAGTATTATTTCGTAATTCAGTATTATTTATTGAGATTAAAATGTCTCCTTGCGCAAGCCCCGCCTTAGCGGCAGCGCTGTCTTTGGTGACACTAAATATCGTTAGCTCACCTTGGCCCATTACTTTGGGTTGAATGGGCCCAAAGCTTGGTAAGGTCTGTCCAATAGGTGGCATACCAATCATGAGTAAGAATGTAAAAATAACATAAGCAATAATAAAGTTCACAGTCACACCAGCCATTAAGATGCGGGTTTTTGGCCAAAATTTCTGCACGGCAAAACTGTCAGGACCCTTTTTGGACCCATCTTCACCTTTAAGCATTACAAACCCACCTATTGGTAAGGCGTTAATACTAAAGACCGTCTTGCCGTACTTTTTAAATCTTCGGCCAGCGAGTTTTGGTGGAAACCCAATACCAAATTCTTCTACTGTCACACCCTCACGGCGAGCTGCACTAAAGTGACCAAACTCATGAGCAATCACTAGAAGTGAAAATATAGCAACCACACCGAGAATTATTAAGATAATCATTCGCCAAACCTTCTAGAGCGTTGAGTATAATCTTCTAAAACAATATCAAGATCCTCTACGCTAAAATCTGGCCAAAATTTCTCAACAAATGTCAGTTCGGCGTAGGCACTATCCCATAACAAGAAATTACTTAATCGTTGTTCTCCACTAGTACGTACAATCATATCTGGCGCCGGCATATCCTTAGTATATAAATGCTCTTTTATAGTGTCTTTGGTGATATCACTAGGCGTTATACCTGCTTCAACAATAGCCTGTGTGGCGGTAACAATTTCTTGTTGGCCACCATAATTAAAACAAGCCGCAAAGGTACCGGCCGTATTATTTTGAGTTAACTCTTCAGCTTTCTCAATTGAAGCAATAAGCTTCTTATCAAGATTTTCACGTGAGCCAATTATCTTTAAGCAAACATTCTTTTCATTCAATTCTTTGGCATCTTTTAAAATAACTCTCAGGGCAAGGTTCATTAAATAGCCTACTTCTTCGCTCGATCTTTGCCAGTTTTCTGTTGAGAATAAATAGCAACTAAAATAGGTAATTTTTTTGTCAAAACATGCTTGTGCAATAGCTTTAAGATTTTTATAACCAGCCATATGCCCTTCTACCGAGCTAAGTCCGTTTTGGGTAGCCCACCGGCGATTACCGTCTAAAATAAATCCTATATGATTGAGTGGTGCTTTCAAATCTGACATAAATAAAAATCTATTTCTTTTTTTAAGTTTGCATGAGTTCTACTTCTTTGGCACTAGTTAGCTCATGCATGTGTTTCTGGTAAGTATCAATTAGTGCATTGGCGTCTTTTTCGAGCCGACTCAAATCATCTTGAGAAAGTAACTTATCTTTTTCTGCTACTTTGGCATCATTAATAGCTTCGTGACGAGCATTGCGTAGTGAAATAGTAGCAGTTTCAGCTTTTTCGTGAATAAGCTTTACCATTTGTGTGCGTGTTTCTTCACTCATTGGTGGTACATTAATACGAATAACGTGCCCATCATTATTTGGGTTTAAGCCCAGAGTTTCTTTTGATGAAATTGCTTTTTCAATAGAAGCAAGATTTGAGGTGTCCCAGGGTTGAATCTGAATTGTCTTAGCATCTGGAGTAGAAATTGTAGCAATTGCTTTTAGTGGAGTTTCTTGACCATATACATTCACTTTTATACTATCTACTAAGCCAGCATTAGCTCGACCCGAACGTACGCCTGTTAGCTCACCTTTTAAGTGATCTAGGGCGGCCTTCATTTTCTCTTCAGCTTGTTTGAGTAATTGTGTATTCATTGCTAAATATTATACCCGAATTTGTACCGAGATACTAGATTTGATCCAAATGCTCTCATATATTTGCCTTGTGAGAAAGATTGACTCTACTAAACTGAATAGGTTTACTTTTAGTATTTTAATGCTTTGCGCAGAATTCAAAATAAACGATTAATCAACAATAACCAAGCCAACATCTTGAGCTAGCCTCGGTGCTAGCGCAATTAACTGACTACTACTTATTGTTGCCCCTTCTAAAGACTTAGTGCCAACAATATCACTCACTTGTGAGTTGCGTAAGTCAAGATCTTTTATTTTACATAATGAAAAATTTGTCTGGGTTAAATCACACTCACTTATCTCGACACCATTAAAAATCGCTTCCAGAAAATCACTAGAACTGAGTATACAGTCTTCGAAAATTACATTTTTGAATTGTGTAAAACGAAAGTTGGCGAGATCGAGCTTGCAACCAATGAAGCGTGTGTGTTCTATCTTGCCCTCACTTAGCTGTACACCACTCAGACGTGAGTTTTTAATAACGCTGTAAGTAAAATACGCTTCTGAAAGCATAGCACCTGAAAAATCACATTCACTCACAACACAATTCTGTAGTGCAAGCTTTGGTAGTTTAGAGCCAACCAGAGAAACGTGCTTCAATCTTGATTCAGACAGAGAAAGGCTTTTTACTTCTTTTTCAATAAATTCGAGATTCTCAATACTAAGACTACAGAGATCGTCTTTCTCTAGAATAAGCCTTTGAATATTTTCAGGCTTCTCAAGATCGATTCCTAGGTGAGGCTTAGCTATCTTCATACAGCATATAATTATTTAACACCAATAAATCGAATGAGATTGTGAATACCTTTTTCACGATCCTTGTAGGTTTCGCCCTGATTATCAATTAGTTTTGGGGTAAAATCTGTCACAAATTCTTTGGCTGATTCAATACTAAAAAATCGCTTTTCTTTGTCATCTACCTCAAAGAAATCATGCTCAATTTTTCTACCCATGTTATATTCGCTATCTCCTGTAGAGTTTACTAAGAATACCAAGAGACCACCAGGTACGAGTACGCGACGAATTTCTGCAAATATCTGCCGGGTTGTAGCTTCATCGAAATAGTGTAGTGACAAATGTGCGTAGACAACAGCAAACGAAGCATCGGGGTACGGTAACTTCTGAGAGATGTCTACTGCTTCAATAGTCACTTTTTGAACGAGTTCGGTTGGCAGCTTTTCGCGATTGGTTGCCAAAGCTGCGGCGGATTGGTCGGTAGAAACAACATTGTAGCCATTTTCTGCAAAGAATCTACTATCTTGGCCCTGGCCAGCACCAAGCTCGAGAATACGACCAGAAGCAGGAAAATATTCTAATGCCATTTCGGCAAACAGCGATGGCCTATCTATCCATTCTGATTCTTTGTACTCAGCGTGCTTCGCCGCCCAATCATCTTTAGTGGGTATATTTTCACTCATTTAGATAGTATACCAAAAAAACCTGAAAGGGGTTTTTACAGATTCCAGATTAAGTCTGGAATGACCGAGTGGCTTACAAATTTACTCAGCACCGAGCTCAAGACGTGAAAATCGTTTGATAATAATATTTTCACCGAGCTTACCGATCAATTCTTTGGTGAGCTGATCAATTGTTTTGTCTGGATCTTTAATAAAAGGCTGATTAACAAGACAGATTTGCTCGTACCACTTAGCGAGCTTACCATCGATAATTTTTTGAGCAAATTCTGCTGGTTTACCCGCTGCGGCCACTTCTTTTTCAATAGTTGCAGTTTCTTTTTTCAGAGCCTCTGGGTTAACAGAATCTCTATCTACACATTCGGGGCTAGCGGCGGCGATATGCATGGCAATATCACGAGCAAAAGTCTTAAAGTCATCAGTACGAGCCACAAAATCTGTCTCACAATTTATTTCTACAAGCACACCAATCTTTTCACCATGTACGTAGCTCTCAATAACACCCATAGATGCAACTCTGTCGGCTTTCTTGCCGGCCTTAGCAATACCTTTTAGGCGCATTACTTCAACAGCTTTATCAAAATCACCATTTGCTTCTTCTAAAGCAGCCTTGGCATCCATCATACCGGCTCCGGTGGTGTCTCGTAATTTTTTTATATCTTCAATTTTTATCGTCATTTTTCACCTCATGATTGCCACAGATTCACCTTTTACAAATTAGTGTGTATCTTTTGGCTGTTTAGTATTACGGTTGCTCGTTAATCTCTTCTTGCTGTTCTACAGCTGCTTTTGCCTTATATTCAGTACTACCTTTTGTTGCTTGGGCGGCAATTTTTGCGGTAATAAGATCAATGGCTTTAATAGCATCATCATTTGATGCAATCAAATACTCAGCCATATCAGGGTTAGCATTAGTATCAGCCATAGCAATAACAGGCAAGCCAAGCTTACGGGCTTCTAAAAGCGCAATGTCTTCTTTGGGCATATCTACTACAAAAAGTGCAGCTGGTACTCCGTGCATATCACGTACACCATCAAAAGTTTTGAATAGCTTAATCATTTGCTTTTCAAGTAGTAATTTTTCTTTCTTAATAATACCAGCAAAGTCATCTTCGGCTTTTTGGGCTTCTAGCTTTTTAAGTCTTTGAATACGATTCTTGATTGTATCAAGATTAGTTAGCATTCCTCCAAGCCATCTGTGAGTTACAAAAGGCATACCTGATTCATGTGCGTACTTTTCAATAATCATCTTAGCTTGACGCTTCGTACCAACAAATAATATTTGTCCGCCTGCTTTGGTGACTTCATAGGCAAACTTTTCAGCTGCAGCAAGCTGTGTGGCAGTCTGAGTCAAATCGATAATATGTACTCCACCGCGTTCACCAAAAATGTACGGAGCCATTTTTGGATTCCAGCGAGCAGTTCGGTGACCAAAGTGAGCACCAGCTTCAAGTAATTGCTTCAGTATAGGGTCTACTTTTGCCGCCGATTTTGTAGCGGGCTTCTTGCTTGATGTTTTTGTGGCTTCAGCCATTCTAAAAACTCCTTTCGTCGTGACGCCAGCTCCCCAAGCGGGAGGAGTAAAATGCCGGCGCTGTTTCGTTAAATATGTAACTTGCTAATTTTAGCAGATGATCTGGAAAAGGTCAAATAAAGTGCCCTGACTAGTCAGGGCGTACTATCTGTGTCTGAACTTGCATCAAATGAATAATATATAAAATCACTCATCTGCATACGTTCTATAGCATCGATGTGTTCATAAATCATGATGACTATTTTTTTATTCAGCTGACGTAAATGCTTCCGTTCATATGGCCCGATAATTTGTCGAAACCAATCTGTACTGTGTGTTATTTCGATGTGATTCTTGCTTGGAATCAAGCAAAGCTCAGCAAATTCAAGCTTTACAAATAAGCCAGAGCCAAAGTCAACTTCTTTGACCTCAAGTCGAATCACAAAACGTGAATCTGCTTGAATCGGTATATACAAACATACTGCATTGTTTTTGAGACCTTTGTGATGCAGTGGTAATGAAGATTTGGCATTCAGTGAATGTGAGATTCTGTCGATAAACTGCTTAGGCGTGACACGGCCAAAGTAGAACATCACTCCTCCTTACTAGGTACTTCAGGGTGAATTTCACTACTCGAATACCTTTTAAGTATATCAAGATAGTACCTAAAGTAAAGACTGAGGCTACTAGCCTGCCATATCGAATTTCTTGAGCTTAGCCTTACCGGCTTCAGTTGTACTAATTGTTTGCAGTGTAAGTAGCTCTGCGTATATACCGTCCTTACGCGTAGCAAGCTTGGTAGGAGAGCCAACCTCTACTACTCGTCCACCTTTTAAGCCAACAATAGTATCAACATCAGAGATAGTACTAAGCCTATGAGCAATAATCATAGTTGTTCTGTCTCGCATAAGTCTTTCAAGAGCTTGCTGTACTTCGTGTTCGGCTTTACTATCTAGACTACTCGTCGCTTCATCAAGAATCAAAATTGGCGGATTTTTTAAAATTGCTCTAGCAATGGCTATACGTTGTTTTTGCCCACCACTGAGCTTCACGCCACGCTCACCTATCTGACTTTCAAAGCCTTTTGGTAGTTTTTTGATAAAGTCATAAGCATTGGCAGCTTTTGCAGCTGCTATCATTTCTTTCTCACTAGCCCGAGGATTGGCATACTTAATGTTTTCACTTAAAGTTCCTGAGAACAACTGAGGTTCTTGAAAAACCACACCAATATTACGGCGCAAGCTAGCTTGCGTAAGTGCAGTAATGTCTTGACCATCAATTGTCACTTCACCGCCACTGAGCTCATAGAAGCGTAGCATTAAGTTGGCTAGTGTACTCTTGCCTTCACCACTCTCACCAACTAATGCTAGCTTTTGACCAGGCTCAATTGTAAAACCAATATTATGCAAGACTTTTTGACCTTTGTCATAACTAAATGAGACATTACTGTACTCGACTCGACCAGATTTCACTCGCAAAGTCTTAGCATTTTCACTATCAGTAATATCGGGCTTTTTATTCATAATTGCAAAGTAGTCTTCGCTATCAGCTGTTGCGCGTTGTAAAGCATCTATAATAAAACTACTACCAAATAACGGAAACTGCGCTTGATTAGCTAGACTAATAAGCAAAACTACTGTTCCTAAGCTAAAGTTGAGTCTAAATGCTTGCCAAATAATAACCAGATAAATTAAATAGAATACAACGTTTAAGACAAGTCGTCGCCAGACGTCATAATTATGCCACTGACGAGACTGCCCAGCTGTCACTTTCTCTATTTCACGACGGGTCTTACTGAAGTAACTTAGTTCACGTATTTCGGTTACAAAACTTTTAACAACTCGCACTTGATTAATTGACTCAATAAAACGGCCATTGCCAATGTCGCGCTGATGATTAATTTTGCCCTGATGTTTTTGCCAGGCTTTACTACTCAGATGTGTCAGCCATATATAAACAGGAAAGATCACCGCAAGGAGCAAGGCAACCGCCCAGCTATAAAAGGCAATTACAATTAGTGTAATTAGTGTGGTCAAGAAAAACTGCACGAAGTTATTACTAAGAGTATTCATTAAAGTAGAAATAGTTGTGATACTTCTGTCTAAGCGTGCAGTTATCTTGCCGGTTATTTCGTTATCATAATAACTCACAGGCAACTCCATAAGATGAGTATAATACCGCTCTGAAAGTAGATTGTTGAGCTTGATAGACATCATATCACCAAGATATCCATTGAGGTTACTCAGTAAAGTTATGACGACATTAGCAGTCAAAATTAATCCAAGTAAAAGAAGAAAATAGCTAAAGGGTACATTTTGCCCGCCAATCTTTGATGTAAGGCCATCAATCAAGCCTTTTGTAAGAAAAGGAGTGGCGAGGTTTAAAAGTGACAATACCACGACAAAACCTGTTATAGACGCATAGTACGGCCAAAGTTCTCGCGAGTATTTAATTATTTTCCAAATTTCTTTCATAGTATGTATTGTCTATTAAATTTTAGCAAGCCGCAACTGGGCTTTCGTTTTTTTCTGATTCTAGATTTTTAACATTAGGTAGGCCTAGTACATTCGAATTAGAACGTTATCTTATCCGAGTTAAATAGATGGAGACAGCTCTTACCTGGTGGAGCTAGATTTTAGAACTATGTTTCAAAAAGAACATACTCACTTGAATATGGAATAGTTGAATACTTAAACTTCTTTCCTTTAGTCAGAATGGAATTATATTCGATCTGTCCCTCGTGTTGTTGGACAGTTTGGTGCAATTCAATATCTGTTAGTTCACATATATAATTAGTTGAGTTAGTTCTAAATTGTTTTTTTACTTTGACGATTTTAGCCGATTTTAATGGTGGTTTATCATCAAGCATCTCACAATCTGCCTCTATTGCTAGAATATCCTTTTCAACATTTTTAGAGACTAAGATACCGCCCATTGAATGTATACCTAGAATATATGATTTGTTATTGATTACACAGACCAGCCATTCGGCATCTTCTTGACCACCAGATTCTTTAAATTCTACCTTATCAAATACAGGTAGTTCAAAGCGGGGCAATATCCATGATTTTATAAAGTCTTCATAGTGCATTACGCTATTATACCAAAAAGACCTTTTCAGGTCTTTTTGGTATAAGTTCTAGTAGTGAGGGCAGGATGGTGATCAATAACCTCCATAAAGTGCTCGAAAAACCTTCAAATAGGATTGATTTTTCACTGCGCGCTTTACTACACCGAACCTTCGGTTTCGAATTCTTGCTCCAAAACCAAGCGCCACAAAAAAGCTAATGAATGCAAATACTAGAGCAAAGTCTAGACCGCGTTTTACCCCGTCAACCACAGCGGTACTGGTGATAGTTTTTATTTCTTTGACTATCTGTACTGGCACTCCAGCCCCTAGCTGAGGTGATGCACTAAACTCAGTAGCTGAGCTCTGTGCGGCAACAGCCGGAATAACCGAACTATTTGTGATGCCCGTAGCTAAGCTAGCTGTCAGTATGGCAAGCACAACCGTACCGATTATCGCCGAGCCAAAACTACTACCCAGCAGACAAGCCGTACCCGGAATACCACTAGCTTCACCAGCTTGCTGAACAGAAACAGCCTATATGAGTACATTTTTTAATAAAAAACTCCTCCATAAAAAAATGAAGGAGGAATATTAGCCACCGTTACCTGATGGATCACTCAGGCTCGACATAGCAATGAGATAAACCATTCCGAAAACAATAAGTACAAGCAGTACAATACATATCGCAAGCCAGATTGTGTCGAGAACTTTACAAAGTCTTGGGTACAGAGTTAAAAAATTTATCTTTTTTTCAGTGAAATACTGTTTTACTCCATAAGGATGGAAAAACATCATTTCAGCCCCCTTGCCAATGATTGATAACAAATACAGCCAACAGAAAGTCTAGAGCAAGACAGACAGCCCCTATAGAGCGATATGAGAAATCACTCAGTCTAGAATGACGATTTTTTTCAATCAGTCTTACGGACATCCTCCAGGATACAAAAAATACCACTACGAATACCACCAAAGTCAAAAGAGTTGTGGCTTTGTTCATTTTTACTCCTCAGAGTCTAGGTAGACTAGGTACAGAAGATCATTCGCTACTCTAGCATATTATAGTTGTTTTTGCAATGTTTTAAACAGTAGTGAATACTATTATTGCTGTAGTTGATTAAGTTGCGCTGGAGAAGTCTGTTGTTGTGGCTGAAGATCTGCACCTGTTCCCGTAGGGCTATCTGCTGGTGCAGTGGAAGGTTGTGGATTAGTAGTACTACTACCGGTCGTTGGCCCCAAACTATCTCCACTTGCTTCATTTACCTTCAAAAGTTGCTCTTCAGCTGCTTTTTGTGTCTCAAGTGTTGCTTGTTGAGCCTTACCATATATAAACCACAGTAAACCAAGCATCAAAATAACGACTACACCTAAGGCGATAATCAAACCCTTTTGCCCAATTGCTTCTCTAGGAGGATTTTCCGAAAGAACCTTATCAACTACTTCAGTTTCTTTCTGTGAAGTTAATCTTTGCTTCTTTGTAGATTTTATGGGCTTCTGGGTTTTTGCGGGCGCCTGAGGGCCATTTTCTATAGCAGAGGCTGTATTATCTGACACTACCTGTTTAAAAGCTCGCTTATTGGCTTGCTTGCGTTTTTTCGCCTTAGATTTTTTTGCCATTTTCCTCCTGATTTAGTATATGAGATTCGGTATATTTACCAGTATATCATCTTTACTTTTGACCTGCGTAAGAGTATAACTAGTATTCTGAAAGTGTACCTACAAAACAAAGCCTCAAAGGAGTATAGTGAACGATATCGACCGAGTTGCCCAAAACGCTCTGGATATATACCGAGAGATCTGCACAGAACAGGGTAAAAACGAAATTCATGTATTTTTTGCGACTCGCCCTCTATCAGATCGAGGTATGCGACACTATGACGCAGAAAGGGCTTATGCTCACCTCAAGCGCCTTGGTTTGGTCACCCCGTTAAAATGCGAGAGTGGTAAAAAATTATATTACCTGCACATTGAGCCGAACAAATCTGTTCTTGAACGAATAGCCGAGACGAGGTCAACAAAGCAGCAACAGGCCATCCAAGAACAAGCTCCATCAAGAGAGCAGTTCTTACGCGATCAAATTGCTTTACATCATATTGAAATTACCCGTATTCAGGCCGAACTTGATCATCTTGGATATGAGAAAGAAGATCCCGTACCTAGTTGTCCCACCTGAAAAGGTGGGATTTTTATTACTAATTCATAAAAAAATCCCTTATTTTTTATAGATAAGGGAAATTCGGATAATTATACTCTACAACTACAAAGCTTTAGCCTAAAGCTCAATTTAGATTTGTAATGCTCCAAAAAGAATACACAGAGCAGCTACGCTCCAGTAAACTATCACGAACCCCAATACTGCTAGAATATCACTTTTTTTATCTGTTGTTGGGCTGCGCCAGGCGAATACTGGCAGAATACAGGTTAGAATAACCAAAACAAATGCTAGTATCAACCACATCCATTCGCCAGTCTGCCATGGACCTTGTGAAAACGTAAGCATTATGGTCTCCAGACTATTTATCGATAGAAGGTACAGATAAAACTATATCTATTTATACCATATAAAAACTCAATATAAAACTCGCAATAATCAGCATTTTTGGCTATTTTTGACCTTGTCAAGCATAGGTAATATGTATATTTTAACCTGTTGGGGGCATTTCTTTGCCTCAAAAGCATTGACATATACGCTTATGCTTGGTATAATACTTCGCGTTCTGTGGAGAACGGTCGATTCTATCCCCCCACCAGAACAGCACATTACTATTTAACAGAAAGGATACGACGCTATATTCAACCCGCGTCTCGAATCAATTTCGAGATAACGTATGAACATTATGCGCATCATTTCTCAAGCAGTAATCGCCCTGGCGATTGTTGCAAAACAGGTGTTAGCCCCGGTACAAATTCCTTTCACCGAAACAGCCAAAGCTGACGAAGCTACAACTGTCGTACCAAGTAACTACACATTGACAATCAATACAGCTAAGTCAAACGCTCTTGAGCTTAAAGCTACTAAAGGTAGTTTCGATACAGAAATCGTAACTCCCCTAAGAGCTGCTCAAGCTGCTAAAGCTGCCGCTGAGGCTCAAGCACAAGCTGCTGAGCAGGCTGCTGCCGCTGCCCGTGCTACACAAGTAGCCCGTGTTAGTGCCGCTCCTGTTGCAGTTCCTGCCCTTACAGGTAGTGATGCCGAATACAAGCTATACATTTACAACCACGAATCTGGTAATAACCCTACTAGAGCCAACGGTTCGGGATGTTTAGGTTTAGGTCAGGCTTGTCCTGGTTCTAAATTGCTTGCCGTATGTCCTACCCTTGACTACGCCTGTGAAGATGCATTCTTCACAAACTACGCCATACGTAGATATGGTAGTTGGGCTGGTGCCTACACCTACTGGTTATCTCACCATAACTGGTAAGCAAACCTTGTCTCCCGGTAATATGCTGATCCTCCACAATACTATTCTTTAATCGAGTAGTAGCAAAAAGCCCTCTTTATTGAGGGCTTTTTGTGTAAATAAAATCCCTCCTCAATGAGGAGGGATGTAGAGACTCGTGGTTGGTGCTAAAGTTGTAGTATCTGGTGGGTCGCAGAAAAAATACGTCGGGTCAGGTAGAGACTGAATGGGCGTAAAGGTTTTATCTTGTACCTTGCCCACCTGAAAGAAACCACTGTCTTCATTCAGAGTAAACTGACCCGTGCAGCTATGATATTTAACGGTTGCGGTATGCTTATCTACATTAACTACAACTGGAGTAATACCCTGCGCCTGCAGTTGATCTTGGGCGCGTAAGGTTGGTCCCCGCGCCGATCCCATCCAGAGGGAAGCTATAATTATTAGACTACCAGTAAAACCAGTAAAAAAGATTATGCCTACATCCTCGTCAACTACTAAACTTGTAATAAAAATAGCCGATCCAATTATGAGCACAGCCAACTCTCCGAAGCCAAAACTTATTTCGGCAAACAGCATTACTCACCTCTCTAACTAAGGACACTATAAGGTGCAAATGTGGCTAGGTTTGATTATATCACAAGGATCTAGAAAAACTTAGAAAATTGAATCCAGTCTTCACCTTGATGATGTCTTTTGAGCATACCTTCTGGCTCATAACCCATAGCCTGATAAAAGCGTGAGGCTTGCCAGGTTTTACCTGTTATAAGATACATCTTATGTGCCCCTGCCTCCTTAGCAATGTGTTCGGCCTCTACCACTAGCTGTTTGCCAATCCCCTGTCTGTGTCGGTTTTGATCTACCAGTAAGCCCTCAATCTTAGCGACTCCACCCTTGATATTCATATCAAGTATACCTACGATTTTACCTTTGTCTTCAGCCTGCAATAGATAAGGGGCTTTGTCCCAATTAATATCATGTCCAAAATGCTCAGTGTCTTGCACACTCCATTGTTGTTTTTCAAAGGTTTCAAATTCAGGGGTTTTTTGAGTAACTTGTGTAATATTCATAGTAACTATTCTACCAGAATTATCTTATGCTTGCTTTTTTATCAGCATAAGTGAGATAATTATCTGTGAATCGCACCTACCTTAGGAGATAAAAGTGGACACCACACAAGCACTAAAGCTCGTGAATAACTTTGGTTGTCGCGTATTTGAAGCCGAGCATTTTGTCTACAAGTCTTTCAAGCACGGGCCGGCCTACATTAATGTTGACCCGGTACTATACAAGCCATCTGCTATTGAGGCGATAGCCAAATTGCTTGCTGAGCCCTACTTGCCACTAGCGGGCGACGAGATAGAAATAGTGGCTGACCCAGCTGTTGGCGCTATTCCTTTTGGGCACGACACAGCCCAGGCACTGACTCAGGGCTATCAGCCATATTACAAAAGGATGTATGACTACCAGTCAGCTAAACGAACCTTTGGTGTTCTGCATGTATTTGCTGAAAAACACAAGCGGACAGATGGTAGTGAAACCTTTCACCTAGACCGAACAGGCTTTGCAGATGTCTGCAAGGGCAAGAATATATTGGTTGTAGAAGATATTCTCAATTCTGGCACAAGCACTCGTGGGGTTATCGAATGCGTACGAGCAGCCGGCGGCATCGTCATGGGCGTCAGTTGTTTTGTAAACCGTGGCGGAGTTACTGCTGAGTCATTGGGTGTCAACCAACTCAACGCCATCATTGATATCAATATGGTGCAGTATGAGGCATCGGAGTGTCCGCTGTGCAAGTCAAACGTACCGATTATTGCCGATCCAGCGCTTGGTAAGGGTAGTGACTTTGCTGTAAAACACCCTGACTATGCCGGTGGGTTCAAATACCTACTTGAATAGTTCTTTTCTACACCTGATCATTGATCAGGTTTTTTAATATATCAAAAAAGACCCTCAATTCTGAAGGTCTTTTATAATTAGTTCCCGTTGTTTACAGTTTAACCCCTACTGACAAGCCTCGCACTCAGACAGTTCTTTTGGATCAATTGGACACACCATTGGTTTATCCCATTCTTCGTCATTTATCTTATTGGTCTCTGGCATCATCCCTCCTTTTGTTTTGTATGTGCTTATGATTATACACCCCAGCTTTTAGCTTTGTAAATAGTACTTACACTACTTTTTTTTACTATATGTAGTGTAATAAACAATTTTCACACACTACACCTGGATAATTCTATAAACATATCCCCATATGCCAGATTTATACATTAGAATATTTAATGTATAAAATACCTCGACAAGATAATTCCATACTAGCATAAGCACTACAAACCCGCTAGAATAAAGACTATGGATAGTACAATCAAACCTCTCACTCTTGAGCAAATAATGAACTCGTGTAATGCCAACTCAACTGATGAGGCAGCTGAGCGAGTATGTTTGATCAATGAAGAAATTAGCCAGGGGCTTAATATCGTACAGCGTTACCCTAAAAAAGTTACATTTTTTGGCTCTGCGCGCTTCAAAGAGAATCAGCCAGAGTATATACAGGCACGTGCATTAGCTAGTAGACTTGTAAAAGAACTTGACTACACAGTCTTAACGGGTGGAGGCCCGGGCATAATGGAGGCTGCAAACCGTGGCGCTAAAGAGGCCGGTGGCCATTCTATTGGCCTTAATATTCAGTTGCCTCAAGAACAAACAGCCAACCCCTATCAAACTGTATCGGTACCTTTTCATTACTTCTTTACCCGCAAGGTCACACTGTCTTTTGCTGCCCGACTATATATCTACTTTCCAGGTGGATACGGAACTCTTGATGAGTTCTATGAGATTCTAACGCTCGTACAAACTGGTAAAATTCATAAAGTCCCAATTATCTGTGTCGGGGCAAAGTTCTGGGAGGCGATTGACCAAGGCATTCATA
>Ga0163144_10007748_pt1 | contig 23456 bp, 7 predicted proteins | sample OliLak19BULKMAT1_FD_123175 | JGI IMG/M metagenome (GOLD analysis project Ga0163144, IMG submission 123175) | Freshwater microbial mat bacterial communities from Lake Vanda, McMurdo Dry Valleys, Antarctica - Oligotrophic Lake LV.19.BULKMAT1 | ecosystem: Environmental > Aquatic > Freshwater > Lake...
CAAAGCGTTCCCACCGGCCATGACCTGAAAAATCCTTAATCACGTTTCGGGAGCAACGCTCGAAAACCTTCGGGAATGAAAAGCTTTTGCCCTCCTCAGACCGTCCTGTGGGATGGCTGTGAAAATATTTTCACATTCCACGAAAGGAATCTGAAAAAGTTCTTTAGAGCTGTGATGAACACTTATGTTTCACTCCAGCGTTGGAATCTCTCTGAACCGGCCGCCGGCTGCTCGCATCCTGGTCTGGGCCGCCTCCGTCATCATGGCTGGGTGGTGCCAATGCGTTCACGCGCAATGGATCAGCCAGACAAACACCCTCAAGCCGGGCTGGAATTCCGTCTATCTTCACGTTGATGCCTCGTACACCAATGTGAATCAGCTCATGGCGAGCTCGCTTCCGATTCACGAAATCTGGTACTGGCAGCCGGCTTTGCCGACGGGGCAGTTTATCGACTCGCCCCAGCTTCCCACGGGCGGCGGTAGTCAGTGGTCCTACTGGACGCGTTCACTCGGAACCACGTCGGTCTTGCAGCGGCTCAGCGGCAATGGCGCCTATCTGGTTCGCCTCACCAACAACGTGGCTTCGTACAATTGGGTGGTGAAGGGCAAGCCGGTTTTGCCCACCTATCAATGGACGCTGACCGGATTGAACTTCGTCGGCTTTCCCGTGCCGACGACTCCGGCGCCTACGTTCGAGGCGTTTTTCGCGCCGCAGCCGCAATTGCAAGCGAACGGCGAAGTCTATCGTTATCAGGGCGGTGAACTTGGCGCTACGAATCCGGTGCGTATGCTCGCTCCGCGCAATACCACCGTGCGCCGCGACCAGGCTTATTGGGTCCGTGCCGGCGATACCTACAACCAATACTTTGGCCCGCTCCAGGTCGTCCAAAGCGGCACGGCGGGAATCAAGTTCGGCGACACCCGGGGGCAGGCCCAGATGTATCTGCGAAACCTCGCCAACGTCCCGATGACGGTCACGCTTCGCCAGCTTGCTTCCGAAACCTCACCCGCTGGCCAATCCAACATCGTGGGCGCTCCGCCGCTGCTGCTGCGCGGCTCCATCAACACGATGAATTTGACCTACGGCTACACCAACCTCGGTGCTGGCCCAAATACCTGGACTCTGACCGCGGCCGGTCAGGTCGGCTCCGAAGTCGAAGTGGTCATCGGCCTGAATCGTTCGCAGATGGCCGGCGCTCCCGGCACGCTCTACGCCGGCATTTTGCGCTTCACCAATTCCCTTGGCTTGTCGCAGGTGGACATGGCGGTTTCGGCCACGAAGGAATCCACCGTCGGCCTTTGGGTCGGGAGCGCGACGGTGAGCTACGTCAGCCATTATCTGAAGCCCTACGCGAAGACGACCAACGACGCGGACCTTGATGCGCTTCTGTCTCGCCTGCAACTTGCCGAGGGCACGAACGGCTATCACTACGAGCGCGACGTGAACACGGGACGCGTGCTCGTCTTCGGCGGCCCGCAGACAAACACGGGCTCCTACCTGCTCGACGGCCCGATCAAAATTGACTCTGGCACGGTCGCCAGCCCCTTTCCTCTGCGGCTGATCGTCCATAACACTGGGTTCTCGGCGAAACTCCTGCAGAAAGTCTTTTACGGCGTCGGCCTGGCTTCCAACAACGTCATCGCCACGAGGGAAAACCTGCTGCTTCCGGCCCAGCTCGCCGACGCGCGCCGCATCAGTTCGGTGCATCTCCCGACCTCAGCGGGGAACGTTCCGTGGAATTGCACCGGCACCATGCAGCCCGGCGGCAGTCTGACGGGCAGCGTGCCCTTGGACTACAACGACCCGTCCTCCAATCCCTTCCTCCACCCCTATCATCCGGACCACGACAATCTCAACGCTCAATTCACCACCACGCTGGCTCGTGGCAATGAATCCTACGGGGTGACGCGCCAGATCACGCTGAACTTCACCGCTCCGGGAAACGATTTTAACAGTCTGACCCAGAGCACCCAGGATCTGACCGGCAACTACGCCGAGGCGATTACCTTTCAGGCGCGCGGATCGCAGACGCGCCAATACAACGTGCTCGGAACCTTCACCCTGAAACGCCTCAGCGACATCGCCACCCTGACCTCCAACTGAACTTTGCACTTCCTGCACTCATGAAATTTTTGAACCGCATCCACATGACCATGAAAACACGATCGACCTGCCCCGTTCCATCCATTGTCCGCGCAGACACAGCGACCTGGCGCGCTTTGCTGGTGCTGTGTTGCGCACTCGTTTTAACGATGGCGCTGCCTCGCGCTCATGCCGCCGGGCCGCCGGAAGCGATGACCTTCCAGGGTTTCCTGGTCGATGCGAACGGCAATCCGCTGGCGACGAACAACCCGGCCAACTACCCGGTGTTCTTCCGCATCTTTGCCGCGCCCACCGGGGGAGCGAGCCTGTGGTCGGAGCAACAGATTGTCACCGTGGACAAGGGCAATTTCAGCGTCATCCTCAGCGAAGGCACCGCCGTCGGCGGTGAGCCGAAACCGCTGCTTTCCGCGGTGCTGGCTACAAACGGAGCCGATCGCTACATCCAACTCTCGGTCACGATCGGCCCCAGCACGTCGGACATGCTGCCGCGCCTGCGCCTGCTGCCTTCGCCGTATGCCTTTCTTGCCTCGAGTGCGAATCAGTTGGTGAACCCCTCCGGCACTCCGGTGGTCACCTACGCGAACAGCCGGGTGGAGATCAACGGTCCGTTCTTTGCCTCTGGCACCATTACCGGCAACGGCTCCGGGTTGACGACATTGAATGCTGCGAATCTGTCTTCGGGAGCCATACCGGATGCGCGGCTCTCGGCCAATATCGCCCTTCGGACGGGCGGCAATGCGTTTAGTGGCAACCAGACGTTTGCGGGCAACATGGGCATCGGAACGCTCGGCGTCGGCTTCCCTCTGACGCTCTCAAGCACGCTGGGCGACAAGCTCAGCCTGTATGGGGATTCTGGCAGTCACTATGGCTTTGGCGTCCAGTCCTCGCTCCTCCAGATCCACGCGGATCTTGTTGGCAGCGACATCGCCTTCGGCTACGGCAGCAGCGCGGCCTTCACCGAGTTAATGCGCATCAAAGGCAACGGCAGGGTCGGCATCGGCACCAACAACCCTACTTCGAAGCTGACCGTCAATGGCGGAGTGCGGGCGGATGGCGGAGCACCGGGAGTGGGAGGAGTAAACGACAACGGTTACTCCTTCTCCGGGGGCGGCGGCGACGCGGATAGCGGCATGTTCAGCTCGGCGGACGGCCAGGTGGAGTTCTACGCCAACGGGGTTGAACGGATGCGCGTCTTTGGCGCCAATGTCGGCATCGGGACCACCAATCCCACCGCGACGTTGGATGTAAACGGAAGCATCAAGAGCACCAGCCTCACGGTCAACGGCCTGTTCACGGCCACCACGTTCAGTGCCACCACCATCAACGCCACCACTGTTAATGGAGAGAAGCCTCCCATCACCTTTACGGTACCGACTGTACTGCCGGGGAACCTGGCATCCTACCGACAGGTGCAGGTAGATTGTTCAGCCTTGCTTGGGGACGCCGATGGAGGCCGGGTTAAATTCATTTTGCGGGATCATTCGGTCAGTCAAGTAAGAACCTATTCCACAGAATTCATCTGCGAACAGGACACAGACTTCAGTAAGCCGACCACGGGCGGACGGCGAACATGGAGCGTCAATTCCTATGGTCAGGAGTACGCGGTTACCATAGGTACCACCTTTCAAACCGACGTTTTCGCCGCCCCGTGGAACTGGTGTTTTGTCAGGAATTACAGCAGTAATGAAGCTACTGGAACTGGGAACGGAGCGGCTACGAGCTATGCCGACCGCTTTAAATTCTGGTTCCTGGTCGTCCCGAATGTCACGGCCACGATCATCGTTTACGACCGGTAAGCCCCGGGTGTTCACAGACTCCGTTTTCCAATCTCTCCCATGCACATCACGAAATCAGGCTCGCGCGGAACCGGGCGAAGTCGCTCGCGTGAATCGGCGGTGGCGCGCGGCACCCTGCGACTCGCCTTCGGCCTTCTGTTGGGCGCATGGGCGGCTCCCGACGCCATGGCCCAGGCATTGCCATTGGAGATTCAGCAGGACGCGCTTCGTTACAATCTCAGGAAGACCAACGGCCTGCCCATTTCCAGCGTCACCAATGTGCCACCCGGTTCCGACGGGCGCGGGCCGACGCTGGCGCAGCAGCAGGCAGCGGGCTTGACGGTGCTGCCAGCGACCACCAATCAGTTCGTTGGGTTTGTGGTGTTTGGAGGCGTGGTTCGTCCGGCCAGTTCCAACCTGAACCCGGCGTTGACTTTCGCCGCCAACGCGGAAAGCCTGAATCTTCCCCGCATCAAGGCTGGTAATCAGGTGACCATGGCCATGCTCCGGGGCCGTGTTGGCGCGCCTTATCTGGGGCGCTCCGTTTCGATTCTGTTTGGGGACATCGTGGATCGGCCGCTGTCCGATGAGTATGGCGTGCTCTTGAGCACGGTGAATACGAATGTAGTTCCCAACCGCCCCCTCTCGTCCCCGGAAACCTACTGGCTGCCCGAACCGCACACCACGGCGAACCACACCAACACCGGCTACTACTGGAGCCCCCATGCCCAGGCGATCTTTGCCGTGAATTCCGGTCCCTTGTCCGTGGCCTGGCGCCGCAGCGTTTCCTCCACCAATGCCAATCCCCGCGCCGGCGTGGCCACCGTACTCATCCAGGGCATTCCCTACGTCGTGGCCACCAATCAATACGTCGTCTCCGGCAGCCCGGTGAAAGATCCGCGCACGATGTACTGGACCGAGAAATCATTTGCCGATACGGGCAAGCCAGTGACGGTGCCCAGCGCGCGGGTGGGGGCGGTGAACGCGGTTTACAACAACAACTTCCCCGAGCGTGTGGCCACAGAGGTGGTCATTCCCGGAGCAGCCCCGATTGTCACCAGCAACACCCTGCAGGAGTTGCGCACCTTTTGGTTCGATGACGTGGGCGGACAGGCGGGCGGACAGATCCGCGCCTACAATGTCGAGGGTCGCATCTTCATGGAACTCCTCGGCGATGTGACCGGGGTTAACAGTCTGACCGGGGCCAGCATCCGCCAGCCTCTTGGCTTTGAAATCGTTGATGTCGTCCGGCAGCCGGCTCCGAACGAGGTCACCATCGAACTGGGCGAGAAGATAACCGCCTATCCGGATGGCATCCCCAGCGACAGCGCCCTGTTCCCGGAGCCCTTGCTCCTCATCGGCCAAAGTTTCACCTTCCAGCACAATCCCGGCGGGAGTACCCGGCCCACGTATTACGCAGTCCGCGAAACCGTGAACCTGAACGATTTCCAGATGCACTGGCTGGAGGAAGGTCTGGAGGGATTGAAATGGCCGTTCCGCTTCGTCCGCTACAAGCAGGTCTGGCCGGATGACGTGGCGAAGTACAGTCATTACGTCCGGCCCGTGGTGGCGAGCGAGAATGAAGCCAAGGCAACCGCCGTGCCGCTGCCATCGCAGAACGCGCCGTTCCTGGATTATCAGGATCCGCTCGACCAGCCGCGCGGCAAGCTCACCGAGAACTTCGCCTACTACAGTTACCTCAACGCCGCCCACCCGGCGCATCGCGCCCTTATCCGGTTCCAGTCCGGCGAGTTTATCCGATTTGAGCGCATCTTCTCCTGGCTGGACCAGAGCTTGCGCAAATTGAGCACGAACGCCCCGAGCTTCGCCGGCAGCGTGGCCACCAACCTGAACTCGTGGACCTCGAACAACGTGTTCGACTGGCCCGATGAATCCACCCGGCCGCGCGTCATCAGCTCGACCATCTTCGTCGGTGATCGCATCACCGCGCCGGTGGGTGAGATTGGAAATGCGCCAAATACAAACTACCTCGCCGGATTCATCCGCCAGAGCGAGGGGGATCACTATTACCCCGGAGCCTACGCCGACCCGTTCACGGCTGGATTCGAGGATGCCAATCGCGGTGCCATCATTCCGGTCAACGCCGTTCCCGGCGCAAATCGCCTCGAAGTCTGGTGGTTTCGCAAGAATCAGGTCGATGTGACCCGGGGCTTCTTGAACAGTTTCTGGCCGGCCGTCATCGGACGCTACACTCTGCAATACCCCACGGCTCCCGCCGAGATCGTGCTGGCGAGCAATGATGGCACGGGGCCGCTCCTGAGTCTTCAGGCCAATGGCAGCATCTACTATCAGAACAACCCGGCGCTGCCTGGCTACAACCCGAATGAGGAACATGCCCTCGTGCAGGGCGGACAGGCGTTTGCTCTGCGCGACGATCTCAACATCACGACGACGAATGGTTTCTCGTCGCTGCCCTTCGTGCTGCTGGCCTACACGGAAACCGACGGGCGCCGTGCCATCCGAGCCTTTAAGGTGCTTCGGGAAAAACCGGCAGCGGGCATCACGTTTGATTTCACGCCGGCAGCAGGCGCGGTTCTCCAGCCGCCCATGCCGCTGCCGTTGCTGGAGCTGCCGCTTGCTCCGAGCATTGCGGGCCAGCCGCCAGCAAGCCTGAACACGGAGATCACCAACTACACGGTCAGCTCGTCCACCGTGGCCGCGGCTGGTTCCTTCACCGCGCACATCTTGACGACATCGGCACGTCACTTCGTGGAACGCTTCGATCCGCAGGCCTTGCAAAATGCGACGGCGCCCGCCGCGCCGGTGTGGTTCTTCTCGACCAACGTTACCGCGACAACCCTCGCTGGTTGGGTGAGCAATCTGCGCCCGCTTAAGCTGAAGGTGTGGGGCGGCGCTCAAAACGCGTCGTCCAACCGCTGGCGTTTCTCGGCGACCATACCGGCCAACCTCGTCGCTGGCCCTGTGCTCGCCTTGATTTACGACACGGGGACCACCAACGTCACCAACAACTGGTCCGTCACCGTGACCGAGGTGAACACGAACTCGCAGTACGTCGAGGTGGATTTCGCGACCAACACGCCGCCTGCCGCCAAGAGCGCGACCGTGCTGGTCATGACCATTGCGGGTCCGGGCGCCAATGCATTCGCCAATCAGCGTCTCGCGCCTGAGCCTCTCGCACCCGCCATGGCCAGCGCGGCTCTGCGCAACTTCTACGGGCGGTTCACGCTGCAGGATCGCAAAGGAAACGTCTGGGTCTATCGCGGTCCGCACACGCCCACCGAGTCGCCCTCGATGGTCATGCAGTACTACTACAAGACGCTGCCCGGCTTCTTCTTCCCTACGCTCGCGCTGAATGCGCAGCCTCCGGTCGGCACCGTCACGCCCTATCTGCGAACGCTGAATCCAGATGGCTCGTTCACCGGCAACCCCGTTTACGGGAACATCATTGGTTCGGCTCAAACGGCTGACGGCAATGCGTTGGGCATCACCTATCGCCCGGTCTGGCCTGATAATGTTCCCGTGCTCCAGATGGCCGAGACGCTGACCACTCCGAAGCGCGGCCTGCCCGGTGTGCGCAGCCAGTCGAGCCTGGAAATTCTTTATCAGCAATCGCTGATCGACGGCGAAGCACGCGAGTCCGCCGTGCTGCACGATCCGACCCGGGAAAAATCCTACGCCCTGGGCGCGGCCGGCAATGGCACCATTCTCGATGGCATACCACCTTCGGTGAATGCGCAAACCTATCAGGGCAAGACTTACTTCCCGAATCTGCCGCCGCACCTGGCCGAGCGGTTCTTCTTCGATCCCAATCGCGGGAACAATGGTGGACTGGTCTTCAAGGGAGAGTTTGTGGACGCGCCACTGGGCGGCAAATATGTGTTCCTGAATGTCCTCAGCACGACCGACCTGAACGAGTTGAAGTCGCTCTGCGAAGCTCAGGATGCGAAAAGAGCCTTGTGGAACAAGGCCATCGACGGCCTTGCCACAACTCTCGAAACCTTCATCGAGAATCCCGCGCAGCCGCGCACCTACATTCCAAGTGCGCCCGAGGTGATTCGTGCCACCAACATCGCGCGGATCAAGAATGACGACGTGGCGGTTGATTCCTACGCGCTCACCGCGACCGGCCCCGGCACCGGATACCTTTCCCTGATTGCCGGGAATGGCCGGGCCTTCACTCCCGAGGGCGATCCGGTCAGCGTGAAAATCGTCAAGGTCGTGAACACGCTCTATCGCGGCGAGGTGAACATCGTCGAGTCCTCCAATCCGCTGAACGAAAAGCTGACGTTGCAACAGGTGGTCGATCTCGCCTCGAAGATCGGGGACTACCAGTTCCAATGGAAGATCGCCTCGCCGGTGGATGGATTGCCGCCGGCCGTTTACACGAGCACGCGCGTTTCGATCCTTGCCAACGGCACCTGGTCGCACCTCCGGTTCCCGCTCCCCGACGATACGGCAGCCGGCGTCGCCTCCAGTGACGCGAGCCGCTTGTTCCAGGATGTGACCACCACCGTCGCGCCGGTCAGCCGGGTGACGTACACCTCGGTGGATGTCGTGGATGAGAAGTTCCGGTTCAAGACCGCCGCCAGTCCATCCCACGGCATGAGCGCCGGCAACCGGGTGGCCGTGGGCAAGACCGATGGCGGGGTCGTCTTCGGGACGGTGCATCCGCTGACTTCGGCGACCAACGTTTACGTCAGCGTGGATCCCAATCAGACCACCTCCGTCGAGACGAATGAGATTGGATCGCTCAATGAGCGCATCATGACCAATGGAGTCCAGAGCATCGTGTTCCGCCAGTTTGTTGAACCTGCTGGGAACTATTCCCAATACTGGTTCAGCATGGACCTGAACAATGCCCTTGGGGCGGTGGTGTCCATCGATGGGCAACAGGTGGTGAGGGCGAACACAGGCCAGGACGATTCGACCACCACTGCGGCGCCCGCGGGATTGTTTCCCCTGAGCCGCGTCTATCAGCTCAGCGCGGCGGATGTCGCGGGTGGGACCTTGAACGCCGACGGTTCGCGCACGCACCTCATCGCGGTTGAGTTGATCTCGGGCGCGCTCCCTGCGCAGTTCATTACGTTCAACGCCCGGCTCGAAGCCTTCGCCGCTGTCGATATCACTGCACAGGGATGGCTGCCGCTCGACCCGGTTCGTTATCCCGACGGAGTGCGCGCCGTCCTCGGCGGCAGCGCCGGTGTGCAGAGCCTGGCGGACAACTATCTGATCATGCGCTACCAGCCGATCAACAGCGCCCACGCGTCGTATGTGCCCAATGGCACCGGAGGCAACGCCGTGTGGTCGCAGTGGACCACGCCGCAACTGGCCGAAGGCTGGATCAAGCGCGTGCTCAAAGGCATCAACCCCTTCAATCAACGCATCACCGATCTCTTCAACAACTCAGTGAACACTGACGTGAGCATCGTGTCGCAGGCGGGCCAGCGTTGGGAAGGCGACGTGGCGCTAAACCTCGACACGCTCAACAACACGGGCTTGATCGAGATTTACGAGACGGTGCTGGGTCGCGGCAAACTTCTGAGCATCAATGGCGGGATCAACTACGGCCCGGCCAACGACGCGTTGCTCCTGGCGGCTGGCTACCTGAACGACCTCTACATGGTGCTGGGCAACGAGGCCTGGGCCGACGCCTCCAATCCGACCATCGGCATCGGAACCGCGCACAGCACCTACGGCTCCGTCGCGACCGCGTTGTTCTCTTTCAAGGGCCAGTTGCCCACGCTGCTGGACGAAGAGCTGGCGCTGATGCGCGGTCGGGATGATTTCCTTCTACCCGGCGTGGAACTGCGTCCGGTTTACAATCGCCTGGTCTGGAACTACACGCGTGGCATCGACTCAGGCGAGGTGATCTACGCCCTCAACTACAACATTCTCGATCAGAATACCGACGGGACGGTGGACGCCAACGACGCGGCCAAGCTCTACCCGCAGGGGCACGGCGACGCCTACGGCCATTACCTGACCGCGCTCAAGGGCTACTATGCGCTGCTCATGGACAACAACTTTGACTGGGTCCCGCGCATTGAGGCGGTGACGGTTCTCGGTCGGGCGGTGTCGGTGGATTACCAGGACGAGCGGAAGTTCGCCGCTGCCGCGGGAGCGCTGGCGCGCGCGGGCAAGCAAACCTTCGATCTCACCTGGCGGAGCGACTACAAATCTGGAACTGGCAACGGCTGGTCGCATTTCCAAGCCACGAGAGCCAACACCACGAGCCGATCCATTCCCACCACGCGATACTGGGGCATGGATCACTGGGCCGCGCGCACCGGCCAGGGCGCTTATTTGAACTGGGTGGTCGGCAACGCCATCCTGCCGGATGAAGACCCTGATCCTTCCCACAAAGGAAGCATTCAGCAGATTGACCGGACCACCGTACCCGAACTTAAGGAACTGGTATCCGTGAGCTCCAGTTTGCAGACGGCGATGGACAATGCGGAAAATGGGAACACGCCGCTGGGACTGCCTTCCACCACCATTCCCTTCGATCTCAATCCGAACGTCGTGGTCAGCGCGGACAGCAACACACATTTCGAGCAGATCTTCTCCAGGGCCAAGGTCGCGTTGAGGAACGCCATCGTGTCGTTTGATGACGCGAAGGATGTGACTCGCCTCATGCGATCGGAGGAGGATTCCCTGGCGGCTTTCCGCACCACGGTGAACAAGCAGGAACTCGCCTATACGAATGCCTTGATCGAACTCTACGGCACGCCGTATCCGGACGATGTCGGGCCTGGCCGCACCTACCGCACGGGCTTCAACGGACCTGACACGCTGCACTACATGTATGTGGACACGCCCGAGCTAACCTTCGCCGGGCCGCAAGGCGCGCTGCTGGATCCGACCGCCGATACCACCTGGCGGATCGATACGCAAACCTTCCAACCGGGTTGGGCCAACCGCGATCTCATTTCCACGTTCGGCTGGATCAACCCGGCCCGGATCGGCGTGGTGGACGGAACGTCGGCCACGGATGAATACCTCGGTAATACGAACTTGTACATCCAATACACGCTCTCTTCGCACGGCTTCTTTAAAAAGCCTCGTGAATGGACGAGCCAGCGATCCTCGCCCGGCAAGATCCAGCAGGCCATCTCCGACCTGGCCAAGGCGCGTAACGCGGCTTATGCCGCATTTTACTGGGCGGACGCCGCCAAATACGATCTCGATTGGGCCATGGCTTCGTTGGATCAAAATCGGGCCTCGCACGACCAGATCCGCGAGTGGCAGGGGGAGATTTTCTCAGCCCAGACTGTCATCGACGCGTCTAGACTGGCCTACGACATCACCGGCGCCACGCTGGACCGGATCGCGAGCGATTTGAGCAGCTTCACGGATGTTGCGAAGGAGGCGATCCCGGACAGTTTCATTGCGGGGTTGGCCTTCGGCGGGGATCTCACCTCGGGCGTCACCGCCAGCATCGTCGCCGCATCCACATTCGTGGCCAGCATTTCGCAGTGGGGCAAGCTGGCCGCCTTCAGTTCCCAAAAAGCCCTCGAGGGCAGCCTGAACACCGTCAACCGCCACCTGCAATTCTACGACATCGATCCGGAAACGTGGAACCAGGAATTGCGCAATGCAACGAGCCAGTTGCGCGACAAGGTTTACGGTATGAATAACCTGATGATGACCATCAACCAGCGCCTCCAGGAGCTGGACGACGCGCAGCGCAAGTATCGTTCGTTGCTGGCCGAGGGGGATCGCATCCAGCAGGAGCGCCAGATCTTCCGCCAGCGCGCCGCCGCCGTCATCCAGGGCTACCGCACGCGCGATGCTGCCTTCCGCATCTTCCGCAACGAGAAGCTGGAGCGTTACAAGTCGCTCTTCGATCTCGCCTCGCAGTACGCTTTCATGGCGGCGCAAGCCTACGATTACGAGACGGGCCTGCTTCACACCGACCAGGGCAAGGAATTCATCAATCGCGTCGTCCGTGCGCGCGCCCTCGGCGTGGTACAGAATGGCGAGCCGCAATTCGCCGGCAGCAACACGGGTGATCCGGGATTGTCCAGCGCGATGGCCGAAATGTTCGCTGACTGGTCGGTGATCAAGGGCCGGTTGGGCTTCAATAATCCCGACGCCTACGGCACCACCGTCTCGCTGCGCATGGAGAACTTTCGCATCCTGCCCAGCACCAACAGCGACCCCAACTGGAAGGACATCCTCAACCAGGCGCGCAAGGCAAACATCCTGGATGACCCGGATGTGCGCCGTTACTGCCTGCAGATCGATCCCGGCAATGGGCTTCCGGTTCCAGGTCTCGTGCTCGAGTTCAGCACCACCATCGCCCGGGGCTTGAACCTGTTCGGCCAGTCTCTGGCCGCAGGTGACCACGCCTACAGCTCGAGTTCATTTGCCACGAAGATTTTCGCCGCGGGCGTCGCCTTGGAGGGCTATCAGGGGATGGATAATCCGGCGGCCAACGCCGGGGCGGTCGGCGGCGCGGGTGGCACCTCGCCGTACGACCCCAACCTGGCCTTCCTCGATCCCAACGGCCTCTCGGCCACGCCTTACATCTATCTGGTGCCCGTCGGCGTGGACTCGATGCGCAGCCCGGCTTTGGGGGACACCAGCGAGGTGCGGACCTGGAGCGTGTCCGACGTGGCCATTCCGCTGCCGTTCAACATCGGTGGCTCGCAGTTCTCCAACGCGCAGCTCTATCAATCCGACGATTCGTTGAGCGAACCGGCGTTCGCCATCCGCAAGCATCAAGCCTTCCGGCCCGTTTCCTCCGCCAGTGTGTTCAGCCCGAGCATCTACAACGGCACTGGCGGTTTGACGCGATCACAATGGACCAACAATCGCCTCGTGGGCCGCTCGGTCTGGAACAGCAAATGGAAGATTGTCATTCCCGGGGACACGCTGCTGAACAATCCCTACGAAGGCCTCGAACGTTTCATCCGCACGGTGAACGACGTGAAGCTGCACTTCGTGACCTACTCCTACTCCGGCAACTGACATGGCCACTCCCGAAGCATTCCCTATGAAACAGTATCTTGGCGCACAGGCAAAACAGGCGGGAGCGGTGGCCATCGGCATCTTCCTGCTCTGCGGAGCCGCCTTCGCCTTCCCTCCCGCTCCACACCACACGCTCTACGGGATGGTGCGAAATCAGTTTGGCGATCCCCTGAACATCTTCCCGGCTGACGTGTTTTTGGAGACGCCCACTGGGGTCATCCTCCACTCCAGCGTGGTCAACAATCTGGAACCCGGAGCTAATTACCGCCTGGAGGTGCCGATGGATTCCGGCACCTCCGGCGAAACCAACGCCTACCAACCCACCGCTCTCAAGCCTTTCTTCCAGTTCAGGCTCAAGGTGCTGATCGGCCAGACCATCTACCTGCCCATCCAGATGGCCGGCAACTTCGCCCAGATCGGTCAACCCGGTCAGAAGACACGCATCGATCTGACGCTGGGCGTGGATTCCGACGGCGACGGTCTGCCCGACGCGTGGGAGCAGGCTCTGATCTCCATCTATGGCGGCACGCTCGCCAGCATCCGTCCGCAGGATGACACGGATGGCGACGGCATCAGCAACTACAACGAGTATCTAGCCGGCACCTATGCGTTTGATCCTTCCGATGGCTTTCGGCTCACCTTCACGGGCCAATCTGCGGGAGGTTTGGACATGGAATTCCTCGCCATCCGCAGCCGCACCTACACCATTCAAACCTCGACGAATCTTGTGCTTTGGACCCCCGTCAATTTCCGCGTGAAGACCGCCGGTGTGCCCGGAGCACTGCAGCCGAATTATCCTGCCACCGACGTGCGGACGCTTCAGATTCAAGTGCCGTTCCAAGCCGGTCCCACCAACCGCTTCTTCAGAGCCTTCGTGCAATGAGCGGGACCAGCACAGCCCGGGACATCACCGGTCGCCCGTGCTGGTTGCCAGGATTGATTTCGTGATTTGATCCAGCCGCGAATTCGGGAAACTCGTTTCATGCGAACCAAGCCATACTTCACTTCCGGCAGCGCGCGGACCCGAACCTTGGTCGTCGTCCTCCTACTCGCCGCGATAGGCGGACTCGTCGTCTTCCTCTTCCTTCGACCGCCCCCAAGCACTCCGCGCGTCAGGCCGCCCGCAGCGCCGCCGGAATTATCCCGGAGCAATCTCGAACTGGTGGAAGGACGTCTCCGGCCGACGGGCCAGACCACTCCCTTCAACGGCTTCATGCTGGAGCATTACGCGGACGGAGTCTTGCGCTCCCGCTCCGCCATTTCCAACGGAGTCTTGCACGGTCTTTCGCAGGGATGGCATACCAACGCCCAGCTTCAAGTATCCGAGCAATTCAAGGAAGGTCTCTCGCACGGTCTCAGGGCCAAATGGTATCCCGACGGCGCGAGACAATCGGAAGCACACATCGTCGATGGCAAACTCAACGGCAACTTCCGCAAATGGCACGAGAACGGCACGCTCTCCGAGCAGGTCGATTTTGTCGCCGACCAGCCCGAGGGCATTTCGATCTCCTGGTTTCCCAGCGGCTATCTCAAGGCCCGCGTGATGATGAAGGACGGCAAGCCGGTCGAGCAGCAATTCTGGAAGGATGGTGAGAAGAAGGGATCTTAGAAACCGGATTGAGCGCCGGCATCTTGACGGTTGCTGCCATCTGCCAACTCTCTGGATGCCCTCTTCGACAGCATTGGCTCGGCTTTGCCTAGTCCACCGATGGCCTGCGAGCCATCGGAGTGATGGAGTGATGGAGTGATGGAGTGATGGAGTGATGGAGTGATGGAGTGATGGAGTGATGGAGTAGTGGAGTATGGGGAAAACACGGGGTTCGAACCATCGCTTCAGCACCCCACCACTCCACTACTCCACTACTCCACCACTCCACCACTCCACCACTCCACCCTGCCGATTTGCACAATTGAAGCTAGAATCCACGCCTGTTTCGATGTAGATACAAGACTGTTCCCATTGAAACCTTTGTGAAAACTCTTCGCAACTTTCTCGCTGCAGGCGCGTTCCTCTGCGCCAGCCTGCCCTCACTTCAGGCCGGTCCGCCACCCGTCATCCAAAGCGTCGCGCCCGCGCCCGGCACCATCGGCGCGCTCACCACTATAACGGTCACGTTCAGCGAGCCGGTGACTGGCATCAGCTTCGAGGATTTGCTGATCAACGGAGCGGCCTCTGCCAATGGCTTGTCCGGCGCGGGTGCGACTTACTCATTCACGCTGAAGGCGCAGCCGCTCTACGGGCCGGTGGTCATCTCCTGGGACACAAACCACCTGATTTACGATCTGGATCTGCCTGCGAACCGCTTCGACGAAGCAACTCCATCGTCGAGCTGGCAATACACGCTCGTGGACGGCACGCCGCCCACGGTCGCGTTGCTGACACCGCTGGCGGGCGTGACCGTCCGGCAGCTTTCGCAGGTCGATGTGCAGTTCTCCGAACTGGTGGCAGGGGTGGACGCGGCGGACCTGTTGATCAATGGCGCGCCGGCGTCTGGCTTGTCCGTGCTGGCGGGCGGCAGTTATCGTTTCACTTTTCCCCAGCCAACGAACGGCCCGGTGTTGGTGTCCTGGGCGACGAATCATAACATCCGCGATTTCGCCACGGCGCCGAACGCCTTTGCGGGCGGGGTGCTGGCGGGTTACACGCTCGACCCGAACGCCGGGCTGGCGAGTCTTCGCATCAATGAGTTCCTGACCTCGGCCATCAGCACGAACGGGTTGAAGGATGAGGACAATGAGTTGCAGGACTGGATCGAGATTTACAACTTCGGTGCATCCACGGTGAACCTCGCTGGCTGCGCGCTGACGGATGACAAGGATGACCCCGGCAAATGGACTTTCCCCGCGACGAACATTGCGCCTGGTCAGTATCTCGTCGTCTTCGCGTCGGAGAAGAACCGGAAGACGCCGGGAGTCGGACAGCGTTTCCACACGAATTTCCGGCTGAATCCATTCGGGGACTACCTGGCGCTGTTCAACGCCGATTCACCCCGAGTGGCGTTGAGTGAATTCGCGCCGAAATACCCCGAGCAGCGGAATGATTATTCCTACGGCTACGATGGAAGCGGCCTGCTCAAATATTTCATCGCGCCGACGCCCGGCGCGACGAATGGCAGCAGCGCCATCGCGGGTGTGGCGCCACCGACGCATTTCAATGTGAGCCGGGGATTCTTCGATGCGCCGTTCACGCTGCTGCTGAATGCGCCGCTGGCGGGCGCGACCATCCGCTACACGCGGGATGGCAGCGAGCCGTCGGGCACGAACGGGCTGCCGTACACGGGCGCGCTGACGATCACGAACACGACGATTTTCCGCGCGGCCACGTTCAAGACCAACATGCTGCCGTCGGTGGCGGTGACGCATACCTATCTGTTCCTCGACTCGGTGATTCGCCAGCCGACCAATCCTCCCGGTAATCCGCCAAACTGGGGCACGGCCACGGGTGCCGGCTTTCCCAACACCACGGTGCCGGCCGACTACGAGATGGATCAGGAGATTCTGACGAACGCCGCTTACAGCGCGAAGATCAAACCGGCGTTGCGGTCGTTGCCCACGCTGTCAGTAGTGATGAACGTGGAAGACCTCTTCGGCACGAACAACGGCATCTACACGCATTCGTCGGACAGCCAGACGCTTTATCGCGGCCCGGCGTGGGAGCGGGCGTGCTCGGCGGAATTTATCCTGACGAATGGGGAGACGGCGTTCCAAGTGAATGGCGGCCTCCAGATTCAAGGCAATGCCTCGCGGAATCCGCAGAAGCAGCCGAAGCATCCGCTGCGCCTGCTGTTCAAGGGCGCGTTCGGCCCGGCCAATCTGGATTACCAGGTGTTCCCGGACTCGCCGGTCACGGGTTTTGATTCACTGGTGTTGCGCTCGGATTTCAACAGCGCCTGGACGCACTGGGACAACGTGCAACGCTCGCGCGGGTCGCGCATCCGCGATGCGTGGTCGAAGGACACCTTCCGCGCGATGGGCGGACTGGCGGGGCACACGCGTCATTTTCATCTCTACTTGAACGGCCTGTACTGGGGGCTCTACGAATTCTCCGAGAAGGCGGACGCGGATTTCGCCGCGGGTTATCTCGGCGGTGAGAAGGAGGATTACGATGCCATCGCCTCAAAGCCGACGCAGGCCATCGACGGCGATTTGCTGACTTACAACGCGATGGTGGCGCTGCGCAATCTACAGGACACGAATCAATACAAGCAGATGCTCACGTATCTGGATGTGACGACGTTCATCGACTACATGCTGCTGGAGTTCTACGGGGCGAACCAAGACTGGGGCTTCGATGGCAACTGGAATGCGGTGCGCCGCCGCTCCGCGGAAGGGCGCTTCCAGTATGTGCTGTGGGATGCGGAGCGAATGATCGAGAACAACAATGACAATCGCGTGACCAGCACGGACCTGCCCTCGGGCCTGCACACCAACCTGCTGCCGAGCGCTGAATACAAACTGGCCTTCGCGGATCGCGCCCACAAACACCTGTTCAACGGCGGCGCGCTCACGACGAATGCCGTGGTGCCGCGCTGGCTGGCGCGCGCGAACTCCATCGACCCCGCCATCGTCGCGGAGTCGGCGCGCTGGGGTGATTATCGCCGCGACGGCGCGGCCATCGGCACGCAGGTCGGGGCCAACGCTCCGTACTGGCTCTATGCGCGGGACACCAACTGGGTTCCCGAGATCAACCGCATCGCGACGAATTATTTCCCGGCGCGGCACAGCATCTTCCTCGGGCAGTTGAACGTGGCGGGGCTGTATCCGCTGGTCACCGCGCCGAGCTTCAACCAGCACGGCGGCAGCGTGGCGCGTGGCTTCCCGCTCACCATGACCGCACCGAACACGATCTACTTCACGCTTGATGGCAGCGACCCGCGCGTCTTCGGCACGGGCGGAGTTGCGCCCGGCGCCCTGACCTACGGCGGCGCCGTCATGCTGACGAACACCGTGACGGTGAAGTCGCGCGCTCTGTCTGGCACCACTTGGAGCGCGATGAACGAAGCCACCTTCAACGTGGATTCACTCGCCGCGCCGCTGCGGATCACAGAGATCATGTACAATCCCATCGGCGGCGACGCCTATGAGTTCGTGGAGTTGCGGAATGTTTCCGCCGCCGCGATCAGCGTCGGCTACTGGAGCGTCGATGGCCTCGGCCAGAACAACACCGGCTACATTTTTCCGCCCAACACCACCTTGGCCCCAGGACAGATCCTCGTCCTCGGTTCCGATTCAAACCCGATCAGTTGGAGCAATCGTTATCCCGGCGTGATTGCCTTCGGTCGCTTCAGCGGCAAGCTCGACAATGCCGGCGAGAAGCTCGGCATCCGCGATGGGAACGGGCGCCTGCTCTGGTCGGTGGATTACGATGACGCGAACGGCTGGCCGCTCGCCGCCGATGGCTTCGGTGCTTCGCTGGAGATCATTAATGTGTTCGGCGACCAGGATAATCCGGCGAATTGGCGCGCCAGCACCGTCACAAACGGCACGCCTGGGTTCATCAGCGCCCCGCCCGCGACCGGCAGCGTGGTCTTGAACGAAGTCATGGCCAACAATGTTTCCGGCGTGGCCAATAATGGTTTCTTCCCGGACTGGGTGGAACTCTACAACGCCAGCGCCAGTCCGGTGAACCTCGCGGGCTGGAGTCTCACCGACGACAGCAATCCGCGGAAGTTCGTCTTCCCCGCCACCACGCTGCCTGCGGGCGAATACCTCGTCATCTGGTGCGACGCCACCAACGCCGCGCTCGGCGGATTGCGCGCACCCTTCAGCCTCGGGGCGAAGGGCGAGCAAATCCTCCTCTACGACGCGGCCAGCAATCGCGTCGATGCCATCGGCTTCGGCATCCAGCCGGCGAATTACACCGTCGGCCGCGACGGCGGCGTGTGGACCCTGACGCAACCCACCACCAACGCCACGAACATTGCCGTCACGCTCGCGTCGATGACCAACCTCGTCATCAATGAATGGCTGGCCAACTCCGTGCCCGGCGGCGACGACTGGGTCGAGCTTTACAACAAGAACCTCGCCGCGCCTGTCGCCTTGCAGGGCATCTACGTCGGCGTCAGCAATGCCCTGCATCAACTTAACGCCCTCTCCTACCTCGCGCCCGGCGGCTACGTGCAACTGCACGCCGATGGCAATCCCGGCGCGAACCATCTCGACTTCAACCTCAGCGCCGCCGGCGAAACCATCGTGCTCTACGATGCGACAGGCGTGGAGCGCGACCGCGTCACCTTCGGCCCGCAGGCACAGGGCGTGAGCCAGGGCCGGCTGCCCGATGGTGCGGCCAACTCTGTCACCTTCAGCTTCAGCCAAAGCCCCGAGGCCGCGAACTACCTCCTTAATTACAGCGGGCCTTTCCTCAACGAACTTCTTGCGGTGAACCAGAGCGCCGTCACCAACACCGCCGGACGCACCGCCGACTACATCGAGCTGCGCAACACGAACATCACCAACTTCGACCTCACCGGCTACCGCCTCAGCACCGATCCGGAAAACGCCAGCCAGTGGACGTTCCCCGCCGGCAGCACCATCCCCGGCCTCGGCTACCTCGTCGTGTGGTTCGATTCCGATCTCCCGCCCACGACCCTCGCGGGCGCGCATCAAAACACCGGACAATCCCTCAGCGGCGACGGCGAACAAGTCTGGCTCTTCAACACCATCGGCGTGCCCGTCGATGCCGTGGCGTTCGGATTCCAGGTCGCGAATCTTCCGCTCGGCCGCAGCGGCGGAAATTGGGTGCTCCTCGCCTCCGCCACGCCCGGCACCGCCAACGCCCCCGCCGCCACCCTCGGCGCCACCACCTCGCTGCGCCTCAATGAATGGATGGCCTCCGCGATCAGCGGCCCGGACTGGTTTGAACTCTACAACCCCAGCAACGCCCCCATCGCCCTCAACGGCGTCATCGTAGCGGACAACCCCATGTCACTCACCCCCGACGCGCCGGGGCAGACCGCGCTCGCGCCACTCAGCTACATCGGCGCGAAAGGCTTCGTGAAAATCATCGCCGATGGCGACCGCCAGCAGGGGCCAAACCACGTCGGGTTCAACCTCGACGGCGAAGGCGAGGTGTTGCGCGTTTTCAGCCCTGCGATGAGCGTCATTGACTCGGTTTATTTCGGAGCGCAGGACGCCGGCCTCTCGCAAGGCCGGCTCCCCGATGGACAAGCCCCCATCGTCAGCTTCCCTGCCAGCGCGACTCCGGGCGCGAGCAATTATCTGCCGCCGCCCTACGCCAGCATTAACGAAGTGCTCACCCACACCGACGCGCCTCTGGAAGACGCGGTGGAAATCTACAACCCCTCGGCGCAGGGCGCGGACCTGAGCGGCTGGTTCCTGAGCAACAGCGCGGATGACTTGAAAAAGTTCCGCCTCCCCGACGGCACCCTGCTGCCCGCGGGCGGATTTGCCGTGCTCTACCAGACGCAGTTTAACAATGGCAGCGCCGGGAGCTTCACCATGAATTCAGCCCATGGCGACCAGCTCTTCCTGAGCGAAGCCGACGGCTCGGGCAACTTGAGCGGCTACCGCGCGCAAGTCTCCTTTGGCGCGGCGGAAAACGGCGTCTCCTTTGGCCGTATCACCTCATGCACCGGACCCCGGTTCGTCGCGCTCGAAACCCGCACCTTCGGCCAGGACGCCCCCGCCACCCTCGCGCAATTCCGCACCGGCATCGGCCTGCCGAACAGCGGCGCGAAAGTTGGCCCCGTCACCATCAACGAAATCTATTATCATCCTCCCGACAGCGGCGGCACCAACGATGACACGCTCAATGAATTCATCGAACTGCGCAACATCACCGGCGCGGGCGTGAACTTGTTCGATGCGGCGAACCCCACGAACACCTGGCGCCTGGCCAACGGCGTGGCGTTCACCTTCCCGACGAACGTCACCATGGCCGCTGGCGCGCACCTCCTGGTCGTCAGCTTCAACCCCGCCACCAGCCCGGCGCAACTCGCGGCGTTCCGCGCGGTGAACGGCGTCAGCGCGAATGTCTCCGTGCATGGCCCCTGGAGTGGCAAGCTCGACAACGGCGGCGAGACCCTCGAACTCCACCGGCCCGACGCGCCCCAGATGGCGCCCCATCCCGATGCGGGCTTCGTGCCCCAGATTCTCGTGGACCGCGTGGAGTACAGCGACATGGCGCCCTGGCCGGTCGGTGGCGATGGTGATGGGCAATCGTTGCAGAGAATTTCCTCCACGGATTTCGGAGATGACGCCGCGAACTGGGCGGCGGCCGGCCCGACCGCCGGGGCGGCCAATGCCGCGCAGCCAGCGGTTGCGCCCATGATCGTCGAGCATCCTTTCAGCCGCGTGGTGGCGACAAACAGCCGCGTGGTCTTCAGCGTGATGGCGTGCGGCTCGAAGCCGTTTATCTACCAGTGGAAGAAGGGCGGCGTGGACCTCGCCAACTCGACCAACGCCACGTTCATCATCGCCAGCGCGCAGCCAGCCGATGCGGCGACCTACACCGTGTTGGTGAGCAACGGCGCCGGCCACGCGACCGGCGGACCGGCCGTGCTGGCGCTGGGCCTGGCGCCGGTCATCACCAGTCAGCCTGGGAATACGAACGTGGGCAGCGGCTCACCACTGACGCTCAGTGTCGCGGCCAGCGGCACGGCGGTGCTCACCTATCAATGGCGTCAGAATGGCATCCTGCTGCCGGGCGCGACCGGTGCCGTCTACACCGTGGCCAGTGCGCAGGCCGGGGATGCGGGGGATTACAGTGTCGTCGTCGCCAATGGAGCCGGTGCCACCGCCAGCACGGCGGCGAGCGTGCAGGTCGTGGCGCCGCTGGTCATCTCGCTCCAACCGGTGACGCAGGTGGTGAACCCCGGCACGAATGTCAGTTTCTCCACGCTTGCCACCGGAACGGGAACGGTGCGCTACCAATGGCTCATCAACGGTAGTTTGATGGCGGGGGAGACGAACGCGACGCTCTCGATCACCAACGTGAGCCTGGGCCATGAAGCCGAGTATCGCTGCCAGATTTCCGATAGTGTCGTCACCGCGCTCAGCAATCCCGCCCGGCTCGTCGTCAGGGTGCCCCCGGTGATACTCATCCGGCCTGTGGGCGTGACCAACGGCACGGGCAGCACCCTCAGCTTTTACATCGAGTGCAGCGGCTCCGTCCCGATGGGCTTCGAGTGGCGACAGGGCTCCATCGCGCGCGCGAACATCGTGCTCAACTCCACCCAATGCACCTTCACGATACCCTATGCGCTGCCCGCCACCTCGGCGACCTGGCGTGTGGTCATTACCAATTCCGGATCGCCGACGGCGACGGTCAATTCCACCTTCGCCGTGCTGGTGCTCAATCCACCCGCCATCACCAACCAACCCGTCAGCCGGACTGACAACGTCGGCACGAACGCAAGCTTCAGCGTGGTGGCCGGCCCCACGAACCAGCTTTTCTATCAATGGTATTTCCTGAACTCGCCGCTGGCCGCCGCCACGAACGCGACGCTAAACCTCACCAACGTGCAGGCTGCAAACGTCGGCGGCTACTTTGTCATCGTGACCAACGTCGCCGGGTCCGCCACCAGCCAGGTGGCGACGCTCGGGCTGAACGGCCCGCCCATCCTGAGCGAACCTGAATACCTCAGCAACGGCTGGATGCGCTTCAAGATTTCCGGCGTCCCCAACCGGAGCTATTTCGTGGACATCTCGTCCAACCTGCCGAATTGGAACCTGCTGACGAATCTTCTCTACACCAACGGGCTGATGCCGTTCACCGACACCACCGCGCCCGGGGTGACGAATCGCTTCTACCGCCTTCGCGAGTAAGCGAAAGGCGGGGAGGGGGTGATGGAGTAGTGGAGAAGTGGAGTATGGGGAAAACACGGGGTTGAGCCTGTATCACCAGCAGATCGGACGTGGCGATTTGATTGCGGTCGCGTTTTGGTCATTGCTCGCATTCGCTGCCGCGTTCGGCGTCTTGTATTTGCCTGCCCTGTTTGCGTTGCGGCACAGGTTGCGAGGCGTCCGTCCCGCTTGGGCGTTTCCCGTTGTAGCGGTCTTGCTCGGCATTGTGCCGGTGGTGCTGATCATCTCGTTCTTTGGCGGCTGGAGTCTTCGGGATCTTGCCAGGCCTGAAGCGCTCTTGTTTTACTGCATGTTCGGCGTAGTCGGGCTGGTGGTCGGATTCGGCTTTGCATACATTTACCGACATGACCATGCCGCCTAACCCCAAGGGTAGCATTGAGCGGAGCGCGCCCAGAGCGTGGAACAAGACAGGGGCGTGAACGCGCGCGCAGCCTCAAAGCTACTGGTGGTCGAACGAGCCCGGTGAACGCACCGGGCCTTTTCTTTGCCGGGGGCGGCTTCCTTGTAAATTGCTTTTCACCCCTCGGCGGTGGCGCGCGGTGGCGGGGGGGTGCTGTCGAAGGCTTTGGCTTCTTCGCAGGGTTGGCCGCTCACCACCATGGCCCAGATGATCCGCCTCGCTCGCGCTGCGAGCGACCAGCCTCACAGCGCGAGGCTGTCCACCTGCCGCCGTCGCTGTAGCTTCGGGTCGTCGCCATCTCCACCCGCGCCCGGCTGGTCACATGTGAGCGATCATGTTATCGCCAAACTCCGAGCACTTGATCTGCGTCGCGCCTTCCATCTGCCGCGCGAAATCG
>Ga0163144_10007749_pt1 | contig 23455 bp, 18 predicted proteins | sample OliLak19BULKMAT1_FD_123175 | JGI IMG/M metagenome (GOLD analysis project Ga0163144, IMG submission 123175) | Freshwater microbial mat bacterial communities from Lake Vanda, McMurdo Dry Valleys, Antarctica - Oligotrophic Lake LV.19.BULKMAT1 | ecosystem: Environmental > Aquatic > Freshwater >...
CCGCGGACCTTCGCAAGCACCGTCGTCGCGCCGACCCCCGCCAGGAGAAACACCCCGGGCAACACGACGATGCGATAGCGCAGCTTCGCGACGAAGAGCGCGTAGCCGAGCCCGTAGACGAGCGCGACGCCGACCAGCAACACGACCATCCCGCGCCGCCGCTGCCACCCGACCGCGAGACCGACGAGCGCGAGCAGCAGCTCGCTCCCGAACGTGACCGCGCTCACGGTATCGCGGAGCGACGGGGCGAAGCTCGGATCGGCGGGAAGCCGCGCATCTTTTGCATGCATCGATGCCCGCTGCCCGGGCTCGTCGGTCTGCAGCCGCGTCGGGTAGAGCTCCCAGAAATGCCCGAGCTCGCCGATCGTCCGGCGCGCCATCTCGATCGGCTGTCGCCAGAACGCGCCGCCGAGCGACGCGGCGAGTCCCGTGCGGTGGATCTCGCCACGCGCGACCGGGGCCGCCTGCAGGCCGGTCATCCCGGCCGGAACGACGCGGCCGTCGCGCGCGAGATTCGTCAGCACCCAGGGCGCGATCGTCAGCGCGCACGCCGCGAGCAGCAGCGCCGCGTGGCGGGCGCGGCGGGCGCGCGGTGCCGCCGCCGCGATTGCCAGCCAGAGCGCCAGTACGGGAATCAGCACCACGGCAACCGGGCGGAAGAGCACCGTGAGCCCGAGCAGCACGCCGGCGAGCGCCGCCGCCGGGGCGCGATCGTCTTGCGCGGCCGTCACGAGTGCCAGCAGCGTCGCCGTCAGCACCCCGGCCCCGATCGCCTCCGGATAGAGCAGTCCGCCCGCCACGACGACGAGCGGGTCGAGCGCCCAGAAGACGAGCGCCATGCGGGCCGCCGCCGGACCGAACATCCGACGGCCGAGCGCGTGCAGCGCCCAGCCTCCGAGCACGCCGGTCACGACGCTGTGCAGGCAGCGCACGAGCACGAGCTGGCCCTGCCCGAGAATCATCGCCGGCCCCGTCAACAGCGCGAGGAACACGGGATGTGCCGGCACATTGACGTAGCCGGCGCCGTAGCCGTTCCCGGCGAGTAACGCGCGGGCGGCGTCGAGGTAGATCGCCTCGTCGATGAAGTGCAGGCGATCGCCCAGGACGAGGGCCGCCGCGACGCGCGTCAGCGCCGCCAGCAGGATCCAGATACGCGTCACGTCACACGCGGGCGTCGCCTCGGTGCGTGATTCAGTCTGGCGGCGGCCACCGACTGACCGTATACCAATCGCCACGTGCGAAACATGCGCTCACTGCTCCGGCGACGCCCCTACCTCTATGGCAAACCGCACCTGTGCGGTCACGGCGAACCGCACCGGCGCGGCCCGCGATGAGCCTCCCCCACACGCCGAGCACGCCGCGCCGCTTCGTCGTCGTCGGCGCCGGTCCGGCCGGTCTGACCGCGGCCTACGAGCTCGCGCAGGCCGGTGAGCCGCCGGTCGTGCTCGAGAAGGGCGCGATGGTCGGCGGCCTGGCGCGGACCGAATCGTATCGCGGCTTCCACTTCGACATGGGCGGACACCGGTTCTTCACGAAGGTGCCCGAGGTCGACGCGTTCTGGCGGACGGTGCTCGGCGACGAGTTCCTCCGTCGCCCGCGGCTGTCGCGCATCTACTACGAAGGGCGCTTCTTCGACTACCCGCTCCGACCAACCAACGCGCTCGCGGGTCTTGGGGCCTGGCAGAGCGTGCTCGTCGGCCTCAGCTACCTGCGCTGGCAGATCGCGCCCTATCGCCAGGAAGACACCTTCGAGCAGTGGGTCACCAACCGTTTCGGCCGGCGCCTCTTCCGCACCTTCTTCAAGAGCTACACCGAGAAGGTCTGGGGCGTGTCGTGCTCGGAGCTCAAGGCCGAGTGGGCCGCCCAGCGCATCAAGGACCTCTCGCTCTGGACCGCCGTGCGCAGCATGTTCCTGCGGCCGCAGCACACCATCAAGACGCTCATCGAGGAGTTCGACTATCCCCGCCTCGGTCCGGGCATGATGTGGAACGCGGTGCGGGCGGAGGTGGTGCGACTCGGCGGCAGCGTCGAGACGGATCACGAGGTGGTCGCGATCGAGCGTGACGGCAATCGGGTCACGCGCATCGTGACGCGCGGTGCGAGCACCAACGGCACGCCCCGCACGCACGCCGGCACCGACTTCATCTCCAGCATGCCGATCACCGAGCTGGTCGCGCGCCTCGAGCCGCCGGCACCGGACGCGGTGCGCGCGGCAGCCCGCCAGCTGTCGCATCGCGCCTTCGTCACGGTGTGCCTGATCGTCGACCAGCCCGACCTCTTCCCCGACAACTGGATCTACATCCACGATCCCGCCGTCCAGGTCGGCCGCATCCAGAACTTCAAGAACTGGAGCCCGGCGATGGTGCCGGATGCCACCAAGACCAGCCTCGGCCTCGAGTACTTCTGCAACCAGGGCGACCCGCTCTGGAACATGCCCGACGACGAGCTGGTCGCGCTCGCGCGCAAGGAGATCGCCCACGTGGGGCTCGCGCGACCCGAAGACGTCGTCGACGGCTGTGTCGTCCGCGTCGCCGACGCGTATCCGGTCTACGATTCGTCGTATCGCGAGCACCTCGACGTCGTCCGCGCTTACGTCGACGGGCTCGCGAATCTCCAGACCATCGGCCGGAACGGTCTCCATCGCTACAACAACCAGGACCACGCGATGGTGACGGGCATGCTCGCGGTCAAGAACGCGCTGCACGGCGAGCACCACGATCTGTGGAGCGTCAACACCGACCAGGAGTACCACGAGGAGATTCGCGAGCCCGCGGTCGATGCGCTCGAGGACGCGCTCGCGCGCGCCTTCGGCAAGCTCGACCGTACGGGCTTCGGCCTGGCCGTCGGCGCCGTCGTCGGCATGCTCATCTTCCTCGCCACCCTCGTGTTGGTGCTGCGCGGCGGACCGGTGGTCGGCCCGCACCTGGCGCTGCTCTCACAATACTTCCCGGGCTATCGCGTCACCCTGGGCGGCAGCGTGATCGGCCTCGCCTATGGCTGCGTTGCGGGGTTCGTCATGGGCTGGACCTTCGCGCTCGTGCGCAACGCGACGACCTTCGTGTCGGCGGTCGCGCTGCGGCGGAATGCCGACACGGGACCGTTCAGCCGCTTTCTCGATTCCATTTGAAGGACGACGAGCGATTCATGCGAGCGACCCTTGGCGAGTGACGACGTCCGCGTCCGCATCCTGCGGCTCGACGCGACCGCGCAAGCCATCTCGACCGGCGTGCTCGCCGGGCTCGGCATCTTCGTGGCGACGAACTGGCTCGTGCTGAAGGGTGGTCCGGTCGTCGGGCCGAATCTGGCGCTGCTCGCGCAGTTCTGTCCCGGCTACTCGGTCACGTTCGGCGGCAGCCTGATCGGCTTCGCGTACGGATTCGTCTACGGCGGCGCGGCCGGTTACGCCGTGAGCTGGATCTACAATCGCTTCGTGCAGACCCGCCGGGGATGACGTCGATCCCGCATCACCGGCCGTACGTGACCGGCCGCGAGCTCGGCTACATCGGCGAGGTGCTCGCGGAGGGTCTCCGCGCCAACAAGGGGCGCTTCACCGAAGCCTGCTGCCGCCGGCTGGAGGACACCCTCGGCGCCCGCCAGGTCATGCTCACGCACTCGGCGACGGCCGCGCTCGAGATGAGCGCGATCCTCGCCGGCGTCGGCCCCGACGACGAGGTCATCCTGCCGTCGTTCACCTACGTCTCGACCGGCAATGCGTTCCTGTTGCGCGGCGCGCGCCTGCGCTTCGTCGACATTCGGCCCGACACGCTGAACCTCGACGAGCGCCAGGTGGCCGCGGCCGTCGGCCCGCGCACCAAGGCGATCGTGCCCGTGCACTACGGCGGCGTCGGCGCGGCGATGGACGCGATCATGGCGCTCGCCGACACCCACGGTCTCGTCGTCGTCGAGGACGCCGCTCAGGCACTCGGCGGCACCTACAAGGGCCGCGCGCTCGGCACGATCGGCCACTTCGGCGCGTTCAGCTTTCACGTCACGAAGAATCTCATGTGCGGCCAGGGCGGCGCGCTCGTCGTGAACGACGCGCGCGCGGCGGAGCGCGCGGGCGTGCTCGGCGACGAAGGCACCGATCGCGCGCGCTTCGTCCGCGGCGAGGTCGACACGTACACCTGGCACGATCTCGGCTCGTCGTACCTGATGTCGGAGATCACGGCCGCGTTCCTGTGGGCCCAGCTCGAAGCGGCGGCGCTGATCGACGCCGGCCGGCAGGCGATCCATTCGTATTATCTGGCGGCGCTCGCGCCGCTCGCCGCCCGCGGCCTCGTGGAGTTGCCGTCGGCACCGCCCGAATGCCGGCACAACGCCCACCTCTTTCCCATCGTCCTTCCCGACGCCGCAGCGTGCGCCGGGTTGCACGCGCACCTGTCCCGTCAGGGCATCCAGGCCCTCCGTCACTATGTGCCGCTGCACCTGTCGCCGATGGGCGCGCGGCTCGGCTATCGCGCGGGCGAGCTGCCCGTCACCGAGAATCTGAGCGAACGGCTATTGCGGCTGCCGCTGTACGTCGGGTTGGCGTCGAGCGATCAGGACCGGATCGTGGCGGCGATCGCGGCGTGCGTGGACGGCCGCTGATCGGGGCTACGCGAAGAACGGCACGTCGAAATCCGGCGCCGTCCAATAGAAGGACGCGGAACCGCCGTCGATCGGCAGCACGCCCGGCGCGATCAATCCGCTCGGCATGTTGAGCCAATGCTTGAAGACCGTGCCGTAGACGTCGCGGAAGTCGGTCGAGCGGAAGCCGCCGGCGCCATCTTGACGGTACTCGGTATTGCCTTCGTCGTCCCAGGCCGATTGCGCGATGTTGGGATGATTGCCGTAGACGCCGCCCTGGAAGGTCGGACCGGCGCCGACGACGAACATCGGCGCCTGCGAGCCATGGTCGGTGCCGTTGCCGTTCTGTTTCACGCGCCGACCGAACTCGCTCCACACCAGCACGCAGAGCTTGTCGGGGCTGCCGAGCATGTCGGCGACGTCGTCGAAGAAGAGCTTGAGCGACGCGCCGACAGTCGCGTGCAGCGTGAAGTGCTGGCCGTCGCTCTCGCCGGCGCCCTGCCCCGAGTGCGTGTCGTAGCCGCGGTTGGTCACCTGGAAGAAGCGCGCGTTGACCCCGGAATAGATGCCCTGGTCGACGCCGTAGATGATCTTCGCGACCTCGCGGAGGTCGCGCGCCAGACCGCGGCGAATGCCGCCGCCGTGACCGTCGTCGTATTGGTCGCCGAAGATCTTGCGGGCGGGATCGGCGTCGTACGCGGCGCCGACCTGCGGGAAGTTCTCGCTGCTCTGTAACGTCACGCCGCCGCTCGTGCCGATGTAGTGCAGCGTCGGGTGCGTCGCGCCGGCCGCCGCCGTGTGCATGTCGAGGAACGCGGCGCGCTTGGCGGGACGGTCGTCGTCGAGACCGGCGTCCCAGCGCCGATCGTACGGGAAGCCGAAGTCCTCGAGACGTTGCACCGCGAGGACGCTCGTCGCGGCCTGCCGCAGCTCGGGCACGATGCGCTCGGCGATGCTGACACCCGGGATGTCGCCGGGGAGATAGCCTTGCGAGGGATCGGCGAGAAAACGCCCGACCCAACCACTGCCGCCGCCGGCACCGGTCGCGAGCGGATCGCCGGTCTGCCACGCGACCTTCGAGACGTCGTGCGACAGGCTGTACTCGGGGTAGCCGCAGCCCTGGATCACGGCCAGGTGGCCGTCGTCCCACAGTGATTTGAAGCCACCGAAGCCGGGCTTGCCCGCGAAGCCGCGGAAGCCGGGATGGAGGCCGAGCTGCGCGCCCGTGTTGGGGTCGGTGCCGATCAATGTGGTGGCGAGATCGCCCGGGGACAGGTTCAGGCTCGAGCGCGCAAAGTCGTAGTCGGTGCGTAAGGAGCCACCGCCGTTGTCGACGGGAACGACGGTGTTCACGCCGTCGTTCCCGCCGTCGAGATAGACGATGACGAAGTAGCGGTCGCCGATCGTGTCGGCGAACGCGCGGCGGATGAGCGGGTTCGCGAAGAGGCCGGGACCGAGCAGCGTGCCCGCGGTCGCGAGGCTGGTGCGCTGCAGAAACTGTCGTCGTGTGATCACCATGGTCGCGCCGTCCTCGATCCTAGTGCACTTGGTACGCGGGAGATTGCATCACCAGACAGAGGAGCCCCGAGACTTTCTTCTCGCGCACCTCGTAGACGGTGAGGTCGACTGGCGTCGCCGGGCTGCCGTCGGTGAGATAGTCGATCATCGCGGCGCGCTCCGCCGTCGTCAGATCCGCCGTGACGCCAAACACATCAGTGACGGCATCGACGACCGCGCCCGCGTTGGCGGCCGGATCGTCGAGGTCGAGGAGCTTGAGCAGCTTCACGCCGTTGTTGCCGCTCGACGCCGCGAGGTCGCTCGCGAAGGTGTAGCGCGCGAGCAGCGTCGCGCTGCTGAGCCAGCCCGTTTCCCAATCCCAGCCGAAGACGCTCGGCGGATCGAAGAGGATCTGACCCATGTTGCTCATGTGGTCGGCGAGGCCGCGAAACTCGCCGCCCCGCACCGACGACTCGCGTCCGACGAGCTTGCCCTTCAGCATCCGCAGCGACGTGATGACGAAATCCGCCGGCCACTTCACCGACTTCTTCGTCCCGGCGCCGGCCGGGAGGCTGCTCAGATAGAAGTCGTCGTGGACGAAGATCTGGTGCAGCAACGCCGTCAGATCCCACGAGGTCGCGACGCCGGACGTGGCGACGACGTCGTCGACGTACGCGAGCGCGGGCTCGGGATGCGCGAAGTACTCGATCAGCCGGCGCGCCAGGCGGCGCGCGACCGTGACCTTGCCGTCGGTGTCGGTGTGCGCGAGCAGGATGTCGACGATGGCGTCGATCTCGGTCGAACCCTCCGCGAACGGCGAGCCGCTTCCGGCGTAGCGGATGCCGCTCGCGCCGAAGCCGCCGGTCGACTTGAAGACGTCCTTCGGCCCGCGATTCTCGGGCGGACCCTCGAACTGCGCGTTGAAATCGTGAGTGGTCGTGTTGAAGGTCGCGGCCTTGTTGCTCCGGCGCCAGCCGGTGAAGGCGCGCGCGATCTGCACGATGTCTTCTTGCAGATAGTTCGGGGCCCCGTTCTCGTCGTTGACGCCGAGCGTGAAGAGCTCCATGAGCTCGCGCGCGTAGTTCTCGTTGGGGATCGTCTTTTCGTTCCGGGCCGTGTCGAGGAACTCGACCATGGCCGGGTCGACGTTCACGGCCTTCATCAGCGTACGGAAATCACCCCGGCAGTGGCGCCGGAAGAGCTGATTCTGCAGCCCCATCAGGCTCGGAATGATCACCTTCGAGATGCCGGTCGCGAAGTGGTCGTGCCAGAAAAGCACCAGCTTCTCCTGCAGCGGCGACTTCGCCTTCAGCATGAACTTGAGCCACTTGGCCGCGAGCAGGGTCGGGGTCTTCCCACCCGGCTTGAACCCCTGCGGCCTGAACGCGAGGAGCTCGGTCACGACCGCGCCGCGCGTCCGGCCGATCGCGGCCGTCACGTGATCGGCCGGCGCACCGAATCCGGTCCGGCGCAGCAGATGCCGGGCGTCCGTTTCGGTCAGGGGCGTACTGTCGGGCATGGGGGCTCCTCTGGCGGGTCCGCGACGCGCGGATCCCCGTAGCTTCCTAGCGGGTGGCGGAAGCGGGCGGCAAGCAAAAACCTCGCAGCATGCGTCGATCAAGCCCCGCCGTCACCACACCCGCCACCACGGCTTCTTCGCCGGTGGCAGCGGCGCCGGCTCGGCGTCGCGCCACTCGATCGACGTGAAGTCGAGCTGACAGCTCACCGCCCCCTTCGGCCAGAAGCGCAGGTGCTCGTTGGGCGGCAGGGTGCTTTCGAGCCACGCGATCACACCCGGCGGCGGTGCCCCCTCCAGATACACGTCGGTCATGATGGCCTTCATGTCGAGGTGCACCTTGGCGATGCGTGCGCCGTAGCGCTGCTCGAGCAGCGTCAGCGCCGGACGCAGCTCAGCGCACACCGCCGCGTCCCACTCCGACGGCTCGAGCCAGCGTGCGCCCATCCGCTCAGCGCGGACGGAGCAGGACGACCGGAATGTCGCGCGGGCTACCGGCTTGGTAGTTCTCGTAGTCCGGCCAAATCTTCACCATCGCCGGCCAGATGCGCTTCTTTTCGTCGGCTGAACCGGTGCGGGCGGTGACGGGAATGACCTTGTCCCAGACCTGGACCTCGCAGTCGGGGTTGGCCACGAGGTTCTCGTACCAGCCGGGATTCTTCGGGTAGCCGCCCTTGGACGCGATCAGGACGTAGTCCTCGCCGTCGCGGCCATAGATGAGGGCGAATTTCCGGAGCTGCCCGGTCTTCCGGCCTTTGACCCGGAGAATCAGGCAATCCGTTCCGTTCCAATCGTGACCGACCTTGCCGCCGGTCGCTTCGTATTGGGCGATGTGCTCGTCGCCGAAGAGGCTGAAATCAGGCATGCGGCTACTTGCCACGCACGCCGACTCTTGGCGACCAACGCCTCTCAACATTACAGATATTGACTCATTGAGACGATATACGTAATGCCATCGGGATGCGGCCGACGGCGAAGAGTCTGATCCTCGACCTGCTCTCGACCGCACGCGGCGGCGCGATGCCGGTCCGGGCGCTGATCGCGGCGGCGGCGCTCTTCGAGATCGGCGAGAACGGCGTGCGGGTCGAGCTCGCGCGCTTGTCGGCACGCGGCCTCGTGCAACGGAACGATCGCGGGCAGTACGCGCTGACCCGCGTCGCCGCGCCGGTGCACGAGCGGGTCAGCGGCTGGAAGGATCTCGACACCGCGCACGTCGAATGGACGGGCGGATGGATCGCGGTGCACACCGCCGGCCTGCCCCGCCGTGACCGCGCGGCACTGCGGCGCCGCGAGCGCGCGCTGCGCTTCCTCGGCCTCCGCGAGCTGCACGCCGGCCTGTGGATACGGCCCGACAACCTGCGCGGCGGCATCACGGAGGTGGCGCGCGTGCTGCGCGCGCTCGGCCTCGAGAGCACGGCACCGATCTTCGTCATGAGCGGCCTCGAGCCCGCACTCGAAGCGCGCGCCCGCGAGCTCTGGGACACCGACGCGCTGCGCGCCGACTATCGCGAGCTCCGCACTGCGCTCGCGACCAGCGAACGTCAGCTGGCGGGTCTCGCGCCGGCGGAAGCCCTGGTCGAGAGCTTTCTCCTCGGCGGCCGCGCCCTCCGCGTGCTGGCGCTCGATCCGCTCTTGCCCGAGCCGCTCGTGCCGGGCGCGGAACGGCGGGCGCTGGTCCAGGCGATGCAACGCTACGATCGCGCCGGCCGCCGGGTCTGGGCGAAGCACATGCCGACGCACGGCGCCGCCGACCGGCCGTCCCCTGTCGATCTGTCGCGCGTACGCGCCGCCACTGAAGGGGCGCACCAAAGGAGTCTCGGATGAACGACACCGCACCGACCACCGCGCTCGCTCCCGAGGACGTCCTCTGGCGCCGCCTGGTCAGCTTCGAGGAGCGGAAGCGCCTGCTCACGATCGATCCGTGGCGCTCCGCCTGGACCGTGGCCATCAACTGGCTCGTGACCTTCGCGGCCATGGCGATGGTGGCGTACTGGCCGAACCCGTTCACCGTCCTCGCCGCGCTCTTCGTGATCGGCGCCCGTCAGCTCGGCATGGCGATCGTCATGCACGAAGCGGCGCATCGCACGCTCTTCAAGCAGCGCTGGCTGAACGATCTCGTCGGCAACTGGCTCGCGGCCTATCCGGTGTGGACCGACCTCGGCCCGTACCGCGCCTACCACTTGAAGCATCACGCCCACACCTGGACCGCCGAGGATCCCGACATCGGCCTCGCGCTGCCGTTCCCGATCACGCGCGAGAGCTTTCGCCGCAAAGTGTGGCGCGACCTCTCCGGCCAGACTGGCGTGAAGCAGGCGATCCTCGTGCTCAACCGCGACCTCGGGCGCGGCGGCAAACGCAACCAACGCAGTCAGGAGATGGGCTTGAGCGGCGGCACGCGCGCCGACGTCGGCTGGCACAAGGTCGCGCCGGTCGCGCTCACGAACCTCGTGCTCCTCGCGACGCTGACCGCGGTCGGCTACCCGGCGCTCTATCTGCTGTGGCTGGTCTCCTGGCTCACGACCTACCGCCTTCTGACGCGCATCCGCGCCATCGCCGAGCACTCGATGGTGAACGACCCGGCCGATCAGATGCGGAACACCCGCACGACGGTCGCGTCCTGGTGGGAGCGGCTGCTGATCGCGCCCAATCGCGTCAACTTCCACCTCGAGCACCATCTGATGATGACGGTGCCGCATCACAACCTGCCGGAGCTGCACCGCCTGCTCCTCGAGCGTGGCGCGCTCGACGGGGCCAACGTGGTGCACGGCTACCGCGAGGTGTTGCGGCTGGCGACGTCGCCGGCCGCGTAGCATCCGCCGGCTCGCGCGCCATCACGCTTCGATCGGTCGGTCCGCGTGCGACGCCGTCAGACGGCCGGCAAGAAGACCGACACGCTCGTGCCCTTGCCCGCGGTGCTGTCGACGAGGATGAAGCCACCGACGCGCTCGACCAACGCGTGCACGATGGCGAGCCCGAGGCCGGTGCCTTCGTCGCGCTTGGTCGTGAAGTACGGCTCGAAGATACGTGGCCGCGTCGCGTCGTCGATCCCCGTGCCGTCGTCGCTCACGCGCAGCACCGCGTAGCGGCCGTCGTCGCCGTCGACGACGCTGGTCGTGATCAGCACCGTGCAGCCCTCGTGCGTCGCGTCGAGCGCGTTGCCGACCAGATTCATCAGGACCCGATCGAGGTGCGTGCGATCGAAGCGCACCCGCACGTCGCCGGCCGACGGCTCGAGCTCGATGCGCTGACCGCGGCGCGGCATCGCGGTGAGGAAGTCGGCGGCCGCGGCGACGCTGGCGTCGAGCGCAATCGTCTCCGCGGGCGCGTCGCCCTCGCGCCCGAGCTCGGCGAGTTGGCGGGTGAGCTCGCTGCTGCGCTGCACGGCCTCGACCACCGCCTTCGCGTGGGTCGTCGTGGACGGCGACAGGGCAGGATCGGCGAGGATCTCCTGCGCATGCGACAAGACCATCGTCAGCAGGTGACCGAAGTCGTGGCCGACGGCCGCCGCGACGCGACCGAGCGACGCCATCCGCTGCTCCTCGCGGACGCGCTCGCCCTGCTCGTCGAGCGCGCGGTGCGCCTCGATGTGCGCGGCCTGCTCCATGGCGAGCGCCACCAGGTCGGCGACCGAAGCGACGAAGCTCGTCTCGACGGCGGTCCAGGCGCGCGGCGCCCCGACGTGCTCGTGGCAGACCACGCCCACCACCTCGCCGTGGCGGAGGAGCGGCGCGTCGAGCATCGAGGTGATCCCGTGCGGGACGAGATACGCGGCGGCGAGCTCACTCGTGATCGGGTGGCTGCGGGCGTCGTCGGCGACGATCGCGCGATAGTCGTCGAGCGCTTCGAGGTACTTCGGGAAGTCGGCACGGCTCAGGCTCTCACCCGAGCGGAAGCCGTCGCCGGCACGCTCGTACTCACACGCGCACGTCAGATTCGAGCGCGAGGCGTCGAACAACCAGATGCCGACGCGTTCCACCCCGAGGGTGTTCGCGATCAGCTTCGTCGCCTGCCGGAACATGCGGTCCAGCGAGCGCTGCTCGTCGACCGGCAGGCGCGCGAGGTTCTCCAGCGCGGCCTCGTAGGCGACGACCGGGTGTCGTGCGATGCGCTGGAGAGCTCGTGCCACGGGACTGCCGTCGCACACGGCGAGCGCGAGCGTCAAGTTGGGACAGCCCGACGCAGCAACGGGGCGACGCTCCTGCGCCAATTCAGCGCGCAATCGCGACGGCATGATAGCCCGCGACCGCTGCGTCCCGCGGCATCAACGCCTCGAACGTGGCGCGACCTCCGGACGGCGCGATCGTCTGCGCGAGCGGCGGCGTCACGACGGTCCGGACGACGTTGCCGGCCTCGTCGAGCGCGTTCACGCGGATCGAGAGGCCGCTCACCTGCTTGTCGCCCCCGTTGACGATCGTGCCGACGACCTTCTCCTGCGCGGGGTCCGCGGCGGGCTCGTCGTGGAGGCCGACGATCGAGATGTCGATCGACTTCGGCGCGGCGACGGTGCGCTCTTCTATTGTGGAGGTTTGGCGCGTCATGACCTCGTGGCGCTGCGGGGCACACGACGCGACGACCGGGATCACGACGGCGGCTACGACCAGCGCCCACGGCGATGTCTTGCTGCTCCGGGTTTCCATGCCGGGCAAAATCGCAAGGACCATGCCACGAAAGGCTCAGCGTCGGCGTTTCCGCACGCCGGCTCGGCCCACGCGATTCTTCAAAACGCCCGGCAATTCGGGCGGCAGGACCTACTTCTTCTGGGCCTTGTACTGCTGCCCGTCGTCCTTGCCGACCTTGTTCATCTTGGCGCCGACGCAGAGGCCGTCGCTGGTGACGAGTTGAATGGTCGGCGTCGTGTTGCCGGTGAGCGCAGCGACGAGACCGGTGGGCAGCCTGGTGAGGCCCTTCGCCACGTCGTTCTTGCCTTGGGCGCTCGCCTTGCCTTTGGTCGCGGCGCCGCCCACGAAGGCGATCTTCACGACACCCGCCGCCAGCGCGGCCTTGTCGGCATAGGCGAGCCCCTGCTTGCCGGTGGGCTTCCAGCACGGCTTCGTGCCGCAGGTCTGACCGGCACGGCTCACCAGGGCCTGCCCGATCAGCACGTCCGCATCGTTGAAGATGCAGAGCGCGGCCTGCGTGGTGCCGCCGACGGGATCGCCGAAGCTCGCGCGGGTCGTCGCGGTCGCGATCTTCTTCCACTGCAGCTGCAGCTTCTCCTTGCCAGCCTTCTTCTCGTTCGATTGCAGCTGCGCTTGCGCCGCGACGAGGCAGGACGGATTCGGCGCCGCGCCGCAGAACGGCTGACACACGCCGGCGACCAGGCGCTCGGAAGGCGCACAGCTCGCGCATTGGGTCGGGCCGGCGCCGTTGCACGTGGTGCACGACGGATCGCAGGCCGTGCACGCGGTGTCGCCGCTCGCGGTGCAGACGGCGCTCTCGAACGAGCCGGCCGTACACGGCGAGCAGCTGTCGCAGGTCGTGTGTCCCGCTGCGTCCTGGAATGTTCCGGTCCCGCAACCCGGGCACGACGTCGCGCCGGCGGCCGCGCTCGCGGTGCCGACGGGGCAGTCGATGCACGCGTCGGAGCTCGTGACGCCGCTCACCGCGCCGAACTTGCCGGGCGCGCACGACGTGCACACGGTGGCACCGGGCGACGCGCCGAACGTGCCGGGCGCGCAGCTCGCACACGAGGTGTGACCGGTCGAATCGGCGAAGGAGCCCCGCGCACACTCGGTACAGCTAGTGGCGCCCACTGAGGGTTGGTACGTTCCGAGGTCGCAGCCCGTGCACACGGATTGGCCGGGCGTGTCGGTGTACGAGCCCGACGAGCACGGGGTACACGTGATGGCGCCCTCCGACGGACTGGACTTGCCGGCCTCGCAGGGAGTGCAAGCCGCCGCGCCCGTGGTCGCGTTGGCGCTGCCAGCCGTGCAGGGCTCGCAGGCGGTCTGGCCGGTCTGATCCTGGAACGTACCCATGTCGCAGCTCGTGCACGAGACGGCGGCCACGACCGCGTTGACGCTGCCGGGCGCGCAACCGAGACACGAGCTGGCACCGGCCGAGGCTTGGAAGAAACCGGGGCTGCAGCTCGTGCACACGCTGCGCCCGGGCGTATCGGAGAACCTGCCGGGCGCGCAGTCGCTACAGAGCGAGGCGCCGATCGTGTCGCTGAACTTGCCGAGACCGCACGGCGCGCACAAAGCTGCACCGAGATCGGGGTTGGCCGTGCCGAGCCCGCACCCCTTACAACTGGTCGCACCGCTCACATCCTGAAACTCACCCGCGTTGCAGGTCGAGCACGACGAGCGTCCCGCCGTGTTCGTGAAGCTCCCGGGGTTGCAATTGGTGCACGTGGTCGCACCGGTGATGCTGGAAAAGGAGCCGGGTAAACAATTGAGACACAAGCTTTGACCGGGGCTGGGTTGGAAACGCCCGAACGTGCAGCTGGTGCAGGGCGCCTCTCCGGCCGGGCCCGAGGTCCCCGGCGAGCAGGTCTGCGCGCGGACCGGAACGGCCGCGACGAGGACGAGAGCGAGAACTGCGGCGAGCGTCGCACGGACGCGGAACTGGTGTGCCATCGATTGCTCTCCCCTTGGGTTCTGCTCGAGCCGACGTCGGACGTGCGCGCAACCTAGCATGCGATTCCGCCCACCTCTAGCTCAAAACGCAGCAGGCGCGCGGAGTTGGCGCAGCTGAGCCCAGCCGATCCGGAGATAGTTCCCGAGCTCCCGCGGCGAACGGGTGGACAACAGCGTCCGCGCGATCTTGCCGGGCCGGACGTAGAAGGCCCGGAGGGCGACCCGCCGGTACGCCGCGAGCTCGGCCTTCCCGAGCGTCGCGGTCGCCACGGCGGGATACGCGTAGGAATCCTTCGGGATCTCACCCGGCGCGAGCAACCCGAGCTCGATGCACTCCTGCTGCAGCGGGGTCCCGGGAAACGGGTACGGATAGAAGAACTCGACGATGTCCGGATCGAGATCGCACGCGAACGCGATCAGCGCCTCGATCGACTCGCGGGTGTCCCACGGGAGCCCCATCAACAGATAGGCGCTCGATTTGATCCCGGCCGCGCGACAGAGCGCGATCGCGTTCCGCGCCTCGGCGACCGTGGCATTCTTCTTCAGGCGATCGAGCGTCGCCTGGTCGCCGCTTTCGATCCCGAACGCGACGATCCAGCACCCGGAGCGCCGCATCCAGCGGAGCGTCTCGGGGTCGACCGTATCGACGCGCGCGTTGCACGCCCAGGAGATGTCGAGGCCGGCGTCGATGATGGCGGCGCAGAGGCGGCGCACCCAGCGCCCGTCCTGCGTGAAGAGGTCCGAGCGAAAGAGGAAGCTCGAGATACCGTGCTGCTCGACGCATTCACGGATCTCGGCGAGCACGTTCTCGACCGAACGGTAGCGGTTGGCGAGGCCGGCCACCTGGTTGGCGAGGCAATACGTGCAGCGATGCGGACAGCCCCGGTTGGTGACGAGCGTCGTCTGCGGCTCGCCGGTGTCGGGACGGGCGTAGAGCCCGTTGTTCGACAGGTGGCGCGCGGGAAACGGCAACGCATCGAGGTCGCGCGTGAACTCGCGCGCCGGATTGCGGACGAGCTCGCCGTCGTCACGACGCCACGTGATGCCCGCGATCTCGGCGAGCGCCAGGCCGCGGCCGATGTCGCGACAGGTCTCCTCGATCTCCTCGCGAAACGCCACGTCGAGCGCGGGATGGCGCGCCATCACCTCGAGATCGAGCACGTTGAAGTGCGCGCCCTTGGCGATCGTCAGCACCTTCGGATCGAGGCGCTTCGCGACGGCCGCGGTCACGAGATCGTCCTCGACGGTCTGGGTGGTGCAGCTGAGGACGATCGCGTCCGGCCGCATGCCGCGGAGCCGGGCCTCGAGCGCCGCCGCGTCGATGCCTTCCGCGGGACAATCGACGAGGGCGCACGTCCAGCCGACCGACTCGAAGGCCGCTGCCGCGTACATCAGGTCGATCGGCGGTCGCAGCGCGATCGTCCGAAACTCCTCGAGCGGCGTCTGGCACCGGTCCTCACGGACGTAGAGTCCCGTCGGTGGAACGATGGCGAGGAGCGTGCGCGGTCGAGTCATGAGGGGCGGCAGCCGCCGCATCCTAGAGGGTGCGGCCCTCGTCTTTCAAATCGGCCGTCACCCCGCCGACCGTTCCTCGCGGTCCGCTTCCGCGTCACGCCCCGCTTTCCGGAGCGTCCGCACCAGGGCCTGGCGGGCCGAAGCCGAGTCGGGCGCCCAGCGCAGCGCTTCGCGATAGCGCGCGATCGCCTCGTCGAGGCGGCCGAGCAGCACGAGCGAGTCGGCCATGCCTTCGTGCGCGAGGTGGTTCGACGGCTCGATCGCGAGCGCGCGCTCGTAGTGCGCGATCGCGTCCGGGTAGTCGCCGAGCCGCGCGCGCGTCGTCGCGAGATTGCTCTCGGCCATCGCCATGCGCGGATCGTAGGACAGCGCGGCGCGGAACTCCTGCTCGGCCTCGGCATAGCGGCCCGCTTCGGCGAACGTGATGCCCTGGTTGTTGCGGGCCGGGGCATAGCCCGGATGGATGCGCGCCGCCTCCGCATAGTGGGGGGCGGCCTCGGGGCGCCGACCCGCGCTCGCGAGCGCCTCGCCGAGATTGTTCTGCGCGAGGAAGTTCCGGTGCGTGACGGCGACGGCGCGCTCGAAGAGCGTGATGCTGTTCTGCCAGTAGCCGACCTGGCCCCGGGCGACGACCGCGGCGGCGAGCAAGGTTCCGACTGCCGCGACGCCAGGCAGCCAGCGCGCGGCGCCCCGGGACCACCTCTCCCAGAGCAGCGGCACGCCCCACGCCACGGCGACGAAGAGGCCGATCGACGGCACGTACGTGTATCGGTCGGCGACCTGTTGCCCGCCCACCTGCACGAGGCCGATCACCGGGAACAACGTGCCGAGAAACCAGAGCCAGCCGACGAGGAGCGCGGGCGTGTGTCGCCCGGCCCAGACGACGAGCGCGCTCACGAGCAGCACCAGCAGCGCGGCGGAGGCCGCCAACCCCGCATCGCCGGGCGTGAGGGGATAGAAGACCGCGAGATCGGCGGGCCAGGCGAGCTTGCCGAGATAAAGACCGTAGTTGACGAGGGCGGTCGCGACGCGATCGTCGAGCCCGCGCGTGGTGAGTGCCGGGACCGCGCCCGCGCCGTGCTGGGTCCAGAGCGTGACCGCGCTCGCCGCCAGCGACAACGCGAGCAGCGGCAGCTTCTCCGCCACGAGCCGAGCCCATCCCCGCTCGCGCCGCCCGAGCGGCCACACGTCGAGCAGCAGCAACGTGAACGGCAGCGTCACGAGCATCGGCTTGGCGAGGAGGCCGAGCGCGAGCAGCACGGCGACGAGCAGATAGCGCGCGCCGCTCGGCCCGCGCGCGTAGCGGACGTAGGCGAGCGTCGTGAGCAGCCAGAAGAGCGTGCTCAGCACGTCCTTCCGCTGCGACACCCAGGCCACCGACTCGACGTGCATCGGGTGCAGCGCGAAGAGTCCGGCGACGAACGCGCTCCGCCCGACAGCGCCGGTCGTGCCGACGAGCAGCGCGTACAGCAGCACGCTGTCGAGCGCGTGCAGGGCGACGTTCTCGAGCAGGTGCGCGCCGGCGACGAGCCCGAAGAGCCGGACGTCGAGCGCGAGCGAGAGCCACGTGAGTGGAATCCAGTAGGCCTCGTAGACGGTGGTGAAGGCCCAGCGCACCGTGTCCCAGCCGAGACCCTGGCGAATCCAGGGATTGCGGAGCACGTACACGTCGTCGTCGAGGTTCACGTACGCGTGCGTGCCGACGCCGGCGTAGACGGCGACCGTGCCGGCCACCAGCAACGCGCAGACGGCGGCGTGTCGAGACCAGCGCACGCGGCGTCGTAGCAGGATCGTCCGGTCGACATCCACTCCCGAACCGCGTACGTGCCTGCGCGTGCGACGGCTGCGCGACGCTTGGGTGCTCGCTGCCTGTACGTTTCTCCTCGCGGCGAGCTTCGCGTCGTTCTTCCAGTGGAACCAGATGCACATCGACGCCACCGCGTATTGGCAGGCGGGCGTCGCCATGCGGACCGGTCGCACGCTCTACGCCGCGACCCCGGTCGCGGCCCTCGACAAGGCGTATCTGTATCCGCCGGCCTTCGCCGCGGCGTTCGCGCCGCTCACGCTGCTGTCGCCGGTCTGGGGCTACGCGGTCTGGATGGCGCTGCTGGGACTCTGCGCCATCGCCCTCGCCACGACGTGCGCCGAGCTCGCGGGCCTGCGCCGCGAGCAGACCGAGGCCCGCCGGACGGCGTTGGCCCTGGCGCTGGCGGCGGGGATCGCGCCCGTCTTCGACAATTTCGCGGAGGGCCAGGTGAACCTCCTCGTGACGTGGCTCTCCGCCGTCGCGCTGCTGAACGCCGAGCGGGGACGCGACCGGCGGGCGGCCTTCGCGCTCGCGGCGGCCGTGCATGTGAAGCTCGTGCCGATCGTGCTGGCGGGCGCGTTCGTGGTCTGGCGCCGGCCGAAGCTGTTGGCGTGGCTCGCGGTGGCCTTGGTCGCGGTCGGGTGCCTGCCGCTCGCGTGGCGCGTCGGGACGCTCGGCGCCGGCGCCGGGCTGCAGGCGTTCGCCGGCGACTACGCGGACTTCTGGGGCTGGATCCTCTGGCCCGGCGCGAGCGCGCATCAGGTCGCGGGCGTCCCCCAGCTCTTCGCGCCGAACTTCTCCTGGAACGCGACGCTGTCGCGGCTCTTCGTCGACGGCACCGCGCTCTCGCCCTTCCCCGCCCTCGCGGAGCGCCGCGGCGCGCTGCTCGTGGCCCTGCCGCCGAGCGCGGTGCATGCCGTGAGCACGGGCCTCGGTCTCGCGCTGCTCACGGTTGCGCTCTGGCTCTGCCACCGGACCCGCGACGACGCGTCACGCCGCGTGGCGGCGGCCGGGCTCGTGCTGCTCGCCGCCGCGCTCGCCGCGCCGTCGTGCTGGCAGCATCACCTCGTCGTGCTCGCCGTCGCCGGCGCCGGGCTGTGGCGCGGGCTCGCCGAGCGCCGCCGACGCGATCAGCGCGTCGCCTGGACCGTCGCGATCCTCCCGCTCGTGGCCACGCTCACGATCCCGTTCGGCGCGGCGCTCGTCGCGGGTGGCGTCGCCGCGGACTGGTATCGCGATCTGCGCGAATACGGCGTCGCGACCGCCGCCGCGTTCAATGCCTTCGTCGTGGTCGCCGTCGTGACGGCGACGCCGCGCCGCGCCTGACGACGCACGGCGCCCCGTCAGTGCCCCGTGCCGATCAGCTCGGCGATCGTGAAGCGCTCCGGCGTCGTGTCGCGACGGTCGCCGAAGTTGTAGTACCAGCCCTGCTCGCCCGGAAAGCGGTGGCTCGGCAGCGAGCCGCGCGTCGCGTGCATGAGCTGCGTGTCGACCATCGTGATCGCGGGCGCGATCGGCACCTCGTAGTCGTAGACCGTCGGCGCGCCGGGGAACGCCGTCTTCGCGAAGCGGACGTCGTTGATCCAGATCTTCCAGAGGTTTCCGGCCTTGTCGTACATGTCGGAATACGGAATCGCGAAGATGTCCTTGTCGATGTAGAGGACGCGCTTCGAGTACGCGTACTGCGGCAGACGCGAGACCCCCTCGACGACGTGCACGCGGTGCTTCTCCCACGACTCGTCGAACGCCCAGTCGGCCGGCGGGTCGGCCCACTTCACGGGGAAGTGCTCGGCCTGGATGACCGTCAGCACCTCCTGCTCGCCGAGATACTTCCACTCCATCCACGCCGGCTGCCCGCTGTAGCCGTAGTAGCTGTCGATGTCGGTGTCCTGCCCGAAGAGCGCGTCGGAGCGTTGGGCCGTCGAGAGCCGGCGCACCCGGCGGAGCGACGGCAGATAGAGCCAGCTGTCGTCCTGCCGGCCGGGGTCGAGGTAGCGGTTGTAGAGAAAGCCCACGCCTTTCAGGTCGAACGGCTCGATCAGCGGCTGCAGCGTCTCTTTGTACGCGACCCCGTCGCGGTTCGGCTCGAACGTCGGCTTCGGATCGACGTAGAGGCGGTTCACGTACCAGAGCCGCCGGAAGTGCTCGATCAGGAAGTGGCGCTCGATCGAGAGCGGCCGGTCGTCACTGATGGCGCCGGTGTCGGCGTCGAAGTTGTGGAGGTCGAAGTCGTCGTTGTTGATCGACTTGTAGTTGTAGTTCCAGACGAGCTTGCTCGCGATGCGCGGATCGTCGGCGGTCACGTGCGGGAAGGGCGCGCCCGCGACGTAGCCGAGGAGGGTGAGGCCGTCGTCGGCGAGCTTCACCTGTGAGGAGTATTTCTCGGTGGCCTCGCGATAGGCGGGCGGCCACTCGATCTTCCGCGGCGCGATGATCTTCATCGGCAAGCCGTGCTGCACGCACCAATACAGGCCGGGAGAGACGAGCTCCTTCACGAGCTCGGCGTTGGCCTTGGTGATGACGTCGCCCGGTTGCACGTCGGCGCGAGCCGGCAACGCCGCAAACACGATCGACAGCAGGATCAGCGCGAGAACCATGGCAGGCGTCTCCCTGCGTCGCCTCTAGCACTGGATTCCGGCGCGACTCCAGACGCAGGGACCGCGGCGGCGCGCCGCGGTCCCGCGCCGGATCGTCACTGAATGAGCTGCTTGGCTTCCGGGTTCCAGCCGCGGACAGTGACCTTGAGCGCGGCGCAGGTGCCGATCTGCGAGCAATCGACGAGCTTGACCTCGGCCTTGGTGCACGCGGCGCTGAACTTGTCGTCGCACGTGACAATCGACTTCGCGATCTTGGCGTCCGCGCTCGGGTCGACGCCGAGCTTCGCGGCTTTGGCCTCCGCCTTGGCGAGGCATGCCTCGTACGTTCCAACGGCTTTCCACTTCGCCGCGTCGCAGGCTGACGCGCGCACGTCGTAGCTGAACGACGAGCCGGCGCTCGTCTGCCCACCGGCCGTCACCGTGACGTCGACGGTGCCGTATCCGGGCGGCAGGAGGCACACGACGCGCGACTGGGTCTGCTCCTCGGCAGGACAGCTCGACCCGCCGACGCTGGCCGACGCCTGCGCCCCGAAGTTCAACCCGTTGATCGTGAGGCGGACGCCGCCTGCGGACGGTCCGGAGCTCGGCGTCACCGCCGTGATGCTCGGGGGATCGTAGCTGAACGTGCCGTTGGTGCTCGACGACTGCCCGTCGACGTGCACGGCGACGGCGAGCCCCTGGCCCTCCCCTGCGGGCACGGTGCACACCATCTCCGTATGCGACGGCGGCGCGCTGCCGTCGAGCGGACACACATTGGTCCCGACGGTGACGGTGCGGGCGACGCCATTCGGACCGAAGTCGTCGCCGCGGACCGTGATCGGGACGCTGCCGAGCGTCGGCCCGTGCGACGGCGTCACGCTCGACACTGCCGGCGGATCGTACGTCAGCAGATACGGTTGGCTCGCGCCGCCCACGCCGTCCACGACCTGAACGTTCTTCGTGCCACTACCCTCAGGCAGGAGACACTCGATGCTCTGCGCGCTCTCCGCGCTGATGATGCAACCGTTGCCGCCGACCGTGGCGGCATTGCCGGTGGCACTGAAGGCCGTCCCATTGATGGTGAGCGTCTGGCCGCCGCGCGTCTTGAGCCCGCTGGTGGGAGTGATGCTCGTGATGATGGGCTCCGCGAAGGCCGGCGCGATCCAAACCGTGCCGGCGAGAACGAACAGCGTCACAACGAACGAGCGAGGCATGGCAACTCCTTTTGTGGGGGGCGGCGATGTGGCACCGGCCGCGGCTGGCGTCTAGCACGAGCCCGCGCCGCGCTGAAAGGACAATCGTGCTAGACGACCCGGCGTGTCGCGATCGTCCCGACCTTGGCTCGCCGCCACGATCGTCGGCGGCGCCTGCCTGTTCGTCTATGTGCGCACGCTCTACCCGAGCGTGCCCGGCGGCGACGCGGGTGAGCTGATCACCGCGGCCGCACGCCTCGAGGTCGCCCACCCGCCGGGCTATCCGCTCTTCACGGTGCTTGCGCACCTCGCGACGCTGCTGCCCTGGGGGTCGCTGGCGTGGCGCGTCAATCTGTTCTCCGCCGTGGCGGATGCCGCGGCTGCCGGCGTGCTGGCAGCGACGATCGTCACGGTCTCGCAGTCGACGATTGCCGGGATCGTCGCGGCGGCGTTGTTCGCGTTCTCGCCGCTCGTCTGGACCTACGCGGTCGGCGCAGAAGTGTTCCCGCTGAACAATCTCCTGGTCGCGCTGCTCATGTACGGCACGGCGCGTTTCGCCCGGAGCGGCGCGGGCCGCGACGCGGTGGCCGTCGCGCTCGCGATCGGGCTCGGCCTCGCGCACCATCACGCCTTCCTGTTCTATGCCGCGCCGGTCGCCCTGTGGCTGCTCTGGACGGGACGGCCCGCGCTCCTCGCGCCGCGCCGCCTCGCCGTGCTCGCGCTCGCCGGCGCGGCCGGGCTCGCCTGGTATCTCTATCTGCCGCTCGCGGGCCGGAGCGCGACGACGCTCTCGTGGGGGGACCCGACGACGCTCGCCGGCTTCCGCGATCATCTGCTTCGACGCGACTACGGCACGTTCCAGCTCGCCGCCGGCGTGCATCCGGGAGCCGCGAGCTTCGGCGAGCGGCTGGCGGCGTGGAGCGAGCACAGTGCGGAGGCATTGCTCTACGTCGGCGTGCTCCTCGCCGCGCTTGGTGCGGTTGGAGCGACGCGGCGATCCGCGCCGCTGCGCAGCTGGGTCGTGCTCTGGATCGCGGGCGCGACGTTCTACGTCGTCGGCTTCCACGCGCTCGCCAATCTTCCCGTCGGCGACCCGCTCTTGCGCGCGGTGACGGCGCGCTTCTGGCAGCAGAGCGATCTCGTGCTCTTCATGCTGTGCGGGCTCGGGCTCGCGGTCCTCGCCGCACGGCCCTCACGCGGAGCGCGGGCCGCGGTCGCGCTCGGCGGGGTCGCCCTGGTCCTCGCGCAATTGGGACTCGGGGTCGGGCACCACCTTCGGCGCGACGACACCGTCGCGCGCTACGGGCGCGCGCTCCTGGAACCGCTCTTGCCCGGCACCATTCTGCTCACCCGCGGCGACCTCGTGACCAACGTCACGCGCTATCTGCAAGTCGGCGAAAGCGTCCGCACCGACGTCGTGATCCTCGACCAGGAGCTGCTGACCAAGCCGTGGTACGTCGCGCGCGCCGCCCGCGAGCATCCGGAGATCGTGTTTCCGGGTGCGGTCTACGATCCGGCCGCCCCGCACGGCTTCGTGATGCGCGCGTTCCTCGCCGCCAACCTGCCGGCGCACCCCGTCGCGGTGTATCCGGAATGGAAGGACGGCGACGCGAGCGTCGCCGGCGTCTACGAGCTCTGGCCGGTCGGGCTCGCGTCGCGCGTCGCACCGATCGCGATCGCGCCGGCCCTCGAAACCTGGCGCCAGGACAGTGTCGTCGCGCTCCGCACGCTCCGCGCGTACGGCTGGCGACGACTCGACGCCGACCCGCCCGGCAGTTGGGAGCGCATCGCGCGCGAGGACGTGTGGCAAGCGCAGCAACGCGCCGGTTGGTGGCTCCTCACCAAGGCGCTGGAACGCGACGGCGACCCGCGCGTGCTCGCGATGGCCCGCATCGAGCTCGAACGCGCCGAGCACGAGCACCCCGACCCGCCCTTCTTCCTCTGGCGCAATCTCGGCCTCGCCTACGAGCGCCTGGCACTCCGCGATCCCGCGTTCCGCCCGCAGCAGCTCGCGGCGTGGCGGCGCTACCTCGCGACCGCCCCGGCCGACGACGACGCCCGGCGCGCGATCGCGGCGACCGTCGCGCGACTCGCGACCGAGCCGACGCCGGTCGCGTCGTCGACGGTGACGCCGAGCGCGGCAAGGGCCACGCCGGCTCCCCAGCCGAGCCCCTGAACGACCGGCGCGCCGCGCCTCTGAGCGATCG
>Ga0163144_10007750_pt1 | contig 23454 bp, 21 predicted proteins | sample OliLak19BULKMAT1_FD_123175 | JGI IMG/M metagenome (GOLD analysis project Ga0163144, IMG submission 123175) | Freshwater microbial mat bacterial communities from Lake Vanda, McMurdo Dry Valleys, Antarctica - Oligotrophic Lake LV.19.BULKMAT1 | ecosystem: Environmental > Aquatic > Freshwater >...
CGCGCGCCGCTACGCCAATGCCGCCGCCTTCGGCAGCGATTTGCGCGCTTGGCTTGCCGGCATGCCGGTGGCAGCACAGGTGGATACGCGTGGCTATCGCGTGCGCACTTTTGTGCGCCGCAATCGGGCTATGGCCGGTGGCGCCACGGCGGTGTTTTTGGCGCTGATCGCGGGCTTGAGTGTGGCGCTCTGGCAAGCCAGCGTGGCGCGGCAGCAGGCGACACGCGCCGATGCAGAGGCGCGCCGCGCAACGCACCAGGCGATTCGCGCAGACCGCGTGAAGGATTTTGTGCTGGCGTTGTTTCAAGAGCAGAGCCCGCTTACCCGCGATGAGGCCCGCGCCGCCACCGCCGGTGAGCTGGTCGAGCGCGGCATCGCGGCGGCACGCAGCGAGTTCTCTGCCGATATCGAAACGCAGGCGCAGATTGTTGGGGAACTGGCTGAGTTGCAGTTTGGATTGGGCGACATCCAAAAAAGCGTTCCCAATCTGCAGGCCGCGCTGGGATTGCACGAGCAATCGCGTGGCAAGGCTTCGACCGAGTATGCAACGACGCTGTCTGCGCTCGGTGGCGCTTGGCTTGCGCTCGGCGACACAAAACAAGGAACTGAAGCCACCGAATCGTCGCTGGCAATCCTGCGCAAATCCGCTGGTGTGGACAGCATCGAAACCGCGAACGCGCAGCGGCAGATGATCCGCCTTCTGTTACGTGATGGCCGCTCATCCGAAGCCTTGCCAATCGCTCAACACGTGTACGAAGTCTACAAACGCGAACGTGGCCCGCTCAGTGCGCGCACCCTGCAACAGCTCTACAACGTCGGCGAGGTGTTGAGCCACGCGGGCCGTCTGAAAGAGGCCGAGCAAGTTCAGCGCGAGGTGATTGCAGGTTACAAAAGCAGTGCGCTGGCTGGCGCGGCCCGTGCGGCGCAAGCTGCGCAAGGTAGCGTAGACGGTGCGGCGCAAGCTACGCACGGTAGCGTAGACGGTGCGGCGCAAGCTGCGCAAGGTAGCGTAGACCCTGCGGCGCAAGCTGCGCAAGGTAGCGTAGACGGTGCGGCGCAAGCTGCACAAGTTAGCGTAGACGCTGCGGCGCAAGCTGCGCAGGAGGATCACGCCGGGCTAGTCTACCCGCGCTTAGCACTGGCGCGCATGCTGAAACAAACCGGCCGGCAGGGCGAGTCCGCCACGCTGTTCGAGAGCGCACTGGCGTCAGCCAGAATGGCGCTAGACGCCGACCATCCGATGATCGGAAGAATTCTGGTGCAACAGGGCGACTTGCTGCGCAGCTTAAATCGCTTTGACGAGGCAGAGCTTGCCTGGCAGGAGGCCGAGGGAATCTTCCTCAAGCACAAGCTCTGGCCAGAGCTGGCTGGCATCGCCGACTATCGCGGTGCGCTCGCTCTGCAACGCAAGCAGTTTGACGTGGCGATCGCGCAATACGGCAAAGCGCTGGGTTACTACCAAGACGTAGTAGGGCCGGACAATGCCTACAGTTACGGCGCAGCGCTCGAACTTGCGAAAGCCCGCGCCGTAGCGGGCCAGACAGCACGCGCCATCCAGGACGGTCGCGCCGCGTACGAGGGACTAAAAGCCATTGCGGAGCCGGGGAGTTCCGACCAGTCCCTGGCGCATTATGGGTGGGCCGAAGTGTTGATCAAGGCGGGGCAATTGAGTGAAGCTGAGAAAGAATATCGTAAGGCACTCGCAGTGCACAGCGCGCTCCACGGCAGCGAAACCGCCGAAGCGGCCGCGGTGCAGTTGAAAATCGCCGAAACCCTTTACGCGCAGAATCCAGAAGCGACCGAAGCGCTTTCGCTGGTTGAGCAAGCGATCAAAACATTTAAAGAGAACAGTGTCAGCGATGCAAGTTTAGGCGGTGCGCTGCTGCTGCGCGGAAACCTGTTTAATCGCGCGCAACAACCAGAAGCCGCAGCGCGCGATTGGCGCGCCGCGCGCGTCATCCTCATTGCCGCCTATGGCGCGCAGGATGATCGTGTCGTGGAACTGACGAAGCAATTAGCGCGCTAGCACCTGAGCACTTTGAAATTGCTGCCTGCGGGCAGTCCGCAGCGCGCCAATCTTGAACTTGAACGGGGAGGACTGCGGCGTACACGCAGGAATCAAAAACTGCAACGAAGCATTTCCTTCGGAACATCGGGCGGCTTGAAGCGCGCTTGGATAAGCGCGCTAGCGATCCCTGGTAAGCCGCCTTGCAACAAGCGATCATGCGCTGTGATGCCCTACTCGGTCGGTGACGCGAAATGGCATACCCAGCCGTGAACCGCGCCAGCGCAGGATGGCGAGAACAGAGGATGGCGAGGACAGGCTGGGAAACCTCCAGCTAGAAACCGTAGCGAACGTTCGAGCGCAAGGCGCACGGCGCGCAGGAACCCGCAAGGTACACGCGGCACCTGCGCCTTGCGAGCACCGCGCAACGCAGCAACTGAAGCGCGCAGCAGGTTTCTAGAGGCTCCTGCCGGGAAGCGCATCGGGCGCTACCAATCGCCGCAGGTAAGCCATGTGCGCTTCGCTTCCTTGGGAAACCCCAGCCGAGTGGTCTACGATGCGGGCACCCCCTTGGAGCATTGCGAGACAACATGGCACCCAACCTGCTTTATTGCCAATCAGGCGGCGTGACTGCCGTGATCAACGCCAGCGCTTCAGCCGTGATCAGCACCGCGCGCAAGTTCCGCAGCAGGATTGGTGAGGTTTATGCGGCGCGCAACGGCATTCTTGGCGTGCTGCGCGAGGAGCTTTACAGCGCGAGCAGCATGTCTTTGGACGAGGTGCGCGCGCTTGCCCATACGCCGGGGGGCGCGTTTGGCTCTTGCCGCTTCAAGCTGCGCGGCCCGGAGCAGGACGCGGCCCGATACCAGCGCCTGATCGACGTGTGCAAAGCGCATGACATCCGATATTTTCTCTACAACGGGGGCAACGATTCGGCTGACACGGCGCTGAAAATCGGCCAATTTGCAGAGCAGCATGGCTATCCGCTGCAGGCCCTGAGCATCCCCAAAACGATCGACAACGACCTGGCGGTCACGGATGTTTGTCCGGGTTTTCCATCGGCGGCCAAATACGTGGCGGTCAGCACGCTGGAGGCAACGCTGGATGTCGCCAGCATGGCCGAATCGTCGACCAAGGTGTTTGTGCTTGAGGTGATGGGACGCCACGCTGGCTGGCTTGCGGCAGCGGGTGCGCTGGCCGCGCGTCGGGAGGGTGATCTGCCGATCCTGATTTTGTTCCCGGAGTTGCCCTTTGACGAGGCCAAGTTCATCCCCGAGGTCAAGCGCATGGTGGAAACGCATGGCTACTGCACGGTTGTAGTCAGCGAGGGCGTGAAGGACAGTTCGGGCACTTTCTTGAGCGAGACTGGACGCCGCGATGCCTTCGGACATGCGCAGTTGGGTGGCGTTGCGCCGCTGATTGCGAGCCGCATCGGCGCCCAGCTGGGCTACAAATTCCATTGGGCAGTGGCCGACTACCTTCAGCGCTCAGCCCGGCATCTCGCCTCCAAAGTCGACCTGGATATCGCCCTGAAAGTGGGTGAGGCAGCGGTGCGTATGGCGCTGGCCGGCAAGCGGGGCGTGATGCCAACGATCAAGCGGATCGGGCAGCGCCCGTATCGCTTCAGCATCGAGGAAACGCCGTTGGCGCAGATCGCGAATGTCGAACGCAAGATGCCGAGTGAGTTTATTCGTGCGGATGGCTTTGGTATTACGGAGGCGGCCCGGCGCTACCTGTTGCCGCTGATCGCGGGCGAAGCGTATCCGCCGTACCGAGACGGCTTGCCCAGTTACGTTCAGCCCAAGCTGCGTTTGGTTCGTCAGCAGCTGCCCGCATTTGGCGAATAGCGGCGCCTCGACAAGTACACTTCAGCGCCTGCCACAGCGCCACACATGCAAGGTCGAGTTCTTATGCCCGTATTCCGTACGCGTGGTTTCACGCTTCTTGAGCTCATCGTCGTCGTCACTATTTTGGCAATCCTTGCAGGCTTAGTGCTTCCCAACGTGATTGGCGCTGGCGACGACGCACGCAAGCAGCGTGCGGTGGCAGATCTCAAGTCGATTGCCACCGCGCTCAATCTCTACAAGCTGGATAATTTCGGCTATCCCAGCACGCAGCAGGGGCTGGACGCACTGGTGCGTAAGCCCGCGGGTCAACCCGAGGCCAAGAATTGGCGCAAGGGCGGTTATCTGCAAGGCACTGAGGTGCCGAAGGATCCCTGGCAGCGAATCTATCTTTATGTGCAACCGGGCCAGCACGGCGAGTTTGACGTCTATTCGCTCGGCGCCGATGGCAAGCCAGGTGGCGACGACTACGACGCGGATCTGGGTCACTGGATGCAGTGAGGTTCGCAACGCGCCAGGGCTTTACGCTGCTTGAATTGTTGGTGGTGCTGACCATCGTGGCAGTGCTGGGCAGTGCGGCCACGATCGGCTTTAGTGCATTGCAGCGCGACCTTGGCAAAGATGCGGCCGAGCGCATCACGATGGTTTGGCAGAATCTTTGCGCACAAAGCCTGCTCGATTCGCGCGCCTTGGGCCTGCACATTGAGGCGCAGCGCTATCAGGCTTTGCAGCCCGGCCGCGGCGGAGTTTGGGTCGCTCTGCCGGGCACGCTGTTTGCCACCTATGAGCTCGCCGGCGGGCTGAGTCTGGAGCTGAGTCCGGTACTGAGCCGAAGCAATGCCTTGGAACCGCAATTGGGCTGCGCGCCCGAGCCGGTGTTGCTGCTCAAGGAAGACGCGGTCGCGCGCTTCAAATTGCACTGGGACCCTGAGCAGCAAAGCGTGGCAATGAGCGAACTGGACCCCAATTGAAACGCCTGCGACCCGCTGCTTCTGGCGCGTATGCAAACGTGCACGGCTTCACTCTGATCGAGGTAATGATCGCGCTCTTGGTGATCGGGCTGGTGCTCGGCGGATTTTTATTCCTGGCCACGCAGCAAGCGCAGGCCACCGCGCGCTACCGCGACAAACAGCTGGGCGAGTGGGTTGCAAGCAACGTGCTCAATGAGGTGCGTCTGCGAGAAGTATTGCCAAACACCGGGCAACGCACCGGACAAGCGCCGATGGGATCACGCCAGTTCAGTTGGCGCATGCAGATCTCGGCGACGCCAGATCCGGGCATGCGCAGGATCGAGGTCAACGTCATGGGTGAGGACGGCTACCCGGTGGCTCAGATGATCGGCATTCAGGGCAATCGACGATGACAGCGCGCCAAAACGCGGGCGTTCAAAGCGAGGGCCGCCAAAGCGAGGGCGGCCACACTATGGCCGAGCAAAACAGGGCCACCCAAAACCGGGCCACCCAAAACAGGGCCAAGCAAAACCGGGCCACCCAAAACAGGGCCAAGCAAAACAAAGGCTTCACCCTGCTTGAGTTGCTGGTCGCCTTGGCAATCTTTGCCTTGTTGGGCGGCATGACTTATCTCGGCATCGTGCAGCTGGTGCGCGCGCGCGAAATGCTGCAGAGCGAAGCGGACAATTTGCAGCGCGTTCGGCTGGTGTTTGCGCAGCTGGAAGCCGATCTTGAGCAGGTAGTCCCGCGCCTTGGTCGCTCCGGCTTTGGCGCTGACGAAGCGCCCATCGTGGGCGACAGCACCAGCGTCCGATTCACCCGCTTTGATCAACAGGTCGGCGCTGGTCTGCAGCTGAAGCGGGTGGGGATTGGGCTGCGCGGACGACAGCTGGAGCGCATTGAGCGTCTGCGCCTTGATCCGGGACCGCTGGAAGAGCAAACCGTGCGCGTGCTGCACGCAGAGGTAGAGAATTTTGAGCTGCGCTATTGGGACGCTCAGCTGCAGGTGGTGGAGCGCTGGCCGCCCATCGATGTCACCGCCCCGGTGTTGCCGCGCGCGGTGGAGATTCGTCTCCAGGATCCCGTTTTTGGTTCACTGAGGCGGCTGATCTTGCTGCCTGAGAGCGATCGGCAGCTGCCGCAAACGCCAGGCTAACTTCCATCGCGCCAAGCCACCGCGCAGCATGAGACTTGTCACCAAAATCGTTATGGCTGCCTACGCTGGCGCTGCATGGCTGCCTACGCTAGCGCTGACCTGGCGGGCTGCCATGGGCCGGCACCGGCTGTAGCTCGGGTTTCAGCTGGGCAACCCAGCGGTAGTGTCCGGTGCGGGGCCAAGCCTCCAGCACGTCTTCCTCGCGCACTCCCTGCCCTACGTTATGCAAGATGAGCCGTCGTTTGCCATCCGCGGTCAAGCGCTCTGAAACGATGCCAATGTGCGGCAAATTGCCCGGCAGCATCCAGGTGATGAAATCGCCGGGAATTACCGGCCCCTGCGCGAGCCAATTTTGGCGTACGAAGAACGTTTGCAGATTGGGCACCCGGCGATGATCAATGCTGCGATCCGTGCGCTTGAGCCCCCAGTTTTTTGGATATACCGAAAAGTGTCGATGCATGTCCTCATGCACCAGAACCTGCAGATCAACCCCTTGCGTGCGCAGCGCACGAATCAACACATCCGTGCATACGCCGCGCTCCCTTGGCACATCGCCGAGCGGATAATCGAGCCGCACATAGGCTGGATCGTAAATCGTTGTGACGCCCAGCTGCGCGCGCGCGGCGCTTACCAGCGGATGCGTTGGAGCGCGCGACAACATGGCTGCAATAGGCGGTTGCGCGGCGCGCGCCAGCGGATGCGTTTGGGCGCTTGCGTCCGGCTGCAAGCCAAGCGCGAGCGCAAACGCTTGCAGCGCACTGCACATGATGCGACTGCCAACTGCCCGGTTCATGCTGACTCCTGAAGCTTGCTTGCGGCAGGATAAGCGCGACCAGGCCGCAGCGGCCTGAAGCACTCAGCGGTGCGATAGAAGGTCGCATCCTGATCCGGCCAAACGTGCCTGATTCCGGACACCGGCAGCGCGCGCAAGTTCTGCGGATCGGCCAGTGCGGCGCCAAGCGCGGGAGCGAGCTGCGCATCAAGCGCCGGCAGATTGGGATAGCAGCCCGCGACCAAGATGGCCTTGGCGGTAAGCAGCAGGCGCGGCTCCAGCTTCAAGTGCTCCAGCAAGGCGTGCCCGAAAACGCGCGCGTGCGCATCAGGATTGTCGTTCAGCAAGGGAAAGAAAGTGGCCCAATCATGGGCGTCCCAGGCTGCCACTGCCGCGCTGCACAGACCGGTCACGATCAGACCGGATTCGTCCAGATGCGTGATGGCCATCTGGCGGCGGCTGCGCTGCTTGCCAAACTGCGCCACGTCCTCCACTTGCATGCGGTTCAAGGCGCGTTTGCAGTGCGGCCACGAGGACCAAATCCATGCGTTGAAGGCGTCATGCCAGGAACCTTCGCGCGTGGGCAAGAAGCCCTGCCCGATCTGCTGCTCGTAGTGCAGCGTGCTGGGCTGCTGCGCTACCAACTGGATGCCATCGGGCAGCGCGAGCAAGCTGTTGAGGGTCACCACTGACGGCGGTAGCTCAGCAAGCCACCAGAGCGGCACCTCTAACCCGGAAAGTACCGCCTTGAGACCCGGCAGGTTCAATGGCCTACAGCCTCAACTAAGCAGCCACAACTTCGGCGAATAAATCGTGCTGGCGTGCGTCGGTGATGCGCACCTGCACAAACTGCCCAACGCGCAGGCTGGGATGCGCAGCAACAATGACCGAACCGTCGATCTCAGGCGCATCGGAGCGACTGCGCGCGATGGCATGGTCCGCTTGGATGTGGTCCACCAGAACCTGCTGCAGGCCGCCAATTTTCTGCTTCAAACGCTTACGGCTGATCGCTGCCTGCACCTGCATGAAGCGCTTGCGTCGCTGTTTTTTGACTTCGTCGGGCACCGGATCGGGCAACGCGTTCGCGGTGGCGCCATTTACGGGCGAGTATTCAAAGCAGCCCACGCGATCAAGCTGCGCTTCTTTCAGCCAGGCCAACAGCTCTTCGAACTCCGCTTCGGTTTCGCCTGGAAAGCCCACGATGAAGGTGCTTCGGATGGTCAGTTCCGGACATACCTGACGCCAGGCCTTGATGCGATCGAGCGTTTTCTCAGCCGCGGCTGGTCGCCGCATCAGCTTCAGAATGCGCGCATTGGCGTGCTGGAACGGAATGTCCAGATAGGGCAATACGCGCCCGGCGTGCATCAGCGGGATCACTTCATCAACGTGTGGATAAGGATAGACGTAGTGCAATCGAACCCAGACTCCAAGCTCTCCCAATGCGTCGCACATTTCGGTCATACGCGTGCGCACCGTACGCTCGCGCCAGCTGCGTTCGGCATATTTCAGATCGACGCCATAGGCTGAGGTGTCTTGCGAAATCACCAGCAGTTCTTTGACGCCGCCGCGCACCAGCTTCTCAGCCTCGATCAGCACTTCATCCACGGGTCGGCTGCGCAGATCCCCGCGCATGGACGGAATGATGCAAAAGCTGCAGCGGTGATTGCAGCCCTCGGAAATCTTCAGATAGGCGTAGTGCTTGGGGGTCAGCTTGATGCCCTGCGGCGGCACCAAATCGATAAACGGATCATGCGCAGGCGGCAGTTGCTTGTGCACCGCATGCATCACGGATTGGTAGTCCTGAGGACCACTGATCGAAAGCACGCCCGGAAATTTGTCCCGGATCACTTGCGCACGTGCGCCCAGGCAGCCGGTCACGATCACTTTGCCGTTTTCCGCCATGGCCTCGCCAATCGCGTCAAGCGATTCCTCAACGGCCGAATCGATGAAGCCGCAGGTATTGACCACCACGACATCGGCAGCGTCGTAGCTGGGCACGATCTGATATCCCTCAACCCGTAGCTGGGTGAGGATGCGCTCGGAATCGACCAGCGCTTTTGGACAACCAAGGCTGACAAAACCAACCCTTGGGGCTTGCGACATGAGGAACTCCTGAAACACCTTCGAGGTGGCGTGGGTGTGTCGCCAGTGGTACGGCGCTAGCTGCCATACCTGCTCTTGGGCGATTGATTTTTCGGGCTTTTTGCCCGCATCGGAAGCCGCGCAGTATAGCGAAGCGAGGCTAGACCGAGCACGCCGGGCCGTCAGCGAGCACGCGCAGAAACTTTCGACGCGTCGCAGGAAAGAATAAAAACACAATAATAATCAATAACTTGATCAATAAACCTGCGCTGAGTTAGGGCGTCTTTACCGAGTCGTGGTAAAGTTCGGCCAGCTGTCATTCAGCTACTTTCCCTTCATGAACAACAGGGCGATCGGGAATGGCGATCACGCTTAGAGATGTTTGCGCATCCGATTTGGATGCGGTACTCGCACTGAACAATAACGCGGGCCCCGGGATCCTGCCGATTGACCGGCTACGCCTCAGATCCCTGTTCGAGATCGCTCGCTACTTCCGGGTGGCCGAGGTGGACGGCGTGATTGCAGGCTTCATCATCGGCATGTCCCCCGATGCCTGCTACGACAGCCCAAATTTCAACTATTTCCGGGATCGCTTTGAAGACTTCTTCTATATCGACCGCGTGGTGATTGCGGGGGCTTATCGTCGCCACGGCATCGGCCGGGTGATTTACGCGGACGTGCTCAGCTTCAGCGAAGTCCGCTCGTCGGCACTGACCTGCGAAGTGTTCATTGATCCTCGGGACGATGTTTCTTTGGTCTTTTTCGGCACTCAGGGCTTTACCGAGATTGGTCAGCAATCGCTGTCCAACGGTCGTCGGGTCAGCATGATGGTCAAGTCGCTGGAACAAACCTTCGGCTTCGTGCGCGCCCACTATCTGGAAGGCAGTCACGGCGGCCCGTCCGAGCTATGGCACGACCGGCTCAAAGAGCAATCCTCCATTCGGTTGTCGGCATGATTCATGGCTGCGCGTGATGATCAGCCTGCCGAGCTGCGGATCGGCAGTTTTCAGCTCACGGTGTTGCGCGTTTACTCCTGTGATGTTGGCGATATTCAGGCCTATGTTGCCGATCAGGTTGCCCAAGCGCCCGCGTTGCTGACCGGCGCTGCGGTGGTGATCGATCCGGCTGAACTCGCCTCGCCCGTCGCCGACGATTGGGTCCACGAGCTGCTCAATAGACTGCGCTTTTGCGGGCTTCAGCCCATCGCATGGGTGGCTGAACCGGAGTCTGCCTTGGCTGAACAGGGCGACCGCTGCAGCATCGCGGTAGTGAATCCGGAACGAAAACGGGCGCTTCGCGGCGAAACGGCTGCTCAGCCAAAAAAGGCGGAACCCAAGCCCATCGCTGCGCCCGCGCCGATTGCAGTGCAGCCGCCTGTGGCTGCCGAGCTCCAGCCCAATGCTGTGGCGCTGCACATACCGGCTGGGGTGCAGTACCAGCACGCGCCGGTGCGCTCGGGACAACAGGTTTACGCCAAAGGGCGCGACCTCACGCTGCTCGGCCAAGTGTCAGCTGGCGCCGAAGTGATCGCTGACGGCAGCATTCATATCTACGGGCGGCTCGCCGGAAAGGCCATTGCAGGCGCCGCCGGAGATAGCGAGGCGCGGATTTTTTGTCTGAGCTTCCAAGCCGAACTGGTTTCGATCGCTGGCCGCTACCGCGTTTTTGAGTCAATTCCGGATGAACTCCGCGACCGACCTTGCCATTTGTTTCTACTTGGTGACAAGCTAGAGATTCAGGTCATGGGCAACTGACGGCTTGGCTGGCGTGGATGCAATGGGCAAGGCTTGGCATTGAGCACCCTGCGGCGTTGAAGCACTTATGGCCGCGAGTATGGCGTCGCATCGCGCGTGGTTTCGAGCGCAGCGACGCAAGCCAAGCGACTTTTTCTGCGGATTCCGAGGACCGCGCAGCGCAGCCATCGGACCGCGCGGCAGGTTGCTAAAGGTTCCCGGTCGTTGCCTCACGGCGGCAGCGAGTTTCAAGCTTCAGGATGGCTGCGTGCCATGACAGTTTTTTTGGCCTCTTGGCCGCAACCAGACCGACGTTTTTTTGAGGAACCGAGAGCGTGAGCGAAATCATAGTGGTAACCAGCGGCAAAGGCGGGGTCGGCAAGACCACCAGTTCCGGGTCACTGGCGTGCGGTCTGGCGCGACGCAACAAACGCGTTGCCGTGGTTGATTTTGACATCGGCTTGCGCAATCTGGATCTGATCATGGGTTGCGAACGAAGAGTGGTCTATGACTTCGTGAACGTGATCCAGGGTGATGCTTCGCTGAAGCAGGCGCTGATCCGCGACAGGCGCTTCGACAACCTCTCGATCCTGGCCGCCAGCCAGACGCGCGACAAGGACGCGCTCAGCCAGGAAGGAGTGGAACGCGTGCTGGAAGAACTGAAGGCCGAATTCGACTACGTGATCTGTGATTCCCCGGCTGGCATCGAGCGGGGCGCGCATTTGGCCATGTACTTTGCCGATCACGCGATCGTGGTGGTCAATCCGGAAGTTTCCTCGGTGCGCGACTCCGATCGCGTGTTAGGACTGCTTTCCAGTAAGTCAAAACGCGCCGAGCAAGGGCGCGGCAAGATCGTTGAGCACCTGCTGCTGACCCGATATGCGCCGGATCGGGTCGAGCGCGGCGAAATGATGAGCATCAAGGACGTCGAAGACATCCTGGGGATCAAGGTGCTCGGGGTGATCCCTGAATCACCGGAAGTGCTGCAAGCAAGCAATGCCGGGGTTCCCGTGATCATGGATGAGCAGTCGAAAGCCGGCATGGCCTATGACGATGCCGTGGCCAGGCTGCTTGGCGAGCAGCGACCGCTGCGTTTCCTTGAGCCCGAGAAGAAGGGCTTTTTCCAGCGCTTGTTTCGCGGCTAAGGGAGAATCGTCATGGGCTTGTTCGATTGGTTCCGTACCACTCAACGCAATACTGCAGGTACCGCGAAAGAGCGTTTGCTGATCATCGTGGCGCAGGAGCGCGCGCAGCGGGATTCCGAGGACTATCTGCCAACCATGAAACGTGAATTGCTGGAAGTCATTCGCAAATACATCAAGGTTCCCGAGTCGGCCGTGCAGGTTCAATTGCACCGTGACGGCAACGAGGAGCGCCTTGAGCTCACGGTATCCCTGCCCGAGAGCAAACCGCTCTGAGAGTAAGGCGCCGAACAGGCGCGGAAACCTCGCTTACCGAGTCACGCCCATGTTCGAGCGCCGCATGGCGGGGTGCTTGTACTCAAGTAGATCCTTAGTAATATGCGCAGCTTAACTGTCAAGGGTCCACGTCGGATCCAAACCCCAAGGAGAACCACGATGAAAATGCTCAAACTTTCGCTTACCCTCGCTATTGCTGCAGTGCTGAGCGCATGCGGCAGTGACCAACCAGCCGCACAGGCGCCCGCCGACCCAGCGACCGCAGCACCGACCGTTTCTACGCCGCAGATCGTTCCGGTCGACGCTGCGCAAGCAGCCGCTGATGCCGCCAAAGCCGCGGGTACCGCCATGGACGCCGCGGGTACTGCAGTGGACGCAGCTGGTGTCGCCGCCGGCGCCGCAGTTGATGCCGCAGCACAGACCGCCACGGACGCATCCAAGGCAGCTGCCACGACCGTGATCGACGCTAGTGCCGCTGCCGCGCAAACCGCTGCAGACTCAGTACAAGTTGCCGCAGACGCAGCCCAAGTTGCCGCAGACGCAGCGACCAAGACCTCTGAAGAAATGAAGAAAGACGGCCAGTAATCCTGCGTCGGTTGAAAAAGCCCGCCCATGGCGGGCTTTTTTTTGCCTGCGCTCCGGATGTTGAGGGGCAACGGTAGCAACGACGCAGCCGGCTGCACTGGCCCGGCACCAAGCGTCATACTGCGCGCAGCCGCCAGGCGCTGAGCAACATTGACCGGTCGCAGTCGCTTCAATCCGCGGCTTTTGAGTTTCGACAAAGCCCTTGATTGAAGCGACTGCGCGCGCAATGACCATACATGGACTTTAAGGTGGCTCGCTCGGGTCATTGTGCATCGCACGCAGCCACCGGCCGGGAATGAAACCCGTCACCAGGATCGCCCCAGCCGGTCTTACATGGACGTTAAGGTGACTCGCTCGGGATAGCCCGAACCGGTCAATGTTGCTCAGCTGCCCCGCCACCAGAGCGCAATACCGTCGCTCATACGGCGAAAGACTCCGCCCTCCGGAACCTCATCAAGCGCGATTAGGGGCTGCTCAACGATGATTTTGTCGTCCAGCTTGACCCTCAGCGTGCCCAGCGTCTGTCCTTTTGCGATCGGTGCAATCAAAACTTGGGGTAGTTCGATGCTGGCGTTGAGGTCGGCATAGCGGCCACGCGGGATGACCACGCGCACTTCATGAGGCAGTCCAAGCTGGATTTTTTCGATACTCGACTTCCAGACCTCTTGCTCGCGCAAGGGCTGTTGTCCCTGATACAGCAGATGGCTTTCGAAGAAGCGGAAACCGTAATTCATCAGGGCCGCACTTTGGTCGGCCCGTACTTTCTCACTTGAGCTGCCCAATACCACCGCAATCAGGCGCATGTCTTCGCGCTTGGCGGAGCTCAGCAGGCAGTAACCGGCGTTTTCGGTATGTCCGGTCTTCATGCCATCCACCGTCGGGTCGCGCGAAAGCAGTGAGTTCCGGTTGTACTGCTTGATGTTATTGAAAGTGAACTCGCGCACCGAGTACCACTGGTAAAAATCCGCATGCTCACTGATCACCGCACGGGCCAATCGCGCCAGATCCAGAGCCGTGGTGTAATGCTCGGGATCAGGTAGACCGGTCGAGTTCACGAAATGCGTGCCGGTCATGCCAATCCGCTTGGCTTGCTGGTTCATGAGATCTGCGAAAGCCTCCTCGGTGCCCGCGACATGTTCGGCCAAAGCCACGGTGGCATCGTTTCCGGACTGCACGATCATGCCCAGCATCAGATCCTTGACGCTAACTTTGGTGTTTACTGGAACGAACATGCGCGAGCCGCCGAGCCCGGTATTCCAGGCGTTCTCACTCATCAGAACCTGCTCTTCCAGCTTTAATCGACTAGCGGCCAATTCGTTAAACAGCACATAGGCAGCCATGACCTTGGTGATCGATGCCGGCTCAAGTTTGCTTTCCGGATCTTTGGAGACCATCACCTGCCCGCTGGAAAAGTCCATCAGCAGGTAGCTGGGCAGATCAAACTTGGGCGGCGCGGGGGTTGGCGCGCGCACCGGCGGAGGCACCGGCAGTAATGCAGGCTGTGGAAGCTGTGCCCAAGCGGGCGTCAATACAAACAGCAGAAGCAAGCTGAGACAAATCTTCATGCGGGTCAATCAATCCTTAAGCAAATAGAGCACGTGCAGCGCGGGGCGCCAATCCGTGGGCCCTAACGCTGAACCACGCGTGCTCGGGGGAAGCCCGCATGCTCCATGCGCGGTACCCTGGTGGCCGCATCAATGGCGCTTTCAAACGGCCCAAGCACCACCCGGAAAGGAGCCGCGCCTGCCTCTTCAACGACCTGCACGCCTGAAAAACCGGCATGCTGCATGCGAGCGGCGAGCATACGCGCATTGTCTTGAGCGCTAAACGCCCCGATCTGGAGAAACCACTGCCCGGATGTGGCTGGTTCAGACCTAGCAGATTCAGGCCTAGCCGGTTCCGGCCTAGCTAGTTCACGCCTGTTCGGCGACGTGCTTGGCGCTCCCGCCGCGGCCGCCTGGGCCGCGGCGTCGAGCTCGGGATGCAGTGCCTCGACCGAAACCCGTGCGGTACCCTGCATGTGCATTCCAAGCTTTACCGCCGCCACATAGCTAAGGTCAATGACCCGATCACCGACAAATGGGCCGCGGTCGTTCACACGCACCACCACCGAGCGCTCATTATCAAGATTGGTCACCCGCACGTAAGTGGGCAGCGGCAGGGTTTTGTGCGCTGCGGTATAGCTGTACATGTCGTACGGCTCCAGCGTGCTGGTGGGGCGGCCATGAAACTTGGTGCCGTACCAGCTGGCAATGCCTTTGGATTTGTAATTTGCGTGATCCGGCAGCACCCAGTAGCGCTTGCCCATCACCGTGTAGGGCGAGTGATTGCCGTAACGCGCGCGCGGCTCGACCTTTGGAATTGGTTCGGCAATCGTTGCCGGGTCGATGTCCCTGGGCGGCGGATAGTCTCGCTCGTCGAGCACGACGGGGCGTAAGGGTTTCCCTGGCCGTTCACTGACTGAGGAACAGGCCTGCAAACCCAGCGCAAGCAGCAGCATGAATAGCGTTTTGGCCAGCGTTTTGGCCAGCTGTTCAGAATCCATAGGCGCCCGGCCCATCCAAGTAAGTCACTTCGGCTAGCGCGGTCAAGATTTGGCAGCCAGCGCCAGCGCAAGCTGGTGCACAGCCATGGCATAAAGCGGGGAACGGTTGTAGCGCGTGATAACGCGGAAATTGGCGAAAATGAAGTGCCGCTCTGAGCCGGCTGCACCCTCCAAGGTCAATAGCGAAGCCAGCGTGGCGTCGTCCAGCGCAAGCGCACTTTCGTAGCCCCACTGCTTGAACTTTGCAAGGCTGTGCACCGGATCAAGACCAAGCTCGCCCAGCGCCTTGGGATTGGCCGCCGTTTTGGCCTGCACGGTCACCGGCGCGTCCTTTTTCCAACCGTGGTCGAGCAGATAATTGGCCACGCTAGCCACGATATCTGCGTCTTGACGCCAAAGATCCACGCTGCCATCGGCGTTGTAGTCCACGCTCCATTTCACCCATGAGGTGGGCATGAATTGACCGAGCCCCATCGCGCCCGCATACGAACCGACCGCGCTGAGACGGTCAAAGCGAAAGCTGGGCTGGCGATCAAAATTCAGGTACTGCATAAGCTCGCCGCGAAAATAAGCTTGCCGCGGTGGGTAATAAAGACCAAGCGTAGTGAGCGCATCCAGCACTTTCCACGAGCCGACATTGCGCCCATAGAAGGTCTCAACACCGATGATTGCCGCGATGTATTCACGCGGCACGCCGTAGCGTTGCTCGACCTCGATAAACAGCTGCTCGTGCTTGAGCAGGAACTCGTGACCGGCTTTGATGCGTTCGTTCGTGATGAAGATCGGCCGATAGTCTTTCCAGGGCTTGCCTTCGGCAGGCTTGCTGATCGCGTTGATGATCGCCTGCTGATAAGTCGCGGCGTTGAGCATGTCACGCAGTTGTGCCGCACGCGCCGCGTCATTGGGCGCCATCTCGGCGATTAAAGCCTCCATTCCCGGATGTTTCTCACCGGCAACACCGCTTAAGGCGGGCACAGCCGTGGCGCGCGCCGAACAACCAACCAGGATCAATGCCCCGGATAGTCCCAGGCTCAATGCCAGCGAACGAAAAATAGTGCTGATTTGGCTCATGGTTTAGCTCCTGTAGTCGATTTGGCAATCAGGGCCAAAAGTATCTGGTTGGCTGACAACAAAGCGTAGTCATCGATCAGCTCGTTCATCGCTTCCGCGTCCGCGCCGGAGGCGCCCTCCTGGCCCAAGTGGCCAAGCAAACTGGCTTCGCGGGTGCGCGAAAGTGACTGCACATTGCTCAGCTCAGCCAAAGGCACCGGCACATCCGGAGTGATGCCCTGAGCCTGGATCGAACGCCCATTCGGCGTGTAATAGCGCGCAGTGGTGAGCTTCAGCCCATCGCCATTGGCCAGCGGCAAGATGGATTGCACCGAGCCCTTGCCGAAGCTGCGCTGCCCAACCACCACGGCGCGTCCGTGATCCTGCAATGCGCCCGCGACGATCTCGGACGCCGAGGCTGAGCCGCCATCGATCAGCACCACGATCGGCGCTGCATCCAGCACATCACCCGGCGTGGCATCAAAACTCATGCGCGCCACCGCGATCCGGCCCTTGGTGCGAACGATGGTGCCGCGCTCAAGAAATGCGTCCACCACGCCCGTCGCGGCTTGCAGCAAACCGCCGGGATTGCTGCGCAGATCCAGAATCAAGCCTTTGATGGGCTGTTCCTTTTTCATTTTGGCAAGCGCGCTGGTCAAGCTGCTTGCGGTATCAAGCTGGAACGTACTCAAGCGAGCGTAAGCAATCCCGGGCTGCAGCCAGCGCGGACGCACACTGCTGACCTTGATCACCTCGCGCTTCATCTGCACATCAAACGGACTCACACCCAGGCGCAAGATGGTGAGTTCGATTTTGCTGCCGGGAGCACCGCGCAACAGCTCCACGGCACCGTTCAGGGCCGAGCCTTCCAGCGGCGCACCGTCGATGCGGAGAATTACATCGCCAGTCTGCAACCCTGCCCGCTGCGCGGGTCCGCCATCCATCGGAGCCACCACTTTGAGGCGATCGCCATCAATTTCCACCTCAATGCCCAGCCCGCCATAGGCGCCGCTGGTTTCTTCATTCAGGCTATTGAAGGCATCGGCCGCGAAGTAAGCGCTGTGCGGATCCAGATCCGAGAGCAGGCCCCGAATCGCCTTCTCCATCAATTCGCGCTCGCTGATCGGCTCGACAAACGAGCGCTGAACTTCCCGAAACAGCATCGCAAAGCGACGCAGCTCTTCCATGGTGACTTCGTCTGACGGGGCGGGCTCAACCACCTGCGGCTCAGCGGCAAACAGCAAAACTGGAAATACAAGCGAAGCAAGCACGGAGTAAATCGCCTTCACGGGTACGAACGAGCGCGGAGTCTAACGTGAAAGGCGTTCATGCTCGCGCCTTTGCCTTATTTCCTCCCCGCGTTGGGCAGGGAGAAAGACAGGCATTTCAATCAATTGAACCCAATGTCTGCACGGGAAGGCGCGCTGCTCGCGCACGCAGCCCGCCCGGAGATATCTACAATTTTGGTTTGTTCTGGCCCCGACCGCAGCCGACCGCAGGGCGAGATCCGCATTTCGGGCCGGTCATCTCGGGCGCAGGGAGAGACCTCAAACCGCCCAGAACGAGATTTCTCCCTGCGGTCGCAGTGACAGAGGCGGTCGCAATGACAAAGGCGGTCGCAATGACAAAGCCGGTCGCAGTGACATAGCCGGTCGCAATGGCAGAGGCGCCAGCCATCATTTTGCGCGGAGCCGCTAAGCGCAGTCGCTTAAATCCGCAGCTTCCGATTTCGGCAAAACTGAACGCGTCAAGCCTCGCGCATTCGGGCGCAGATGCGTTCGGCGAGTTCGCGATTGACGCCAGCCACCTGGATCAGCTCGTCGATCCCGGCTTTAGCCACACCGCGAATGCCGCCGAAGGCCTTGAGCAGCTGGCTGCGTCGCTTGGGTCCGATGCCCGCAATATCCTCCAGCGGCGAACGCAGGCGCGCTTTGCCGCGCTGCTGGCGGTGGCCGGTGATGGCGAAGCGATGGGCTTCGTCGCGCACCTGCTGAATCAGATGCGAAGCGAGTGATTCGGGTCCGGGAAAAACTTCGCGCAGGTTCCGACCGACGATCAAGGTCTCGTGCCCAGCTCGGCGCGCTTCGCCCTTGGCGACACCCACCGCCAGAATATTGGGCAAGCCCAACTCGTCCAGCACTTCAAAAGCCTGTTTGAGCTGGCCGGCGCCACCGTCAATCAGCAGCAAATCGGGCGCGGTGCCCTCCCCTTGCTGCAGTCGTTTAAAGCGCCGACGCAGCGCCGCATGCATTGCCGCGTAGTCATCGCCGGGCGTAATGCCGCTGATGTTGAAGCGGCGATAGTCCATCTTGCGTGCGCCTTCTTCGTCGAACACCACGCAGGACGCAACGGTCGCTTCGCCCATGGTGTGGCTGATATCGAAACACTCGATCCGGCGCACGCTCTTGCCGGTGCCGAGCAAGGCGTTCAAAGCCGTGAAGCGCTGCGCCAGCGACGCCGCCTGCTGCAGGCGAGAGATAAGCTGTTGCTCTGCGGTACGTTCCGCCAGTTCAAGCCACTTCAGGCGCTCCGAGCGCGGCTGGTAGCTGAGCTTGACTTTGCGCCGCACCAATTCGCTTAGGGCCTGTTGCAGCGCGGCCGGTGATTCGGGCTTATCGCGCAACAGCACTTCCGACGGACACTCATGCTCCGCGTAGTACTGCATCAGGAACTGACTGCGCACTTCCGGCAGGTCGGCATCCAAAGGCAGACGCAAGAAGTGGCTGCGATTGCCCAAATTGAGCCCGTTACGGAATACCAGGATCTGCACACAGGCCGTGCCGCCTTGCTGCGCAAAGCCAATCACGTCCAGATCCTCGCGCGCATCGGACACATAGTGCTTGGCCTGCACGCGCTTGAGCTGCGACACGCGATCGCGCCAGTCCGCGGCTTGTTCGTACTCCAGCTGCGAGGCGGCGCGGTCCATTCGAGCGATCATTTCATCGACCACCTGGTTGCTGCGCCCGCTCAGAAACCACTCGGCGTGACGCAGCGATGCGGCATAGTCAGGCTCAGAGATCAGACCCACGCACGGCGCGCTGCAGCGTTTGATCTGGTACTGCAGGCAGGGCCGCGAGCGGTTCTTGAACACGCTGTCTTCGCAGGAGCGCAAGCGAAAGGTGCGGAACAGTGAATCCAGACAGTCGCGCACCGCTGCGGCCGATGGAAACGGTCCGAAGTATTGCCCGGGCGCTGCTTTGGAGCCGCGGTGGAAGCGCAGCCATGGGAAGGCCGCGTCGCCGGTGATGTGGATGTACGGGTAGCTTTTGTCGTCGCGCAGATCAAGGTTGTAGCGCGGCTTCAGGTTCTTGATCAGCTGCGCTTCAAGCAGCAGCGCTTCGGCTTCGGTGCGCGTGAGCATCACTTCGATGCGGCGAATCTGATCGACCATCGCGGCAAGTCGGGTATCCAGTGCGCGCGTGAAGTAGCTCTCAACCCGTTTCTTCAGGTTTTTTGCCTTGCCGACATACAGCAAAGCGTCCTCTGCGCCCAGCATGCGATAGACACCCGGCACCGCGCCGAGCGAACGCGCATAGGTACGCAGCTGGTCAGTAACGCTGTTCATTCAATCGTGTTCGTTCATCTAAAAATCTGGCTTCGGCCATCGCCAAAACCCAGTTAATGCACGTCCAGCGCGTGCTGCCTGAGCTGTTCCAGCGTCACGTGACTGAGCATCACTTCGTGCGTGGCTTCCAGCCACACCTTGGGTGCACAGCCGGCGCGCAAGGCCTCCTTGAAGCGCAGCGCACAAAGGCACCAGCGGTCACCAGGCTGCAAGCCCGGAAACTGATATTCCGGACGCGGCGTGGACAAATCATTGCCGCGCGCCTTGGTGAAGGCCAGAAATTCTGCGGTCAACTGCACGCAGATGACGTGCCGCCCGGCGTCGTCTTTACCGGTATTGCAGCAGCCATCACGCCAAAACCCGGTCAACGGCCGCAACGAACAAATTTCTAGGCGACCACCCATGACATTGAGTGCCTGTAGCTTAGCGGGGACGTGATTCATGATTTTGCCTTTGCCTTGTGCTTTTAGCGCTGGGATGGGAATAGCAGCCAGGACGACGAACCCCATGGCTGTGCGGGCTTTTACGCTTCGGGGTTGCTGTGCACGATGACGATTTGCGCATGCGCTAGCCCCTTAGCCAGTAATCCGATGTTGCAAGACGCCGACCGACGCAATCTCGGCTTCTACGTAGTCACCAGGATGCAACGGCCCGACGCCTGCTGGAGTGCCGGTAAACACCAAATCCCCGGGCTTCAAGACAAAAAACTTGCCCAGCTCAAGCAAGATTTCCGGAATCGAAAACACCATAGCCGAGATATCGTCACGCTGGCGTAGCTGACCGTTAACGCTGAGCTTGATTGCACCGCTTTTAAGTCGCCCCACCGCGCTCGCAAGCACCAGCTCCGAGACCACCGCAGAATGATCAAAGCCCTTGCTGATGTCCCAAGGCAAGCCTTTGGCCTTGCAGTTCAGCTGCAGATCGCGCCGGGTCAGATCGTTACCAACGCCGTATGCCATGACCATGTGCCAAGCCGATTCCGCGTCCTGAGGTCGCCCGCCATAGTTCAATGCGCCGTCGCCCAGCGCAAGCACCAGTTCGACTTCATGATGCAGATTCTGGGTCGCCGACGGATAGGGCGCATCACCGCCGTCGCTGACCAACGCGTCCGCCGGTTTCATGAAAAACACCGGATTGCCCTTATCGACAACTGCGCCCATTTCCTTCACGTGCTCGGCATAGTTACGACCGATCAGAAACATGCGCCCGACCGGAAATCGCTCACGGTGGCCGCGAATCGGCAGACTGGGAGCGCGAAGTTCGAACATGCGGTCGACCTGAGCCAGAGCGGAGTGGCAGTGTAGCTTGGGCTGGGTAAGCTTTGATTGACGATGGCCGCGGCAGTGCGGCAAGCAGGAGTTCTACAATCGACGAAGTTGGGCTAAGGTCTTGGTCAGCACGGTCCGCACCGTCATTTTGCCCACAGGGAGAAATTTCATCACTGGGCGGGTTGGAGAGCTCTGCCTGCGGTCGAGATGACAAGCGATTTGCGCTTCCGCTGGGATTCTCTTCGCGAACCGGACACAATCCGCGCCCCGTTTGCCGCTTTGCTGGAGTGCCCATGACTGTTACCACCGTGACCGTTGCCACCGTGAGTGATGCTGGATCAGGCCCAACTCGTTTCGAGCTCGCCAACGCGATCCGTGCGCTGTCCATGGACGCGGTTGAGAAGGCCAAAAGTGGTCATCCTGGCATGCCGATGGGGATGGCAGATCTGGCCGAAGTGCTCTGGAACGACTTTCTGCGCCATAACCCAAGCAATCCGAAGTGGTACAACCGGGATCGTTTCGTGATCAGTAACGGGCACGGTTCGATGCTGCTTTACAGCCTTTTGCACCTGACCGGCTACAACCTGAGCCTGGATGAGCTGAAGAACTTCCGTCAGCTGCATTCCAAAACGCCGGGTCATCCAGAAGCCTTCCACACTCCCGGCGTTGAAACCACCACAGGGCCGTTGGGACAAGGACTTGCCAATGCGGTGGGCATGGCGCTGGCGGAAAAGGTGCAGGCGCAGCGCTTCAATCGTCCCGGCCACAACTTGGTCGACCACATGACCTATTGCTTCATCGGCGATGGCTGCCTGATGGAAGGCATCTCGCATGAGGTGTGTTCGCTGGCGTCAACCTTGAAGCTGGGCAAGCTGGTGGTGATTTACGACTCCAACTCGATTTCCATCGACGGCAATATCGAAGCCTGGTTCCGCGACGACAGCGCAAAGCGCTTTGATGCCTATGGCTGGGAAGTGATTGATCACATCGACGGACACAATCCGGAGGCGATCAAGGCCGCGCTTGCATCCGCCGCGATCGATCCCGAGCGCCCGACGCTGATCATTGCGCGCACCGTGATTGGCTTCGGAGCGCCCAGCAAGGCTGGCAAAGAATCCAGCCATGGTGCACCGCTGGGCGCCGATGAGATCACCGGTGCGCGCGCGGCATTGGCGTGGCCGTATGCGCCATTCGTGATCCCAACAGCGATTTATCAGGCTTGGGATGCGCGCGCCAAGGGTGCCGCCGCGGAAGCCTCCTGGCAGAACTTATTTGCCGCCTACGAACAGGCATTTCCAGTATTGGCGCAGGAGTTTACGCGCCGTCAGAGCGGTGACTTGCCGACCGGTCTACACGCTGAGTTCCAGGCCTGGCTGGAGGGCGTGCAGCAGGCGGGCGGCTCAATTGCAACCCGCAAAGCGTCGCAAAATGCATTGGCCTGGCTGGTGGAGCGCATGCCGGAGCTGATCGGCGGATCAGCGGATCTGGCGCACTCCAACTTGACCCTGGTCAAGGGCAGCATGGACGTCAATCGCGGCGAGTCCAACGGCAACTACATCTATTACGGCGTGCGCGAGTTCGGCATGACCGCGATCGCCAACGGCATTGCTTTGCACGGGGGATTCAAGACTTTTACCGCCACCTTCCTGGTGTTTTCGGACTATGCCCGCAACGCCGTGCGCATGAGCGCGCTGATTCCAACCACTGCGATTCATATCTACACACACGACTCGATCGGGCTTGGCGAAGACGGGCCTACGCATCAGCCGATTGAGCATTTGGCCAGCCTGCGCTTGATCCCCAACAACGCGCTGTGGCGGCCCTGCGATGCGGTGGAAACGGCAGTGGCTTGGCGCGCTGCGATTACCCGCACCGACGGCCCTACCTGCTTGGCGCTGACCCGCCAGAACCTGCCAGTATTGGCGCGCAGCAGTGAGCAAATACAGCAGATCGAACGCGGTGGCTACGTGCTGCTTGACCCGGCCAGCGCCAGCTTCAAGGCCATCATTATCGCCACCGGCTCTGAACTTGAGATTGCGCTGCAGGCGGCGCGCCAACTCGCCTCCGAGGACCTCCACGTGCGCGTGGTTTCGCTGCCGTGCACCAGCGTGTTCGACCAGCAGCCGATCGAGTACCGCGAAGGCGTACTGCCCTCCTGGTGCCGCCACCGTGTTGCAGTCGAAGCGGCCGCCGCCGACTATTGGTACAAGTACGTGGGCCTGGACGGCAGCATCATCGGCATGCGCGGCTACGGCGCCTCAGCTCCCATTGACAAGCTGTATGCCTACTTCGGCATCACGGCTGAAGCCGTTGCTGCCGCGGTGCGCGCGCAGCTAGCTGTCATGGCCCCAAGCCATCCCGGAGCATGAAACCAGTCGGCACGTTTTTGTGCCCCGTCATCTCGACCGCAGCGAGAGAGCTGCGGCCATCCGGGATCCGATTTCTGCCTGCGGTCGAAATGACCGGGCAGGTCGAAATGAC
>Ga0163144_10007751_pt1 | contig 23454 bp, 13 predicted proteins | sample OliLak19BULKMAT1_FD_123175 | JGI IMG/M metagenome (GOLD analysis project Ga0163144, IMG submission 123175) | Freshwater microbial mat bacterial communities from Lake Vanda, McMurdo Dry Valleys, Antarctica - Oligotrophic Lake LV.19.BULKMAT1 | ecosystem: Environmental > Aquatic > Freshwater >...
GTCTGAGAGTCTGAGAGTCTGAGAGTCTGGAGTCCAGAGTCAAAGTCAACGGGTGTTTGTTCCTTGCTCAACATTGAGTACGGCTTCATCGATGACTTTCCGCCACACGTCCTGAATCGTTCCGTCGAGCGTAAATCCGGCGGCCTGCTTGTGCCCGCCACCCCCGAACTTTTGCGCCAGCGCGCGCGCGTCGGCCGTGCGTGTGGACCGTGCGCTTACCTTGGTCTGGGCGCCGCCATTGATTTCATAAAAGAACAGCGACAGTTCCACACCACATAATGACCTTGGAATCGCGGAAAACTCTTCAGCATTCGCCGGTCCTGTTTGCGTGGCGGAGAAATCATCGGCGGTAAGAAATATCGCGCACAGCTTGCCGTGGGCGGCGCATTTCAGGCTGGCGCGCGCTCGGGCTTCCAGAGCGAGCTCGGGGAGCGTTTTGTTCAGATAGACGGTCTGCCAGATGGCTTCGCCGTCCACGCCGCGTTCAACCAGTTCAGCGACCATGCGCAAAACACGAGGGGAGGTGTTACTGTAGGCGAACTGTCCTGTGTCGGTAACGAGGGCGGTATAGAGAGCGGTCAGGGCCGCGGCAGGAACAGCCCAGCCGCAGCGTTCGGCCAGGCGCCAGATCAGTTCGCCGGTGGCCGCGGATTTGGGATCGACCCAATTGATGTCGCCAAACAAAGAATTGCCGAGATGATGATCGATATTGATAGCAGCGGCGTTGGGAAATTGATCGCGGCGTACCGCCCCGAGGCGCTTGAGATCGGTCGCGTCCAGTACGAAAAGGAGATCCGCCTCGATGCGTTCACCCGGAACGACGGTGCGGATGGGAATGCTCTCGCCAGGCGTATTCAGCAAGAATTGGAGGCGCCGAGGCGCGGGATCGGAATTGATGATTTCTGCATTCTTGCCAGCGTGACGCAGGATGGAACAGAGTGCGACTTCGCTACCCAGGCAGTCGCCATCGGGGCGTTCATGTCCAGTGATGACGATTTTTTGCGCGGCCGCCACTTTCTCGAGAATCGCGTCGGCGAGGGGGATATCGCCCGGCTCGCCGAGAAGGGGCAGCGTTGAAGGCGATTGTGTAGTTACAACGTGAGACACGGTGAAGTCCTCGTTAACGGAAGGTGGCTTCGACATTAACGAGCCTGTTGAAAATAGCGAGGGGAAGACTTTCAGGGCGAACTAATCCACAAACGCGAGTAGCTAGTGAAAAAAAAAGTGTCTATAATGACCCTCATGCACAAAGTAAAATGTTTCATACGCGAGGAGCCGGAACCAATCACCACATGGGGCTAAAAGGTAATCTGTCATCGGTCAGTCTAGCCGATATTTTTCAAACGCTGGCGCTTAATACCTCTTCCGGGCTGTTGCGAGTGCAGGCTCCTGAAGGGCCGCGTTTCGTTGAACTGCGCCATGGCGTTATTTCAATCGCGGGACGGTCGACAGGCCGCGTGATGCTCGGCGATTTGTTGATATCGCGTGGCGTCATCGATGACGCGCAGCTCGATGAAGCCCTGAGGATGCAGAAGGAAACGGGGAAAATGCTGGGCGAGGTGCTGATTAGCAGCGGCGTCGTCAGCATGGACCAGCTTGAAGCGGCGCTGAAGTTTCAAATCGAGGAAGAAGTCTGCGAGCTGTTTACGCTCAAGTCGGGCGATTTTGATTTTCTGGAAGGCGCCGGTCTCGATACGAAGATTGCCCCGGCCGGCGGTCTGGTGAAGCTGAATCTGGACCTGAACCGATTGCTTCAAGAAGCTTCAAGCCGGGCCGAAGAATGGAACGTTTTGCAGCAGCGCATACCGAGCCAGTCGTTGCTGTTTCAGACCTCCGCCGATGGCGACGCGATGTTGAAGTCGGGCGAGGGTCTGTCGTCTGAGGGCATGATCCTGCTGCGACTGGTGAAGACGCATCGCACGGTTGAGGCGATGGTTCAAAAGGCCTGCCTGGGGCGATTCACGACCAACCGCATGCTGCTGGAATTGAGCGATGCGGGAATCATCGAAACGGCGCCACTCACTATTTATGAGCGCGTGGCACGGGAACATCTCGGGCTGAACCGACATGAAGAGGCCACGCGCGTGGCGGAGTTCCTGGCGGAACTGGGGAGCGGAACTCAGCGTGAAATCGGGGGCGCGCTGCTGCTGGAAATTCAGAAACAGCGAAGGCCGCCCGCGCCCTCGCCGCGCACGCAGGCGTCCGCCGATCCCAAAGTTCGCTCCGAGGTGATCCGCCGCCACCAGCCGGGACTGATCATCAGCAAAGAGCAGTCAAAAATGCCCGTCATCGCGGTGATCCTGATGGTGATTCTGGGAGCCGGCGTCGCCGCCTACTTCCTTTATTCGGGTGGCAAAACCGGCGATCACACGGCCAGCCGCAAAGAGCTGGAGCGGGTGGGAAACGAAGCCAACGATCTGATTCTCGCTGAAAAGTACAGCGACGCTCTAAAGGTCATGCGCGAGTTCAAATCGTTCGATCCGGAAATCCAGAAGCAGGCGACCGAAATATTCGCCAACCGCCAGAAAGATGTCGAGATGCGGCTGGTCCAGGCGATTGAGCGGTTCAACGCGGCGCAGGCTGAACGCAAGCCGGAGGAATTGCAGAAGGCGGTCGACGAGCTTGAAAAGCTGGTGGACCTGAGCGTCGCCGATCTGAACGTCGAGAAGATGCGTTCCGTCGCGCGCAAAGAGTACCAGAATTACCGCGAGCGGCAGTCGACGGGAAAATTTCAGGCGCGCGCGAAAGCGATCGAGGAAAGCACAAAAGGGCAGGGGCACGCGGCGCGGATCGCGGCATTAGGCGGCTTGCTCGCGGAAAATCCGCCGGAGGCGATCGCCGGCCGCTTGCGCGAACTGCTGACGCAGCTCTGGATCAGCCGCAACGAGACGCAGAAAACCCTGGCGCGGGCCGCCGAGTTTCGCGCGATGGGCGATCTGGAAATGGCCCGCTTCACCTATGACAAAGTGAAGCAGCAGAAGATGCCGGACTACACGGCGGAGGCGGAGACGGCGCTGGCGGAGATTGCTGAAAAAATGAGCGGCGCGCAGACGCGTCTGGAATCGATTCAACTCCTGATCACGCAGAACAAGACGGCCGAGGCCAAGGCGGCGCTGACGAAATTCATGGATGAAAAGCCGCCGCAGCAGCAGGCCATCCGCGCGCTCGTGGCGCTGCAGGGATTGGGGTACGACAACGAAGCGGCGCTGGTGGCATCGCTAAAGGCGGCGCAGGCGCTGGGAGAGAAAGCGCCGGCGGACGCCCGCAAGAAGATCATTGAATTAGCTGAAGCCAACAGGCATTCGCGCACGGGCAGCGCGGCGACGGTGAAAGTAAAGCTGAGCAGCGTGCCCGCTGGCGCGGCGGTCACGGTGAATGGGAAAGCGGCTGGCGTGACGCCGGTGACGGTTGACGCGCCGGTACTTGGACTGGTGCGCCTCTCTTTCACGCGCGAGGGCTTCGAGCCGCTCGATTGGGTGCGAACGGATCTGCGGGACGAAGAGATCGCGATGTCGCTGGATCGGCTTGCGGCAGTCACGGCATTGATGCCGATTGCCGGACGCAGCGGAATGGCGGTGATGCTGGAAAACCTGGTGCTCGCCGGCGACGGTGAAGCGCTGCAGTGTTTCCGCAGGGATTTGAAAATTGCCGCTCGCATCAAGCTGAACGCCACCGCCGGAAAAGATGCCGCACCAGGGCTGCTGGCGATGAGCAACGAGGTCTTTATTCCGCAAGCCGGCGAGAACGCGCTGCTGCGCGCGAGCTTCGTGGAATCGAGCGTGACGCAACTGGCACTCGATGCTCCGGCGCTGAGCACGCCGATTATTTACGAAACACAGGATGCCACGTCCGTGAAACTGCTGGCGGTTGCAACGAAATCGGGCTTTGAAACTCATCTGCTGAGCGACGGGAGCTTGAACAACCGCGTCAGTTTAAATGCCGCCGCGGCGGCGCCGATGGGGCTTGTTTTCGATGGCGAAAGTTTTTATCTGCCGCGCAACGAAGGCCTGCTGGTGGCGATTAACGGGATGACGGGGTTGAAGAAGTGGGATGTGAATACGGGTGTTGAAATTTCCGGGCCGCCAGCGCTGGACCGCGCCACGAGCGTGATTGCGCTGACGGGACTCAATGGAGTGGTCACCGGCCGCGATGTAAAGACGGGCGTGGAGAAATGGAAACAGGATCTCGGCGCGCCATGCGCGTTGGGAACGCACGGCGTGGCGGCGGGCTTCGCCATTTTTCAGCAGGATGGGAAAGTCAAATTGCTCGCGGCAGAGACCGGTCAGCCGGCGTGGACGGCACAGCTTACGGGTGCGCCGAGCCTGCCTTTGCAGAGTGTAAACCTCTCCGCGGGAGCCACGGCGATCTTGGCGTGCACGTTCCAAGCGGATGAAAAAAATCCGCGGCACTATCTTTACGCGCTGGCGCCGGGGACGGGCGTGGTGCTGTGGCGCGCGACGCTGTCCGGCAAGCCGGTCGCGATCGCGTCGGATAGCGAGCGCGTGTATGTGTCGATGGACGACAAGATGCTGATGGCGTACCCGCTGAAGTGAATTGCGCGTGAAATTTGAAAGGTGGCTTCGCCCTTATGAGGGCAGACAGGAATGTCCGCCCCACCGTCTGCCCACCGACTGGCCCCACCGGCTGGCCCCGCAAGGAGCGCCATTTTTGAACCGTTCGGGATAAAAAAAAGTCCAGGGAAGCGATCCCCTGGACTCTGGACTCTCTCGTTTATTGGACTTCAGTTCGCCGGGAGCTTGTTGATCGTGTGGATCAGGTCCTGGGTGATTTCTTTGCCGTCAGCGGACTTGATTTTGTACTTGATCGTCTGGCAGTGCACGGGCTTGATGCCGGGCATCTCCAGGAAGACGGTTTTGTTGTCGTTGCTGAGCTTGATCGACTTGATCTCGACCGGATCGCGGCCCTTCTTCTTTTCGTCGGAGGGTTTGTATTCGTCGGAGCCGTAGCCGGCGGTGCGCTTCAGGTTGGCGCAGTCGGCGCCCCAGTTCTGCAGGTCCGCGGCCGAGGCGGCATCGAGCGCGCAGCTGAAGTTGATTTCGACGCCGGTCTTTTTCACGCTGAAGCTCATCGGCATGTACGTTTGCTTGCCGGTGTAGCGGATGCGCTGGAAGCAGCCATCTTTGCCGGCGGATGTCTGCCAGCCTTTCATGCCGCTGAGGTACATCTGTCCGTCGATCGGGTGCAGGCGGCCGCGCATCACGCCGCTGGGAAACGCGAAGGGCATCTTGGTGACGCCGCCCTGCGGCTCGCCGTCAACCATTTCGTACATCACGTGATAGAAAAGGCACTTTCCGTAGGACATATGGAACATGTGGTCCTTGAACGGCCCGGCTTTTTCGCCGGCCCAGATCTGGCCGCCGGAGGAATTGTCGGCGCTCATGGGGAGCCAGACGATCGGGTTGGCGCGCGGCGATTCTTTCTTGGCGTTCTCGTGCAGATTCTGAACGTGGCCGTAGAAGCCGCCCTTCTTGACGAGATTGATCGGGCAGGAGGGCGTCCACGTGCCTTGATTATCTCCGGTGGTCAGTTCGCCATTGGGTCCGAGGCCCATGCCGTTGGGCGCGCGGAAGCCGACAGCGATGATCTCCGACGTGCTGCCGTCTTTGCTGACCTTCATCATCGTGCCGCTCTGGATGGTGCCGCCGGCGCTGAGGTCGCTGCCCTTCATGTAAACAAAGTTGCCTTCTTTGTCGGTATGAAGGTCGTGAGCAAATTCGTGGTATTGGATCTGGACCATGGTGTCGTTGTTGAAGTTTTCGTAATAATCCGCTTCGCCGTCGTTGTCGAGATCGTGCAGGCGCGTGATCTGATCGCGGCCGAGGGTATAGATTTTGTCGTCAACGATTCTCAAACCGAGCGCCTGGAAGAGGCCGGTGGCGTAGCGCTTCCAGGTGAGCTTTTCGAGTTTGTCGTCGATGCCGGAGACAATCCAGACGTCGCCGTCGATGTTGGCGATAGCGGCGCGTCCGTCCTTGAAGAAATCGACGCCCGTCATGCGCATGTACGAGCCGTAGGGGTTGTCGTAGGGCACGGTCAGCGTGTCGTTGGCCCAGCCTCCCAGGTCTTCACCGAGAACGCCCTGCGTCGTCAGCACTTCTTTCCAGCGGCCGGGGCCTCCTTTAATGAGGGTGCTCAGGTCGGCGGCGGGTGCCGCTGATTTAACGGCGCTGGCGAACTTGGGCAGATCGGCGCTGGCGCAGCTAGCGAGGAAGACCGTCATCTTCGTTGGCGCGGACAGCGCCGGCAGCTTGAGGTGCACGCGGCCATCGGCGGTGACTTCCCATGTGGCGCCTTCGGGCGCGCCGACCACAGCGGCCGCGACGACATTGGGAGCCTCTTCGATATAGGCAAAATGGGTCGTGGCTGATCCGGTCTTTTCGGTGCCGCTAGTGGCGCCCAGAGCGGCAACGCCGCCGCTGGCTTTCTCTTTTTCAAAGGCCAGCATGGCGAGCGGGCCGGTGGACTTATCGAGATTGAGTGTGCGCGAGAATACGTTGACGTTGTCCTTGGCGTCGAGACCAAAGCTTTCGAGAATGGGCGTGCCCTGAACCGTGTAGGAGACGACGACTTTATCGCCGCTCAGGTAGAGACCTTTGTACTTGGCCCATTCGGCCGGCAGGGGACCATTGGGCTTGGGGCGCGGGTCTTTCCAATCATCGCCTTTGGACCAGCCGGGGCTGGACGACTTGGTGCCGAAAGCAGCCGTACCATTGATGGAGGGCTGGCCTTCCAGGCCGTCGCGGCCCTTGGCCATTTTGATGAAGCCGCCGGTCCAGCCGACGGAAATGCGCAGGGTATCGGAATCAAAACAGATGCCGTTTTGTTTGTCGGCGCCGAGCTTGATGGCCAGACCCTTGTGCGTGGCATTTCCTTTTGCGGGGTAGGGCGAGATGACCGTGCCGGTCTGATACGGGCCGAAATTCATGGCTTCGAATTTGCCGGGCTTGGGCGGTGGTTTGGGCGCGCCGCCGGCAGCCTTGGATTCGGTCGCGACCTTGGGGCGCTTCTCCCAGGCGGCGGTGTCGTAAGCTATTTTCTCGGCGCCCTTTTTGTGGAAGAGCACTTTTTCGGGGATGGGTTCCTGCTTGCCTTTTGGGGGCATCCAGGAAACGACGCAGCCCGCGCCCCCGCCGTCTTCGAAGAATTCAGCTTTGAAGTCGTGAACGCCAGGCTTCAGTTCGATGGTGCCGTTGGCTTCGGTCATGCCGTGGACGCCGCCGTTATCGACGACTTTCTTGCCGCCGATAGTGAGTCGCGAGCCGTCGTCGGATTCGGTGTAAAACGTGTAGAGGCCAGCGGTCTCGATCTTGATCACGCCCGTCCAGCGCGCGCAGAAATTGTCGGACATGCGCACGCCGTGGAAGTCGGTGGCTGCTTCGGGGAAGTTGACCTGCTTCTCGAGGCGGACGTACGTCGGCTTTTTGCCATCGGCCTGGAAGTCGGAGGGCGGCGAGCCCATGTCGTAGTATTCGCCGACAACACCGGGTTCGAGTTCATCATCGGCCGCCCGCACGCTGCTGCTCAGCGCCGCAATGACCGCCACAAGTAAGAGTGCCGCTAGTCGCATTGGAGTCCCCTCAAAAAAAAGCCGATGGCTAAGGAATCACGTTGATCGTGTTGTAGATCTCGTTGGTGACGGCCGTTCCGTCGGCCGCCTTGAGCTTGTATTTGATGACGATGTTGGTGACTGGTTTCAAGTCTGGGATAGCGAGGCTGACTGTTTTTCCGTCGCCCGACAGCTTGACGCCTTTGATCGGAAGAGGTTCGCGGCCTTTTTTCTTTGGGTCGGAGACGTTGAATTCAGGCGAGCCGTACGGGTCGTTGTCGACGCCGGGGTTGCCGGATTCAAAGTAGCTGACGTTGAACCATTCGCCGCCCCAGTTGGCCACATCGTTAACGGAGGCTTCGTCGAGCTTTTCGGTGAAGGTGACGCTGATCTGGCCCTTGGTGACGTGAAATTCCTTGGGCAAGTGGACGGGTTTGCCGGTGTATCGAACGCGCTGGAAGCAGCCGTCGCGCGCGGCGGAGGTCTGCCAGCCTTTGAGTCCGGCGACATAGAGTTGGCCATCCACGGCGTTGAAGCGCGCGCGCATAATGCCGCTCTGGAAGTTGAGCGGGAAGCGCACGGCGGCGCCCTGCGGCGTGCCGTTGATGAATTCGGGCATGATTTTAAAAATGGAGCACATGCCGTAGCTGAGATGGAGGAGATCGCCTTTGAAGGGGCCCCATTTGTCGCTGGTGACCCAGACCTGGCCGCCGCCGGAGCGGTCCACGTTCATGGGGAACCAGAGCATGGGCGGTTCGCGATCTTCGGGCACGGCGTCCTTATGCGCGGCGTCTTTCACGCCCAGGTAACTGCCCTTTTTGATCCAGTTCAGCGGGCAGACGGGCACCCAGGTTCCCTGATTGTCACCGCTGGTGACTTCGCCGTTGGGGCCGACGCCGATGCCGTTGGGCGCGCGAACGCCGGTGGCGAAGACTTCGGATTTCTTGCCGTCTTTGGAGACCTTCATCAGGCAGCCGTTGTGTTCGCTGATGCGTTCGAACTTTCTGCCGCCTCCGCGAACGGGCGCGCCTTTGGAATAATAAAAATTGCCTTCGGGATCGGTTTGCAGATCGAACGCGAACTCGTGGAAGTTGGTGGTGACCGTGCAATCGTTGTTGAAGTTTTCGTAGAAGTCGGCTTCGCCATCGTTATTGAGATCGTGGAGGCGCGTGATCTGATCGCGGCCGAGGGTGTAAACGATATCGTCGACGATCTTCAGTCCGAGCGGCTGGAAGAGGCCGGTGGCATAGCGCTTCCAGGACAGATTCTCGAGCTTGTCGTCGATGCCGGAGACAACCCATACGTCGCCGCTCCAGGTGGAGAGCGCCGCGCGTTTCCCGTCTTTGAAAAGGTCCATGCCGCCGAAGCGGATCCAGGATTTCCAGGGGTTGTCATCGGGAGCGGTGAAGGTGTCGACGACGTAAGGGCCGTCTCCAGCGCCCAGTACGCCTTTGGTGTTGATAGTCTGCGTCCAGCGCGCGGCTCCGCCTTTGGTGAGCGCTTCGAGATTTTCGGGCGTCCCGACCAGGAACGGCGCGAACTTGGCCGCGTCAGCGACGGGAAGTTTCGACATCACGAGTTTAAACGAGGCGGGGGCTTTCAGCAGGGGGAGCTTTAAATTGATCCGTCCGCCGACGACTTCGAGTTCCGCGCCGGCCGGAGCGCCCATAAGTCCGACGTGAATCTGGTCGCCGCCGATGGTGAGTGACGCGGCGGTTTTTTCGGGGATGACGCTGCCGGTGCCTTTTTCGTTCTCGCACACGGCCATGGACGCGGCCTTGCTGGAGGCGCTCAGCGTGAAATGGCGTGTGAAGCCGACGGCATCGCCTTGCACGAGGGCGCTCTGCATTTCGAGCACGTTGCAATCACCGACGGAATAGGAAAAGATGACTTTCTCACCGTTGAGAAAAAGGCCTTTGTACTTGGCCCAATCGGCGGGGAGCGGGCCATCTTTTTCTTTGCGTGGATCTTCAAACTTGCCATCTTTAGACCAGCCGGGATTGCGTGTCGTGGCGAACTGAAAATTGCCGACGGCGTTCGGGCCGACGCCGTGAGATTCGTTGAAAGCGGTTCCGGCCCAGTCGATGTAGCCGCCGGTCCAGCCTGCCGAGACGCGAAGCAATTCGGTGTCAAAACAGATGCTGGCCGGTTTCTCCTTTTCAAGTTTTACGATGATGCCTTTGAGCGACACGTTATTGAGGCCGGCTCCGGCGGTGCAGGAGATGAACGGGCCGTAGTCCATCAGAGAGGCTTTGTGGACTTTCTTTTCGCCCGCGGACAACGTCACCGCGATGAGTGTAAGCAACACGGCGCAAATCCATTTAGTGCTGAACATTCACGGTCTCCGCATCAATTGAGTCGGCGTGAAACGAACGCCAGGAATCATTCCTGTATATACACCGGGAAAGCGCGCAAAAGCGCGCGGAAAGAGTTTCGGAAATAAATGAATGCCACGGTGAAGAATGGTTTCGTTTCCAACTGTTCTTGCCTAGTTGAACCTATGACAAGCTCCGCCTTTACGATCAGGCTTTCAGCCGGGCAATAATTTCCTGGATCTGCTTCTCGGCCATGTCGGGTTTGAGCTGCGCGGTGCCGGCGCCCTTGTGTCCGCCGCCGCCGTACTCGGCAAGCATTTGCCCGATATTCACCTTGCAGGTGCGATTGAAAATGCTCGCGCCAACGGCTGCGACGATGGCGCCTTCATGGCCGTTGAACAGGCGCACTTCGACGTTGGCTTCGCGGAACATGGTGAAGACGAGGAAGCGGTTGCCGACGGGTTTGTCTTTCAAGTTGCGGAAGTCCGTGAGGATCACGTTGCCGTCGATCTTTGAATGCTTCGCCAGCAGCAACTCGTGATCGTCCTGTTCTTCCAGAACGCGTTCGGTGCGCTTCTGGACTTCCGGGTGCTTGAGGACTTTTTCAATCGGCACTTCTTTAATGTACTCGGCCAGCCAGCGAAAATATTTTTGGAACTCGGGTCCAAGACCGGTGCGTGGATCGAGCGTCAAGCCAAGCAGAATCCAGCCTTGAGGGGTGGAGACATCGGCCGTGGAGAGCTGGGCGCTGTCGAGATTGTCGGTGGCTTCGAGCAGTTCGTGGAATTTATCGAATTTGGGAGATTTGTAGTGATTGAAAATGACGCGCGCGCAACTGGGTGCGACCTCGAAGCGGCCTTTAAAGGCGCCCTGTTTATCGAGTTTCACTTCTTCGGAGACGTGGTGGTCGAACCACAGGCCGCAGCCTGGTATGAAAGGCAAATTTACGACGACGTCGTCGGCGGTGACCGCGACTTTTCCATCCTGCGCATCCTTGGGATGAACCATCTTGATGTCGCCGATTTTCTCCACTTCGGTCAGCAGGACCGTGCTGGAAAGACCATCAAAATCGCCGCGAGTGATGAGACGCATGGTGACTCCTGCCTTCAGGCCGGCTGGTTTAGACTTGATTACAATGAGCGTTGTATAGTCGTTGTCGCTGGCAGCGTCAAGAGGCTGTAAACAAGTACTGTAAAAAGGTTGCGCGGCCAAGACACCATGAGCTCAAGAACAGCAACGGATTAGTTCCACCACAGAGGGCACAGAGGCCACGGAGGACGGCGGGGAAGGGGAGGCCAAATATTGTCGCGCAGGCTTCCAGCCTGCGAGTGACCCTATCCATCCCAAATGCGTGTTGAAGGGAAATCGCAGGCAAGAACATTAGCGGCCAAAACGCTGTTCGAGAAACTTAAAGATGCCGGAGGGCGTTCCGGGTTTTTGGACGGCGATGGATTCGTCCTGGAAGGCGCGCGCCTGGTGCCAGAAGGCGGCTTTCTCCGTCGCGGAGACGGGGGCGATTTGACAGCTCATGGCGAGCAGTAGGGCGGCGTGCGCGCGTTCGGAGATGTCGTCCGTTTTTGCGATGAACGAATTGAAAGTTAGAGTCAATTCGGATTGCAGCCGTTTTAGAACGTCGGGCTGAAGAAAGTGGCGACGCGTGTTCTCCTGAAGGAGCGCGGTCCAGGCGATGATTTTTCGGAAAAGAAATGCGCGCCAGATTTCAGCGGAGTAGGGCGGAGTGCCTGATTCGGTTAGAGCAAGCTTTCGGTTGAGTTCGGCGGCGATCAGACTGTCCTGGCCGTGACGCGGAAAAGCGGCGGAACGCGGATCGGTGAAGAGCGTGGCAAAGCGCACGTTGACATCATCGATGCTCATGTCGGTGCGGAACGCCGCGAGGTATTCGGCAGCGGCGCCGTTGAGATGCTCTATAGAGGGTTTCGCGTGTCGCTCGTCGTTCAGCGCAAGTAGCAGGAGCGCGTCTCCGGTGAGCAGGCGCAAGCCGGGGGAAAAGGGATAGCGCGCGCCGCCTGCCTGATAGAAGGAGAGGGCGGCTCCGAGTTGAGTGGCGGCGTCGTGGTCTTGATGCAGAATTGATGCCGCCTGACGAAAAAAAAAATCGCCCAGCACAACTTTAGGATGCGGCGCGATCGGGCGAAGCCGCTCGGCTTCTTTAAGCAAGGGCAGGACGTCTTCCCGCAACGCGCTGCGCGCTTGCGCCAGGTCGAGCCACGCGGCGGAATCAAAGGGGGCGTGATCGACGGCTTTCTGACGCATAACCGCAATCTCTTCGCGCAGTTCGAGGATGGATGCGTTTCGTTGAGCGGCTGGCGTGGTGTTATCAGCGCGCTGCAGTTCGCGGATTTCGTCTTCGCGATTCTCGGCGGCGGCGCGCGGCAGGCCGGAGTACAGCGGCACGTAAACGGCGGCGGGGATGAGCAGCAGCGCGAGTAGCGCGATGGCGATGCCGGATAGTTTCTGGTTTCTGTTTTCTAATTTATGGTTCTGGGTTTCCGGCGATGGTTCCGGGGCTGCTAAGCCGTAGTAAATTCCGCCGAGCAGGAGCAGGCCGGTCAGGACGGCTTGCGCGCGAAAATCGAAATCGATGAGCTGGTGAATGAGGATGGCTCCGGAGGCGGCGCGGAAACCGTGGATACACGAGGGTTTTATTTCCGAATGCTGGCGCAGAATAATAAAGACGGCGGCGAAAACACAGGGGAGAAGGAGTGTTTGAATTACATAGAGCATCGAAAGGGACGTGCCGAGGCCGCTGAAAAGTTTGAGGACTTCGATGCTGCCAAAGGGTTGGAAGGAAAGATAGAGGAGCACAAATGAGACGAGGCCTCCGGCGAGGACCAGCGTGGAACGCTGATTGGTTTCGGCGGGAGCAGCCGTTGGCGCGGGCGCGTTGAGGCGAACGCGGCTGCTGGCGCGGAGAATCACGGTCCACAGTGCCATGTAAAACACGGGCCCGAGCGGGCCGAGTTCGGCAAGCATGTGCAGGTAATCGTTGTGGGCTTCGCGCGTCTCTTTGCCAAGCGGGATTTTGTAGAATGGAAAGTGATCGGCAAAACCACCGAGGCCCACGCCCGTAGCGGGATGATCGATGAACATGTTCAGTGCCGCGCGCCAGTAGCCGAAACGTTCAACGAGCGATTCGGGCATCGGGATCAGAGTGAGGAATCCGAGGACGAGCAGCAAAAGCAGCAAGACGACGCCGGCTGCGGTGAGCGCGTACAGGCGGCGGCGCAGCGGGGGATTGTTTTCGCTGACGTGCTGCACGCCGAAGAACCAGAGCCCGGCGGCGGCGGCGACGAGGCCGCCTTTGGAACGCGTGAGCCACAGCGCCCAAAAGATAAGGGCGAGCAGTACACAGGTGAAATTGCGGCGGCGGGGCTGGAGATTCCCGCCGACTAGAAAAGGGAGCAGGAGGCAGAGGCCGGCGACCAGATAAGCGGCCAGAGAATTGGGATTTCCGAACGTGCCGAAGATGTCGCTGCCGCGCACGCGCGCGAGGCCGAGCGCGCCTTGCAGAGCTTCAGGAAGGACTTCGCGCCCGCTGCTGATATCCGCATGCAGGCGCGGCAGATCGATATGAAATTGCCAGATTCCCGCGACAGCTTCGACGCAGACCATGGCGACGAATGCGGCCATCACGGACTGCAGCACCGCGGGGCGTTGCGGCGCCGATTCGGACGAGATCCAGAGCACGCCCGAGAGCAGAATTAAAATATAAAGCGCGGCGTCCGATGCGAGCGGAACCGCGACGCCCCAGTTGGGCGAGCGCAGAAGGCCGTGCACGTACAAGCTCAGCCAGAGTGCGGCCAGCGAGGCGAGCGGCGTCGAGAAGGCGGAGCGCCGCCGCGATCCGGCGGCGCGTGCTCCGACGCAGACGACGAACAGAATGAGGATGAGATTGGCGAACGCCGCTTCGCCGCTGTAGGGCATGAACTGATTGGCGACGGCGCGCGCGACGAGGTACATGCCGGCGAGAAAAAGGGCGCCCGATCCGAGCGCGCGCGACAGATCGGAACTCACGCGCGCTTCTCCGGAGTGACGGCGCTATTTTCGGCGCGCGGCGCGGGGTCGGGATGAATGGAGAGCGGCCCCTTTGATTTTTCGCGCGCGCTCGCGCGGCCGGCGTGTTCCAGCAGTGCGACGATGGTGAGCACAAGGACGGCTTGTCCGATGATCAGAAATCCGCGCGCTTCAGAGAGCTGGCCTAGCACGGTGGCGGGGAGGCCGATGGCCAGGCAGGAGAGATGGATTGTCATGACGGCCTGGCGGCGCGACATGCCCAGATCGACGAGGCGGTGTGAAAAATGCGAGGTGTCGCCGCGCATCAGCGGACGCTTTTCTTTGAGGCGGATGACGATGACCGAAAGCGTGTCGTAGAGCGGAATGGCGAGGACGAGCAACGGGATTCCGACGGCGAGGTGGCTGGGTTCCTTGTAGCGGTAGTACGTGGCGAGGACGGTGAAACAGGCCATGAGAAATCCGACGAACAGCGAACCGGCATCACCGAGAAAAATAGTCGCGGGGGAGAGATTGTAGCGCAGGAATCCGGCGCAGGCTCCGCCCAGCGCGGCGAGGCCCAGCGCGAGGGAGTACTGGCCGCTGTCCAGCGTGACAAGGGCGAGGACGCCGGCGGCGATCGCGACGGTGCCCGAGCAGAGGCCATCCATGTTATCCAGCAGATTGAAACTGTTTGTAATAAGCACGATCCAGCACACGGTGAGGGCTTGCATGAACAGCGTGTCGCCGACCAGCGCGGTGATGCGCACGCCGCCGGCGACGGCGCCAATGGCGAGGACAAGCTGGCCGGCCAGTTTGAGGAGCGGCGAGAGTTTGACTCTGTCATCGTAGAGTCCGAGCAGCAGCGCGCCGAGCGAACCGCCGGCGAGCACGAGAACGGTCTTCAGGGCGAGGTCGTCCCGCGCGGGGTGGGGGAAGTAATGTTTCAGAAAAGGAATGCCGGCAAAGACCACGAGCGCCGTCGTAAGCGCCACGGCGATGCCGCCGCCGTAAGCGATATTGCGGTCGTGAATTTTGCGTTCGCCGGGACGGTCCACGAAGTCGATGCGGATCGCGGCGGCGCGAATGAGCGGCGTCAAGATCAGCGCGATGAGGCCGGCAAACGCAGCGAGGGCGAGAGCGGCTAGTTCCACGGGGCGCTCCGCGGGGTAGAGCGGATTGAACCGCCAAGACGCCAAGGCGCCGAGAGGAACGTTTTTTTATCGCCGAGGCGTAGAGACGTAGAGACGTTTGTTTTTTTGCCGCAGAGACGCAGAGACGCAGAGCACAGAAAGGACGAGAGGAACGGCGAAACGGGCCGCGTATTCCGTTCAGCCGCGTAGCGGCGGCACATGAATAGCCCACGGCGCAAGCCGTGGGTAGGGTGTGTGAATTGATCGTAAGCCCCGGCAGGGGCGACACACCGTTTTGACGGAAATGTGGCTGGACGTGTCGAACTCGCGTTCGGCGCGTTCACCCGGCAGACAGGAATGTCTGCCCCACCCCCTTCAAAAGCGGGTGACTTCAATATCGTTTTTTGGCACGCTATTTTCAATGGCATCTCGTGTAAGGCACTACCTTCTCGTCGTTCGTTTCCGTTCTTAGTGCCTTTGAGTCTTCGTGTCTTCGTGTTGAATCCATTTGTTGTTACGTACCGAATCCCGAAGATGATCGGTCCATTCAGCGTTTGCGGCCCCAGAAATAAAAGTTCGATGCGGCCATGTACGCTTTTTTTGAACGCCACGCCAGCAGATCGAGAAATTTCAGCGGCCAGAGCAGCCAGCCCAGAAAAAAACGGATCCCGTTGAAGAGATAAAAATGGGAGAACAGGGACGCGGTGAGCGTCGGCACGATCGCGACGTACGCGCTGAAGGGGCCGCCGCTGGTCCCGGCTTCCACTTCGCTGAAGGCGCTTAGCGAAAAGCGCAGGCCGTCGAGCGTCCAGCGCCAGCGATCGAGCGGGTCGGGGTGCGTCGGGAAGAGAAAGGGGACGGTGATGTAGACGTGACCGCCGGGCTTGATGACGCGCGCGATTTCGTCCATGCAGGCGCGCGCGTCGGCCACGTGTTCCAGAACGTACGTGCAGATGACTCCATCGACCGAATTATCGGCAAAGGGCAGGCGCTGAATATCGCCCAGCAGATCGACGTTGGATGCGCCCTCCGCGGGCATGACCAGATCGAGATTGACGACGTGCGAACCCCAGTCGGCGGACTTCGATCCGAGATTGACGATGAGCCCGGAATTCATGGCGTTTTTCACGCGATCATTGCGGCGAGGGCGATCGGGATCGCAGACAGGGCTGGGCGGCAGAAGGCCGCGAAAGAAGGAACTCTGGCGGACGCCTTGATGCGGAGACTTAAAGGAGGCGATGCTTTTTTCGAGCTCTGGGGCGCGGCTGGGCGGCCAGAGTTTCGGGACGCCGTCGAGGGATTCGAAAGGAACTCCACAGGCTGAACAGCGCAGACCGTTCTCATCGTTAAGCAGGGGGACGCGGCAGTCGGGACAGACGACCGCGGCGGAGAGCGCGGCGGGATTCTTGCGCCATGCGAGCGGCGTTTGAGCTTGGGGCGATTGCGGCACGAGGGCGCTCCGCATTTATTTGAACTCGCGGTCGACTTTTCCGTCCTGGATGCCGATCACGGTGGAACGGTTGACGCGCCGCTTATCGGGCGATACGAAGCGCTCGGGAAGCACCTCCCGCTGCGGGTGCAGCGCGAACGGGACGTCCTTTTCGATCAGCGTGAAAGCGCCGGAACATATTTTTCCCGGCTCGCATTTCCAGGTGCCGAGCAATTTCAGTTCCCACAGGTTGGAGACGGCGGCGGAGATGACGATCTCCGATTGGTTTTCGCGGCGTTTGTGAGTCGCGGAGAGCACCGGCGCGGCGATGCCGACTTCGCTGATGAGGCCGGCGTGTGAGATCGAGCCGGAGGACAGTTTGAAATCTTTGAGCACGGTGGTTTCCCAGCGCAGGTCGGGGCCGAACTGAACTTCCGCTTTGCCCTGCAGCGAAATGTCCTGCAGCAGCCACGGGTTGGTGGTTCCGAACAGGGATTCCAGCGACTGCCAGAGCGGTCCGAAATCCGAACTGCCGCCGGTGGTCGAAACCTGCGGACCGCCAAAGATAAAGGAGCTGTGGTCGTCGAGATTGATGGTGTCGAGGCGCAGGCGCAGGCCGTCGGTGAAGCGCCCTTTCACGTACATGTGGCCGGAGACATCGCGCATGCCGGGCGGCAGTAGATCCACCCACGGGAAATGGCGGGCGTCGCTTTCGAGTTCGAACATGACGAGCGGACGGTGGCCGATCTCGTCGGGTTCAGGAAGTTTTTTGACGTCGAAAAAATCCTGAACGCGGGACGCGAAGCGCCAGAGCGGCTTGCCGAAAGCGATGCGCGACGAATCGCCGGCACGCGGCTCGAGAATCAATTCGTAGGTGCGGCTGAGGTCCACGGAGCGGTCCATGCGCGTTTCGAAACTGAGTTCGCTGCCGAGAAAACCGCGCAGCAGGATGCGCTTGGGCTTGCCTTCCGTATCGGTTTCGACGGCGCCTTTGAGCGATTCCAGAGGCGGGAACGTCTGGTCGTTGCGGACACAGGTGAACGCGCTGCCGACCCCTTCGTCGCAGCCGAAATTTAATTTTCCATCCGCCATGTGGAAGGTCACGCGGCCGCGGTCGCCGGTCCTGATTTTGTCCACCTGCATCCAGCGCGGCCACATGTTGGATCCGGCGCCCAGAAGGGTGTCGAGTAAGAGCGGCAGCGCCTGGCCGGTGACGTGATCGGGCTTGGGAAGCTGGAATTCGAGGTTGCTGTAGCCGACTTCGCCGTCGCATACGAACTTGCGGCTTTCGGTCGCGGGCTGGACGGAGACCCGCAGCGTATTCACGGTGCCGCGCGCGAGCATCTCGCCGCTGAACAGCGCGCGCACGAGGAAGCCGACGGGATCGACGTGGTCGATGGGGCTGCGCTTGGAATCCGCGACTTTGAGCGTTTCGGTGGTGTCGATCTGGATTCCATCGCCGGTGAAAATCCAGCGGCTGTCTTCGAGCGTCTCCAGTTTGAAATTGAAGGGCTTGCCGTTGAGCTGGCGCAGGCTGAATGCGCCGCGCGGTTCGCCGGCCGGGCCGCGCCGCAGTTCGCCGCTGCACCCGGTGAGCTTGAGCGGCCCGATGCCGGTGGTTTCAGACATGTTTTTGACGATGGTGAATTTCAGATCGCAGTCCACAAAATGGATCGTCGGCAGATCGGATGCTTTCCATTGCTGGACTTTTCCCGATTGCAGGAAATCTTCGGAGACGACGATTTCGGTGGCCGGCATGCCGCGCACGGTGATGCTTTTCACGGCCGGCGGCCACGGCAGCAGATCCATGCGGACGGTGACGTTTTCGGCGAGCAGACCGGAGACGCGCGCGACGGGGTTTTCCTGGGGCCATTCAAAGGTGCGGTCGTGGCTGAGATTGGTGACGGTCATCTCACCGGTCTTCCAGTTGAACCTGATTGGATCGAAGCTGACTTTGCCGACTTTTAAATTGATGAGTGCGCGGCGCAGCAGTTCTTCACCGCCGCCGGCTTTCATGTAGCCGCCGAACGCGGCCAGCACGCTGACCACGCCGGCCATGAACATCAGCAGGCCCTGCCAGGCGTGAATGTAATAACGGATCGTCACTTAAGCGCGGAACTCCCAGAGCCTTGAGCAGATCATTTTCGCTGTGGAGTGGAAAATGTAAAATTCGTTTTCGGGGAAAGGACAACGAATTCGACACAAAGGCACGAAGACCGCAGACACTAAATAAGGGAGATTCAGGAAACGGAACTAACTTTTGGCCCGCTGAAGGACTTCGCGGGGGACTTCCGGAGTGGCGCCGCCATTGGCGGGAATAATCGTCAGCATGCCTTTAAGCGAGGCGCCGTCTTCGACTTCCAGCAGGCGGGCGCGGAGGTCGCCGACGAGTTGAGCGCCGGCGCCAATATGGGCGAGATCAAAAATGATGGTGTTGCCTTTGAGCGAACCCTTCAAGTCGAGGTTCGACGCGACGACGCGTTTCTGAACGACGAGCGCGCCTTTTTTCTCGACGATAAGGTCGCCGAAAATCTCGAGGGAGACGGTCGCGGAATAGTTGGTGACTTTCTGGTCGGAGATTTTAATCGTGGTATTGCATTGCCGGCAAACGACAGATTGTGCCGCCGCACTGGCCTCTTGCGTGCCACTGCAATTCGGGCACCGGATATCGCGCGGCCCCGTTTCTTTGCGACTGAACAATCCCATTTACCGGTTCCCGGTTCCTGGTTTGCGGGTTCTGGTTTTCTCGTTCCCGGCTGTGAACCGTGGAACGAGAAACCAGAAACCAGGAACTGACTTTAGTGCTTTCCGTTCGTGACCGTGTTGCCCAGGCGCGCGGCGACGGCGGCCGGAACGACGGTGCCCGCGGCTGCGGGCGTGGCACCCTTGATGGCGTCGGGTCCGACATTGACCTTGCCGACGTAGGTTGCGCCTTCCAGCACCACGAGCTTCGTGGCCGTGAGGTCGCCAGAGACGTTGCTGGACGCTTCCAGCAGGACGCGGTCGGTCGCGGTGATGTTGCCCTTGACCCTGCCTTCGACGATGACCGATCCGCCGTTGACTTCAGCGTTCAGCGTGCCGGTTTTGCCGACGTGAACTTTGCCTTTGGTTGTGACAGCGCCTTCGATCTGTCCATCGACGCGCAGTCCCTTTTCGACAGTGATCTCACCTTTGATCACCACATCGTTACCAATGACGGTTGCACAGTCTGCCGTGATTTCTGCTGCCATAACGGAGTCTCCTCGCTGCTCTCGCAGCTTCCTCCCCCACTTAGTTTTAAAGTTGTCGTCCAAGACATTATGGACAGACGGTTATGTGATGTATCGGGGCAACGGGGCGCGTACTTTAATGAAATAAAAAGATTCTTCGGAATATCGGACGTTCCGGTTTTACAATTTGGATTTGCTGATTATTTCCCGTGCGCCGCTACGGTGCTGATGTCTTTAATGACGGGCGGCACCAGTTTTTTTTCGCGCTTGAGCCACATGTCATAGAGCGCCACAAAAACGGATCCGCCGAAAGTCGCGGCCATGAGTATTCCGCCGGCCATCACCACCGGGGAGAACGGCGCGCCCCACCATTTGACCGCCCACCAGCCGAAAATATCGATCAAGATGCTGCCCAATCCGCCCACGATCAGCACGCATTTTATATTGCGCGACCAGGAGGATAGTGCAACGGCTGCACCCGCGAGAACGAACATCATGCCCATGCCCAGCAGATGGATATGGCTGAGCGAGAGCAGGCGGCCTTTATCGATGCCGGTATTGGGCTTGGTAAACTTCGTGACGCCCGCGTAGGTATCGAGCGGGGAGTCCTTCTTGTTGCCTTTCATCGTGGCGTCGGCGGCATGGCAATCGTAGCAGCCGTGGTTGTTGAAGATTTTGCCGATGGGGCCGCTCCGTTTTTCTTCCGCGTTCCAGTACTCGTCTTCCCTGGCGCCTTTCTCGACCCACGCCACGACCTTCTCGATATCCTTCAAGTCGTCGGGTGTCAGATCTTTTTCGTCACCGCTTTCGGCGAAATACTTTTTCATTGAGCCGTGAACTTTCGTGATCATCGCCGGGACCGGGCTGCCGTGGAACTGAATGGTGATGTCATCCATCGACATGCCTTTTTTGCCGTCCTGCATTTCCGTGCTGTGCATGAGATACAGTTCCGCGACGGCGAAGCCGGAACTGAGCACGATCAGAAAACAGGTGATCAGCAATTTCCAAGGCAGGTCAAGTTTGTGCAGCGGTGTCATGCGTCAATCCCGTGTAGTCAAGTTCCCCAACGCTAACTTATATAAACCATCGCGTGCGGTGCGAACTACAAATCTTTTCGACACTAATACTACAACGACCCTTCGGAGTGCATCATAGGAGACTTCATCCCAACAGCCGGATGAAGTCTCCTATGCCGCACTTTTTTTAAACGGAAAGGGTCGTTGTAGTACTAAGGAGCATGACGAACGATCACAACGTCAACACGAGGCGGTGCCATTCTACTACGGCCACCTTACGCGTATGACAGTTTTTGACGGAAGCTTTCCGGGTAGGGGCGGTATATTATCCTATCTTTAATGGGCGGAGTGCGGATTATGCGCGGCATGGGGTTGTTTCTGTGTGTGCTCTGGGTGCTGAGCGGCGCTCCTTTAATAGCGGGCGAGGCCAGTAAGGAGAAGCGCAAGCAGACGCTGGAACAGCTTCTGCGCGTACTGCCTAAAAGCCAGGTGTGGCAAGAGTGGCTCTCGCAGTCGGGTGAGCTGCCGCCGGATTTCGACGCGTTCGTTCCTGAACACTCCCTGCGTTCACCGCTGGCTGCGGTGCCGAATAAAAAATCACTGCTGCCTCCCAAAGCGGTTGAGGATGCGGAGCAATGGCAAGAGCGGCGCGCGAAAATAAAAGAGCTGTTTCATCAGTGGGTGCTCGGCACGGTGCCGCCCAAACCGGCCCATGTCGAGGCGCGGATACTCAGCGAAAAACAGGAAGCGGGCGCGCTCTCGCGGCAGATTGAACTGAGTTTCGGGCCCGAAGGCCGGGCCAAACTGTCGCTCGAACTGTTGATTCCTAAAGGCGATGGACCGTTTCCGGTTTTCATGACGCAGCACAACCATCGCGGCTGGGCGCTGATCGCGTTGCGGCGCGGCTACATCGGCTGCGTTTATGCGGGCGCGGATTCCAAAGACGATACGGATTCGTTTTTGGCGGCCTATCCGGGATTTGAATGGTCGCGCCTGACGCGGCGCGCGTGGGCCGGCAGCCGCTGCCTGGATTATCTGGAGACGCTGCCGGTCGCCAACGCGGTGCAGACGGTGATTACGGGGCATTCGCGCAATGGAAAGCTGGCGCTGATCGCATCGGCGCTGGATGAGCGTTTCGCGGCGGTGATATCGAGCAGTTCGGGCGCGGGCGGTTCGATGAGCACGCGGCTGTGTTCGGAGATTCAGCAGGCGGAGGGAATCGAGTTTCTAACGCGCTCGTTTCCGGATTGGTTTCATCCCCGCCTGCGTTTTTTCTGCGGACGCGAAGACCGCCTGCCGGTTGACTTTCACGATCTGGTTGCGCTGAGCGCGCCGCGGGCGTGTCTGCTGAGCATCGCGCTGAATGATAGCGTGGAGAGTTCGTGGGCGATGCAGAAAACCGTGCTGGGGGCAAAGCCGGTTTATCAGCTTTTGAAGGCGGAGAAGAATCTGCGCATTCTCTGGCGGTCGGGCGGGCATGAAACGTGGACGGCGACGATTGAACGCTACGTAGACTGGTGCGATACGGCGTTCGGCCGCGCGGCCTATGATTTTCCGGAGCGCTTCATTCACCCGTGGGATTGGACGGCGTGGCAGGCGAGGAATGCCAGCCTGTCGGTGGACGCGTTTTTGCCGAAGGGGCTTGAAGATACGTTGTCGCTGAAAGATGGCGCGAGCGTGCGCGAGGCGGAAGGCTTCAATAAAAAGCGGGCGGAAGTGGCGGCGAATGTGAACTGGATGATGGGCGAGGCGCCGCCGGCGGCCATGAATCCGGGGCACGATTACGGCAAAGAGGCCGCGCATATCGCGGCGCTGCTGCAGCGGCCGGCGCCCCCGGCTGGCATCGTGAAAGAGCAACTCGTCTTCGGGGAGTACATCGCCGCCGATGTGTACTACCCGCAGGAAGTTAAAACGTTCGGGCAGAAAGTGCCGGCGGTGTTGTGGCTCGGGCCAGCCTGTTATTCCAATGGATACGGCTCGGCGTACCGGCGCGGTGAACAGGTCTTTCACAATCTGGCGAAAGAAGGCTTTGTTGTTTTTTGCTTCGATCCGTTCGGCACCGGACGGCGCATTGAAGAGGTCGAAGGATTCGACACGCATTATCCGCGCTGGTCGATTCTTGGAAAGATGGTGCGCGATATTCGCGCGGCATTGGACGCGATGGCCAATGTGAAATTCGTGGATGCCAATAGCATTTACGGCGTGGGTTATGGGCTGGGAAGTTTTGCCGGTTTGCACGCGGGGGCGCTGGATAACCGCTTCGCCGGATTTGTTTCCGTGTGCGGGCCGCAGCCGTTCCGCGTGGATACACGCGACAACCAATACGGCGGCATCGCGCGATGGGCGCAGGAATCGATGCTGCTCCCGCGCCTTGGATTGTTTGACGGCAAAGAAACGCGTGTGCCTTACGACATCCACAATTTGATTGCATCCTTCGCCCCAAAGCCGGTTCTCGTTATCAGTCCGTTGCTCGATCGCGAGGCGCGTGCGGCTGATGTCGAGAAGTCCGTGGAGGCGGCACGCGCGGCGTTTGCGTTGCTGGGAGCCCCGGAGAAACTCGAGCATTTAAAGCCCGAGGACTACAACCGCTTCGGCCCGGAGATGCAGACGCTGGTTGTTGAGTGGTTGAAGAAGCAAGTCTTCAAATAAGACTAGTGGTCCGTCAGGCATGAATTGACGGGTGGTTTGGCGGCTTTTTGCCGTGCTCTTCGTTGCCAGCATCGTCACATATCGGACTGATATGCTCCGATGCTGGCGCCTCGATCACGGCAAAA
>Ga0163144_10007753_pt1 | contig 23451 bp, 22 predicted proteins | sample OliLak19BULKMAT1_FD_123175 | JGI IMG/M metagenome (GOLD analysis project Ga0163144, IMG submission 123175) | Freshwater microbial mat bacterial communities from Lake Vanda, McMurdo Dry Valleys, Antarctica - Oligotrophic Lake LV.19.BULKMAT1 | ecosystem: Environmental > Aquatic > Freshwater >...
CAACGTCACCACCGCCCCCGCCGTGGTTGGGACGGATGCCACACGCGCGCTGCAGATGGGCACCGCGGAAGTGGAGTGGGTGAACGCAAGCTGGTTTGGTGCGGACTACCCCATGCGCTCAACCCAGGAGTACCTGGCGCCGGCGCTCAGCGGCGTCTGGGCCACAGCGCCGTATTTCCACAACGGAAGTGTGCCGGACCTGGCGGGGGTGCTGGATTCATCCTTGCGCCCGCAGAAGTGGAAACGGCGGGGCTCCGGCGCCCAGGACTATGACGCGGACCGCGTGGGGTGGCGTTTTGACGTTGTCACCGGCGCCACCACCCAGAGCACCATTGAGGGCCGTAAAACGTATGACACCAACAACACGGGACTCTCCAGCGCCGGGCATATCTACGGGGATATGCTCTCCGCGCAGGAGCGGGCGGACGTGTTGGAGTACCTGAAGACGCTATAGGTTGGTGCGCCGGTGACTGATGTCCAAGAACGGTGTGACTCTATTGGGCAGGGCACCGGCCAGCGCCAACGGTTGTCTCGCCCGTCGCTGCAGTTATTGCCTGCGGGCGCGCGCAGAGCGCGTAGCCGCAATCCGCCACATGCGCGGATTTCTCCGCGTCAAACCAACGCAGTCCGTCACGGACTGCGTGGTCTACCGCACCCGTTGCATGCCTTCATGCACAAGGGTGAGGCGCTCCACCGCCGCACCGTCGGACTCCACGCTGAGCCGGCTGGGCCAGGCGTTGGCCAGGGTCCACTCCGCAAACGGGCTGAACGTGCTGTCAAAGTAGACCATTGTCACGCTGGTCCGCGCCGCGGCCACGTTGCCGTCTTCCACCTGCTTGCGCCACGCCGCCAGCGTCATGCTGTTGGTCAGGCCTCGGTGGCAGCGCACGTCCAGCCACTTCATCCGCCCAGGAAGTTTGCGAATCACGGGCCCCTGCGGCGTCATCACCTCCTGCTCAATGACCTCATTCTCTGACCCAAGCGCCTCGCAGCCGGTGAGGAACACGGCGCTGTTGCCAAAGCTGAGTTCAATGGTGACGTTGGTAGGCACGCCCGCTTGTCCTGGCGCCGTCAACAGGAGTGCGCTGAGAAGGGCTGCGGGCGGGAGAAGGCGCTTGGCCATCATGGTTGTCCTCCAGGAATGTGCTGCAGACGCTGGCCCGTCCGCCGGCGGCGGAACAGGACCAGCATCACGGTCCACAACAGACTTTCTGCGCCGGGCAAGGCTGCGTGCGAGCACGCGGTGCAACCCGGGGATGCAATGCCGCCATCATCCCGCGCCGCGTCTGGCGCCAACGCAGCATCCCGCGCTTCATCCGCGGATGCGTCAACAGCAACGGCGGCGTCACGGACCACGGCGGCGTCAACGGCCATGGCGGCGTCACGGACCACGGCCGCGTCAGTCAGCACGGACCCATCCGGCAGGCTCCCACCGGCATCCTCCATGGGCGGCGCGGCTGCATCCGGGTTGGACTCGCCAGCGTCCACCGGCGGCACCGCGGCGTCCGCTTGCAAGGCGTTGGCGTCCGCCCTGTCTCCGGCATCCATCAATGTGCCGGCGTCAGGGGTACCTCCATCCGTCAGCGGGGCGCGCACGGTGATGGTCACCCGGGCGGGGCTGGAGGTGAGGGTGTTGTCGGTTGCGCTGAACCAGAGCTCGTCCTCACCCACGTAGTCTGCATCTGCGCGGTAGGTGAGCAGGCCCGTGAGTTCATCCAGGCTGATCACCGTGCCATGGCCCGGCGCCACTTCCACGGTGTAGCGCAGGAGGTCTCCGTCCACGTCGCTGCCGGGAAGGGTGAGGTCCAGGTTCACGCCGGCCTCTGCGTCCACCGCCAGTCCCACCGCAGCGGGAGCGTCATTGACGGCGGTGACCTGGATGATGACTTGCGCCACGGCGGAGGCACCGCGCGCATCAGTCACGCGGTAGGAGAACGTGTCCGTGCCGTGGAAGTTGGGGCCTGGAGTGTACCGGAGCTGCGGCGGATCACTGCTGACCACGGCTGCGGCCCCCTGCACCGGCGCGGTGGCAACGCTCAACGTGAGGGAATCCCCGTTGGGATCTCCCACGGAGACCGAGCCCGTTGTGGCCACGTCCTCGTCGGTGCTCCAGTTGGCGCCGTTGGCAGCGGGCGGATCATTGGAGCCTGGGTTGCCCATCACCCCCACGCGCTCCGCGCGGTCAATCACAATGTGGACCACCTCCTGCGCGCCGTTGGTGCCCGTCAGGACCTCCAGCCGTGAGGGCCACGCGCCCTCCAGGAACCAGCGGGCCACCGGCTGAACGGTGGCATCCAGGAACGTCAGCTCCAGCCCTTCATACGGCACCTGGCCATTGCCTGCTTCAACCAGTGACCGCCACTCTGCCACGCGCCGGTCCGCCGTCAGGTTCCGCGTGCAGACCATGTCCAGCGTCCCCAGGTCCCCCGGGATGAGCTGCACCAGGGGCTCGCCATTGATCACCCTGTGTTCAATCACCTGGTTGCTGGTGCCCACGGGGACGCAGCTGTCAAAGTACCACTCACCGCGGGCCCCACCGACGACGGCAATGAACTGAGGATTCAACTGGGCCAGCGCGTCCGCCGGCATTCCCAACGCTGCCGCAACAATCAGAACGCAGCCAACACATGTGGAAGGGGACATGTGCGCCAATGGTGCGGGTTCCGCGCACGGTGGTCAAGCGGGACGGGCCATGCGGGGCCCAACGGCGCGTGCGGAGTTGAAAGGCGTGTGGTGTCCCCATCTTGGCGCGCGCTGTCCTGGGACACGGCCGCTCACCCTCCCAGGAACGCCGCCGTCATGGTTGCTGCGTTCCGCGTGGGCCGCGGCGGCACATGACCGAAAAAAGGTCACACATCATGTCCAATTTATCACCGCTGTCTGTTGCCGTCCTGGCCTCCAAAGTGGTGTTGGCCGCGGTGCCGTGTCCCTGAGCTGTCACGCCGCCTTCCACTCCAGGAGACCCCATGTTCGGACCCGAATACCAAGGATTGATTGCCCAGCGCTGGGCGCCCGAGATGCTGGAACCGCTACGCCGCGGTCCGGCGCAGTTCCTGGTAAGCCAGGGGGAGCTTGAGGACTTCCTGGTGGCCGTCCATGCGGTGCAAGGAGCTTGCAGCGGCGTCATCCGGCACCGGTCCGCTCAACGCTGCGGCAACCGAATTGCAACAGCGGGAGTTGCGCTTGCGTGGGACTGTTGCTGCGCTGTCAGTTCCAGGCACCCGTCGCGGCGGCGGGTCTTGGCTACGCGAGTCCAATGCTGATGTTGGATGAACTGAAAGAAACCGCGCGGCTGTCACGTACGCTGGACGAGGATGCTGTTGAGGCCCAGGTGCCTGGGTTCAGCCGCCCAGGAGCGAGTTGAGGCCATCCGGGGAAATCTCAATCTGGAGCTTCCAGCCGTCCGCCCGCCGCACCGGGGTGACCAGGGCCGTCTTGATGCCGCGCCGCCGAAGCCCCGCCTGAGTGGTGCGGGCCAGGCGTGTCATTTCCAGCCGCTCGGCGCTGCCGGGCCCGCGGCGTCCGCCAAGCTTGCGCGTGATGGCGCGCAACTCCCGCACGCTCATCTGGTCTACGCGCCGTCCATCAAAGGACTCACGGAGCAGTGCACGGATGGGGCGGCCCTCCGGAATGGCCCGCGCAAGCTGGGTCACGGCGTAGGACTTCTCTGACCCAAGCCGCATGGCAGTCTCCCGCGGAACCAGGGCCGCCACACACATGAGCTGTTTGGCCTGGGTGAAGCTGAGCTGCGTCTCCAGGTGCACCAGCTCCTCCATACTCTTGAACCCCAGCGCAATGTGGCCCCGGTTGCTGGCCAGCTCCACCAGCGCAGTGCCAATCTCAAAGAACGCGTCACGCGCGTCCTCCGTGCGCCGTTGCACAAGCGCCAGCAACTCACTGGCACGCTCCCGGTTGATGGCGCTGACGGCGTTGGCTTTGGATGTGATGACGGCCAGCGCCGTCTGGGTGTCTTTGGCCATGGCGCCATTCCAGTTCTTCACGGCAGGGCCGTCAACCGCAGGCGGACGTCCGGCTGTGGACAGGCGGACGTCCGGCCCCCTCAGGTCCGCAGCGGCGGGAGCTTCTCTCCCTGCGGGACAAAGTGCAGCGCCAATCCGTTGTTGCAGTAGCGCTTGCCGGTAGGCTTGGGCCCGTCATCAAAGACGTGACCCTGGTGTCCGCCGCAGCGGCTGCAGTGGTATTCCGTGCGTGCCATCATGAGGTGGTTGTCCACCCGCGTGGCCACAGCGCGCGGCAGCGGATCAAAGAAGCTGGGCCATCCGGTGCCGCTCTCAAACTTGGCTTTGGCGTCAAACAGCGGAAGGAAACACGCGGCGCAGATGAAGGTGCCCTTGCGCTTCTCCTTGTTGAGGGCACTGCTGAAAGGCGCTTCCGTGGCCTCTTCAAAAAGCACCCGGTACGCCTCCGCAGGAAGAATGGCCTTCCACTGTTCCGGGGACTTCTTGAGCGGCGCCACGTCCGCGGCGCGCAATGCCCACGGCACACTTGCGGCAACCACAACGGCGGCGGATTGGATCAGGAACTGTCTGCGGCGCATGGCCATCTCTCCCCTGCCTGGACGGAGGCCAAGATACCCGTCAGGCGCGGCGGGGGCACGCTTCACACGGGAGCCCCGCTTGCAACCAGCGTCTGCAGCGCGCGTACGCCCGCCACCAGCTCCTCATCCGTCACGTACGGCGCGGGCCCCAGCCGGAGCAGGTCCGCCCGCGCGTCCGAGAACACGCCCTGGGCGCGCAACGCATCACTGAGCTGGCCTGCACGCGGATGCCGCAGCGATACAAAACCGGCCCGCCGCGCCACATCACGCGAGCTGACCAACGGCAGCTTCTGGGTCACGCCAGCGTCATCCAGCAACGCAATCAGGCGTGTGGTCTGCTGCACGGAAAGCGCACGCAACGCCGCCACTGTAAGACCTGAGACATCAAAGTGCCGCAGCACCGCCTGCGCCCGGTAGACCGCGGAGCCGTCAAAGGTTGCGCCGGTGAACCGCGCGCCGCCCTCGCCGTAGCCCACCGCCGTGGAGCGGGGTGCACCCAGCGCCGCAAAATCCGCAAACCAGCCGGTGTACACGGGCCGCAACGTGGAGTTGCGCGGCACCCGAAGCCAGCACAGCCCTTCACCAAATTGCGCGTATTTGTAACCGCCCGCGGTAATGAACACATTGTCCGCTGCGCCCCAATCCAACGGCGCCACGTTGAACGCATGGTACGCGTCCACCAGGCAGATGGCGCCAACCGCACGCGCGCGTTCAAGGACACGGGAGAGGTGCGGCACCACAAACGCGTCTTCAAAGAGCACCGCGCTGAACGCCACCATGGCAGTTCCTGGCGTGATGGCGTCATGCAGGCGCTCCGCCAGCGTGGCGCGGTCCACCGTGTCCACAAAGTCCACGCGCACGCCTTCTTCCATCAACCGCGCAAGCTGGCGGTGCAGCGAATGGAACTCACTGGTGGTGCTCACAATGCGGGGCGCGTCCTGCCACTTCAGGCAGGTCAGCAGCCGGAACACCAGCTCATGGGTGCTCTTGCCAAACGCCACCGCGTCATCCTCCGGAAGCGCCATGCGCTTGAGGATGCCGCGCCGCACGTCTTCCAGGCGCGGGAAGATGGCGCGTTCCCACTTGTCATCCACGTGCTCCGCAGCGTCATCAAAATAGGCGCACTGCGCGGCCCGGGCCACGTCCGGCCACGCCTGGTGCGAATGCCCTGTCAGCAGCACCCGCCCCGGCCTCAGGAATGCGGAGTACGCGTTGCGCAGCAAAGCTGGTTGGATGGTGGTCACGGCCATGGGCTTAGCGCCCGGGCTCTGGCGGCGGCAATTGGCGTCTGGGGTTGCACACGCTGCGGCTCTGCGTCATGCCGTTCTTCATGGCGCCGCGCTACCGGAACCTGGATGGATCATTGCCCCCCGCCCTGGGCAACGTCTTCAAGTGGGCCGTGGTGGACCGCGTTGCAGGACGCCGCGCGCATGACCCCACGCCCTTCACGCCTCCCCGGCTTGAGCATGATGGTGCTGCGCTGCGGGACAACACACAGGATGGCCGGCTGACCTGGATTGGCCACGCCACGTGGGTGGTGCAGCTTCTGGGCGTCAACGTCATCATTGATCCCATCTGGGCCAAGGCCATTGGCGGGATGGTCCCGCGCTGGAGCCAGCCCGGGTTGACCATGGCGCAGCTTCCCCGCCTGGACGCGGTGCTGGTCACGCACAACCACCGGGACCACATGGACGCGCCCACGCTCCGGTCTCTGGCCGCCGCCCGGCGTGCCATTGTGCCCATGGGGCTGGGCGCCGACATGCGATCCCTGGGCTATCAGGACATCATTGAGCTGGACTGGTGGAAGTCCACCCGCCTGGGAGACGTGACCATCACGCTGGTGCCAAGCCAGCACTGGTCACGCCGGGGAATTGCGGATTCCAACGCCACGCTGTGGGGCGGATTTGTGCTGGAGGCCGCAGGCAGGCGGGTCTACCACAGTGGAGACACCGCCTATTTTGACGGCTTCAAGCAGATTGCCCAACGCACCGGCCCGCCGGAAGTAGCGCTGCTGCCCATTGGCGCCTACCAGCCAGAATGGTTCATGCGCCGCCAGCACATGAACCCCCAGGACGCCGTGAACGCCGGGCGAGACCTGCAGGCGCAGCGGATCCTTCCCATGCACTGGGGCACCTACCAGCTCACAGATGAATGGATGGGTGAGCCGCCGGAGAAGCTGAAGCAGATTCTGGACGGGGACCCACACATGAAGCCGCGGGTCACGCTGGTTCCCATTGGCGGCATGCACACGTTCTGAGGATACCCATGACCATCCTGGTGACCGGCGGCGCCGGCTACATTGGAAGCCACACGTGTGTGGAGCTGCTGGCGTCCGGGCAGGACGTTGTTGTTCTGGACAGCCTGGTCAACAGCAGCGCGGAGAGCCTCAGGCGCGTGGAGCGCATCACCGGAAAGGCCGCGCCGCTCATCAGGGCGGACATCCGGGATGAGGCCGCGCTCAAGGACATCTTCCGCAGCCACGCCATCAGTGATGTCATACATTTTGCGGGATTGAAGGCGGTGGGGGAAAGTGTCTCTGAACCGCTGAGCTATTTTGACGCCAACGTCTCCGGGACCATCACGCTGCTCAAGGTCATGAAGGAGGCCGGCGTGAAGCGGATGGTCTTCTCCTCCAGCGCCACCGTCTACGGCGAGCCGGCCCGGCTTCCCATCCAGGAGGATTTCCCGCTGTCCTCACAGAGTCCGTACGGGCGGACCAAGCTGATGGTTGAAGACATCTGCCGTGACCTGTGTGCCTCAGACCCGTCCTGGCAGGTGGTGTTGCTGCGCTACTTCAACCCCGTGGGCGCGCACATTTCCGGCACCATTGGCGAGGACCCGCGCGGCATCCCCAACAACCTGATGCCCTTCATCATGCAGGTTGCCGTGGGACGGCGGCCGCACCTGTCTGTCTTTGGCAACGACTACCCCACGCCAGATGGCACATGCCTGCGGGACTACATCCACGTGGTGGATCTTGCGCTGGGCCACCTGGCGGCGTTGAACGCCCTGCCGCGCCTCCTGGGCTGCACCGCCATCAATCTGGGCACCGGGCATGGCGTCTCCGTCCTGGACATGGTGCACGCGGTTGGCCGCGCGGTGGGGCGGGACATCCCCTACCAGGTTGTTCCGCGCCGCCCTGGCGACGTCACCGCGTGTTACGCCGAGGTGTCCCGCGCGCGTGCGCTGCTGGGCTGGACGGCGCAGCGCGGGCTGGATGATATGTGCCAGGACAGCTGGCGCTGGCAGAGTGCCAATCCGCAGGGGTTTGCCGCGGCGGGTTGAAGGCTTGCAGAGCGCGGTGTGCTGGCGCAGGAAGGTGCGCTCCACGCCCAAGGAACGCTGACATGCTGGCAAGTCTCCTCCTGGCAGTGTCCTTCTTCTCCACGGTTCCGGCGGGCGCTCCGCTGGACCTTGGTGACGGCGTCCAACGCATCCAGGAAGAGACGCCCAATCCAGACCAGGAGCTCCCCATGCCCAGGCGCCGGCCGCGCCTGATGGAGCCGCGGGAGGGAGATTCTCCATCGTCATCTGACGGTGGCGGCAGTCCGGGAATGTATGCGGCGGGCGCGGCGCCCACGGTGTTTGGCGCGGTGGCTGGCGTGGTGCTGGTGAGCAGCCTTGTTGGTGGCGTGCTGGCGGGCCTGGCTGCGGCCGTGGGATTTTCGCTGCTGGGGTTTGCGGGCGCGCTGGGCGCCGGGGCCATTGGTCTTGGTGTCATCTATTTTCTGACGCTGGGCCTGGTGGCGGTGGTGGCGCCCACCGTGGCGCATTTTGTGGGCGCCATGCTGGCCGGCAAAGGCGGCCTGGAAGTGAACATCCTGGCAACGCTGGCCGCGGGTTGGGCGCCGCTGGTTCCCGCGTGGCTGCTGGGTAGCCTGGTGGCGGCGGGCGCTGCCGTGGGCGGCGTGGTCTTCCTCAGCATGGGACTGCCGCGTGAGGTTGTCTGGTGGCGCGTGAGCAACCTGGCCGCACGGGAATCCGCGCAGGCGGACATGATGCGCAATTACGGAATTGCAGCGGCCCTGTTTGGCGGAGGCCTGGTTGGCGCGCTGACGCTCATGGCGCTTGGCGGCGGTGCCAGCGCCGCACTGATGTCCGTTGCCGGCTTTGCCACGGCGCACGCCAGCGCAGGAGAGACCGCTGAACAGCCGGTCCGGCGCAAGCGTCCCAAGGTGGAGCCGGAACCCGCGCCGCCCGTTGAGAAACCCGCCGAACAACCCGCCGTTGCCCCGGTGCTCCCCACGGAGCAGCCGCCCGTGGTGGACAAGGGCAAGAAGAAGAAGAAGGGCAAGAAGGAGAAGGAAGAGGTCATCATTCCTGCGCTCCCTGACGAGAAACCCGCGCCGGAACCGGTTGCGCCCGTCAAGCCGGCACCGGTGAAGCCTGAGGAGCCCAAGGTCAAGGAGCCGGTGAAACCCGAGGAGAAGAAGCCCGCCAAACCGGACGCCGGAGCTCCCAAGGTGGAGGATGACAGCGGTGACGGTGAGATCATTGAGCGCAACCATGAAGAGGAGCTCAGTGAGCCCGCGCTGCCCGACGACAAACTCCCGCCGCCACCGGATGGCGTCTACTGAAGGCTCACTCCGGGCAACCGGACATCCCAAAATGGCTGCCCGGCCATCCGTCCTGCGCGGCGCGGATTTCATGCGCCCGCTGCGCGCCCAGCTCACTGGCCAGCAGGCTCTCAAACGCGTTGCCGTACTCCGTAAAGTTCCGGAAGAACCGCTCCTGCGCTGACAGCGACGAGAAATCCGCAGGCTTCTCCGTCAGACCGGCGCGTTCCGCGCTGAGCTTCTGAAGGAATTCGGCGCGCTGCTCCTTGGGGATCTGCTCTTCAATCTCTTCAAGCAGTGAAAACGGTGACAACCATTTGGCCGTGTCCGCGTCACCAGTCACCTCCACATAGGAGGCCCGCAGCTCCGCGCTCACGTGCTTGTGGAACTCCGCCAGCTTGCGGTCAATGACGGGAACCTCGTCCTCAGTGACGCCCCACTCTTTGATCTGGTTCTTGCCAAGCGTGGGCGCCTTGGTCTGCATGACGTTGGGCATGTCCACCTGCACGCGGCACGTCTGAGCCATCCTGATGAGCTCGTCTTTGGTGGGCTTGAAGTAGGATTCGCTGATCTGGCCCTGGCTGCGGCGCACCGGCGCGGCGGGAGCGGAACGCACGGTGGCAAGTTCACCCTTCACCTGCTGCAGTTGCGCCTGCAACGTGGCCACCTGCACGCGCGCCAACGCCAGTTCCGCCTGCGCGGTCACCGGTGATGACGGAGACGCGCCATCTTCCACCTCCGGCAGGGTCAGCGCTCCCCGCTTGGAAGCAACCTCCGCGCGCGTGGGGGCAGCACCCGCTTCCATGCGGCCTTCCTCACCGGCGGACAGCAGCGTCTTCCCCTGCGCGTTGGCCAGGGAGACCTTGCCTTCATACACAGTGACAACAACACCCGCGCCCAGCGCGGCACCCAGTACAGCTTCCTTGAAACGGACCATGGGAGAAACCTCAACGGAGAAGCAGGTTCCGTGGACGCTGACGGCGCCCGCGGGAGTGTGGACAGTGAAGGGCTGGGGGGCGTTCACCCGGTAGAAGACGGCCCCGGCCGGCTGTTCAATGGACGCATCTCCATCATCCCTGATCAGCCAGCGGAGCTCCGCGCCCGGTTCAGCAACTGCCACCGCGCGGCGTCCCAGCGTCACAGTCTCACGCACGGAGGCGCTCAAGGTTCCCGTGGATCTTTCACCCGGCCGCTGCACCACAATAAAAGTCATACCCGCGGCCAACGCCACCAGCGCGCCTGCCGCTGCCCACCGGGACGGGCGCCGTGACGGCGCGGCGCCGCGTGCGGACATCACCCGGTCCACAAAATCCGGCGGCGGGGTGAGCGCGGGCCAGGTGTCCAGGGTCTCCCGGGCCATCGCCGTGTCGTCGTCGTGGGGCTTGTCAGTGGTCATGATGGAACCGGGCAAGCGCGGTGCGCAGGGAGGCACGCGCTCGGGAAAGACGGCTCTTCACGGTGCCCGTTTCAACGTCCAGCGCGCGGGCAATCTCGTCGTGGGAGAGCTCATGGAATTCACTGAGGATGAAGACGGATTGGAAGTCCGGGCCCAGAGACGCCACCGCGCTCTCAATGGCCAGGCCAAGCTGGCGGTCCGTGGCGCCGGCTTCTGTGCGGACGCTGGACGCGTGCGAATCATCCACGGCGTCCAATGCTCTGGGCTTCTTGCGCAGCTCATCCAGCGCCAGGCGTGAGGCAATGGTGAGGATCCACGTGGAGAGGCGCGCAGGTCCAGCAACGTCAAAGCCGGGGAGGGCGCGGAAGACCCGCAAAAAGGTCTCCTGCGCAAGATCCTCCACCAGCGCGCGGTCCCCGCGGTGCATCAGCATGCGGGACAACACTGCAAACACCACGTGCTGGTAGCGCGTGACCAGGGCGCGGCACGCCGCATCATCGCCTCGGCGGGCCCGGGCCAGCGTCAAATCGTCCAGCTCAGCCCGCGTGGGGGTTGGAGCCGGCATGGCGGCTGTGGAAGCGGTCACCCGGAGTGACACGCTACTGCACGCTCAAGGTTCCCAGAAAAGTACGGGGCTTCTCAGCGCCGTCCACCGCGCCGGCCGCGCCGCCGGTTTCCACCCGGCCCGCCGCTGCCACCATTGCCACCACCGGGTCCGCGGCTGCGGCCGCGGTTTCCGTCGCCACCGCCGCGCCCACCGGGCGGACGGCCGTGGTCAAAGTCCCGTGGCGCCTTGTCAACCACTTCACCGGGACGGAACGCCAGCCCCTCAGAACGCGCCAGCGCCTTCCACTGGGCAATCTCCGAGAGGTCTCCACCGGAGCTGTAGAGGTGCACCGTGTAGAGCAGCAGCGCTTCCAGGAACGGCCCGCGCCGCACCGTGGCCCGAGCCGCACCACCGCGCCGCCGGTCCGTGGCCAGGTGGCGCTGCGTCTGCAACAGCACGCGCAGCCTCTCCCGGTCCCGCTTGGTGAAGCGGAGGCGGTTCACCAGTGACGCGCTGATTTCATCCAGCCAACGGTTGGCATCCTGCCCCGTGGCCTGCAGCCGGTTGTAGAGCCGCATCAGCAACGCGCCCAGGGAGAGCGCATGGCTGGGTTCCACGCCGCGCTGACGGCACGCATCCAGCGCGTCCAGCACGGCAAACACTTCCTCACGCAGCTTGGGTCCGTTCTCACTGGGCGGCGGGCCACCTTCCACCTGGAAGCCCAGTGCCGGCGCAATCTCCGGCAACAGCACCGGGATGATGTTGAGCTCCGTCATCAGCTCAAAGCTCCGGCGGGACGCGCCGCAGGCCAGCAGGCGGTAGATTTCCTCCAGCACCCGCGGCGCTGCACAGCGGCTGATTTCCGGTGCGTGCCGCGCCATGGCGTCACGCGTGGCGGGGTCAATGGAGAAGCCCAGGCGCGCGGCAAACTTCACGGCGCGCAGAATGCGGACCGGGTCCTCACGCAGCCGGACTTCCGGGTCACCAATGGTCCGGATGACGCGCGCATCAAGGTCAGCGCGGCCGCCCACGTGGTCCACAACCTTGCCGGTGCGGGGATCATAGAAGAGCGCGTTGACCGTGAAGTCCCGGCGCTTGGCGTCTTCCAGGCTGGTCCCAAACACGTTGTCATGGCTGATCAGCAGGTCCTTGGGCAGGTCATCCATCTCGTCGAGAGGGTTCGCCCGGAACGTGCTGGTCTCAATGGTCTTGCCGCCAAAGAAGTAGATGTGCGCCAGCCGGAAGCGGCGGCCAATGAGGCGGCAGTTGCGGAAGATCTGACGGATCTGGTTGGGCTCCGCGCTGGTGGAGACGTCAAAGTCCTTGGGTGCGCGGCCCAGCAGCAGGTCCCGCACGCACCCGCCCACCAGGTAGGCCTCATAGCCAAAGTGGTGGAGGCGGCGGACAACCTTGAGGGCGTCCTCATCAATCTTCTCAACGGGGATTTCCCCTTCCGGGGCCTCATCCGGCGCTTCCGCATCCAGGTCCGAGGACAACGCCGCCAACCGCGCCGCCTCCTCTGGATCATCCACCAGGTCCGCGTCCTCATCCTCCGCTTCTTCTGCGTCCGCAGCCTCAGACTCTGCCTGGGCGCTGAGGGGCGGCGGTGCGCCGGGTGGTGTGTCTTCTTCTGCGTCAATCACGTCATCATCCTCAATCTCACTGGTGTTGAGGTCTGTGGTTGGCGGCGGAATGAGGTCAAACGGCGTGACGCCGGGTGGCAACGCCTGGGTCACGGGAATCACGCGGTCAAACGCCTGGGAAAGCGCTTCTTCCAGCGCTTCTGTGGGGGGCACGTGGGCCTTGGGCGTGTTGTCCTTGTTGTCTGGCTCTGAGCTCATGGGACCTTTTGCCTCGCGCTTCATACGCCCGTCTGGGCGGCGCGCGTGTTGCGTTCATAGAGAAGGCGCAGGCCTTCAAGCGTGAGGAACTCATCGACCGATTCAATGGTCCTGCTCTCTCCGCTGACAAGCCTGGCCAGGCCCCCGGTGGCAATCACTTTCACCTTGGGGGCGGCGTCAAATTCTTTCACCATCCGTTCCACAATCCCGTCCACCAGGCCCACGTAGCCCCAGAACAGCCCGCTCTGCATGGAGCTGACCGTGTTGCGGCCAATGACCTTGGCGGGCTTCTGGAAATCCACCCGCGGCAGCTTGGCGGCGTTCTTGAAGAGCGCATCCATGCTGATTCCCACGCCCGGGCAGATGGCTCCACCCAGGTACTCACCCTTGGCACTGACGGCGTCCATTGTCGTCGCGGTGCCAAAGTCCACAATCACCATGGCCGTGTGGAAACGCTCCCAGCCGGCCACTGCGTTCACAATCCGGTCCGCGCCCACCTCACGCGGATTTTCACAGAGGATGGGCAGGCCCGTCTTCATGCCCGGGCCCACCGTCACCGTGCTGACCTTGAAATACGCTTGGAGTGCTTCCTCCAGCGTCCCGGTGATGGTTGGCACCACGGAGCACAGGCACGCACCGGTCAGGCGTGCCTGGGACAGGCCCACGTTGGTGAGGAGCGCCTTCATCAGCACGCCGTACTCATCCACTGTGCGCCGGGGGTCCGTCTGCAGCCGGAAATGATGGGCAAGACGCTCGCCTTCATAGAGGCCAAGCGTCACGTTGGTGTTGCCCACATCCACGGTGAGAAGCATGGAACCGCCCGCGCCGCCCCCCAGTTCTGGGTCCCCCTGAAGTCATCCGGTGACAGGGGGTGGCGTCGATCCTGGGGGCCTTACTGTGCCATGTGGGTGCCTGTCCACGGATGCCGCCGGCAACGCCCCGGCCCGGGCCGCCCGCGGCGGGAAGTTTGCGGCGTGACGGGGACGGGGGGACACTTGCCCCATGACGCGCGCAACGGCCCTGGCTGCCCTCCTGTTTGCCCTGGCGGGCTGCCCCGGCAATTTTATTGAAGGTTCAGGCCGTGACCTGGATGACTCAGGGGCGGCATTGCTGGGGCCGCTCCCGGATGCTGGCCGGCGGGATTCCGGGGTTCCGGACGCCGCGGGTGCACCGGACGGTGGGTAGGCCGTGATCAGTCCCCGTCACGCGGCGCAGGCTTGTGGCTCTCAGGCAGATCATCCTCCGGGTACCGGCGCGTGAACAGCAGGTAGAGGCCGTAGGTTTCACGCGTGCGGGCGGCCAGCTCACGGGCGCGGGCATTGGCTTCTGCCAGGCGCCGCCGCACCAGCTCCACAAGGCGCTGGTGCGCAAGGCTGATGAGCCCACGCCGGGGGGACCGTGGAGCAAGGCGCTGGTCATCCTTCATGGCTGCCCTCCCAGGGGGAGCCGGAAGAACCCCCGCGCAACAAGCAACCAACGCGGACATCCATTCCCGCAGCGCGGCGTCCGCGTTCCACGCCGCACGGCGTCATTGCGCCCTCACTGCAGCCCAATCAGCTCCGTGCCGCCGGACGTGAAGAAGCGCGCCGCCTGCGTCCGTGCGGGGGCAATATGGAAATACGCGCTGTGGGGATCCTCACCCTCAGGGAACGCGAACAGCGACGTGTCAATGGGCGTCACCGCGCGCAGCCCGGCAGCGTTGGTGCTGGGCGTCTGACGGACGGAGATGTCCTGGGCCAACGCCAGCGCATCCGTCAGCGGATTGGGGACCAGGCCGTCATCCACGTCCATCTGAACCAGGATCCTGGGCGTGGGACCCACCGGCTCCACGGACGACGTCACGCCGTAGTTGATGGGATCCGCGGGATCAAAGATGGCCTGCGCCACACTGCGCAGAAAGGGCAGGGACTCTTCATACCCGGGTGAGGACAGCTCCATCCCCAGCAGGGGACGCACCAGGAGCCCAATGCCACCTCGGAGGCCTGGTGAATCCATGATGCGCGTGAGGCCGCCGCCCGGGGCGTTGAGCACAGCCACGCGCCCGTCACCGGAGATGGCGCAATGGACCGCGCCAACAATGGCGCCCATGGAATGGCCAAAATACAGCACGGTGCCGTCAAGGTCCGGCCCCGGCACGCCGTCCACGTCAATGTTGGCGGTCTTCACCAGCCGCGCCAACTGCAACTGGTCCAGCACCGTCTGCCGGAAGTTGTCCCGGACGCGCGGCAGGTTGGCCACGTCAAAAAAGGTCAGGATGTTGCCGCGTCCGCCGTGGCTGACGGCGTCTATTCCAATCACTGCAAAGCCGGCGGCGTTGAGCTCTTCCGCAATGCCCACAATAAACCGGTTGCTGCTGCTGAAGCCGTGTTGCGCCAGCACCGTCTTCCAGGGCGGCGGAAACAGGGCCGGGTCCGGCTGGGCCAGCAGGAACTCCAGCCGCTCCATGCGCGTGGGCATGGTGCCGGCCACGGCGGTGGCGTCATCAAACACGCCGTTGGCATCCCGGAAATCCAAGGACTCAAACTGGCCCAGCACCACGCGCCGCGTTGCGCTCAACCGGACCTGCAGGCCGGGAAACACGGACGGGTAGTCCGCTGGTTCAAACACTCCCATGGGCTTGGGTGAAAGCATGTCCGGTGGAATGGTGAACGCCGGTTCCACATCATCAAGCAGCCGCGCGGCGTGGGTCATGCCAACGGTGGGCTCCTGCGTGGTCACCTTCACCAGCAGCAGGATGTCTTCTGCGGAAATGCCCAGTCTGGACGCTGCGGTGGCGACGGCGCCACTGCCTTCACTGCGTGACCAGGCCCAGAAATCCGGTGACTGAACAACGGGTTTGGCGGCTGCTGTGAGGCCGCGGGTCACCACCAGTGCGTAATGCGTGGCGGGCCGCATGGGATGTTGGGGTTCCACTTCCACGTAACCGGGGTCCGCGCGGAGGATGGGACGGATGGTGACCTCGCTGGCATCATTGTCCAGTGAGATGACACGGAAGCGCTCCGGGGTGATGGACGCAGCGTCGGGCAGCTGGCTGAAGAGCACCAGCAGTGACGCAAACGTCCCCCAGCCCTTCTGCTTTGCCAGCTGCGGCATGTAGCCGTCCGCCAGCGCATCCGCTTCCAGGGTCTCCGCGTAGTCCGGGATGAACGGCGAGTGGAATGCAGCGCGCATCTGGATGAAGCCATTGGCGTCCAGCAACCGGTCATCCGGGAACGGGTTCTCCAGGCTCTGCACATCCGCCGTCCACAGCGCATGCGGGCCGGACGGCGGAACCGGTTGTTCCCCCGGCGGCGGTGACGGCGGCGGAGGACACGCCAAGAGCAACAGACCCAACCCGGCAACCATGACCAAGCGCATGACAATCCCCACGGCGTGACTCAGCTGCGGGGGAATCAACCATGCGCCCGTCCCATTGGAAAGCCGGAGCTGCAACGCCCATATGGATGGCAGGGCGCCGCACCGCAGGCCTTTTCCTGATGATGGTCCGCTGGTTTGTGTCATACATTATTTCCTGCGCAACCTTTCTCCGTGCCACCGGCCACCCGCCCGCCGCCAGTCAAAAGTATGACGACAGTTGAAGGTCCATTCCACGCCGGGAAACCCTGCTCTGGAGTTCTGTTCTCATGGCAACCTTGGTACTTCAAAGACCAGACCGGGGGGGATACCACCGGCGGTTTCCCAAGGGAGAGAAGCACCGATGGCAGAGACTGTGGTCCGTGAGCTTGCGGAGGGAGTCCAGATTGTTCACGCCGGAAATTCAGAGACGTGGATCAAATCCCTGGGTGGCGGCGGCGTGTTCATGCGGATGAAAGGGTATTACACCGCGGAGCAGTTTGATCATCAGATTCCCACGTTCAGGAAGGCTGTGGACCAGCACGGCATCTTCCACATGTGGGTGGATTCGTGGGAGTTCAAAAACTACGAGACGCCATTCCGGACCAGGTGGACCGCCTTTTTTGCGGAGGTTGCAGACGCGGGAAAGATGGGCGGCGTGCACATGGTGATTTCCTCACCCGTGGTGCGGATGGGTGTCAGCGTGGCCAACCTGTTTCTCAAGAGGATCCAGATCCAGGTTTACGATGACCAGGCGACCTTCATGGCTGCCCTCAAGAAGCAGTTCCCCACCTGCAGGGATTTTCCGTCCGCGCAGCCAGTGCGCGGCGCCGCCTGACGCTGGTCCGCCGCACCCACCAGGCGCTGGTCAGGCCAAGGCACGCCAAACCAATGCCATGGCGCGCGGCACTTTGACGTCGCCAAAGCGGGTGCGCAGCGCGGTGTGCAATGCCTGCATCCGTTCTTTCTCCTCCTCACTGCCCGCGGATGCTACCAGCCATGGACGCGCGGGACTGCCCTGTGCGCGCCTTGGAGCAACAATGAAAGCCCTTGCCTACGCTGCCGTGAACCTGGTGTTGCTGGCCGCGTGCACCACTGAGGCACCAAGCAGCGGCAGCGACGGAGGAAGCCCGCAGCAGGACGCTGCGGTGTGTGTCCCCAGCGAGTGTCCCCCCACAGGTACCACGTGCGTTACGCCGCAATGCACCACCACCGGATGCGCCACGGCCAACGCCGCGGCGGGGACGTTGTGCACGGACTCTGGCGGCACGGTGTGCAACGCCACGGGTGAATGTGTTGAGTGTCTGACCCCACCGGATTGCCCCGCCTCCACCACGGTGTGCGTAATCAACACCTGCACGGGCTCCGCGTGTGGAACCATGATGGCTGCCAGGGGCACGGCGTGCACGGAATCCGGTGGCGTGGTGTGTGATGGCAACGGCGCATGCACAGCCATGCACTGCACTGACAACGTGCGGGACGCAGATGAGACGGACGTTGATTGCGGCGGAGGCTGCGGCGCCACGTGTATGCACACCGCTCCGCAGCAGCTCTGCAACGTGGCCGCGGATTGTCTCAGCGGGGTGTGCGGCGGCGCGGCTCCGCTTCACTGCCAGCCGCCCACGTGTACAGACAACGTCAGAAACGGCACCGAGACCGACGTGGATTGCGGCGGCACGTGCGGCGCCACCTGCAAGGACACCGGGCCGCAACAGCGGTGCCAGGTTGGCGGGGATTGCCTCAGCGGCGTGTGCGGCGCGGGGCAGCTCTGTCAGCCTCCCACGTGTTCTGACAGCGCGGAAAACGGCGCGGAGACGGACATTGATTGCGGTGGCGCTATGTGTGTTTCACTTGGCTTGACGTGCGCACCCACCAAGGGCTGCCTTGTGGACGTTGATTGCACCGGCGCAGCCTTGTGCGCCAGCGGCACGCACACTGCGGCCGCCACATGTGACGTAGGTGATGTGTGTGTTGCCGGCGTGCAGACGGCGTGCACGCAGGCGTGTGATGCCCAACGGGGTTGCGTTGAATGCAACACCACCGCGGACTGTGCGCCCGCCAGTTGCGCCAACCATTTAGAGTTTGTGGAGGCGGCAACCTGCACTGCAGCCCAGACCTGTTCACCTGGGGCTCCCACCAACTGCGCAGCGTCAGGAATGGTCTGTGATGCCGTAGCGGGATGTGTGGAGTGCACTGAGAACGCGGATTGCTTTGATCTGGACGCGGGATTTGGCTCCTGCATGAACAACCAGTGTTTGTGACGGTCTCGTCCGCGGCCGGGATGCTATGAGCGTTCTTGCCGCCGCGCAGTCCCAGCCAGCCGGCACGGAGCAACAATGCGATTGACCCTGATGCTGACCCTGGTGCTTGTGTGTGGTGGTTGCTCGGATGGTAACGGTTCCGGCACCAGCACCAGCAGCAGCAGCAGCAGTGGCGGCAACAGCAGCAGCGCCGCAGGCATCAGCAGCAGCGCCGCGCCGGAGTGTACGGCTGACGCGGAGTGCAGTGCCCACTCATCCTGCAATGGGTTTGGATACGTGGCAGGCCGCTGCAGCGCTGGCGTCTGCGGGCTTGCAGAGCCGGTCTCCTGCCCCAGGGTCTGCAGCGCCGCCCTGGGATGTGTGCAGTGTGTGTCCGATACGGACTGCTCTGACGGAGACGGCGGGTTTGGCACCTGCACCAACAACCAGTGCCTTTGACCGGCGTAGCGTCAGCATCACGTGACAACCCAGGAAAGACATCTTGAGTCCGTGGCCAGAGGCGTTGCGGCGCTGGTGAGCGTCTGTTTTGCCGCCGCGGCTTTCTGGGAGCTGGGCGGCCCGCTGGGCTCTGGCCACGTGGCGTCGTCAGCGGCAGTGGCCATTGCCGCGGAGAACATGCTGAGGTGGGGCATTGCGGCGCCGGTGACGCACTACCTTTTTCAGGCACCTACGCCAGCGGATTGGTACTGCCACCACCCCTTTGGAATCTTCTGGTGGCAGCTCCCTTTCTCTTTGCTGCTGGGCCACCAGGAGCTGGCCTTGCGTCTGCCGGCGGCGCTGCTCAGTGCCGCCACGCCACCCGTGCTCTACGCCATTGGGCGCAGCATCTGGGGGCCGGTTGCCGGCGCGGCGTGCGCTGCGGCGTTTGCGGCGTTGCCCATCACATTGGCGTTTGCCGCGTTCCATGCGCTGGAGGTGCCGGTCATCTTCACGGTGCTGCTCTCCCTCTGGGGGACCGTGCGCTTCACCCAGACGCGCGCTACCCGGTGGATGGTGTTGAGCCTGGTGGGGACAGGGTTGGCGCTCCACGCGGACTGGTCCGCCTGGTTCTACGTTGCGTCCGTCCTGGCCGCGTCCTTGCCAGCAGTTTTCAGACGTCAAGGTGATGCCGCGGATTCCCAGCGGCTACGGCTGTGGTGGCTGCTTGGCGGCGCGCTGCTTGTGGTCACAGCAGCATTTTATGGATTACTTTTCTATCAGACAGGACAACTCACCAGGTTGTTGGACGCCGGAAAGCTCCGCTCCACCGGGTGGGAGCAACCTGTGGCTCAGCTTCTCCAGGGACGCCGGCACAGGATTGACTTGTGCTTCACACCGGTTGGAGTGGCCGTTGGAATGCTGATGCTTCCCGTTGTCCTGATGCGCGCGGCCAGGCGGCGCACCGCGGGTGAAGCGTTGCCACTGGCAGTGCTGGTGATGGCGGTTTTACAGTATTTCATTTTCACCAACGGCGCAGAGGTCCACATTTTCTGGCCGCACCTGTTTGCTCCCTGGTTTGCGCTGGCCATGGGCGCGCTGGCCGCCACCCTGGGTGAAGCGCTGCAGCACCGTGCGCGCCGGGGAATTGCGCTGTGTGTTGGGCTGGCCATCACCGTCGTCATTCTGCCGGATGGACTGCGTGCGCTCAGCTATGGCCGCCGGACCGGACTCCGGTTTGATGAGAAGGGCCGCTTCATCCAGCCGGATCTGGACAAGACCGAGGCAATGCAATGGTTGGCGTCCCGGGTTCCAGCGGACCGCGGCGTGATGATGCACGTTGGCCTGCGGCGGAGCTGGGCGTTGGACTGGGCGTTGGAGCGTCCCACGCTGGACGTCCGCGAGCTGCCAAGCACAACCGATGACCGCTTCCCCTATTTTGTTGCGGACCGGCGCCTGTTGTCCGGTGCGGACCTTCAACGTCTTGCGGCCGCGTACCGGCTGGTTGTGGTTGGGCCGGTGGTGATTGCGGATGTCCGGTCTTCACCGGCGCCCGCGGAAGGCCTGGCGCTCCAACGCCGCGAGCCTTCCGCATCTGAGGCACTGTGGCGCAGCGCGCACGCGCCCGTGCTGTCTGTGCACCCAGATGCGGACGTGACCTGGGAGCTCCGTCACCACCTGGACCAGGTGCCCAACCCGCCGCCACCCGTGGGTCCAACCACGCTGGTGGCACATAACGCCGCGTTGGCGTCCGGTGACCACCAGGCCGCGGCGCGTATGCTGGCTGACATCCGCGCGGAACTTGATCAAAGCATGGCCAGGCGGCTTGCCGGGGGCATGGAATTGCTTGGCGTGAGGTTGGAGCCGGGTGTCACGCCGCTGCTCCACGTGGTGTTCCAGGCCAATGGGCCGGTGACGCCGGACGCGTGGTTCATTGTGCGCGCCCGCCAGCTTGCCGCCCCGTTGTGGTCCACGGTGCAACCCAACTCCCGGAGCAGGCAGGTTGCGCCGCGCTTCACAATCCCAACGTCCCTGTGGCGTGGCGGATTTCTGTACGAGACCGTCATAGAAATTGCGCCCGCCCTTGGCCTGGAGCGCTACATGGGGTCCTTTGAAGCCAATGAGGCCAAAGCCCTTGAACAAGGCATCACGCTGCTGGAGTGGCGCGGACGCTGAGCGGCTGTTGGTGCACAACGCGCAGGATGGTAGCTGGAACGCAGATGCTGATGACCCGAACTCCCCTGCGCATCTCCCTTGGCGGCGGTGGAACAGATCTGCCCTCCTATTCCGGGAAGCACGGTGGGTTTGTCATCTCCACGGCCATCACCCGCCACGTGTACGTGGGCATCAGCCGGACCTTCAATCGCGGGTACGTCATCCGCTGCGGTGGCGAGGAACGCACGGATTCCGTGGCCAATATCCAGCACGCCATTGTCCGTGAAGCGTTGAAGCTGCATGAGACTGGTCCCGTGGAAATCTTCAGCGTGGCGGATGTCCCACCTGGTACGGGGCTTGGCTCGTCAGGGAGCTTCACCGTTGGCCTGCTGCACGCGCTGTACGCTTGGAAGCGCCAGCCCGTGTCCGCCACTGCGTTGGCCCTGGAAGCGTGCCGGATTGAGATTGAGTTGTTGCAGCAACCGGTGGGAATGCAGGACCCGTTCATTGCTGCCGTGGGCGGCATCACCTGCTTTGAGTTTGCCGCCGGCGGGGGCCCGGTGACGGCGTCACCGCTGGCAGTTTCCCAGGCCACGCTGCAGGACCTGCAAGCCCACCTCATGTTGTTCTTCACGGGTCACACCCGGAATGCAGCGGCAGTGCTCCAGGATCAGAAGGCCCGCTGTGATGCGTCTGATCCTGCCATGCTGGAGAATCTCCACGTGGTCAAAGAGACCGGCCACGCCATCAGGCGGGTGCTGGAACGCGGTGACACGCGGGACTTTGCGGCGTTGATGCACCAACACTGGCTGCACAAGCAGGAGCGGTCAGCAGGGATGTCCACCCCCGCCATCAACCGCTGGTACCAGGTGGGTATGGCCAACGGTGCGCTGGGTGGGAAGCTGGTGGGCGCAGGCGGCGGTGGGTTCCTGCTGTTCTATGCAGAGGACACCGCGGCGCTGCGCAAGGCCATGGCACACCAGGGCCTTGAAGAAGTGTCATTCTCTTTTTCCCACGGCGGATCCGCCGTGCTGGTCCAGGATTAGCGCGCCATGTCCCTGCAGTGCGTGATCCTTGCGGGCGGAGAGGGAACCCGCATGCGCCCGGCCACCAATGACCTTCCCAAGACCATGCTCTCCGTAGGGGGGAAGCCGTTTGCACACCACCAGCTCTCATTGCTTGCGCAGTGCGGAGTGGAGCGGGTCCTCTACAGCACTGGTCACAAGGGACAGCTCATCCGGGACTTTGTGCGCAATGGCCGCGCGTGGAACCTCAACGTTGACTGGGTTGAAGATGGGCCCACGCTGCGCGGGACCGGGGGAGCACTGCGCGCGGCCATGGACGCCGGCGCACTGGAAGAGGAATTTCTGGTTCTCTACGGGGACTCCTACCTGCCCATTGAGATGGTCCCGGTGGAGGAAAGCTTCCGCCGGAGCGGCCTGCCCGCGTTGATGACGGTGTTCCACAACCGCGGCCAGTGGGATGTCAGCAATGTGCTCTTGTGTGGCCAGCGCGTTGAACTGTATGACAAATTACGCAGGGACGCGCGCTCAGCGTCCATGGAGCATATTGACTACGGCCTGTCCGTCTTGACCCGTGACGTCATCAGGCAGCGCATTGGGGCGGGTGAGCGCGCGGATCTTGCAGATGTGTTCCACGCGCTCAGCCTGGAAGGTCAGCTGGCCGGACACCTGGCCACAGAGCGCTTCTATGAAATTGGCTCCGCCGCTGGTCTTGCGGAGTTTGACGCGTTGATGCGCGCTCGGGCTCCGCATGCATGAAGTCCAGCTTCTGATTCCGGAGGATGACGCCGTCAATCCGGAGGTTTCTATTGTCATCCCCGCGCTGAATGAGGAGCTGACAGTCCGTGATTTTGTGGGCTGGTGCAAAGCCGGGCTGGCGTCCGCCGGCGTCACTGGCGAAGTCCTGATTGTAGACAGCTCAACGGACCGCACTGCGGAGCTGGCGTTGGCCGCCGGGGCGCGGGTGCTGAAGACGCCCCAGGCGGGTCTGGGCCGCGCGTACGCTGATGCACTGCCCTACGTGCGTGGCCGGTTCATGCTGATGGGAGACGCAGATTGTACGTATGACTTCCGGGTGCTGACGCCGTTTATGGAGAAGTTCTGGCAAGGCTTTGAGTTTGTCATGGGCTCACGCTTCACGGGCACCATTGAACCCGGCTCCATGCCGCCGCTGCACCGGTACCTGGGCACGCCGGTGACAACGTGGATCCTGAACTTTCTCTTTGGCAGCCGCTTCACGGACATCCACTGCGGCATGCGCGGAATCACCCGGGAAGCGTTCACCCGCCTGGACCTGCAATCCCAATCCTGGGAGTACGCATCAGAGATGGTGCTCAAGTCCGTACACCTGCAGCTCAAGACCGCA
>Ga0163144_10007754_pt1 | contig 23451 bp, 18 predicted proteins | sample OliLak19BULKMAT1_FD_123175 | JGI IMG/M metagenome (GOLD analysis project Ga0163144, IMG submission 123175) | Freshwater microbial mat bacterial communities from Lake Vanda, McMurdo Dry Valleys, Antarctica - Oligotrophic Lake LV.19.BULKMAT1 | ecosystem: Environmental > Aquatic > Freshwater >...
AGGGCATGCTCGAAGAGTTCGGCCCCAAGCGCATCATCGATGCCCCCATTTCCGAGAATGGTTTCGCGGGCTTAGCGGTCGGCGCGGCGATGTACGGCCTCCGCCCGATTATTGAATTCATGTCGTGGTCGTTCAGCCTTGTCGCCGCCGACCAGATCCTCAACAATGTTCCCAAAATGCTGTATATGAGCGGTGGGCAGTGGGGGTGTCCGATCGTCTTCCGCGGCAACGACGGCGCGGGCGGCCAGTTGGGCAGCACGCACTCATGGTGTGTCGAAGGGCTGTATGCCAACGTCCCGGGTATGAAGATCGCGATCCCGAGCAACCCGTACGACGCGAAGGGCCTCCTCAAGACCGCCCTGCGCGAGCTCGACCCCGTCTTCTTCCTTGAGTCCGAACGCATGCTTGGCGACAAGGCCCACGTGCCCGCCGAGGAATACTACATCCCCTTCGGACAGGCCCGCCTCTGCCGCGAAGGTGATGCGTGCACGCTCGTCTCCTTCGGCCGGCCCGTGAATTTCTGCATCGAGGCCGCGGACGAACTCTTGAAGGAAGGCATCGCGGTTGACGTCCTCGACATGCGGACGATCCGCCCGCTTGACATCGATTCGATCATCCGGAGTGTGCAGAAGACGGGCCGCATCGTCGTCGTCGATCAGAGTTGGCCCTTTGCCAGCGTCGCAAGTGAAGTCGTCACGCAGGTCTGCGAGCGATGCTTCGATTGGCTCGACCATCCCCCCGTTCGCGTCAACACGGCCGACGTCCCCGCGCCATACGCCAAGAACCTCGAATTCGACTACCTCCCGAACAAGGACCGGATCCTGGCGGCGGTGCGGCGGATAACAGGGACGGTCTAACGGAGCGTGCGATGGAACTCGAGGCAATCCGCAAGTTCGTTCAGGATCATGCCGAAGGCGCTCTCATTCGGCTCATCGACGGCACCAAGTATCGCATCCCGCACCGAGATTGGGTGTCCTTCGGTCCGCCCCAGCGAGTGGGATCTGGGAAGGAAGTCCTCCGCGGCACATCCTTCATCGTTTTCGAGGCACCAGGCGGCATGTCGTTCATGAAACTGGTGAACGCCATGTTGGTCGCTGAGGTGTCGCCGCTCAAATCAAACGGTAACGGACATGGCAAGCGAACCGCCAAGCGGAGGAAGCCGTGAGGCGGACGGGCTGGAGATCTGGCCATTCTCATCGGTGAGCCGGCTTAACTGTGCCCGCCGGACAACGACCTACTTTGGTGGTGCGAAACGATACGAGTGAGTGGTCTGAAGGAACTATTTATGCCCATCAACATGACCATGCCCCGCCTTTCCGACACCATGCAGCAGGGCACCATCGTCAAATGGAACGTCAAGGTCGGCCAGGCCGTCAAGACCGGCGACGTCCTCGGCGACATCGAGACCGACAAAGCCACGATGGAACTCCAGAGTTTCGATGATGGCGTCGTCGCTCGCATCGCCGTTTCCGAAGGTCAGCAGGTTCCCGTCGGCACGCTCATCCTCGTGCTCGCCGCCAAGGGCGAGAGCACGGAAGCCGCCCAGGCCAGTGCAGCACCCGTCCCCGTCCCCGTGGCAGCCGCTGTTGCCACGACTGCCACCGCCTCGGCCGCCGCCAAGCCCGCAGCGCTGCGCGTCCAGGCCGCCGGTGGTTCGGTTCAACCCGCTCAGTCGTCCGGTACCGGCGTCGCCGTCGCAACACCGGTCTCGCAGACCAACGGGCAGAATGGGCAGGAACCCCGAATCTTTGCCAGCCCGCTCGCTCGCAAAATCGCTGCGGAATCTGGGGTTCCACTCGCCTCGCTCGAAGGGTCCGGGCCTTCCGGGCGCATTGTGCGGGCCGATGTCGAAGAGGCTATCCGAAGCGGCGCAGCCAAGCCCGCCACCGGGCGCTCACAAGCAAAGGCCGGAACGCCCGCACCGCTCTCGCCTTCGGGCACCACGCTCAGCGGCCAACTTGTTCCGCTCTCCAATATGCGGCGCATCATCGCCACACGCCTCGTGGAATCCAAGCAGACGATCCCGCATTACCAGGTCACGGTCGACGTCGATATGGAACCGCTCGCCGGCCTCCGTGGCCAACTCAACGAGCAACTCGCCGCTCAGAACGTCAAACTCAGCATCAACGACTTCCTCGTGAGGGCCTGTGCGCTCGCGATGCACCAGCACCCATTTGTGAACGCCCGCTGGGTCGATCAGGGCCAGACCGTCGCCATCGAGCAACTCGCCGATGTCAACATCGGCATCGCCATCGCCCTCCCGGTCGAGCGGGGCGGCGGCCTCGTGGTCGCCACGATCCGCAACGCCGACCAGATCGGGCTCCGCCAGATTTCCGCGCAGAGCAAGACGCTCTCGGAGAAGGCCCGCTCCAAGGGCCTCGCGCCACAAGAAATGTCCGATTCAACCTTCACGATCTCAAACCTAGGCATGTTCGGTGTCAGCCACTTTACGGCCATCATCAACCCGCCCAACGCCGCCATCCTCGCGGTCGGGGCGGCTCTTGATCGCCCGGTCGTCAAAGACGGCCAAGTGGTCGCGGGCAAGGTCATGACGATGACCATGAGCAGCGATCACCGCATGGTTGATGGGGCCATGGCGGCGGCCTATCTCGCGACGGTGCGAGAACTGCTTGAGAAGCCCGCAGGGCTTTTGGTCTGAAGTTCGCGTCGGCCGGGGTCGGGTACGCTTGTGCCATGCCGACCGTTGCCGCCGCGGCACTGCAACCACTGCTCTCCGTACGTGATCTCTGCATCTCGTCGTCGTCGGTCCGGGCGGTTCGATCCGCAAACCTCGAAGTGTGGCCCGGGCGGACTACGGCGGTCGTCGGCGAATCCGGCAGCGGCAAGAGCATGCTCGCCCTGTCGCTGATGGGGTTGTTGCCACGGGGGTTTGCGGTCCAGACCGGATCTGCGGTTTTCTGTCAGAATGGGACCTCCGCAGACCTTGCGTCAATGGGTCCGAAGGGCTGGAGGGGCATCCGCGGCTCCCAGATTGCCATGGTCTTTCAGGAACCAATGACCAGTCTCAATCCGGTGCTCTGTGTGGGCGAACAGGTCATGGAGGCCGTCCGAGAACGCGGGTCGGCTGCGGCCCGTCGCCGGGCGGCGATGGAGGCCATGGTGGCGGCCGGGCTGCGAGATCCGCTCGGCCTTATGCGGTCGTTTCCGCACGAACTCTCCGGCGGCATGCGGCAGCGGGTCGTTATTGCCATCGCGCTTGCATGCGGCCCCGCGCTGCTGATTGCCGACGAACCCACGACAGCGCTCGACGTCACCGTGCAGGCCGAGGTTCTTGACACCATCCGCGGCCTCGCGACCGATCGCGGGCTCGGGGTCATGTTGATCACCCACGACCTCGGGCTAGTCGCCCGCTACGCCGATGAGGTGGTGGTGATGCGGGCCGGGCGAACGCTCGAACGTGGGCCCGTCCGAGCGGTGCTCGAAACCCCGCGTCACGAGTACACCAAGGCTCTTTTTCTCGCCCGCCCGTCACTCCGCCGACGCTCCGACGTACTCGCAATGGTCAAACCAGAGGTGAGTGATCGGAACGAAGGTCTGTTAGTGGAGGTTTCAGCCGGGCACTTTGTTCTGGGCACCGCCGAGCCGGTGTTGGGAGGCCCGCCATGAGGGTGCTGATCCTGGTCGATGAGTTTTTTGCTTCACGCGAGCGGAGCATGCTCGCGCGTCTCGAGATCGGTTTGGCCGATGAGGGGGTCCGCGTCATTCATGCGGTACCCGATTCCGAACTTAACCGGCCGAACATGCTCGGGGTCTTCCGGAGCATGGTGCCCTATTCACGAAGAGTCTTGACCGTTACGCGGGGCCTCGCGGCCAGGAGAATCGTCCGCGACCTGGCAAAACTCGACGACGCCGAGAAGCCAGAACCTATCGATATTGTCCATGTGTTCGGCGGGTCCGTGTGGGCCCTGGCTGACAGGCTCGCGGCGGCACTGGGTGCTGTCTGTGCGCTCGAGGTGTGGCGTTCGGGTTTGGTCGACAAGGCAATCCGAATGTCGACGCACGCGACGAAGCGAAGCGCGACAGGCCGGTCGGGTGCCGTCTTCTTTGCTCCCGACAGCGCCATCGAGGGTGCCCTGCAGCGTGGCTCTGTTTCGGTGCGCCCGACGTACTGGGGTGTGCATGCCTCGGATCCGCCGCGTGACGTGGCCCTTCCGGGTCGGGCACCATCGGCCATGTTCATCGGTTCGGGGCGGCGAGTGAAGCAATTTCAGGCCGCCTTCGAGGGCATCGCGTCGGCGTTTCAACGCAACGGCGACGGCCTCATCTTTGTGGACGCGCTCGCGGCCCGACGCGCCGGGATCTGGGCCATCGCCGAACGTCTCGGCGTGCTTGACCGCCTGTCCCTCATCGAAGAGTTAGAGAGCCGCCGTGACCTTCTTTTACAGGGCGATTTTCTGGTCCAGCCCGAACCTGCTGGTGAGCACAAGAGCGTCGTCCTCGACGCCATGTCCAGTGGCATGCTCGTCGTTTCGGCACCCGACCGATTTGTAAGCAGTCTCATCGACTCGCGGACCGCTTCGCTCGTCACCGATCCCTCGCCCGCAGCGTGGGGGGCAACCATTGACCGCTTGCTGGCACGCCCGCAGGAGCGCCATGCGGTCGCGGCATCCGCTCATCAGTACATCCGGACGCAACGGCCCGCATCGGCCCACATCCGAGCCGTGCTCGATGCGTACGCGTGGATGAGCGCTGCGGGATCGCTCCCATTCCCGGTCAAATCCAACTGAGGCAGGTCCCATAGAGCCGGCCTGATCTCCCGCGTTTGCTGCCCCAAGCCGACAACCGGGCCCATTCAATGCGATTTTGCTTGATTTTGTGAATTCGTGTGGCACATTCTGGGTAGAAAGACGCCGGGCGTGGCGTGGGGCGGAGCCCGGGGAACGTGGAAGTTCCCACAACCGAAGAAAGCGAAACTCACATGTTGAATGCTGCACTGATCGCGTTGGCGCTGGCATCCGCCGCGGGTCCGATCCACACTCCGGGCTTCTCACACGGTGGCCAGCGCTCGCTCGCAACGCCGCGGCTGTACCCCGAGGCCCGCGCCGATTCGGTGCGCCGGCCCGGGTTCAACGGTCGGCTCTGGATCGGGACGGTCACCGTTGGACCGCACGATCACGATTACGCGGCTGACGACGGTAACCCCGGCCCCACGGCGTATGGCGCGGTCGACCAGGATCAGCGTGTTCTGGCCCGCATCGGCACCGAGGTTGTGGGGTTCTCACCTTGGGGATCGTTCAGCGGGAACGGACTGCACCGGTATGAAACGGCGCGGCAAGAGTGGCTTAAGGAGCAAGGCTATGTCGGCGGCGTGCGGACGTTCGTCAACGACTCGTACCTGATGGGTGCACCCGCGATGACGATGGACGATGCGGATTTGGGGTCCGGTCCACGCACGATTCAGCCCAGAGCCGTCATTGAAGTGGCCCCCGAGGTCACCAAGTTCCGCAAACGCATGCACGTCCGGGTCCTCGAAGCGGGAACTGTGTTGGCACGATCGGCGACAGTCGGGGTCCGGGTCGTCCCCATCGACAGCCCGGCCGCGGCACCGCTTGCTTCTGCAAAGTGAGCATCAAGCGTCCGGCGTTGCTCAACGCAGGCCGGTGTACCACGGCAGTGATCCATTGATGTCGACCTTACCCATTGCGCGCATGTGGCCGTCGCCCCATAGGGCGTTGCACCCGGAGTTGTGACGGAAATACTCTTTCTGCCAATCGCGGAACCGGGGGTCGCCGGAGTCCACGTCTGGGTTGTACTGTGAGAGGTCGTTCAGCGTGTCACCGTTCGCATCGAGCATGTGCTCGAAGGCGTCCTGGAACATGATGATCCCCGACGGCTGGAAGATATCAACGAGTTTGGTCGGGGTCGAAATAACGCGGCCATACTGCGGCACAAAGCGCCGGCGCCACCATGTGTACACCGGCCGGTTCGTGGTGGGATCCAAGCGATCGTCGATTCCGTTGAATCCGTACGTCTGGTAGAAATGATCGGGCTCAAAGTTGGTGCCGTCGGGGTAGGGGTCCATGAGTTTGGCTGAAGGGCAACGCCACATCTTCCAGCCCGGGAAGGGAGGTGCGGTATCGGAGGGCCAGGGCATGCGGGCGGTGTACCACGCCGGGTCGATCTCGATATCGAGATAGGGATCGTAAATGTTGCCCCAGTAGGCTTCGTCGGGCGGGCCGCCGTCGGAGGTGAAGTCCGGGATGTAGGGGCGGACAAGCCGAAGATTCGCAGAGCTGTAGGGAGCGCCGTTGTTGATGCGGCGAAAGCGTGCGCCGTAGTTGAGGCGCTTGGCGTGGTGATAATCCTTAAAGTCCGAGGCGTAGGCGGAGATCGCGGTGAAGATCTGCCGCTGGTTGTTGGCGCAGACAATCTGCCGACCGCTGGCGCGTGCAGCGCCGAGCGAGGGGAGCAAGATCCCCACCAAAAGCGCAATGATCGCGATCACCACGAGGAGTTCAATAAGCGTAAACGCGGCCCGCGCGGATCGGTTTGAACCGGCCATCAGTGCCCCCTTGGAAGTCAGAACGGGCGAAGCATGTCACAGAAACGAGACGTCACTCTACCAGCGGGCAAGCCCGTTTGCCACCGCATCGCACGTCTTGAAGTAAACTTAGTGATTCCACAACACGGCGCAAACGATCTTAGCGCAAGGCGCGTCAAAACAGTTTTAGCCAAGTCTTACCGAACTTTGAACGACGCGTGATTCCTGCGCCTGTCGCGACGCGTTAGCATCGTTCCACGGTTTGCCGCCCGATGTTCGGGTGCTTAATCCGGCACGACTCACGAGGAGATTTGATTGATGCGCACGACATGTTCCATTTCAACAAGGCTGGCGCTGCTGGCCGGACTCGCCGTTTCATCTGCCTCGATTGGGCAGGTGGTGTTTTACCAGCAGAACTTTGACGGGGCGGTGCTGAATCAGCAGTCGGGCGACCCGGCGGTGCTCGCGGTGTGCGGGAACCTGGGATTGGCGTTTACTCACGTCCCGCCCGCGGGTTGGACGTGGAACGCATGCGGGACGGCGACATATTCGTGCCGCGTCGGGAACCCAACGTGCGACGACGTTCCCGGAAATTGCGGGACGTGCGGCTCGCTTGAAGGGGTGCTGGAGTGGGAAGGCTGGTCGTTCACCCCCAAGACTTTCTGGGGCGTGCGGACCGACAACCAGCAGCGTCAGGACTTTATACTTGGTGTGGGAAACGTGGCGGTTGCGGACGCCGACGAGTGGGATGACCGGGGCGATCCCGACCAGAACTGCGGCACGATGAACACGTGGATGGGGACACCGGCGATTAGCCTTTCGGGCGTGAGTTTGGCGACGTTGTCGCTGACGTTCGATTCGAGTTGGCGGCCCGAGGGCTTTGACGATCTTCCGGACAACAACCAAACGGCGATTATCCGCGCCTACTACACGGTGGGCGGGGTCGAGCAGGCGGCGGTTGAGGTCATGCACTGGGACTCGGATTCGGCGGGAATCGATGCTGGCGACTACTTCAAGACTGATGCGACTAACGAAACTGTTGTGCTCACAGCCGCTTTCGTGGACGAGCGGGCTCCGGGCCTGCAAGCCCCGTCGGGTGCGACGGCCGTGCGCTTCGAGTTCGGAATGGTTCGCGCGGCCAACGACTGGTGGTGGGCGATCGACAACGTCCGCGTGGCAGGTGCCGTCGCGGGCACGGGAACCACGATCTTCACGGAAGGCTTCGAGGGCGTGACGCTGCTGCCGCCGGTGCATGAAGTGCCGACGGGGTGTGCGACGACGTATTGTGGCGTCAACACCTTCACCCACACCGGCCCGGGTGGCGTGGTCGTGTCGGTCGACGGCCCGGCCACGGGCGGCGTGCCTGATTGGCGTGGCTGGAGTTTCGTGGAGCGTCCGTTCTGGAACTGCGTGAGTGGCGGAAATGGCAGCGGGTTCATCAATTCGAGCGGCAAACTGGCCGTGGCCGAAGGTGACGAGTTCGAGGACACGGGCAATGCGACCGGCCCGCTCGACACGACGATGACCACGCCCGGAATCGACCTTTCGAGCCGGTCGGGCAACCTAGTCGTTCTGTCGTTCGATTCGGCGTGGCTCAACGAAGAGCCGCAGATCGCGACCATTGTGGCGCAGTACAACAACGGCGACACCGAAGAAGTTCTGCGGTGGGAGTCGGCTGCGGGCCTGTTTTTCAAGGCCGATGCCCCGAACGAGCAGGTCGCCATCGCAATTGACGTTCCCGCATCGGCCACGTCGGTGGTGCTGAAGTTCCGCTATGTCGCGGGCAACAACTGGTTCTGGGCGATCGACAATCTTCAACTCTTTCAGGGTTCGGCGACGATCGGAATCGCGAGCATCGTTCCTTCGCAGTCGGTGATGATCTTGGCCCCGACCGAGGATTTCGCGGCGTGCACAACGCCGTGGTCGCCCACGCCCCCGGCGGGCTGGACGGACGTTTGGAACCCCATCGGCGGGTGCCCCGTTGAATGCGGCCGTCCGGAGTGGCGGGGCTGGGCGTTCGCGTTCAAGGATTGGTGGTGGCAGCGGGTGGACGATCAGCAGCGCAGCCAGTTCACCAAGGGCCGAGGCATTGTGGCGATCGCGGACCCCGATGAATGGGACGACTTTGCGAACAACACTTCCAACTTCAACGCCTTCCTGACGACCCCGAGCATTTCGCTCCCCGGCATCATCGGCGACGCCTCGCTCACCTTCGACTCCAGTTGGAGAGACGAGGCCTTCGACGACGGTTGCTCCTGCGACCCGAATCCTCCGGCCAGCACGATCCAAAGCGTCAGCACGGGCAATCCGGCCGTCGTGACCACGACCGCCCCGCACAACCTTGTCACCGGCAACTACGTCACCATCGCCGGCAGCAACTCAACACCGACGCTCAACGGCCGGGTTCGCATCATGGTGACCGGCCCGACGACCTTCACAGTACCCGCCGCGGTTTCGGCCGCGGGATCAGCGGGCAGCGCGACCCGTCGCAACACCAACAACCAGACCGCCGTGGTGAAGGCGGTCTACACCGTTGGCGGCGTCGATCAGCCGGCGGTCGAGGTTCTGCGCTGGGACTCTGATTCGGGCCGCACGGCCAGCGGCGAGCAGATCTTCATCGCTCCCAGCCCGTTCTTCCACAATGACAACACGAACGAGAGCGTCACGGTCCCCGTGTCTTCGCTTCTCATTCCTTCCGGCGCTACGGCGGCCAAGTTCGAGTTCTCGCTCATCAATGCCCGCAACGACTGGTGGTGGGCCTTCGATAACCTCGCGCTCTCCGTCAACGGCTCCGAGATCTTCTCTGAAGACTTTGAGGACGTTGCCGACCTTCAGGGTCCGCCGTCGGAACTGCCCCCGGTCGCTCAGTGCGCGTACTTCTCGGAAGTGGTCGCCCAGGGTGGCAACCTCACGGTCGACAACAGCGGCCTCACCAACTGCGCCCAAGGCGACGACTTCTACGGCTTCAATGCGTGGCTCGTCGAGGCTTGGGCCCGCGTCACCGGCGGCGAGCGGTACGGGTTCTTGGCCAGCACGGCCTTCGTGTCGGACTTCGCGGCCCGCGGCTGCAACGGGACCGCCATCCTCGCGACCCCCACCTACAGCATCGGGGCGATCAATCCGGGCTCGCTCTCGATGACCTTCCGCTCCAGTTGGGGCTCCGAAGCCCTGCACAACTCTCGCATCGAGGTATCCTTCGACGGCGGCGCGTGGGAGACGGCTCTGAACTGGACCACGGCGAACAAGAGCACGACACCCGACGAGGTCGTGATTCTGAATCTTGGCAACCCCGCGAATTCGCAGACCGTTGCGATTCGCTTCGTCGATCGTGAATCGGGCTGGTGGGCGGTCACCGAGTTGGGCGTTTCGGGCGTTGTGGGCAGCCCGTGCGTGGGCGACTATGACGGCGACAACGACACGGACAGCGACGACATTGTTCTGTTCTTCGGCGACTTCGACAGCGGCGAGGCCGACGTCGACGGTGACAACGACACGGACAGCGATGACATCGTGACGTTCTTCACTGGCTGGGACTCCGGCTGCTGAGGTCGAGTATTCGGTCGTGACAACTTGACAGATCACCCGCCGCGGAGGAAACTCCGCGGCAGGTTTTTTGCGGGTCTGGCGGGTACGCTGCGCGTTTCCCCGGGCGAGAGGGATCTGTGGGCATGAGCGAACGGAATCGTTTGAGAGATCAGGTCGTGTGGTTGGTGGCGGTGCTCATCGCGTCCGGAGCGGCATACCCGGTGTTCGCTCACCCCAAGCCCGGGGCGCACGCGGATGTCCGGTTCACGATCGATGCCGACGCTGTGCGGTGCACGGTGATCATGAACGTGTTGTTCGTGGACCAGATCGTGAACACGACGCGGGAATCTCGGGATCGTGTGAGCGATCCGGAAGTCGCGGGGATGCGGAGCGCCGTGGAGGAGTATTTCGGGGGCTCTCGCACCGGCATCATGACGGCCTTGGTGGACCGGCCCAACCGCGTGAACATCGACGGTATCGATGTTGCTCCGGTGGTTCGTACGCTCAGGTTGATCCGGCCGCCGCCCGAAACCAGACCCGGGTTCATCCAGAACCCTGCGTTGCTGCTCCCACAGGTGTTTGCCGAGGTGGAGTATCCGTGCAAATCATCACCCAAGGTCGTGTCGATTGTCTGGGGTGCGTTCCCGCGAGATTTCATAGCGCAGGACCGCGACCTTGCACCGATTTCGGACGTCGAGACGGTGCTCATCGCCGACGGACGCCTCGAGTTGGTGACATTCCGCAAGACGGAGCCCGAATACACCTGGCACGCTCCCGCAGCAAGGGTCGATGTGTTGGCTGATATCCCCATCGTCGTCAAACAATCCGGCATGCGTATTTCCGTAGTGTCGGTCCTCATTGGGCTGTGCTGGGTGGGCTGGGCAGGCTGGTTGGCCGGACGTGCCGTCTCCGCGCGGCTGAAGTGCGTCGCCGCGGTCGCTGGCAGTGCAGCGTTCGCGGCGGTCGCAGCGGCCGTCATCCCGTTCTGGACTTTCCGGGTCGGCGCGCCGTTTATGGGTCAGAACCCGCCGGCGCTGCACGAAGCAGAAGCGAGAGCGGTCTTCGTGCCGCTGCATGCCAACATCTACCGGGCGTTTGACTACGCCCGTGAGGGCGATATCTATGAAGCGTTGGCGGGCAGCGTGGATGGTCCGTTGCTGGATGCGACCTACAACGACGTCTACCGGGGCCTCATCATGCAGGAGGAGGGCGGTGCCTTGAGCCGCGTGAGTTCCGTCACGCCCATCGAGACGCGTTTGTTGGAGCCACCGCCACTTGAACCCGGGGCGTTCGTAATCTTCTCGCGCTGGCGAGTCGAAGGAATCGTCTACCACTGGGGCCATTCCCACACCCGCACCAACGAGTATGCAGCGGAGTACACCGTGGCCATCCGCGGGCCGGGATGGCGGATCGTCGGCACCCGACCCCTGGAGCAGCGAAGGATCGAGGGTGATGCGCAAGCCGCGAGCGATGCAAGCGTCGAAGCGCCGCCGGAGCCGCGTCATCGCTCCTCGCCCTGGCGGCCCGAGCGATGATCGAGTTGCGCAGCGTGCGTTACGCCTATGCGGGTGGTTCGGCGGGGCGGTTTGCCCTCAAGATCGATGAACTGAACATCGACCGCGGCGAGGTGGTCGCGTGCGCGGGGCCGAGCGGGGCGGGGAAGACGACCCTGCTGCACCTCGTCGCCGGGGTGCTGCGCGCCGATTCCGGGTGCGTCCGGGTGCTGGGGGAGGATCTTTCCAAACTCAGTGACGCCCGGCGTCGGGCCCTTCGGTTGGGGCGTATCGGGATGGTGTTCCAAGAGTTCGAGTTGCTGGAGTATGTGACGGCTGGTGAGAACATCTTGATCTCGGCCCGTCTGGGAGGTGGACCCCTCTCGGCGGGTGGCGGGACGGGGGTTCGGGCGCGGGCCGAGGCGCTAGCCGCGACTGCCCGGATTGCGCATCTGCTTGACCGCAAACCCCGAATGCTCTCCCAAGGCGAACGGCAGCGTGTGGCGATTTGCCGGGCGCTCGCGCCAGGACCGGAACTGATCCTGTGCGATGAGCCCACGGGCAATCTTGATCCTGAGACGTCCGTGCGCATCGTCGATCTGTTGCTGGAGGAGGCGAGCCGCTCCGGAGCAACGGTGCTGATGGTCACCCACAATCACGATGTGCTGGGCCGTTGTGACCGCGTGATTGACTTCGGCTCGGACTCGTTGGCCGGGGTGCGGTCTTGATCGCCGCAGCGTTACTTGCGTTGGCGCACGCTCGCCACCATCCTGCGCGATCGGCTCTGCTCGTGGTATGTGTGATGGTGGCGGTGCTGCTGCCATTGACCACCCGCGTGCTCGTGCACGATGCTCAGGATCGCTTGCTGGCGAGGGCGAGGGCGACGCCGCTGCTGGCTGGCGCGAAGGGGAGCCGGTTCGACCTTGTCATGTCGGGGCTGTACTTCAGGCGAGTGGAACTGGAAACCCTGACGCTGGGCGACTTTCGGCAACTGTCGGAATCTGGCCTCGCGGAAGCAATTCCGCTGAACAGCCGCTTCACCGCCCGGGGCGTGCCGCTGGTGTTGACTTCCATCGACTACTTTCGGGTTCGGGGGCTCGTGGTGGACGAGGGGCGGCTTCCGGTGCGGATCGGGGAAGCGGTGCTGGGGGCTCGAGCGGCCCAGTCGTTGGGCCTAAACGTCGGCGATTTCCTGTTTTCGGACCAGCGGGAGTTGTACGACATTTCGAAGCCGCCGGCCCTCAAGATGAAGATCGCGGGTGTGCTGCTGCCGTCGGGCACGCCGGATGACGAGGTCGTTTTTTCGGACATCGCGACGGGTTGGGTACTGGAAGGGCTTGCTCATGGGCACGCCGACGCCGCGGCGAAGGTGCCGGATGCGCTCGTACTGAACCGCTCGGAAGCGGGGGTCGTGCTGAGTGAGGAACTGGTGGACTACAACGAGTTCACACCGACGAACGTCGCATCGTTTCACGTGCACGCCGCGGGGGATGCGCTGCCGATCACCGCGGTCGTGTTGATGCCGCGGACGCAGAAGGAGATGTCCATCCTGAAGGCACGGGTGAACTCGGGCGACGATGCGCAGATCGTGGTTCCGGAGGAGGCGGTGGGCGAGATGTTGAAGTACGTGGCCCGTATCCGAGGGCTTCTGGACGCCCTTTCGGTGCTGATCCTCGCGTTCACCGGGGTGCTGCTGGCCTTGGTCACAGCGCTATCCATCCGCGTCCGTGCGAGGGAGATCGAAACGCTCGAACGGATTGGGGCTTCGCGAAGTACCATCGCCGCAATCTTCGCCTGGGAGATCGGTTTCATCCTGCTTACGGGCTCGGTTCTTGCGGTTTGCGGGGCGGGCGTGCTCATGCTCCACCCGCCGGATCTCGTGAAGTTATTGTGAAGATGGTGTTTGGAGCCTCCGTGCGGCCTCGAACGGTGTTATATCTATCCGCCAAAGAACCCGGGAGAGGTCCGACGCATGCGAATGTCCATCGTTTCATTTCTCATCATTCTCGTCGCCCCGCTCATTCTCGCGGCGTGCGGGGAGGCCGCGCCGGCGGTGAACCAGGCGACCGCGGTGCCCGCGCAGGTGATCACGACGTTCTATCCCACTCGCTATTTCGCTCAACGGATCTCGGGCGGGGTGGTGCGAGTGGAGTGCCCGACGCCCGCGGATGCGGATCCGATTTTCTGGGTCCCGGATGAAGCCGTGACGCAGAGGTTTCAGACGGCCGAGTTGGTGGTCCTGAACGGGGCGGGCTTTGAGCGATGGGCGGCAACGGCGGCACTGCCGCTGCATCGAACGTGTGAGAGTGCGCGGGTCTTCAAGGATGAATTCCTGACCTATGCGGGCGTCAGCCACAGCCACGGCGCTTCCGGCGAGCACACCCACGCCGGGACGGACGGTCACACGTGGATGGACCCGTTGAACGCCCTTCGGCAGGCAGAGGCGATCGCGGGGCGGATGGCCGCGCAATGGCCCATGCACGAACGCGACTTCCGCCAAGGCTTTGACGGCCTCGCCGCTGATTTGAAGCAATTGGATGAGCGTCTTCGGGGCCTTTCGGAGCGTCTCGCCGGTGTAAGTCTGATCGCGAGCCACCCCGCGTACAACTACCCCGCTCGCCGCTACGGGTGGACGCTGCACAACATCGATCTCCCCCCCGATGAAGCACCCTCGCAAGCCCAGCGCGAGGCCCTCCGTGCGGCGATCGCGAAGGGTGATTCCCGTATGGCGATCGTGCTTTTCGAGAGCGATCCGTCCGCTGAGGTCCGCGCGGCACTGGGAGCCGCGGCGGTGGTGACCTTTGAACCGGCGGAAATGCTCGACCCGGCCCGTGAGGCACGTGGAGAAGATTATCTGTCCATCATGAACGCGAATGTCGACCGCCTTGAATCCGCGATGAAGCCTGCGGATAGATCGATTCCTTGAACGCGCCCGGACTACGGGCGCCTTGCAACCTTCTGATCGGAGAACACGCCGCATGAACCGCCTTTGTCAGATAATATCGCTCGCGCTCACGCTCATGGGGTTTGCATCTCTCGCATGGGGTCAGGGTTCGACCCCGCCAGTTGCTCAACCGGCTTCACCCGCGGAGAAAACTGAGGAAAAGGTCCTCGATCCGGACCTTCTGCTGCATGTGGGCGTGACGGCGGGGAAAGTGCGAGGGACGGGCTTTGTCGATGAAAGCGGGAAGGTGCGGGGGCGTATCGTCGGTAATCCGATGAAGACGGTACTCGGCCCGGGCGAGGGGTACCGCTTCAACGGGTCCACCGACTGGCTGACGATGACCGACGACATCGCGCAGAACGCTGCGGGGCTGCCGAAGCGGGATTTCACGGTGAGCGCGTGGGTGAGTGTCCGCACCACGACGACCTACGGCAGCATCATCGGCTGTGTGCAGGACAACGGTGATGCCGAGAGCGGGTGGATGATCGGCTACTCGAACGACTCCTTCTACTTTGCGCTCTCGGGCGTCGGCGGTAACGACGCTGATGGGTCGCTGACCTATGTGAAGGGCACGACTCCCATCGAACCGGATCGCTGGTATTACGTGGCCGGTTCTTACGACGGCCGGTCGATGAAACTGTTCATCAACGGAGAGATGCAGGGCGAGAGCACGGAGCAATCGGGTGATGTGCGATACCCGTTGCACGCCCCGTACACCATCGCCTGCTACAAGGACGACAACGAGCAGTTTCCGATGGATGGGACCATTCTCGAAGTCAAGGTTCTCGGCCGGACACTGACGCCCCAGCAGATCACCGAAGAGTTCGTGCCGGGTGTCCGGTTGACCAGTTACGAGCCTCAGATTGAGGCATTGCAGCGGTTTGTGGTGAAGCCCTATTTGCAAGGGGCGACGCAGGATGAGATGATCATCATCTGGGAGACCGCACGCCCGGGCATTAGCGTCGTGGAGTACGGCCTGAGCCTGCCCTGCACGCAGCGCTCCACCGAGGGGTCGCTGGCCACGCTGCACGAGATCCGTCTGAGCGGCCTCACGCCGCAGACGGCGTACTTCTACCGCGTGAGAACGCTGGAAGCCGACGGAACCGAGATTGTCGGTGAGGATCTGACCTTTCAGACGGCGGTGTTGCCCGAGTCACCCTTCGCCTTCACCGTGATTGGTGATACGCAGAAGAACCCCGCTGTCATCGAGAAGTTGCAGACGTTTGCGTTCACACTGCGCCCCAATTTCGAGATCCACCTGGGCGATGTGGTTGACAAGGGGCCGGACCGGGATGAATGGGTGAAGGAATTCCTTCCGGCCTCTTGGCCGCTGATGAGCCGGGTCTGCATGTTCCCCGCCATCGGCAACCACGAGGAGAACCACTCGAACTACTACAACTATTTCGCCCTTCCCTCTCCCGAGTGCTGGTACACCTACACCTACGGGAACGCGCAGTTCTTTGTGCTCGACACCAACAAGCCGGTGGACGCGGAGAGTGAGCAGTACCGCTGGCTCGATTCGGAACTGGCCAAATCTCCCGCGACCTGGAAGTTCGTGTACCACCATCACCCCATTTACTCATCCGATGAGAACGACTTCGGGGACACCTACAAGGAGCCCTCCACGTTCGGCGACCCCCGGCACCGGGTTCTTGCTCCGCTGCTCGAGAAGCATGGCGTCGACATCGACTTCGCGGGGCATGTCCACTGCTATGAACGCTCGTGGCCCTTGTTTCAGGACAAGGTCGATGAGGCTCGGGGCGTGCGCTACATCACCTCGGGCGGCGGCGGTGGGGGGCTCGAGTCCGCGGGTCCGTCTCGTACGTGGTTCGCCCAGCGGGTGTATCGCGGCCATCACATCTGTTCGGTGACGGTCCACGGCAAGACGTTGCAGTTGCAAGCGTTCGATCTCGAAGGCCGTTTGATTGACCATATGGACATCCGTAAGCCCTGATGATTGGGGAGAGGAAACGGGGCATGCTCCGCCGGAGACTCGAAAGCGCACCCATGCCGGTCCTCGTGCTGTTCGCGATGTTCGCGGCGTTCGGCACCTACTTCTGCATGTACGCCTTCCGAAAGCCTTTCACAGCGGCCACCTTCGACGGCCTTACGTTCTTGGGCACACAGGTCAATGCGAAGACCGCCTTCGTCATCGCTCAGTTGATCGGTTACACGATTTCCAAGTACGTGGGAGTCAAGGTCTGCTCAGAGATGACGCGTTCCCGGCGTGCCGCGGCTCTGTGCTTGCTCGGACTGTTGGCTCAAGCGAGCCTCGTGCTCTTCGCGATCCTGCCGATCAACCTCAAACCCTTCGCGATGCTCGCAAACGGGCTCCCGCTCGGGATGGTCTGGGGTCTGGTGGTGTGGCATCTGGAAGGGCGGCGTTCGTCGGAGATTCTCCTGGCGGGGCTCTCGTGCTCATTTATCGTGAGCAGCGGCGTCGTCAAGGACATCGGACGGTGGCTCATGACAGATCGCGGCGTGAGCGAATGGTGGATGCCCGCGGCGACGGGGGCGATCTTCCTGGTGCCATACCTGCTTGGGGTGCGGATGCTGAGCCTGGTTCCCGAACCCACGCGTGAGGACGTTGCCGCCCGCGTGCTGCGGACCCCGATGACGGGCCGCGACCGCTGGGCCTTCGTGCGCCGCTTTGCGCCGGGTCTGGTCATGCTGTTCGCCACGTATTTTCTGCTCACGGCGTACCGGGATTATCGCGACACCTACGGGATTGAGATTCTGAAGGAACTTGGCTACGCCCAGAACCCCGCCGTGTTCACGAAGACCGAATTGCCGATCGCGCTCGGTGTCATGGCGGCCCTCGCTGGCCTCAACCTCATCCGAGATAATCGCAAGGGGCTGCTGGGAGCACTCGGCATCATGGGCTTTGGTGCCGCGCTGCTGGGCGGTTCCACGCTGCTGCTCGATGCGGGCCACATTTCGGGCGTCGTGTGGATGATCCTCATCGGGCTTGGGGCTTATCTCTGCTATGTCCCCTTCGGGTCGGTGCTCTTTGACCGGCTGATGGCCAGCACCGGCTTTGTCGGAACGGCGGTGTTCGCGATCTATCTTGCGGATGCCCTCGGCTACACCGGTTCGGTTGCGTTGCAACTCTACAAGGACTTGGGCGCAGCCGAGGCCTCGCGCTTCGGGTTTCTCCGAATAGTCACCTACGCGATGTCACTCTTGGGCGTCGTGATGATCGCGGGAGCGGCCGTGTACTTTGGGACGGTCTCGCGCCGTCCGATCCCTTCGGAATCCGTGCCTCAAGTGGGTGCCACTGCATGAGTGAACACTTCGACGTCGCGATCGTGGGCGCGGGGATTGTCGGGCTTTCGCAGGCGTATGAGGCGTCGCGCCGGGGCCTGCGCACGATCATCCTGGAACGCAGCCCGTGGGCCCAGGGTGCTTCGATCCGCAACTTCGGAATGCTCTGGCCCATCGGTCAGCCCGAAGGTGCTCTCCGCCAAATCGCCCTCCGCAGCCGAGCCATCTGGGTCGATGTGTGCGGTCGTGCGGGGTTGTGGCACGATGCTTGCGGGAGCGTTCACTTGGTGACGCGCGAGGACGAACTCGCCGTGCTGGAGGAGTTTGTTGAGCGTTCCGGCGGGCCGGACCATCGCGTGGAACTGTGGGACCGGCAAACCGTGCTGGCCCGCAGCCCCGCCGCCCGGCGCGACACCGTGATCGGCGGCATGTTCAGCCCGGATGAGGTCTGCGTGGATTCTCCTCTGGCGGTGGCGGGTCTCGCCCGATGGCTGCGTGAAGAACAGGGCGTGACCATCCGGTGGTCCCAGCCGGTAACTCGCATCGAGGCTCCGGCCGTGTACACGGCCACCGGCGTGGTCGAAGCCTCCCGCATCATTGTTTGCAGCGGGGCCGACTTCGAGCAGTTGTATCCGGAAGCGTTCGCCGATGTGGGGATTCGCCGCTGCAAACTGCAGATGCTGGCGGCCGAAAGTCAGCCGGGGAACTGGCGATTAGGCCCAATGATCGCGAGCGGCCTGACACTCCGGCATTATGAAAACTTTGCGGCCTGCCGATCGCTTTCCGCTCTCCGTGAGCGGGTTGCCCGTGAGCAGCCCCTCTTGGATCGCTTCGGAATTCACGTGATGGCTTCGCAGCACAGCAACGGCGAGATCATTCTGGGCGACAGCCACGAATATGACGCCGACATCTCGCCGTTTGACAAAAGCGAGATCGATGAACTCATGCTCGCCGAACTTCATCGCATCATCGACCTCCCGTCATGGCGGATTTCGCGCAGTTGGAATGGCACCTACGCGAAAATGCCGGGACGAGCGGTGTACACGCGAGATCCTGCGCCGGGGGTTCGTGTGGTCAACGCCACCGGCGGGTCCGGCATGACAATGTCCTTCGGCCTCGCGGAACGTCTCTGGGAGAACTGGGATGACTTCAAGATCTGACCGCTTTGTGAGTTCTAACCGCCGGCCGGGCCCGGGCGACTTCGGCACCCCGATCAAGGCCGTCGTGCTCGACTGGGCGGGAACAACGGTCGACTTTGGTTCTTGCGCTCCGGCCGCAACCTTTGTCGAGGCCTTCGCCCGCCATGGCGCAGCAGTGACCCTGACCGAGGCGCGTGCGCCGATGGGCATGGCCAAGCGGGCCCACATTGCTGCCATCGCCGCTGCGGTGGGGGTTGCCGAGTCGTGGCACAGGGCCCACGGACGCGGCTTTGTCGAAACAGATATTGACGCCATCTACGCCACATTCCTGCCGCTGCAGGAGGCCTGCATCGATCGCTTCAGCACGGTGATCCCCGGAGCGGTTGAGACCGCGGCGGAATTGCGGTCCTGCGGCATCCGCATCGGCTCCAGTACCGGATACACCCGTGAGATCATGGCCCGCGTCATGCGTTCGGCTAAGGAACAGGGGTTCGAGGTCGAGGAGATGCTCTGTTCCTCGGACTTTGCACAGGGGCGGCCCTGGCCTTGGATGATCTTTGAGAACATGCGCCGTTTGGAAGTCTTTCCTCCTGCCGCGGTCGTCACCGTCGATGACACGCTCGTGGGGATCGAGGCTGCGCGGAATGCCGGCACCTGGGCGGTGGGCATCGCGGCAACAGGAAACCTCGTGGGCCTTGGCCGGGATGAATTTGAATCTTTGCCAGATCGTGAGCGAGTGGAGCGTGTGGAAGCCGCCCGCGCCGCCCTCATCGAAGCGGGAGCGGACTATGTCGTTGACTCCATCGGCGACCTGCCCGCCGTGCTGGACGACATCAAGTACGCCATTCCCTTCTGAGGCCGATGAACGAGAGATCGCCTTTACGCTACGGGTGTGAGCGTGCGCACCGGAAGAGCGCCGCCTCCAAAATGTCTGTCGCCCGCGACAGTTCTGCGCGCGAAACCGTGAGCGGCGGCGTCAGTGTCAGCACGCGACCATCCGAAACCTTGAAACTCAGCCCGTGCTCAAGACAGTCATAGAGGACTCGTTCGGCGAGTCGGGCAGTGTGTTCCAACTCTCCCGTGGCGGCCCGAACTTCGAGCCCGATGAGCAACCCAAGGCCGCGGACCTCCCGCACCACACCCGTCGGCATCAGCCGGGTACGCAGTTCCTGACGCCACGCCTCTCCCCACTCGGCCGCCTTCTCCACGAGCCTCTCATCGCGGATGACGTCGAGGGTTGCGATCGCCGCAGCGCTCCCCACGGGTGTCTTCTCGTGTGTGTAGTGTCCGAGCGCGGTGTGCGACCCCACGTCCAGCCGCTCCCCCGCGAGAACCGCGGCCAGCGGGAAAACCCCGCCGCCCAAGCCTTTCCCTATCACCATGATGTCCGGCTCGACGCCAAAGTGCTGGCATGCAAACATCCGACCGGTGCGGCCCAGGCATGTGGGGATCTCATCAAACACCAGAAGCGCGCCATAGCGGTCGCACGCCGCCCGGATGCGCCGCCAATAGTCGGCGGGCGGAATATCCACCGTCGTGCAGCGAACGGGTTCGGCGATCACCGCGGCGATGTCACCCTCGCGCCGCAGGACATCGATGAGTTGGTCGCCGCACGCCATGCTGCAAGTACCGCCGCACCCCAGCACGCACTTGGAAGGAATGCACGCGGGCACGTGCTCGCACCCCGGCAGGAGGGGGCCGATGCCGCGACGGAAAACTTCCTCGCCGCCGATTGAAATCGTGTCGAGCCCGGCTCCGTGAAACGACCCCCACATAGAGACGAACTTGAAACGCCCCGTCGCCAGCCGCGCAAGTTTCATCGCGATGCCCATAGCCGATGCCCCGCCGGGAGCGATCAGCACCTTGTGCAGACGACCCTCCGTCAAGCCTCCCAGCCGCTCGGCCAGCGTCACCGCGGCGTCGTTGGTGTACCGACGCGGGCAGAACGGCAGTTCGTCCAGTTGCCGCTTGACGGCCTCGATCACCCGCGGATGCCCGTGACCTACCTGATGAACGCTGTTGCCGTGAAAGTCGAGGATCGTGCGGCCCTGCGCATCCGTCAACGTCGAACCGCGAGCGGAGACGATCGCGTTCATGCACGGCGTCGAAAGCGACTGATGAAGGAACGCTCGCCCATCGCGATCGAGTAGCCCGCCCGCCCGCTCATCCAGCATCCGTTGCTGAAACTCCAGCCGGGCTTCGGATAGATTGACGTCGCCCTCTGACACATCAAGGCGTGGTTGGTGTGATGACGGTTCGATAGCGAGGCTCCGGTCGGCAAGGATACCAAACGGACGGCCGCTCATTCACGCCCCAAAGCACTCCTGCCCGAGAATTAATGGATTGCAAACCTGATCAGGCTCGCCGCCGCCGCTAACCCCGTCTTGCGAACGCTCAGGAGAACCACTTCGGTCCCACCCGACTACGCTCGTCGTTCATGTCCGCCCCGCTGTTTGATCCATCCAAAATGAACAGTGCGAAGAAGGCCGCTGGGCCCCTGACGGTGACGCAGGCCTCCGCCGCCCTGGATGCATCGATTCGAACCGGTTTTCCGACGGGCGTCCGGATCGTCGGCGAGGTTGGCGGCTTCACCGATCGAACCCATTGGTACTTTGAACTTAAAGACGACGCATCGGTGCTGAGTTGTGTCGCCTTCGTGAGTGTCGCCAAGAGAAGCGGGGTCGTCGTACGGTCGGGCATGCGTGTGGTGGTGACGGGCCGGTTTGAGTTGTACGCCAAGACCGGCCGCGTCAGCCTGATCGTCGAGAAGATCGAGGCCGTGGGCCAAGGGTCGCTCGCGGAGCGGTTGCGGGCGTTGGTCGATGAACTCCGGAGACTCGGTTGGCTTGATCCAGCGCGGAAAAGGCCGATCCCGCTTTTCCCGCGTCGAGTGGCCGTGATTACGAGCAAAACCGGCGCTGCGCTGCAGGACGTTCTGGTCACGATGAAGCAGCGCTGCCCCGCCGTGGGCGTGCTTGTTGTTGATGTCCGTGTGCAGGGTGACTCAGCCGCGGCCGAGACCGCGGCGGCCGTTCGCGAGGTTTCGCGACGGGCCGAGGAACTGGGTGTCGATGCCGTGATTGTGACGCGGGGCGGGGGTTCGATGGAGGATCTCTGGTCTTTCAACGATCGCGACCTCGCCCGCGCGATCGTCGAGTGTTCCGTGCCGGTCGTCGCCGCTATAGGACACGAAACCGATACGACTGTTGCCGAACTGGTGGCCGATGAGCGCGCCGCGACGCCCACGCTTGCTGCCACGCGCGTGACGCCCGAAGCGCATTCACTTCTGCGCGAAGTCGATTCACAATGTTCGCGGCTGGTTTTCGCCGTTCGTGGCCGTATCGACTCGGCAAGATCGGTCGTCCATGTGCTTGCTCGCCGACCCGTCCTCACGGACCCGCGTCGCCTCATCGGGATGCGTGCGGAACGGACAGACACCTTTTCCAAGCGACTTTCATTGGGAATGCGAGGGCTGCTGCGGGGCGGCTTGTCTGCGGTGCAGACCGCCCGAGCCAACTTAGAACGTGCCCGCCCTGCCGCGACGCTGGCAAGGCAAACCGAGCGGCTGATTGGGTTGGAACGGCGACTTTCGATGAAGCAGACGCTCGCCCGCGCGGCACGGGTCGCCAGTGACTTGGAATCGCAATTGCACGACGGTGGCAAACTCCGCGCGAAGCGATCCTCGCCCCCAGTCGAATCGCTCGTCAACCGGTTGGTCGTCGGCATTCGCCGCGTGCACCGGACGAATGCCTCGACGGTGGAAGGTTCCGCTCGGCAACTCGAAGCCGTTTCGCCCATCAGGGTCCTGGAACGTGGCTTTTCCATCACTACGTTGGCCGACGGTTCGGTAGTGCGATCTGCCCTCGACGTTCCGACTGGCACGTCCATTGATTCCCGATTCGTCGACGGCAGCGTTCGTTCCACTGTAAGCGGTGCTGACGGAAGGCCTGGTCTGGCACCCCTCGCCGCGCCCGCTTTCAGGTCTCCGCGCCGCGCCCGCCCGCCGGAGGTTGGGCCTGGATTGTTCGAGGTTGGTCCGGGGTGATGGGGGCTATCGTGTGCGCGTGACCGCACGACCCAGCAAGACCGGAAAGAACGAGGCCGGACCCGACTTCGAGACCGCGATCCGCGAGTTGGAGTCGATCGTTGAGAATATCGAGGGGGGTGAGATCGGCCTCGAGAAATCGATGCTCGAATACGAGCGTGGCATGGGCTTGGTTGCGCGTTGCCGCGAAATCCTGACCGCGGCCGAGCAGAAGGTGGAAGAATTGTCGCGCCGGACCGGACCGGTCGAAGGCAAACCTGTTCGTGAAGCGCGAAGTGGGGGGGATGATTCGATGCCGGGTGCTCCGACGGCCGATCTACCGTTTTGAATGCCGATAACGACCCTCGGGCAGGAATGGACGGTTGAAAACTACGGTCTCTTCATGGCCTTCTTTGAGGTTGTGAGGCTTCTGTTCGTTTTCGCGTTCGGTGCGTGTGTCGGGTCGCTTGTGAATGTCCTCGTCTACCGCTTGCCGCTTGGGCTTGACGTCGTCACGCCCACTTCTCGTTGCCCCTCCTGCGAAACCCACCTTACTTGGC
>Ga0163144_10007755_pt1 | contig 23450 bp, 20 predicted proteins | sample OliLak19BULKMAT1_FD_123175 | JGI IMG/M metagenome (GOLD analysis project Ga0163144, IMG submission 123175) | Freshwater microbial mat bacterial communities from Lake Vanda, McMurdo Dry Valleys, Antarctica - Oligotrophic Lake LV.19.BULKMAT1 | ecosystem: Environmental > Aquatic > Freshwater >...
CCAAAGACTAACCGACAAGGACGCCAAGAGCGCCATGGGAAAACAAGGATTTACCCGCGAATGACGCGAATTGGCGCGTACGAAGTGAAGCAACCGTCAATTGAATTTCATTCGCGCCAATTCGCGTGATTCGCGGGCTTCTTCCACCTGCTTCCTTGGCGCTCTTGGCGTCCTTGGCGGTTCAAATGAAACGACTTTGCTATTCTCCTGCAGGCGAAACCACATTGGTTGGCAAGCGCCCGCGGAGCGCTATAATCGTGCACGGCCGCGCGCCGCCCGTTTCCAGCCTATCGCTCCCGCCCCAGAAAAAATCGATGCCCGCAACCTCGCTGACCGATATCGAACGCCGCCCCCGCAACCTCGCCGAACTCCGCGCCTCGGGCTGGCAGAGCAAGACCGTTAAGCAAGAGATCCACGACAACTTCCTCCGCATACTCAAGTCGGGCGAAGAGCTCTACCCCGGCATCATCGGCTTCGACGACACGGTGCTGCCGGAGCTGAACATTGCGCTCATCGCGCAGCACGACTTGCTCTTCCTCGGCGAGAAGGGACAAGCCAAGAGCCGGCTGATGCGGCTGGTGAGCAGCTTTCTCGATGACGCGATCCCTTACATCGAAGACGCCGCCATTCCGCTCCACGACGATCCTTACCGGCCGATCACCAAACGTGGCCGCGTCCTCGTGAGCAGTTCGCCCCCCGACGACGTGCCGATCGCCTGGTGGCGTCGCGAAGACCGCTACGCCGAACGGCTGTCGCCCGGCACGAAGTTCGCCGACATCATCGGCGAGATCGATCCTTCGAAACTCGCCGCCGGCGTCAGCATGAGCGCCGAGGACGCGCTCCACTTCGGCCTGATCCCGCGGATGCACCGCGGGATCTTCGCGATGAATGAACTGCCTGAACTCGACGAGCTTGTGCAGGTCGGCCTCTTCAATATCTTGGAAGAGCGCGACGTGCAGATCCGCGGCTATCCCGTGAAGTTCGACATCGACGTGATGATTCTCTTTAGCGCGAATCCGGCAACGTACAATCGCTCGGGCAAAGTGATTCCGCAGCTGAAGGACCGGATCGGCTCGGTCATTCACACGCACTACCCACTGGAACGCGACCTGGGCGTGCGGATCCTCGAGCAAGAAGTCGATCAGCAGAAACTCGCAATCAACGAACAAGAAGGGGAAGAAGCGAGCCGGGCCGTCCCCGGCCCCGGCGCCCCCGACGTCGTCGTCCCCTACTTCATGAAAGAGCTCATCGAAGAAATCAGCCGCGCCGCGCGCACGTCAAAATACGTCGACCACGAATCAGGCGTCAGCGCACGGCTCTCGCTCGCCAACTACCGCACGATGCTCGCCTCAGCCCGCCACCGCGCCATAGTCCTCGGCGAAACGCCTGCCGTCCCGCGGATCAGTGACCTGGGACATCTGTATGCTTCCTCGCTGGGCAAGCTCGAACTCGACTTGATGGGGACGCACCAGATGAGTGAGCGACAGGTCCTCGACGCCGTGATGGCCGAGGCGATCGCCACCGTCTTCGCCGAGTACGTCGACAAGCATGGCATTGCGGAGATCGGCAAGATTTTCAGCGAGGGGGTCCGCATCGAAGTCGGCGACATGCTGCCGTCGTCGCACTACGCCGAGCTGGTGAAACGCGTGCCGCCGATTTGGGACAAGGCGTTCGAGGTGAACGCGAGCCAGGATCCGGCCGTGCGAGCATCGTGCATTGAATTCGTCCTCGCCGGTTTGTACGCGACGGACCAGATTAGTCGCAGCCAGCGGCATGGGCGGATTGTGTATGAGACTTGAGCCGACGCTGGCGGCAGGATTCATGCGGTGACGAGCGGCATGAACTCATCGACCGCCGTCGCCTGCAATCGCTTCGCGTCACGGCACAGGTCGTTCACCTTCGCTAGCCGCTCCGCGCCGAGTCTGGCCGCGAGGCTGCTGCGGAACTTCTCTTCAAGAATCGGCAACCCTTCCGCACGACGCCGGCGATGGCCGATGGGGAAGTTGACTTCCACCCGCTCGGTTTGAGTGCCGTCGTTGAAGGTCACCTGGACGGCGTTGCCGATGAATCGCTTCTCGGCGTCGTAGTAGTCGCGAGTGAATTGGGGATATTCAACCACCCGCATCTTCGCTCGCAACGCGTCGATCCGCGAGTCGTGCGCCACCGCGTCGTCATAGTCGGCGGCGGTGAGACGGCCGAAGATCAGCGGCACGGCGGTCATATATTGGATGCAGTGGTCGCGGTCGGCGGGGTTGGCGAGCGGACCAGTCTTGTCGATGATTCTCACGCCCGGCTCCTGCGTTTCGATGGTGATCTCCCGGATCTGGTTGAGCCGCTCGCGCACGACGAGGTGGAGTTGCATCGCCGCCTCGACGGCCGTCTGGGCGTGGAACTCAGCGGGGAACGATATCTTGAACAGTACGTTCTCCATCACATAGCTGCCGAGCGGGCGGGCGAGCGTCACCGGCGCTCCCTTGAACAACACGTCGCTGAAGCCCCACTTCGGCGTGCTCATCGCGGCCGGGTAACCCATCTCGCCGGTGAGGGCAATCAGCGCGAGTCGCACGGCGCGGCTCGTCGCGTCGCCGGCGGCCCAGCTCTTGCGCGAGCCGGTGTTGGGTGCGTGGCGATAGGTTCTGAGCGCGCCGCCGTCGATCCAGGCGTTCGAGATTGCGTTGATCGCCTGCTCGCGATCGCCGCCGAGGAGTTGCGTCGCCACCGCCGTCGAGGCGATTCGCACTAGCAACACATGGTCGAGGCCGACGCGGTTAAAACTGTTGTCGAGCGCCAAAACGCCCTGAATCTCGTGAGCTTTGATCATCGCCGTTAGCACGTCGCGCATCGTCAGCGGCGGCTGCCCGGCGGCGCGGTTGCGGCGGCTCACATAGTCGGCCGTGGCGAGGATGGCGCCGAGGTTGTCCGACGGGTGTCCCCACTCGGCGGCGAGCCAGGTATCGTTGAAGTCGAGCCACCGCACGAGCGTGCCGACGTTGAACGCCGCCGTCACGGGATCGAGTTCCCACGCCAAACCCGGCACGCGCGCCCCGTCGGCCAGCGTGGCGCCGGGAACAACCGGGCCGAGCAGCTTCGTGCAGGCCGGGTGATCGAGCGCCTGAAACATGCAGGCGAGCGAGTCCATCAAGCAGTAGCGCGCGGTCTCGTATGCTAGTTCGCTGTCGATCCTGGCGTTGAGCGCATAGTCGGCGATGTCGACCAATAACTGGTCAGGCGCGGGACGCTTCGCCGATTTGTAGTCGTGTGCGGACATTCACTCGTTCCAAAAATTCGTTTAACCGCCAAGGACGCCGAGGAAGAAATACATGGAGCCACGAAACACACGAAACAAACGAAAGGAAGGGGGTAAGAGAGAAGGCGCCTCAGTTCATGCTTTCTCTCTTCTGTATTTCCTTTCGTGTCATTTCGTGTGTTTCGTGGTTAACAAACTCCCCGCATTTCCTTGGCGCTCTTGGCGTCCTTGGCGGTTCATCTTCTTCCAATCGATATAAACTCACGTCGATCCGGCCCAATGTACTCCGCCGCGGGACGGATCAGTTTATTGTCGGCTCGTTGTTCCTTGATGTGCGCACACCAACCGCTGACGCGGGCGATCGCGAACAGCGGGGTGAACATCGACGTCGCGATCCCGGCGAAGTGGTAAGCCGTCGCACAGTAGAAGTCGGCGTTGGGGAAGAGCCGCTTCTCGTCGCGCATCAGTTGTTCGATCGCCTCGGAGACGGGGAAGAGATAACCGTCGACCGCCCCCTTTGCCAGCTTCCGCGACCACTCCTTAAAAACGTCGTTCCGCGGGTCGCGCTGCTTGTAGACGGCATGGCCGAAGCCCATCACCTTTTCCTTGCGAGCCAGCTTCGCCTGCACCGCGGCCACCGCTTCGGCCGGCTCGCGGAACTGTTGGATGAGATCCATCGCCGCCTCGTTGGCGCCGCCGTGGAGCGGACCGCGCAGCGCCCCGATGGCGCCGGTGACGCACGAATGTAGATCCGACAGCGTCCCGGCAATCACCCGAGCCGTAAACGTCGAGGCGTTGAACTCATGCTCGGCGTAGAGCGTGAGCGACGCCTCCATAAATCGCTGAGTTTCTTCGGCCGGCGCGCGGCCCGTCAGTAGTCGCGTCACTTGCCCCGCGATCGTCGCATCGGGCGTCGCCGTCTCGACCCGCTCGCCGAACTTCGTGAAGCGATACCAATAGCCGAGGATCGACGGCAACGACGCCAGCAGCCGATCCGCCGCGGCGTCTTGCTCTGCGAAACTCCGTTCCGGATAGAGCGTGCCGAGCATCGAACAGCCGGTCCGCAGCACGTCCATCGGATGCGTGTCGCCGGGGATCCGCTCGAGGACGTCTTTCAGCGCTGCCGGCAACTCGCGCATGCCGCTGAGCCGCTGGAGGTACGCATCGAGTTCATCCTGCGTCGGCAGCTTGCCGTAGAGGAGCAGGTACGCCGTCTCCTCGAAGATCGCGTGCGCGGCAAGATCTTCGACGTCGTAGCCGCGGTAACGCAGGTTGTCGCCGCCGGCGCCGACGCTGGAGAGGCTCGTCGTCCCCGCCACGACGCCACGCAGGCCTGATTGGATTGCCGCTTCCGCCATCGCTCACTTCTCCGGATAAAGCTCGTCCAAAAGTTGCTCGTACTGATGGTAGTCGAGTACCTCGTACAATTCGTCGCGGGTCTGCATCTGGTCGACGACGCCGCGTTGCGTGCCGTCGCGGCGGATGGCCGCGTAGACGCCCTCGGCGGCGCGGCTCATCGCTCGGAACGCCGAGAGGGGGTAAAGAGCCAGCCGCACGCCGACGCCCGCGAGCTCCTTGGTCGTCAACAGCGGCGTCTTGCCGAACTCGGTGATGTTCGCCAGCACGGGGACCTTCACCGCCGCGGTGAACTTGCGGTAATCGTCGAGCGTCGCGAGGGCCTCGGCGAAAATCATGTCAGCGCCGGCCGCGACGTAGCGGTTCGCCCGATCGATCGCCGACGCGACGCCCTCGTTCGCGGCCGCGTCGGTGCGGGCCATCACGACGAACGCCGCGTGATGGCGGGCGTCGACGGCCGCCTTCACGCGATCACACATCTCGGCCGCGTCGACGAGCCCCTTGCCGGGGCGATGGCCGCAGCGCTTGGCCGCGATCTGGTCTTCGAGATGGAGCCCCGCGACGCCGACCCGTTCGAACTCGCGCACCGTGCGACGAATGCCGAGCGCCGTGCCGAACCCGGTGTCGGCGTCGACCAAGAGGGGCAAGTCGGTGCGGCTGGTGATCCGCCTGGCGTCTTCGCAGACTTCGGCGAGGTTCGTGACGCCGAGATCGGGGAGGCCGAACGAGGCGTTCGCGACGCCGGCTCCGGAGAGGTAGAGGGCCTTGAACCCGGCCCGCTCGGCGAGCAGGGCCGCGTACGCGTTGATCACGCCGACGACCTGCAAGGGCCGCTCTGCGTCGATGGCTGCTCGAAATCGCTCGCCGGGTGATGCCACGTCGGTTGCCTCGCTCCGCTAGGGTCCAGTGATTCGTTGAACGACACGCCACGAGGGTCGCGAGCGAGCTCGACGACCCTCGTCCCGGGTGATTCTAACGTTTCGTTGGGCTGGGGAGAATCAGCAACTTTTGGCCACCCCTCGCGGGGGCGGCCGGTGGACTTTCATGTAACTCTTTCACGTCACTCGTAGAGCCCCTCTCTGACGCCGATGTTGCGCCCCCCTGGAGGATACGCAGGATGCTTATCAATCAATGGTGTCCAGAATCCACATCGGCGCCAGAGAGGGGCTCTACAGTGAGGCTCTCGGCTATCAGCTGTCGGCTGTCGGCCAGATTTAGTTGTTGGTTTCTTTTAGAGTGAGGGAATCAGGCGTGGCCCATTTGCGTTGCGAGTACGGACGGGGTTTCGCCTGACGGGGTAACGACGTAGTAGTAGTTGATAATGTCGTGCGGCAGCTGCTCGACGCGGACGTCGCCGAAGCTTGCGTCGCCGAGCATCTGCAACGCGAGTTCCTTGCCCCAGGCGGCGCCGAGGCCGGGGCCGCCGCCCGCGAGCGACACGCTCATGCAGTGCATGCAGGAGATCGTGTAGATGAACGGGCCGACGGGGTGATTCATGTTGCCGTGGACGCAGCTCGCGGCCGCGATGTCTTGCATCAGGAAGACGCCATCGGGACGGACGGCCCGCCGGATGTTCTCCAGGACGCGCGCCGGCGCCGGTTGGTCGTGGATCGCGTCGAACGCCAGCACCAGGTCGAACGCCTCGCGAGCGTCCCACTTGGCAGCGTCGCTGCATTGGAACTTCAGGTTGTTCAACCCCCGCTCCGCCGCTTCAGCCGTCGCCGCTTGCATCGCCTCAGCGCTGAAGTCGATTCCGGTAAAGCGACTCTGTGGAAACCGCTCAGCAAGGTGCAACAGCGCCTTGCCGCGACCGCAGCCGACGTCGACGACGTCGATGCCTTGCTCCAGCTTGTCGATCAGCCCCGGCACGAGCGGGAGGATGTGTTCCTCCAGCGCCGCAACGACCGTCTGCCCGCTCTCCTCGGCCATCACCTCGTGGAAGCGACCGTACGCCGAGTACGGCACGCCGCGGCCGTGAGTGAAGGCTTCGACGACCTTATCTTCAACGCTGCCCAGAACCGCGAACCATTGCGCCACGGAAGCTAAGTTATTGGGGCTCGCGGCCCTGGTCAGCAAAGCAGCCCGCTCGGCGGGGAGCCAGTAACGATGCGTGTTTGGATTGTGCAGCACGATGCCGCCCGTGGTCATGGCGCCGAGCCATTCGCGGACGTAGCGTTAGTTGAGGCCAGTCGCCGCGGCGATCTCCCCGCTGGTCGAGGGATCGAGGTCGGCCAGCACGTCGAACAAACCGGTGCGGTGACCGATCGACACCATCAGCGTGAGGGCGGCGTCGTTGAAGAGCCCAAGCATCCGCTCGGCGAAGGCTTGAACTTTCTGGGCGCCGTCTTGCTCCTCGCGGGAAAAGTCGGCCGCTTCGATTTGTTGGTCTCGTTCGTCAATCGCTTCGGCCGGGGCCATAGGAAATCCTTTCAACTCTGGTCTTCTCGAAATCGTTCGATCGTCTCCGGCAGGCATCGCGGCGATCGTGGAGGAGATGGTTTGCATTTCGCGTGCCAGTGGATGGAGAGGTCAAGCGAATGTGGTTTTTTCCGGGGTTTTCGTCGGTCGAGTCGCTGCTGGCAACGGATTCGGCGAGCGTCCCTCGCTGCGCCACCCCCTGTCGCGTGTTCAGACTGAGACGCCGAATCTCATTTTGAGTAACGCCTGGCACTAGGACGGACGATGGTGAACCGGCGATGCAAGTGCCATCTTTCGGCCGCAATTCAACAAACTTCCAAAAGGATTTCATGAGCGACGACGCCTGCCTACAGATTCGCGCGTTGAGTCTCAAAGAAATGCCGCTCGCCATGGAATGGGCGGCGCGGGAGGGTTGGAATCCGGGCCTGCATGATGCGGCCTGCTTTTATGCGGCCGATCCTGCGGGTTTTCTCGTCGGCGAACTTGCCGGCGAACCGATCGGTTGCATCTCGGCCGTGAAGTACGGCAGCGAGTTTGGGTTCATTGGGCTCTACATCGTCCGGCCGGAGTTTCGAGGGCGGGGCTACGGCATTCAGTTGTGGCGAGCAGGCATGGAGCGACTCGCGGGCCGCAACGTTGGGCTCGACGGCGTCGTGGCGCAGCAGGCGAACTATGCGGCGTCGGGGTTTCGCCTGGCCTTTCGGAACGTCCGCTATCAGGGGGCCGTTCATGACGCCGGGGAGAGCGACGAGCTGCCGCGCGGCGTCATCGCGGCGAGCGCCGTGCCGTTCGCGGAACTGGCGGCTTATGACCACGCAATCTTTCCCGCGCCGCGAGATGCGTTCTTGAAATCTTGGCTGGCACAGCCCGAGGCAGGCGCGTTTGTCGCCGTCAAGGAGAAGGGGCTGGGGGGCTATGTCGTGGTGCGGCGCTGTCGCGAGGGTTGGAAGATCGGACCGCTCGCCGCCGATGATCGGCCGACGGCGCGACGGCTCTACGACGCGGTCGCGGGCTATGCGGGAGTAGGCGCGACATTGTTTCTTGACGTGCCGGCGGGCAACGACGCGGCGCACCAACTCGTGGCGGAGTTGGGGATGACGCCGGTCTTCGAGACCGCGCGGATGTATACTGGGTCGGCTCCGGCGGTCGACTTGTCGAAACTGTTTGGGGTGACTTCGTTTGAGTTGGGGTGAAGCACTCGCGCTCCGCTGGCGCGTCGCGGCTAACTTGGTTTTTGGTTGCTTGATCGGCCTGTTGTTTTCGGAGATTTTATGGAAACGTCGCGGTCCACTCCGTCGCACAATATTCCGGCTATGATTGTCGGCGTGGTCGCCGTTATTACTGCGACCTTGGGAATTCTTTACAGCGCATCGACAATCTTCTCAGTCATGCAGGGCAGTGCCTCTGCCCTGGTGGATCAACGCGACTGGCCATACTTCTACCAAGCGTTCTTCATCATGTCGGCAATCTGCATGGCGTGCTATCTGATCTTGATCGTGTGCGGGATCAATCTGGTGCGGTCGCGACTCAGTTCGTCCCGGCTGGTCACTCTCGTGCTGCTCTTCGAGGTCGGTTATCTCTTCGCGATTGGCACGCTCTGGCTGGAGCCCACGTTTGGCCCAAGCATTGCTGCTGCGACAGGAGTTGCCAACGGCGGCATGATGATTCAGATGATTATCCTGCTGCCACTGTGGGGGCCGTTGCTGCTGTGGTGGGCGAACAAACGCGCACCCTTGACGCCGGTCGCTGAGTTAACGGCCTGAGGCAAACGAGTATTGCAGTCTCGCAGAAACTAGGTTGAGGAGATTCCTTTGACGTTTCAATACGCGCACAATCTGATCAGCGACCTGCCGACGCCGCGGAAGCAGGTATTGTTGCTCACTTGCATGGACCTGCGGTTGCTCGACAACACCGTGGCCTTCATGAACGAATACAACCTGGCGAACCGGTACGACCAGTTGGCGTTTGCCGGGGCGTCGCTGGGGGTGATGCATTGCAGCAGCCCGCCGTACGACGGCGGCGGCAAGGGGCGGCGATCGTCATGGAAGGACGTTTTCTTTCATCACTTCGAGGTGGCGATCAACGAACTGCAGCGCAACATCAAAGACGTCTTCATCATGGAGCATCGCGACTGCGGGGCGTACGAGCAGTTCCATCCGACGCACAACTTCGCCTACGGCGACGATCAGGCAGAGCAGGCGCTTGAGGAAATGCATCATCGCGAGCAGGCGTTCGGCCTGGCTGACGAGATTGCCAGATTCTGCAAGCAACAGCTAAAAGCCGCGGAGCGAGCGCCGAAGAAGGGTAAGGAGGCGATCGATCCTTGGGAGGCGGAGCGGCGCGAGAAGGCGTGGAAGGAGATCAAGTCGCACTGTTTTTTGATGGATCTGCGCGGGGATGTGAAGCATCTTTGTCGGTAGTGCGAGAAGAATGATCTTCCCCTGAGAAACGCGGAGGTCGTGATGCCAAACCGGACTTTTCGCGCAATTCCTACGCCGATTGGCGCTAGCGAACAGGTTCGCTTCAATTCTCGGCTCCGGACGACGAAGCAGGCAGTAGCGTTCTTGACTGCTTTCCGCGTACCTTGCCCACCTGAATTTGACTCGTAATGAACTACAAGACTCCCTTTCAACGTTGGTTGCTGTTGGTGTTGGTGGCGTCGGTGATTTTTGGCGCCGTCGTCGGCATCGCGATCGTGCTGCTGGATACCTGGGGGTGGCTTGAGCTGCGCATCGCGGGGACGACGGCGATTCTGGCCATCGGCAGCTTGGGCGGGCTCGCGTGCGACTATGCTCGTCGACCGAATTCGCTAAACGCGTTGCCGCGCGCTGGCTTGTTGATGGCGCTGCTCGGGACGGGCATGGCGCTAGCGGGAATCTGGTGCGACATTAACGCCGACCTGTTCTGGAAGAGTCTCGCAGTGATCGCCATCGTCGGCTTCGCCACGGTGATTGTCTCGCTGCTGTGGGCGGCGAAACTGGCGCGGAGGTTCTCATGGCTTCATAGCGTGAGCTTCATGGTTTACTATCTGCTGGCAATCTACGCTTCTTACGCAATCATCGCAGAGAACGATGACGATTCGACCATGCGAGCGATCGGCGCCCTGTCGATTGTCGCAGCGGCGATCGCGCTGATTGTGCCGTTGCTGCATCGAGTCAGCCGACTGGACGAGACGGCTGGCGCGGCTGGCGGCGCCGTGGGAGGAAGGGGTCTGAAAGCGATCGATCAGGAGATTGGCCAACTGAGGGATCGACTCGCGTTGCTTGAGGCGGAGCGCGCTCGATTGACGGAAGGGGGCGGACGCTGAGGCGCCAGCAGCTTCGCCTTCGGTAGGAACTGGCAGTTCACGGGACGATGTCGGCCGGGATGGTGACCGACCCCTCAGCAGAGCCGGGGGCTAGGATGCGCGCGCGGCGCGGGCGATGAATGGTTCGCGGCTAGTCGGCCATTAACGAACTGAGGGCGACGTCGATGCCGTTCAATTCGTCGCCCAGCGCGTCAGGATCGTCGCACCAATCGACCGGTGCATGCGCAACTTGCTTCGCGTTGCTCCAACGTGGTGCTGGAAGAAACTGCGCGACGTGATCGCTTGAGAAAGCTTCCCAGCGTTCCCAGGCGCCTTCTTGCGCCATGGCGCGGCGCGAGGCGAAGTCGCGAATCGGTTGCTGCGACTTCTGCTCCGTTCGCCAGCCAGCGAGTGAAGCGAAGGCGGCGTCGAGCGGGGCGGCGGGCGATTGAAGCTCGACTTCTTCGTCGGCTAGCAGCGACGCGGAGAGGGCCGGCGACTGGACCGCGGCTGCGGCGGGAGTGAGTGCGGCGCTGGCGAGGCTGGCGCCGAAGTTGTCCTGCCATACCGTCATGTCGGCGGCATTCACCAAGCCGTCGTACGAGCCGTCGGCGCCGCTGCCGATGGGATCCACGGCGGAGCCGTAGCTGCGTTGCCAAGCGAGGAAGTCGGCGCCGTCGACCACGGCGTCGCTGGTGTAGTCGCCCGCGAGATAAGTTGTGTAGGACATTTCGATCAGCGGCGACCAGGCGCCAGCCGTGGTGCGGAAGCGGGCGCGGATGGTCGCGTCGCCGTTGAGCGCGATTGGACTGAGGTAGGTCTGCACCTCGGCGGAGGGGTTCACTCCGCCGCCGACGAGGCGAGGATCGGTCTGGCCGTCGACGGTGTAATAGATGACGCCGGTCCCGCCGCCGGGGGCAGTGAGGGCGAGGTTCGAGCCGATCGGGACCTGGCCGGCGGCGAAACTAAACACGGGCGCGACGATATACAAACCGTCGGCCCGGAGTTGGTTTACCACCGTGCCGCTGCGGCTGCGGAAATAGGTGTTGCGGAGCCAGTTGATCTCGGTAAGCCAGGTCGTTTTGTTGTAGGGGACGGCGACCTTGGAGTCGCCCCAGCGGGCGGCCTCGGCGATGACGGCTGGGTCGACCTGGGCGACGCGCTCGTTCAGCAGCGCAACGCTCGCCGCCGGCGTCATCGGACCGTTGTTGAAGAAATACTCCTGGACCTTGTCGATAATGCTCTGCCGGTACTCGGGGTGCGACAGGAGATCTTGGTGCAGATAGGTGGGGTTGAAGTAGAAGAGGCTGTTCTGGTTGCCGTTGTTGAAGGGGCCAGTGCGATCAATGTTCTGGGTGTTGTGCGTCTGCCCTTCGGCGCCTAACGAATGCTCGTTGTCGTGAATAAAGAATTGGAAGCCTTGATCGGCGGCGTCGTGATTGTAGAGGCCGTACCAGTTGTTCGCCTGATTATCGCCCAGGAATCGCGAGAGGCTGGTATCGTAGCCGCCAGTGTAAATGATAATCAACATGTAGTTGACAAGATTATCGACGTCGAGCAGCACCGGGAGCGACGGATTGCGCGTGCCGTCGGGATTGAGCCCTTGGAGCGTATAGTAGTTATTGGCGTTGGCCGCGGGATTGACGGCGAGCGATTGGGCTAGGGAGTAGAGCTGTTGAAACGCGGCGTCGTTGCCCGAGTTGACTTGATAACCGAGACCGTCGTTCAAGCCAGCCTTAATGACGTCGTAATCTTCCTCGTTGCCGCCGAAGTAAGTTTCGCCGTAGAACTCTTCAACCCGCTCTTGGGTCTGGTAGACTCCCCAATAGACGCCGTCGAGATAGAGATGGTAGTAGCGACTGCGGGTGTAGGGATCGCCCAGATCGCCCTGCAAATCGCGGCTGAAGACGTCGCGGACGAATGAATTGAGCGGGTTGCCGTCGAACGACCAGGAGTAATTTTGATCGGTGCGAAGGTCCATCACGTCGAACTCGCTGGCGCCCTCGTCGCCGAACAGGGGGTAGTTCAGCTTGCCGTCGCCGTACTCGCTGCGGAAGTAGAGGCGGAGCGAATGCTTCGGGTTGTTGTCGCTGCGACTGTAACCGCCGCGAATGCGGAGGCCGGCGTTGACGCTGAAACCGGCCGAACCGTCGGGGTTGAGTAGTTCGGCCGAGGCGGCCCGCTCCCAACTGCGGCCGTCGTTGTAGGCGTTGACGTAGATGCCGGTCGACGGGTTGAACAGGTTCGCCAAGTCGGTGGTAATCGAGAGCGAGGGGAGCGAGGCGAGCGAATCTTTCACCGCCTGAGCGCCGTAGAGGTTGATGATGTCGGGATCGATGCCGTAGTTCAGCTGCTGGCCGTTGACGCCGCTAGCGGGCCAGCCGGCGGGAACCTGACCGAGGGGCGATTGATTGATCACGTCGCCGAGGAAGAGATAGGTGCTCGCTTCGACGAACGATGGTTTGAAATCAGCCTTGAAGGCGATGGCGCGTAGCGTCGTCGTCACGGCAACATTCAGCGGGCTGGCGTAGAGCGTGCCGTTGGTGGGAACAAGCGCGGCGTTCACGGCGGGGGTGGATCCGTTGGTGGTGTAGACGATCACGGCGCCAGGGGTGGCGCTGGCGATCGTGACGAGTTGGGCCGCGTCGTAGAGACCGTGGGGTACGCTGAACGTGGGACTAGCGGCGAATCCGGCAACCGGCTCGCTGCTGTTGGCGAAGCCGGGGGTCGGCGCGTCGAAGAAGCCGAGCTTCTCGGGCGTCGAAATCTGTGCGCCGACGCCGACGAGTTCCGGCACGAGAAGCATGTCGCTGCCGGCGGCGATGTTGAGGGCGTGGATCGCCAGTATATTCTGGCCGAGTTGCAGGTACGGAATCGCGGCGTTGACGTCGAACTCCTGGTAGAGCTTCGACTGAGCGTCGTCGTGAGTTCCTGTCGCCTGAGAATCCCATCGCGTTACGTCTGGTGCGTTGGCTTCGGCGATCTCGACGCCATTGAGATACGCGCGGAAGCCGTCGTCGTACTTCATCCGGAGCTTGAGTTGGTGAATGCCGGCGAATGACGCGACGTCGAACTCAATGCGGACGTATAGGGAACCGATGCCGGAGGGAACGGCGGTGGCGATCTCGGCGGTGTAGTTGATGAAATCGCCGGGGTTGTTCTCGTAACCGAGGCCAGTGGGGCCGACGATGTTGAACGCGGCGTCATTGAAGCTGGGGCTGGTCCAGGCGGCGTCGTAGATATTCGAGGCGGGGACCCACGCCTTCACATTGGCGCCGGCGGCAACGAGAGCGGAACCGACGCCTGTGGTGGTCATCGCCCGGCCGTAGGAGATGTCCTCCGTTTGGGCCGGGAATTTGGGGGAGAATTGGTCGATAATCGTTACGCCGTCGACGGCGACGAGGCCGAGGTATTCGCCGTCGGCGCTGAGGTTGAAGCTGGCGTGGACCTCGCCGTTTGGCTTAACCGTATTCTTGCTGGACGCGAAGACGATCTTGAAACCGCCGCTAGGAATCGACGTGCCGGCGGGGAAGGTCCACTTCGAGAGGTTGCTGGCGTTGTCGGTAAGCTTCATGCCGCCGAGGTCGACCGCCTCGGCGCCAGGGTTAAAGATTTCGAGCCAATCGGAGGAATCGCCGTCGTAGTCGAGGAGGCTCTCGTCGTTTGAGGCGACGATTTCCGTGATGCGGAGCATCGAGGCGTCGAGCGGCCAGCGGGGTTCGAGAAGTTCGAGGCCGAGGCGACGAGTGTTAGAGTTAGCGGGCAGGGAGATCCGTCGGCGCATGAAGATTCCGTCGTAGTGATGAAAAGAAGCCGGCTCCGCCGGTGGGCATTCATGTTCCGCATTTACGCGAGGCGACGTTGACCGAAGATGACAAGGAGTGCGGCTGCGGCGAGGGTGAGGGTCGCCGGTTCGGGAATCAGATAACTGCCGGGATTGCCAATTTCACCGACGATTGAAGTGGTCGAACTGAAGGCGTCGCTGACGGCGGACAAACTCCACAGCAGCGGATTGTTGGCGCCGAGCGCGGCGGCGTTGTTGGGGTTGCCGCTCTTGTTCTGCGTGCGGATCGAGCCAGGAAACGTTTCGTCGCCGTAGGTGAGTCGATCGACCAGCGCATTGGCGGCGTCGTAGACGTTGATCTCATCGCTGCGGCCGAGATTGTTGGCGTTGCCGCCGACGATTTTCACCGCCGCGAGCAGGTTCCAATTGGTGCGAAAGTCGGCGGCGAGGCTGTCGGTAAAGACGACCGACTCGCCGGGGGCGACCAAGCCGAAGGCGCTGAGCGATTGGGAGCCGGGGGCGCGGCTGCTGTCGTCAAAGCTCCAGCCAGTGAAGTCGACGGCGGCAGGGCCGAGGTTGGTGAATTCAACAAATTCGCCGATGTTGCCAGCCCCGCCGCCGTTGTACATCCACTCGGTAATGCGGATGGCGGCGCAGGCCGGTTGCGCGATCGCAGTGCATGCCGCGACGAAAAGAAAGCAGACAAAGCGTGCCATGTGATGAGGTTCCTCGTATTGCTGGTGCGTTGGCGCTTGTGGCGCCATTGTAAATGGCGGGAACGTCGTTCGCTACAAAGCGGGGGCTTGGCTCCTCGCCGGCAGGGTCGCTTTACTCAAAAAAACGTATATGTGGGAGGCGTCTCCGACGCCGATTTCGTTCACCGCTACAAGCCGTTGCGGTGACACAACGGCGCTTCGGGGTCAGAGCCCCCTCCCATAGATATTTGAGTTGCCGAGCCATCTCCTGATTAAGGACGGGCGCATCCGTCCGCAGGGTTTGCCTACCCTCCCTCTCGGCTGGAAAATTTGCGCGATTATGCCGGTTATTTGTCGCATGTCCTAATGTGGTGGACTGTTACGACCCTTTCGAGCTGCCTATGGCTAATCCCGATTGCCGATATTTTGAGTATCACCCGTACGACCTCGACCCGCTGGGGTATGTTTTCGATGAACGCTCGACTCGCTCCGGCGTCGCATGCCGGCAACCGTCAGACCCGCCCGCAGATGCTCGCCATCTGTTGGGGGATGTCGTTGCTGACTCTGGTCAGCGGCTGCATGACCAGCCCCAAAGAATATTTCCAGAACGGGTTCAAAGTCGGCCCGAACTACTGCAAGCCGGCGGCGCCGATCGCCGAGCACTGGATCGACTACGCCGACGCGCGGGTCATCAGCGAGCCGCAGAATAACTGGGCCTGGTGGCAGACCTTCAACGATCCCATTCTGAGCGAGTTGATTCAAACCGCCTCGCAGCAGAACCTCACGCTGCGGCAAGCCGGGTTCCGCGTGATGGAAGCCCGCGCGCTCGACGCTTACGCTCGCGGCAATCTGTTCCCGCAATCGCAAACGGGTTTTGGCGGGTATAGCCGCAACCTGTTGAGCGAGCAGGTCGGGTTCGTCGGCGGCGGCGGCGGCGGGGCGGGCGTGCCGCGCGAGTTCAGCATTTGGAACTTGGGGACGCAGTTCCAATGGGAACTCGACTTCTGGGGCCGATTCCGTCGGTCGATCGAAGCGGCCGACGCGCAGCTTGACGCCACGATTGAAGATTACGACGACGTGTTGGTGATTCTGATCGCCGACGTCGCTTCCGCTTATGTCGACGTGCGGACGTTGGAGCAGCGGCTCCGCTACGCTCGCCAGAACGTTCAGAGCCAATCGGGTTCGTTGCGGTTGGCGGAGGACAAGAAAGAGGCTGGCGTGTCGAGTCAGCTCGACGTGTCGCAGGCCGTGACGAACGTCGCGCAGACCGAGGCGACGATTCCGCAGTTCGAGGCCGACCTGCGAATCGCGGAGAATCGTCTCTGCGTGTTGATGGGGATGCCGCCGCAAGACATCCGAGCGCTCTTGGCGGGTCCGGGCGGCGTGCGCCCGATTCCGAACGCGGCGCCGGAAGTCGTGCTGGGGATTCCGGCCGATCTCATTCGGCGTCGTCCCGACATTCGCCGGCAAGAGCGGTTGGTGGCTCAACAGAGCGCGCTGATCGGCGTCGCCGAGTCGGACCTTTACCCGGCGTTCTCGATCACCGGCCAGATCTTCGTCCGGGCGAGCCAGTTTAACAACCTGTTTCTGTCGAACGCGACCGGCGGCAGCGTCGGGCCTTCGTTCAGTTGGAATATTTTTAACTACGGCCGCATCCGCAACTTGGTGGCGGCGGAAGAAGCCCGCTTCATGCAGCAGGTGTCGCTCTACCAGCAGACGGTGCTCGACGCGAATCAGGAAGCGGAGGATGCGATCATCCGCTTCCTGCTGTCGCAGGAGCAAGTCCGGATCCTCGAGACGGGCGCCGCGGCTGCCGCTGAGTCGCGCGACTTGGTGAACGAACTGTACCAAGGCGGACAGGCGGACTTCGGCCGCGTGTTCGTCGCGGAGCTCTTCCTGGTGCAGCAACAAGACGCCTTGGCGGTGGCCCAGGGAACCGTGGCCCGTAGCCTGGTGGAAATCAACCGGGCTCTCGGCGGCGGTTGGCAGATTCGGTTGCAAGGGCCGGCGATGCTGGTCGAGTTGCCGCCGGTCGAAGAGGTGCAGCCGGGGCCGGACGTCGCTGAACCGGAAGTCGCGGAAGAAGCGGAAGGTTCGGAAACTCCCGAAGCGGCGCCTGCCGAGGGCGACGACGAGGAAGGAAACGTCCCAGGATTGGCGCCCGATCCCGCTTTTGAGCCGACGCCGGAAATCACGCTGCCGGAGGAATTCGACGGACAGAACGAGTTGCCGGAAGTGAAGTGAGAGAAGAGAGGTCAGAGGTCAGAGGTTTGAAATTGGCGAGTAGGCTTTGAACATGACCATTGAATCGATATTTCGATCACGGCTGGCGACGATGGCGATTTTGCTGCTGTTGATCGTCGTGGCGACGGCCGGACGGCGCGCGCTGGGCGATGAGCCGATTGCGTTGCGTCAGCCAACGACTGCGAGCCACGAACCGATTGCGCTGCGGCAGCCGCAGACGACATTGGTCGTGATGACGGCGGCGAACGACGAACCGGTGGCAGTGGCCCAACCGGCGACGGTGGCGGCAACCGCTCCGATGCCGGCGAAGAAGCGAGTGGCTCAGGGCGCGCCGTTCACGCCGCATTACCTTTGCCTTTGCCCGCCCTACTGCCCCAAACCGATGCCCTGCGTTGACTGCTGCTACAAATGCTGCCCCGACTGCTACTGCCCGAAGCCGATGCCCTGCCCTAACCCGTGCTACGACTGCGTCTGCGACGACTACTGCGCGAAGCCGATGCCGTGTCGCTTTCCGCAGCCGCTGTGCGGTCCGCGGGCGCCTTGCCGGCAGTCGGAGCCGAGCCCGCTGTACGCTCCGTTTCCGCCGCGCGGGCCATGCGTCGGGCCGTAGTTGTCACCGATGCTTGTGATTGCGGCAACGCGAAGAATGGCTGAAGAGAGTACCCTACTACTGTCAGCGAGGCAAATAACGCCGACCGACGAACCGTCTGATCGGAGCGAGGCCGAGCATCGTCGCGAGCAAGCACGGCTCGGGAACTGACTCTGAAGGTTTCGCTGCCGACCAGCCATACTGTTGCTGCCAGATGACAAAGTCGGCGCCGTCGGTCACGCCGTCGAGGTTGGCGTCGGCGGCGTTGGAACCTTCTGCGAGCGATGCGGTCCATCGAAGCAGATCGAGCGAATAGACTTTCCAGTCGCCGTTGAAGTCCGACCCCGGCGGCAGGAGGAAATCGTTGAACTGGCTGACTTGGCTAATCGCGAGGACGTCGAGATCGGTGATCAACCGGCGAAAGCCGAGCGGTCGACTGAATCCCGACATGGCGGGTCCCAGGACGTTAAGGTGAGTGTCCATTAAGGGAATCGACGTTCCTTCGTAGCCCGCAATCGTGACGTCGATCGCGCCGTCCAGCGCTTCTTCGTTGAAAAACGGCCACCCGACCAAGCCGAGCGCATGACCGAGTTCGTGGATGGCCGTGGAGAGCATGTCGATGCTGCTCACGACTTCCGCATCGACGGGGGGAAACTCGCGGAGGACGTTGATCGGACCGCCTCCCCAGTCGGCCAGCGCCATCGCTTGAGGTCCGAACTCCGAGTGTTCGGCCGGAGAAGGATCCAGGTAGAAGGGCAAGAAGCCGTCATTGCTGAAGGCGATGCTCCCTTCGACTTGCCGTTCCGGGGCGCCTGCTTCGGCGATCCCTTGATGAAAGGCGATGGGGGTGATCGGGGCGGTCGGATACCAGCCGAAGTTGACCGTGACGGAGAAGTCGTCGCGGATGACGCGTTCCCAATAGTCGGCTGCCGCCCGAAAGACTGTTTGCAGCGAACCCGCGCCCGTAAGGAGTTGGGGAGGCACGCCTGCCAACCCGATGCCGTTCAACTCCTCGCCGGCTGGAACGAAGCGGTCGATAATCGTGAGCGCTTGCGCCGCCGGCGCGAATGCCAACCATGCCATCCAGCCGACCGCGACAAGGCTCAGAGAGATTGGTAGACGCGGCATACGGGCGAATGGCGGCAAGTGGACGCAAAAAAATCGACGCGGGATCGCAGGCAGCGCCATTCCACGGCCTGCAAGAGTTGTGAACGGCGGCTTCCGCTGCGCCGACGGTCTCATCCTAGAATAATCGCTAATCACGCGAAAGCACGAAGGCAATTGCCAGAATCGCCTGCCTTCGAGGTGGCCGAATGATCAGCGCAGCCGATGACGGCCGGGCGATGTCGGCACGCCACGACGCCCCGGTCGGACGCCGCAGGCGCCCATGAGCCACGGAAGTAGCGCCGCCAGGGATAACGTAACATTCGGCTCAGGAACAAGTTGCGAGGATTCGGCGACGTTGCTCGAAACGTCGCCGAAGTTGCTCCGCCAGATGGCCAAGTCAAGCGCATCGACGCGGCCGTCGCCATTGGCGTCGGCGATTTGGTCGAGCGTCGCCCCGGCGTCACGTTGCCACCAGAGGAAATCGCGACCATCGGTGACGCCGTTGCCGTCGAAGTCGCCGACCGTCTCGGTAAAGGGGCCCATTTCGAACGTCGCTTCTTGATAGTCGGCAACGCCACGGTTAGCGAGCGCCTGATCGCTGTTCCCCCATTGGACGTTGCTGGCATGGCCGGGAAGCGCGATGCCATCCCACGTTTGGTCGCGAACGACGCCGTCGACCGCGAACGCCACCGCGGCCGAGCCGGGAACATTGAGAAACTGGAAGCGATGGAACGCCGCCGTGCCCGCGCCGCCAGTGGTGAGTTGAAACGTGCGCAGCGATTCGTCGTAGAGCGTGGCCCGCAGATCGCCCGACGAGGTGAGGTCGAGCATCATGTGGTAGGCGCGGCCGCCTAGAAAGGCCGACATGCCGAGATTGCGCTCGCCGCCGAAGTCGTTTACGTAACGGATGACGCTGCGCATCCGCCAGCCCTCGGCAGCGATGCGGGTAAGATCTTGCGGCAGAAAATCGGCGACGTAAATCGAGTTGGGTGACGACGTCTGCTGATCGGTGACGCGCCAGGCGTTGAGGCCGGAGCCGCCGCTGTTGACGACGCCGGTTCCAGCGGGGCCGATGACGCCGGCGTTGAGGTCGAGCCAACCCCAGAGTTCGGGACTCCAGACTTTCGCCGGCGTACTGTTGGGGGTGGTGACGCCGGCATGGTATTCGACGTGGAGCGCGCTCGCCCACGCTGGCGCGGCGGCTAGCGCCAACGCCGTCGCGGCGAATAGTCCGTAAAGGGGCCTCATCAACATCGCTCCGCGCTATTTGTTCTGGCGAAGAATGCCTCGCAGATCGAGGCCCGCCGCATCCCCTGAATGCCGACTTGCTTGGCCAGCAGCCACAGCCAAGACCTAGTCAACGAGGGTTGGGGATTTTTTCAGACACTCCGCTGGCAGGCAATGCCAATCAACTTGGGAGTGATAGCATCGCCTGTTTAAAGCGGGTCGAGATGCTCTCGTGCGGCATGCCGCAGTAAATGCATCGGCTGGGACAACGTCCGTAACCGCCCGACGCCATCCGCCGGAATGAATCTAAGACAACGGGCCGACGAGTTCGGCAATCAGCGTCTGCTCGCGCCAGTATCCAATCGAAAAGCAAAAACGACGAAAGCCCGTCCGAGCCCGCGGCAAGGAAGGGCTCTGACGGGTCGTATTGAAATCGATGGCGGCGCCAGAATTCAGCGAACATAGGATAGCTTGTGCACCGACAGAAGAGCGCGAAGCCGACCGCCAATCGTCAGCGCCATTATCCCCAGGCCCAAAGCGACGCCACTCGGCTCGGGAACGGCGCCGATGGCCGCCGTCGCTGCCGCCCCAAAATTGGTTTTCCAGTCTTCCAAGCTGCCGACGTTAACGTCTCGTTGCCAAACCAGAAAATCATTGCCGTCGACGATGCCGTTTTGATCGAAATCGCCAGGAACCGTCGTTTGCGCAGTAATGCTGACGTCGTCGATGATTTGTCCAGCCTGGTTCGTGCCGCGCGAAACGAAGAAGCGGCTCGCATCGATAGCATCTTCGATATAGAAACGGATCGGCTCTGCGTTGACCTTGGCCCCGTTGACGTAGAAGTCGTACTTCTTCGTCACGAAGTCGAGATCGAACTTGAAGTTGTACCAAGTGTCGGCCTCCCGCAATAACCCGGACTTCACCCATACGCCGGTAGCGCTGGCGCTACCGTAATCAATGTGCCGTTCGGTCACATTGGTGTATGGATCGTTGCCGACGGTATCGACGCCGAAGCGAACGGCGGCGACCCGTCTTTCAGCTGAGTCCATGACGCCGACAAAGGTGTTTCCCTGTCGCTCGCCAATCGTCTTGCCGTTACCGGCTGGAGTTCCCGACGGATCGGCCCCCGCTGACGTACCCAGCGAGATTAGTTACCTCGCTGGGGCTGCTGCCTTCTGCCTCGTAACCGGTGATGTACCCTTCCAGCGTTTGGGCCGAAGAGATGTTTGCCCAAAGCGCGGCCGTCACTAAGGACGCCGTGAGGGCGAATTTCAAACGTCGTTGCGTAGACATCATGCAATCCTCAACAGTGGAAATGTGACTCAAACTTGGTTCTCAAGTTAGTTGCCTGGATATGGCTCCTCGAGACTTTCAGAGCGACGGGTTTACGCTGTGAACATTGGCTTGAAAAACGCCGCCCGCGCCGCGGACGATCTGCCCCCCAGGCCGGCGTTGGCGGAGTGGAGCGTGAAACCCAACGCCTGTTGGGGAACGTAGGCCACCACGCGACCGCTGATGAGCTTCGCACGATCAGCCGTCAGCAGTTGCAACTCGGCGGGGCTCTCAATTACGGGCTTGGCGCCGGAGTTAAACTCGACCTCCGCCACGCCGCGTTGGAGCGTTAGCGAGCCCGCTGACAGTTGAGCGCCCGCAGTAATTGGGCGCCCGCCGCACGCTAACTCGGCGTCGAACGTGTTGGCGATCTCCGCGATGACCGGCGAAGCCTCCGGCGCTCAAGGCGCCACGGCGACGGGTTTCGCGACAGGCTCCGCAACCGGCCCCAGCAGGCGACCGACCATGATTAACAACGCCGCGGCGGCGGCGACGCCCGCGTACACCAGCAAGGAGGGCTCGCGATGCTTTTCGATTCGCAATGACTTGCGATCCAGCAGTTCGTCGGTGCAGGCCTGCGCCTTTCGATGCGCTTGCTCGGCGGCCTCGCGCGCACGTTGGGCCGCCTCCTCCTCGTCGAGCAAGCTCGCAATGTGCCGAGGATCAATGGCATCGCCAAATGCACCGTCGAACACCAGACTGCGCATGTCGTGCTGCAACAGCACGTCTCGCAGTCGACTGTGGATTACTGATTCTCTAACGAAGGTGCGCCAATTCTGTTCGTCAGACTTCAACCAGGCGCGCAACTGGAGCGCTTCGGCGGGAGTCAGACTCTCGTCGAAGTAGGCGCTCAGTAGTTCCGCGTAGTCGCGCATCGATCGTGTCCTAGGAAGGCCGGGCGCTGGAGCGCGCCGCCAGTTGTCGTTCGATGCAGTCGCGCAACACGCGAACGGGCCACGCCCAAGACCCACGCGGTGAAGGATCGCGACGGATCGTAGGTGGTGAACTTCTCCGCTGCGGCGGCCGCCGTTTCTTGCAACAAATCCTCAGCCTGATGGAAGTCACAGAGCAAGGCGCGAAAGTAGGTCGAGACGATCGGGTACGCCTTCGTCCACAAGATGCTCAGCTGTCGCGCCTGAGCAGTCGAGATGGCAGTAGCATCGTCCATAGAGATCGTGATTTGCCTGGAGGCGACTTCGCCCCGCGAGAAGTTACGTTGATAAGAGCCGCCACCTAGAAATTCACGCGAAACGGCAAAACCTTACGCAGTTTTTTCTGCGCGATAATTGCTCGAAGCGAGTAACTCCCTGCACAGCAAGGAGTTGTGAACGATGCCGCTGCAAGAGTTTTTGGCGGAAGCGAGACGGCAAGCAGAGCGCGAAACGCGCGATGAACTGCTCTCACTTCAACCGATCGACGCCGGTCGGGCAAGGGGTCGCAGCTGCCTGGGAGCGGTTCAGGAGCTCTCCATTGAGAGGGCGCAGCAAAACGCGGGGACGCATCAGCGATGCGTCCCCGCGTGAATAAAATTTCAGGGAACCGATAGAATTTCAGGGAGCGAAGTCCTTCGCGCTTCTGGACTGGTCGCTTAAGCGACCAGTCCGGCGCCGCACATACCGATGGCGTTTGGTCGAGACTAGCGACCGCGGAACAAGCCGCCGCTGGAGCGGAGGCTGCGCGACGACGACTTGGTTCCGTGCGTACGCTCCCAGTTCATCGAACCGTAGTTGATGCCGCTGATGTTGAAGCTGCGGTAGGGATTGTTCTTGCTGATGGTGACGGCCGAACTCGTGCTGGCGAGGCCAGCTGTGGCGGCGACGACAAACAAGCCGAGGATCGTTTTGCGAAGCATGGGTTGGGTCTCCGAAGTGCCTGGGTGGATTCCGTAGGCTGGGACAACGTCCCACCTGAATTGCCGAATCGCTCGGCGTGCAGGTGGGACGTTGTCCCAGCCTACAACTCATACGGTTACAGCGCAGCGCGAGGTCGTTTGTTACAGAGTTGTCAGCAATCGACCCGCCACGCCGAGCGGGTTAGCGCCGCAGGTGGGACGTTGTCCTTAAGTTTACCCACAAGTTCGCGTGTAGATTTTACAAAATGCGAAGGGCATAGGGGCGGCTGATAGCGTGGTTAAGTCTTGTCGGGATTGGGAGCTTGGACGCGGC
>Ga0163144_10007757_pt1 | contig 23445 bp, 19 predicted proteins | sample OliLak19BULKMAT1_FD_123175 | JGI IMG/M metagenome (GOLD analysis project Ga0163144, IMG submission 123175) | Freshwater microbial mat bacterial communities from Lake Vanda, McMurdo Dry Valleys, Antarctica - Oligotrophic Lake LV.19.BULKMAT1 | ecosystem: Environmental > Aquatic > Freshwater >...
CTTGAACGGTTGGAGGCGGATCCTGACGCGGTGGTGATGAAGATGCCCGATATGTGGGTGGTCGCCTCGCGATAGGGTTTGGCGGATGAGCAATAGGAGCATTTACTCGCGGGATGCCCGGGTGGCTGCCGTTATCCGATTGGTACAATACAGAATTACCGCGTGAGTCTCCGTACCGAAAGCGTTGTTGCGATTTACCCCGGGTCGTTCGACCCGCTGACGAATGGGCATCTTGACCTCATTGAGCGGGGCCGCCGCCTGGTGGGGAAGTTGGTGATTTCAGTTTTGAACAACGAAGCGAAGCATCCGTTGTTCAGCGTGGATGAGCGGATGGATATGTTGAGCGAGGCCGTGGAGGGGATGGATAACGTCGAGATCGACAGTTTCGACGGCCTGTTGGCGGAGTATGCCGCGCGCCTGGGCGCAAGCGTGATTCTGCGCGGCATTCGCGCCATATCGGACTACGAGCACGAACTCCAAATGGCGTTGATGAACCGGCGGCTGCGGCCCGATATCGAGACCATGTTCTTGTTGGCCGGGGAAGGGAATTCGTTTATCAGCTCCCGTCTGGTCAAGGAAGTTGCCCGGCTCGGCGGGAACGTATCCGGGCTGGTGCCCGCGGCCGTGGAGAATCGCCTGGCGGCGAGATTCAGCGAAAGTAAGGTGTAATGAAAGGATGAGTTCTTCTGTGCAAGCTGCACGTCAAATTGGATTAGCCGAAAGAATGTCGACGATCAGCGTTTCGTCGACGATGAAGGTCGCCGCCGACGCCGACAAAATGCGGCGAGAGGGAATCGACGTGGTCGATTTCGGCGCGGGCGAACCGGACTTTCCGACGCCCGACAATATTAAGCAAGCCGCCTATGACGCGATCAGGAACAACTTCACCAAGTACACGCCAGCCGGCGGCACGCAGGAGTTGAAGGCCGCCATTTGCGAGCGGCACAAGGCCGATTATGGGACCAGCTACACGCCCGCGGAGACGGTGATCAGCGTTGGCGGCAAGCATGTGATTTTCAACGCCATGCAGGTTGTGATCGATCCGGGCGATGAAGTGATCGTCCCGGTTCCGTACTGGGTGACGTATAAGGACGTGGTGAACTTCGCCTACGGCAAGTGCGTTTTCGTCGAAACCGAAGAGACCAACGGGTTCAACCTGACGGCGGACATGATTGAAAAGGCCATCACGCCGAAGACGAAGATGGTGATCGTAAATTCGCCGTCGAATCCTTCGGGCGCCGTGCTGCCGAATGACGAGTTCATCAGGATTTTCGAGCTGACTTCCGCGCGCGGGATCTGGTTGCTGACGGATGAGTGCTACTGCCGCTTTCTCTACGACAGCGAGCCGTTTTCGATTGCGGCGCAGCCGGGCGCGAAGGATACGGTGATCGTCGCGGGATCGCTATCGAAAACCTACGCGATGACTGGCTGGCGTATCGGATTCGCGTTGGCTCCGGTGCCCGTGGCGAACGCGATGATGAAGCTGCAGAGCCACTCGACATCGAACCCAACATCGATCGCGCAGAAAGCCGCGGTGGAAGCCGTGCGCGGACCTCAAGAGGGCGTGGGAGTTATGTTGGCCGAGTATCGCAAGCGGCGGGACTACGTGATCGACCGCGTGCGGCAGATTCCGGGCGTGACTCTACAAGTCCCGCAGGGCGCGTTCTATGTCTATCCCGATATCAGCGTGGCGTTCGGGAAGGGCGGCATCAATAACACGATGGATTTCTGCGAGAGACTGCTTTCCGAAGCGCATGTGGCGGCCGTGCCGGGCGAGGCGTTCGGAACGGACAAACACATTCGCATCAGCTATGCGACGTCGATGCACGAGTTAGAGCGGGGACTGGACCGATTGCACAAATTCATTACCGGACTGGCATGAAGCCGGTTCGGTTGCTGCCGCGATTTGTGGAGCGAATGTGGGGGGCCAAAGAGTTGGCTCCTTGGTTCCCCAACTCGACAGTGGATATCGGCGAGGTGTGGTTTACGGCCGATGAGAATGAAACATCGGAGGGCGTCACGCTGCGGGCGCTGATGCAGCGGGACGGCGCGGCGTTGCTGGGAACGGCGGTGCAGCCGGCTTACGGCGGACGATTTCCGATTTTGGTGAAGTTTCTGCTTACACGGCAGAAGCTGTCCATTCAAGTGCATCCCGATGACGCCTACGCCGAAGAGTATGAAGGCTCGCCTGGCAAAACGGAGATGTGGTACGTCCTGCGCGCTGATGAGGGGGCGACGATCGCGGCCGGATTCCGCCAGGCGATGCAGCCGGAAGAGTTGCGGCGGGCCGTAGTTGAAAGCACAGTAGAAGAGAAATTGGAGTGGTGGCCGGCCGCGGCCGGTGAGACATATTTCGTCCCGGCGCGTACAGTACACGCGGTGGGCGCGGGGCTGGCGATTTGCGAGATCCAGCAGAACTCCGACGTCACTTACCGGCTGTGGGACTACGGGCGACCGCGGGAGTTGCATGTGGATAGCGCGCTGGCGGTGGCGAAGCTGGGGCCGCATCCCGGCCCGGTGACGCCGGTGCCCTTCGGCGGCGGGGAGTTGCTGGTATCGTGCCCGTACTTCGCGACGGAGCGCATGGACCTGAAAGGGCTGATAGAATGGCGGTCCGATACAGGGCGATTTCATTTGCTGGTGGCAACGCGCGGCAGCGGTACGTTGACTGCTGGAGCGAGCAACTGGCGCGTGCGTCAGGGCGAGTGCTGGCTGATTCCGGCGAACTGCGGCACGTATGCGATTGACGGCGCGAATCTGGAGATTTTGCGTGTGTATGTTCCCGCATAGGTTAGAATCATAGATGCTCTGGCGCGGCCGGTAGTCAGGCGCATGCGCTACTTTTTCGTACTGATTTCAATACTCTTCGCCACGCTGGCGATCACGTCCTGTTCGGACGCGCCCCAACCTGCGTCCGCCATAGGCGAGGCCTACGCCGGGCCGATGACGCTTAATATCCGGCAGGAAATTGGCCTGAAATCGCCGGTTGTGGCGACGGTCAAGCATGGGGAACATCTGGAAGTATTGGCGGTGCGCCGGCGATTCATGCGGGTGCGCACATCTTTGCGCGTGGAGGGTTGGTGCGACAGCGAGAAGCTGTTGACGACGGAGCAAATGGGGCGGCTGCGGGCGGTGGCGGAGGCGGCGGCGAAACTGCCGTCGCAGGGGGAGGCCACGGTTTTCGATGCGCGGAATGTTCATACCGAGCCGCACCGGTTGGCGCCCAGTTTTCTGATGCTAAAGGAAGAAGAGCGCTTCCATGTACTGGGTCACCGATTGGTGGCGCGCGGGCCTTATGAATCGGAAGTGAAGAAAAAGATCGAGAAAGCCAGCGCGCCCTTGCCGCGGAAGAAACCGGCGCGCACGCCGAAATCGAAAGACCGCCGGAGTAAAGATTCGGACGTGGAGTTGCCGCCGATGCCCGTAGCGCCGCCGCCGCCGGCAAATTGGCGGGAGCTGTCCTTCCGCTCGCCGCCGGTGGAAGACACGCCGCCACCGCCGAAAAAGGAGGAGCGGTCCGCGTTGTCGATGTTGATCCGGCAACCGCAGGAGCCGCCCAAGTTTGAAGACTGGAGTCTTATCCGAGCCAAGGACGGGCGGGCCGGCTGGATCCTGACGCGCAGCATGACCATGAGCATTCCCGAGGACGTGTCGCGCTACGCCGAGGGGCACCGCATCACGTCCTGGTTCGAACTGGGCGATGTGCAGGACGGCGAGACGGTGAAGAAGCATTATCTGTGGACGACGATCGCCAAAGGAGGGGAGCCCCACGAGTTCGATGGGTTCCGCGTTTTCGTATACAGTGTCCGGCGCCATCGTTATGAAAACGGCTATCGCGAGAGGGATGTTCGCGGCTATTTCCCCAGCGCGGTACATTCGGTGGAGATCACCGAAGGGCGCAAGAAGCGCACGGTGCAGGGGTTTTCGGTGGTAGTGGAAGATGAGGGCGGGGGGGTGGTCCGGAAGACGTATTCCTTCGAGGGTTATAGTGTCAGGCTGGTGTCCACAACACCTTGGACAAAGCTGGCGGATCCGCTCGATTTGAAGGCGCTGGCTATTACGCAGGCGCCGGTCCAGAAGCCGGACGCGCCCGGCGGATTTTGGGATAAGGTAATGAAGAATCTGCCCTGGAGCAAAAAGTCGTAATGCGGCGACGGGCGTTACTTACGGCGATGGCGGCTGCTGGGGTTCCGGCAGTCATAGGCGCATCAAAAATGATGAAACCGAAGGTTCTAAAAAAGGCGATACGGTGGCCTTTGTCACGCCGTCCACCTATGTTTCCTCGCCCGACGAAATCGCCACCGCGTTGCGAACGGCGGAGTATTTCGGCCTGAAAGTGAAGATGGGCCCGAATGTGCGGAAACGCGCGGGATACCTGGGCGGCACGATTGCGGAGCGCGCCGGCGACGTGAACGCAATGTTCGCCGATCCGGAAATAAAAGCCATCTTCGCCATTCGCGGCGGCTACGGGAGCGCACAGATTTTGCCCGCGCTTGACTACGACGCGATCGCGCGAAACCCGAAGATTTTCCAGGGATATAGCGATATTACGGCCATGCATTTGGCCATTCATCAGAAGACGGGGCTGGTGACGTTTCATGGGCCGGTGATGCTATCGGGATTCACGGCGTACACGATTGAACATTTCAAGCGCGCTTTGTTCGATACGAAACCGATTGGGTCCGTCACAAATCCGGCGGAGTCGAATACGTTGCGGCCGAATCACACACTGCGCACCGTGAAGGGCGGGAAGGCGCGTGGGCCGATTATCGCGGGGAATTTGACGCTTATTTCGACGACGATGGGGACGCCGTATGAGATCGATACCCGCGGCAAGATCTTGTGCATTGAGGACGTGGGCGAGGAGCCGTATTCGATGGACCGGATGCTGACGCAGTTGCGGCTGTCGGGCAAGCTGGACGCGGCGGCGGGCGTGGTGTTCGGCGAGTGTTCGCGCTGCACGCCGCGGGAATTCAGGCCGGGTTTCGATTCGAATTTTTCGCTCGGGGAAATTGTCGACGACATTCTGGGCGGGCTGAAAATTCCCGTGTTGGCGGGGTTGACTTTCGGACACACGGCGGACCAATTGACGCTGCCGCTCGGATGCATGGCGGCGCTGGACGCGGACAAAGGAACATTGACGATTGAAGAGTCCGGCGTGGTGGCGTGAGCTACGACGCGATCATTGTTGGCGGCGGCCACAACGGGCTGGTGACGGCATTTTATCTGGCGCGCGCGGGACGCAAGGTGCTGGTGCTGGAACGCCGGGAAATGGTCGGCGGGTGCGCCGTGACGGAGGCTATCTGGCCTGGTTATAAAGTGTCGACGGCGAGTTATCTGGTCAGCCTGCTGCAACAGAAAATCGTCGACGATATGCAGTTGGCGCGGCATGGGTATCGGGTGGACGCGAAGGATCCGGCGTTCTTCTCGCCGTTTCCCGATGGGCGGTATTTTTTCACTTGGCAGGATGAGGCGAAGACGCTGGCCGAGGTGGCGAAGTTCTCCAAGCGAGACGCGGCACGAATGCCCGCCTTCGATGAGCAGTTGGAGCGGCTGGCGAAGCTGGTGGAGTCGTTGTTGCTGGTATGCCCGCCGCCGTTTCCGCCGCAAGGGATTGGCGAGATCATCGAGTATTTGAAGCTCGTTGGACGGCTGCGCGGGCTGTCCGCGAAGGACATGGTGGCGCTGGTGAAGATCTTCACAATGAGCGCGGCGGATTATCTGGACGAGTGGTTTGAGTCGCCGGAAGTGAAGGTGACGCTGGCGACCGACGGGGTGATTGGCGCCAACGGCGGGCCTCGATCGCCCGGAACGGCTTACATTTTGCTGCATCACTGCATGGGCGGCGTGGGCGGGAAGCGCGGCCTGTGGGGGTTTGTACGCGGAGGAATGGGCGCGGTGTCGGAGGCGATGGCGAGCGCGGCGCGGGCGGCGGGCGCGGAGATTCGTTGCGGGGCGCAAGTGGCGCGGATTACGGTGAAGGAGAATCGCGCGGTTGGTGTGACGTTGACGAACGGCGATGAGATGGAGGCGAAGCAGATCGCTTCCAATTTGGATCCGAAGCGGACATTCTTGAGGCTGTTGGACCCGGCGGTGCTGCCGGCGGAGTTCACCGAAACGATTCGCAATTTCCGCTGCGAGGGCATCAGCGCGAAGATCAATCTGGGTGTGAAAGCGCTGCCGAATTTCAAGGCGCTGCCCGGCGCGCCGGCCGCGCATCATAAGGCGACGATGCACATTTGCCCGTCGATGGATTATGTGGAAAAGGCTTGGGACGACGCCAAATACGGGCGTCCCAGCGAGCGGCCGATGTTGGAGATGACTTGCCCTACTCTGTACGATCCAACGCTGGCGCCCGAGGGCCGGCACATCATTGGCATCTTCCTGCAATATGCGCCGTATACGTTGCGGAACGGGTCCTGGGACGATTTGCGCGATCCGTTTTTCAAGCGCGTGCTGAAGATTATCGATGAATACGCGCCGGGTTTTTCGAGCACCATCGAACACGCCGAAATGCTGACTCCGGTCGATTTGGAGAAGCGCTATTCCATCACCGGCGGGAACATTTTCCACGGCGAAATGGCGATTGATCAAATGTTCTCGCTGCGGCCCGCGGCGCGCTACGCGAACTACAAGACGCCAGTGGAAAACCTTTTCCTGTGCGGCAGCGGGACGCATCCGGGGGGCGGCGTGATGGGCGCACCGGGGCACAACGCGGCGATGGCGATGTTGAAAAGTTAGTTGCGGCGGGGGCGAGTCCAGATCACCTGGAAGTCGGGCTTGCCGCCTATCATTACGTTGCTGGAGGACGAGCCCGATGGCCCTGGCGTGTGTGTCGGCCCGGGACTCGGGCGCGCGGCTTCCTTGTTCAGCGGTGTGTTGTCGGTGGTGGTCTCGCGCATGACGCGGGATGCAGTCTGTTTCGGACGGTACTCGATCTTTTCGAGTTGCTCCTTCGCGATTGATAGTTGCTCGGTTTTGGTGGCAATGATGAGGCTTTCGTCCGTAGCCTCATCGAGTTTGGCGAGGATCGGGGCGCGCGTCCCTGTCTTGACGATGCGCAATTCGGTGCCACTGGCCAGCGCCTTCACTTTGGCCCAACCGTCATCGGCGGCAAAGGAAGCGGAAGCCAACGCGAGGAAAAGAAATCGGCGCCACATGGTACCGAAATTCCAGCAAATATATTTTGCGCGGTCCCAACGGCGGCATCGCGCGCGTCGTCTAATGGAACGAAAGCAGGAACGAGATTTTGCCCGGAGAGGTTCTGACGCTGCCTATCGAAATCACGGGAACCGGGAGCGCGGGCTGGTCCGCGCTTGAGGACGTGTTTCGCGATCATGGGACGCGTATGAAGTCGATCGCCTATAACTTTCTGGGCAATGAGCACGACGCTGATGCGGGACTTCGATCACATCCAATCCGCCGCTTACGACGCCGCGCACTTGCGGCTGGCCGATGGCGCGTTGCGCGAGGCCATGCGGACGAATGCGCCCACCGCTTGGCACGCGGAAGCCGCCATCGCCGCGGCGCACTGTGAATCACGGCGCGATTGGCGGCACATCGTTACGCTGTACGATGCGCTGCTTATATTGAAGCCTTCGCCGCTGATTCGGCTCAATCGTGCCGTGGCGATGTTCCGCGCGGACCGCCTCGGGGAAGCTTCGGCGGAGCTGGAAGCACTCAAAAAAGAAGAAGGCCTGCGAGGCTATTCACTTCTCCCAGCCACGCAGGCCCGCCTCCATGAGGAGGCTGGAAATATTTCGCAAGCCAAGCGAGCCTATCAACGCGCACTGGGCTGCGCGATGAGCGCGCCGGCGCGAGAATTCCTCGAACGCAGACACGCCCTAGCCGGCGATTAAGCAGCCGCCGCCTGCTTCTTGGCGCGCTTTCCCTTGGCTTTGGCGTTATCCATATGCTTGGCAAGCTTCGCGCGATCCTCTTCCTTCAAATTGGCGCTGCGCGCCACTGTAGCCAGATCCTCCATCGCTTGCCGCGTCGCTTTGCGGTCGCCTTTCTCCGCGCCACTCTTACGCGCTTGCCGCTGCTCATCGAGAGACTTCAGCGCGGCTTCATATTTCTGTTTTTCTTCGGCGGTCAGGGCGCCGTTGCTAACAGCGGCGGCCAGATCCTGACGAAACGCTTTCAAATTGTCGACTCGCGCGCGCTGTGCGAAGACAGGCATTGCGAAGAGGGTGATGACGAGAATCCATTTACGCATACCATTTAGAACCCGGAGCAGTGAAAATGGTTTCGCTCCGCTTTTACCAGATGAAATCTTTAGCTTCGTCGCGCCGGGCGTGGCTGTCCAGAATGTGTACGACGCGAAGACGCTTCAATTTTTCAGCGCTCAATGCGCCAATAGGAAGGTAAATGATGGAGCGGTTCAACCGCGCCGCCATGCTGCGAAACGCACTGCGGGGCGGCTTCTTGGCGACATAGACCACATGCTTCTCCACCGAATAATCCAGCGCCGCCATCAGCAGCGTCTCCGGTTTCGACTCCGCGAAGGCGTAGTCGGGATCGGACCAGACGTAGGACATGCGGCGGGGCGGCAGCGTCATCAGGAAGCCGCCATACTCGGCCCGTCCAATGCCCGGACCGACAACATGCGCCGTAGGGTCAGTGGCGTAAAAGGCCATGTCGGATTCGTTCTGATGCTCGCCCTGCCAAGTGGCGAGATAAGTATAGCGATCGTCCCTATCGCGGTCGTCGTCGAAGACGACAACCAGCGCGCCCACCGCGCCGGCGATCTTGTTCGCTTCGCGAACGTAAATCTTGCCCCGGTACCAATTGCGCAGCGTTTCGCGCAGATCGATCCCATCGAGTAATGATGTCGTAAAAGGCTGCACGCGCAGCCGTTCCTCGCTCAACAAACTTTGAGCTTTTTGCTTCAGGAAACGGCCGTAATTTTCGATGTGAATGTCTTCCGGCGGATAGCTGCAAATGGAATCGCCGTCCAACTTGTGCTTCCATTCGCCCTTCGTTTTTTCTTTCTTGCGCGCCTTTAATCCGGCTGGCATCAGCTTCTGCTTCGGACGCGGCAGACGGCGCCGCAGCCGAATGCGGCGCGTGTCCATCCACACCCATTCACCCGAAATCTTCACCGTTTGCATGTCCGACGCAACCTGCTGGTGCGGATAACGATTCGCCAGCTCCCAGACTTCCCAGGCGAAGTTATCGTCGACAATGCCGCGGGCCGCCACCGTAAGATCGAACAGCCCCGCCACCAGGTCCCCTTGAATTCGCGCGAGGTTTCGCGTGTATTTGGAAATCAGGCGGCGTTGCCAGTGGCTCATTGTGTCGCCGGTGTTCTTGGTATAAAGCGCTTCGGCTTCGCGCAGCAGATCGAGGTTGGCGCGTTGGCGGTCGATCAAAATGTCTTCGGACCGGTCGATGCGCCACTGCTCGTACCGGTTTTGCAGATACGGGGTTTCGCTGCAAATTTCGGCCAGGCAATCGGGGTCCGGATTCACCACCTGCACCAAGTTCGCGCTTAGTTTTTGCGGCGTCTCGTCCTGTGGAATCTGCACCGCGTCGAGTACCGGATGCAGCATGTTCAATGACAACACGACCATGGTCGGGGCGAGCGGGTCGGCGCCCTGCAAGCGCCACGCCATCGCCGCGGCATGCCGTTCCAGATCTTCATTACGCGGCTGGGCCTGCAGCCGGTAGGCGTGCAGATAGGCCTGCAAGCCAACGCGGCGCACCGCGTAGGTGTCGGGGTACGCGCCGGCGACATGCGGCCGGTCGCCCAGGCTTGGTTCAATGAAAACGACTGCGGCGCCGATCTCGCGCGCGGTTCGGACAGCTTCAATAAACGGGTCGCACGGCTCCACCGGAACGTAAAGCATCTGATAGGTGATAGCGTCGTCGCCGTCGCTTTCGGGCAGCCCGGCTTCGGGCCGGTGCGGGTACATCAGGGCCGATATCTGGGGCAGCCGTCCCACTGCCCTTAGCAGCCCCCGTTCGCATTCGGAGGGCAGTTCCACCGCAACCACTTTGGGCCGGTCCGCGAGCAGCGCCTGGCGCACGGCCACGGCGAATTCCATGCGTCCGGGCACGACGGGGAAGTAACGCCAAGCGCCGCGTTGCAGGCTGGCTGGATCGTCAGACACGGTAGCCGTCTTCCTCTCTTACGAACGCCGCGGCGCGTACCGCATGGCTTCTTCGCCAATTGTTTCGAGGATCGATATGCGGAGCGCTTCGGCCTGCTGAACGCGGTCCTTCGCGATGTGTTGCAGTTTCAGCGCGAAACGGGCGATATTGATGCCGTCGCGGGCGGAGTAACGTTCATCGGCCGCATGGGCATGTTGCAGAAACTCAGTGACGTACTCCAGAATGTCGTCGTCGGCGAATGGCAGGTTCTCCTTAAGAATCGCCAGTTCCTCGTCGTAGCCGGGGAAGTCGATCAGGATCTGCGGCTGCAAGCGGGAGTGAATATACTCGGGAAGGTCGAAAGTGGAACTGTCGTCGTTCATCGTCGTCACCAGGCGGAACAGCGGACTGGCTTTGATCTTGATACCGGCCACAATCGACTCCACATAGCGCCGGTTATCCAGCAGCGGCGCGAGCGACGCCCAGCTTTTTTCGCTCATGCGGTTGCCCTCGTCCAGGATGACGATGCCTCCGCGTATCATCGCCGTCACCAGTGGCGAGGCGACGTACTTCAACATGCCCTCTCCTTCAATCACGGGGGTGATTAGCAGGTCTTCCGGCCGCGTGTCGGAGGTGGCTTGCATGATGTAGACTTCGCGGCCCAGGCGCTGCGCCGCCGCGTACGCCAACGTCGTCTTGCCCACGCCAGGCTTTCCTACCAGGCGCGGATTCATCGGCAGATCGCGATCCTCAATCACCAGCCACGCGGCCAGTAACTGACGCATAACATCGTCCTGCCCAACCCACTGCACCTTCAGCTCATCGGGGTGAGCCAAGTGCAAAAGTACGCCATCTATCTCAACGACCATAGCTCACATTTTCCCGCAATTCTGTTTTTCGGGGCGAGTTATTTCCATTACCCCCGCGCCAGAATCGGGTTGATCACTTGCCCATGCACATCGGTCAGCCGGAAGTCCCGCCCGCCGAAACGGAACGTCAGCCGCTCATGATCGATCCCCAGCAGATGCAGCACCGTCGCGTGCAGATCGTGAATCGTCAACACGTTTTCAATCGCGCGATACCCGTACTCATCGGTCGCGCCGAATGTCATCCCGCCGCGAACGCCGCCACCGGCGAGCCATAAACTGAAGCCGTATGGATTGTGATCCCGTCCATCAGTGCCCTGCACAAACGGCGCGCGTCCGAACTCCCCGGACCATATTACGAGCGTTCGGTCCAGCATCCCGCGCGCCTTCAGATCCTTCACCAGTGCCGCGATCGGCTGATCCACGTGCACCGCGTTCGCCGCGTGATGCTCGCGCAGCTTGCCATGTTGATCCCAGGCGTTGCCGCCACCGGTGCCGGGCGCCGGAACGATCGTTAATTCAATAAACCGCACGCCGCGCTCGACCAATCGCCTCGCCAGCAGGCATTGCCGCGCATAGGCGGCCTTGCCCGGGTTCGGATCGTCGAGCCCATACATCTTTTTGGTTGCTTCCGTTTCGCCCGAAATGTCCACCAGCTCCGGGACTGACGTTTGCATACGGTACGCCGTTTCGTAGTTTTGAATCGCGGCCTCAACTTGCGGATGATTCCCGGTGCCCGCCAGGAACGGCCGGTCCATGTCGGCGATGAACCGCAGGCGCTTTTTTTGCAGCGCATCGGATTCCTTCGGCGTAATATCTTGCAGCGGTTCGGCACGGCCGGGATGAACGAAGGATGCCTGATGCACGGCCGGCAGGAACCCGCTGCCGTATACGTTGATGCCGCCAAGCGGAATCTCACCGCTGGCCAGGACGACGAAGCCAGGCAGGTCTTTCGATTGGCTTCCCAACCCGTAAGTAGTCCACGCGCCCATGCTTGGAAAGCCCGTGAATGGCTGGCCGCAGTGAAAGTAGAAGTTCCCTTGCGCGTGCTCCATGAACTTAACTGTCATGGAACGGATGACGCAAATATCGTCGGCAATGCCGCCCATGTGGGGGAACAGATCGCTGACCGGCGTGCCGCTTTGGCCGTAATGTTTGAACGCCCACGGGCTTGGCATTATATTGCCGTTCTGGTTGAACATCGTTCGCTCAATCGGGAAGGGCATCGGCCGGCCGGCTTCTTTGTCCAGGCGCGGCTTAGGGTCGAATGAGTCAATGTGCGACACGCCGCCGGACATGTAGCAAAAAATGACGCTGTCGACTTGCGGGGTGAAGTGAGGTTTGGCCAAGGCTTGGCCGTGAGTTTCCTCCTCCATCAGCCCGGCGAGCGCCAACATGCCGAATCCGGTGGAACTCCGCGCGAGCATCTCGCGCCGCGTCAGCAGGGGCCGCTTCATGGGATGTACAGGAACTCCTTCAAGTTAAACAGCGACTGCGCCACGTCCCGCCAGACTTTCCGGTCGCCGCCCGCTTTGTGTTCAGCCGTTAATTCATGTGTCAACGTTCGCATTCGTTCCAGCTCATTGACGGACGGCGCCCGGCCCATTGCCGTCTCAAACATCCGCGCTAATCTATCGTCCCCGCCCTCGTCAACCTTCATTACCGCGTCCGCCCAGTGGCCCGCCTGTTCAATGACGAACGTGCTGTTTAGCAGCGCCAATGACTGCGCCGGAACGTTGGTCCAATCGCGCTCGCCGCGAGTCGTCGCGGGAACGGGAAAATCGAAAGTCTCCAGAAACGGATTCGTCGCATTCCGGCGGATTTCCAGATAAATACTTCGCCGTCCGTCGCCATCCGGCGGCCCCTTCGGCCGATCGCCTTTGGTCTTCCCGGTATCGTGCAAATAGTAGACCGGCACGGACGGGCCGTACATGTCGTCCTTCAGACGTCCGGAGATTGCCAGGATCGTATCGCGCAGCGCCTCCGCCTCCAGGCGCTTCACCGGCATATGTTGCAACAACCTGTTCGCGGGGTCCGTTTGCCGCGCTTCGGCGCTCGCTTTGCTGGTCCGCCGATACGCTTCCGAAGTAACCATGCGCCGAATCATCCGCTTCAATGACCAGCCGTCATTCACGAACACGCCGGCCAGCCAGTCGAGTAACTCCGGATGACTCGGCGCGGCGCCTAACTTGCCAAAGTTATCCACGGTGCTGACAATGCCTTTGCCGAATAACTTCGCCCATAGCCGGTTGACGATCACGCGGCTGGTAAGCGGATTGGCGGGGTTGGCGACCTCATCGGCAAGTCGCAGCCGGGCCGTTCGCGGATCGGGGTAGTCAATCCCGCCGAGTGCCGTCAAGTAGCGGCGCGGAACGATTTCGCCAGGATTTTTATGCCCGCCGCGGATCAGTAATGCCTGCGCCTCACCAGCCTCTTCAAAAACACCCGGCGCGCGCCTCGCCACCGGCACTTCCGACTCCAAGTTCCTATATTCCGCCTGCTCCGCGGCCAAGGAAGCGGGCAGCATATCCGCGGCCAGCAGCGCGTTCAGCCACGCTGCCTGCTCCTCAGTGGCGGTATCGGCGGCCCAGGCGCGGATGGCGTCGCGCGTGATCGACTGCGGCGTTCCCCCTTCGAATAACAGCGCACCGGGAAGAATCTCGTCTTTCGGCGGCTCTTTGGTGTTGTGAAACACCACGGACTGCACCCCGAACCACGACCGGCCATTCTCCACCGGCTTCGGACGCGGCCGTTTCATGTGGTCGGCGTCGAGCGAGGTCAAATGCGTCGTTTCATCCTTAGTCACTAATTCCACATACGCGGAAAAGCCTTTCCAAAATTCTGTTTTGATCGTCGCCCACCGTAGGCCGGGCTCGTTCGACGATTGACGTAACTGGTAGATCCCGCCGCGGCTCACGGCATAATTCTCTACAACAATCTGTGCGAACGAGTAGTTGCCGCCGGCGATCCGGATACTTATATAGTCGCTGTCGATCTTGAATCTAGGGGATGTGAAAACGGCTCCGTGCTTGTCCGAAAGAACATTCGAATAGACGCCTCCCGGCAACAGCGTGGAAATAGCGCGCGGGCCCCCCACATTTACCGCGAAATCGCCCGGCGCCGATGGCGCTCGCGGTACCCCGGGTCCATGTCCGATCCACTTTCCAAAGTCCGCGCCGCGCACATCCCAGCCCTTTCGGAACCCGGAATTGAAAGAGCGCCGGGATGCGGCCTCCTTCCGCCAGCGATCGCCTGCGCCAGGAGCGCCGAACTCCGCCACCGCCGCCTGCGGCGACCAATCCGGCCCCGCCTTCCATGTCATGCCCTCCGCGGCCCGCATCCACTCGGCTGCCAACCCGTCCCGGATCTTAGCCTTCAATGCCCGCAATTCCGGCACGTTTCGCGTCAGTTCTTCCGGCGCGTCAATGGCCCTTTGCGTCGGGCGGCAGTTACTGAATATTCCGAACAGCGCGTAATAATCTTTCTGACTGATCGCGTCGAACTTATGATCGTGACAGCGTGCGCAAGATACTGTCAGCCCCTGGAACGCTTTAGAAAAAACGTCCACCTGATTGTCCACCCACTTCACCCGGTCCTCCCAAGGATCCACCGGCTGAAATCCATGTTCCACCATCCGCAGATGGGCCGTCGCCAGCAGCGACTCGTTCGTTTTCGCCGCCGCGTCAATCCGCGGCTTGGGCAGCAGATCCCCCGCCAAATGCTCCCGTACGAGTTGATCGTAAGGCACATCGCCATTCAGCGCGCGGATCAGGTAGTCGCGATACCGCCAGGCCTGCGGCACGTCCGGATCGCCCTCGCTGCCGTGCGATTCGCTATAACGGACCAGGTCCATCCAATGCCGCGCCCAACGTTCGCCGAAGTTCGGGCTGGAGAGAAGTGTGTCGGCCAATTTCTCGTACGCTCCGGGCGACGAGTCGGCGAGGAATTGGGCCCGGTCCTTTTCGTTGAGCGGAAGGCCGGTCAAATCAAACGCCAATCGCCGTGCCAACGCGGACTTTCCCGCCATCGCCGCCGGCGCTAATCCGGCTTGGCGCAACGCGGAGTTCAGAAATCCGTCGATGCTCATTCCGGACGAAGAAGGCCGCGGCGGTTGCCAAGCCCAGTGCGACGCCCTCCGTTGCCGCAGGTCAAAGGCTGCGCCCGTTGGCTGTGCGGAGGCAACCCCGGTCATATGCGCGCCGCCGCGAATCCATTCGTCCAACACTGCCAATGACTCCGCCGCGAGCGGCCCCGCCGGCGGCATGCGCACCGCCAGTTCTCCCCGCAGAGCCTTCATCAATCGGCTTGCCGCCGGATCTCCAGGCACAACAATTGGTCCGGCGTCGCCTCCTTTCCGGATACCGTCGGGAGTATCGAGAACCAGCCCCGCAAACTTTACTTTCGCCCCGCTGCCATGGCACGCCGCACAGTGCCGCGCGAATAACGGACGAACCTCCCGCTCGAACAAGTCCGGCGGCGCCTGTCCATATACAGGGCAAACCGGCACAGGCCATGCCGCTATTAGGAAGTATGAAAGTCCGCGCATTCGCTGACTAGCATTCTATGCTCTTACAATCTCCGGCTCAAGTTTGAGGATGTCGTTGCCTGCCTCACCGTGGAGAGCATCTCAAGCAAGCCCGGTCTGGTGAACGGCTTAATTAGTACGCTCTGCATCCCGGATTCCAGGCACCGTTGCCTGTCTTCTTCAAACGCGCAAGCGGTAACGCCGATGATCGGCACATCACTGTATGGTTTCGGCAGCGCCCGGATCTGCCGCGACGCCGTGAATCCATCCACCTCCGGCATTTGGCCGTCCATCAGCACCACATCAAATTTCTCCCGGCGTGCAGCGGCCACCGCTTCGCGCCCATTGGCGGTCATCGTCCAGGTACAACCGAGCTTTCTGAGATGCGCGGCCAAAACGTGCTGATTGACCAGATTGTCTTCCGCGACCAGCACATGAAGCGCGAGCGGCTCCTGCTTTCCCGCCAATTCGGCGGGTCGCTCCACCGCCGCCGCCTCCGCCTCGCCGAAGGGAATCTCTACCCAGAATGTGCTGCCCGCGCCTGGAGCCGATTGCAAGCCGATTCGCCCTCCCAACAGCGTCGTCAGGTTTTTGCATATCGCCAGGCCCAGCCCGGTCCCGCCGTGTTTGCGCGATGTGGATCCGTCGCCTTGCGTGAACGGGTCGAAGACCTGTTCGGCCATCGCCGGGTCCACGCCGCATCCGGTGTCCACAACCTCAAAACGGATCCAACCGCTGTTGACGCCGCCGGCGATGGGCGTCGCGCATAACCGGACACTCCCGCGGGCGGTGAACTTTACCGCGTTACTCACCAGGTTGGTGAGAATCTGGCGAATCCGCATCGGATCGCCAAGCACCGCCGCAGGCACCCCTTCCGCAACTTCGCTCGCCAGCAGCACCCCCTGCGAAGACGCCCGTGCGTCGAACAAATGGATAACGTCCACGATGATTTTTCCCGGCGAAAACGCAATGGACTCCACCTCCAGCTTGCCCGCCTCCATCTTTGAGAAATCCAGTAATTCGTTAATAAGCGCCAACAGTGTTTGGCCGGTCGAATCCAGTATCTCGGCGCAGTCCCGTTGGGTGGCGTCAAGCGGCGTCTCCCGCAGGATCTGCGTCATCCCCAGCAGACCATTCAGAGGTGTTCGTATCTCGTGACTGATGTTGGCGACGAATTCAGACCGCGCGGCCAACGCTTCCTCCGCCTTTCGCCGCGCCTTTCGCAAGTTGTAGGTCAACCCGATGGCGACCAGCAATAATAATCCCGCGCCCGCCACCAAGTCCCGCAGCCACTGCTCCCTTACGTGCCCCGATACGAGTGAATCCAGCAGTTTTTTCTGATTCGTGACCTGCACGCCCCATGGCTCGCCGATCCTGGTCATTGCGCCGTCCTGCGCCATTCGTACGATTTCCGCCTGTATCCGGTCCGCTTCATCCTTTAGTCCCAGGCGTGCCCCAACGCCATACGTCAGATTCAACTCGGGGAACCACGCCATCGTTAATTCCACGCCGGCGCACTGCGGCAGCAGCGAGAGCCCGGAAGCCAGCCTGGTCTCGATGATCGCGCCATCGGTCTGCCCTGAACAGGCATTCGCCACCACCCGCTCGTATTCCTTCTCCGGCGCCGGTATCGCGCGGGGGAACAACGCCTTCATCCGCTGCAGCCCGAACGTGGCGTGAATCAATGAGATTCGCTTTCCATCCGAATCGGAGACCGTTCGGATGGGCGATTTCTGGCGCGAAACCACTACCAGCGTGTTCTCCCACCAAGGATCGCTAAAGTCGATCTTCCCCATTCGGCTCGGGATCATCGCAAGCATTGGATATAAGTCCGCTTCCCCGGATGTCAGCGCCTTCTCGGTCGTATCCGCGATTCGTTTCCACTCCACCCGCATGCCTAGCCGCCGCGTCGCTTCCCGCACAACCTCAATGGCGAATCCGGTTGGGGGCGCGTCCTTCGGGATCACCATGTACGGCGGAAACGTGCCGTAACCGATGCGGTAGACAGTTTGCGGATTCGGTTTGGACGCCGGCCATCCAAACTTGGCGGCGATTGCGGCTCCGATTGCCAGACAACCCAACGCCACGATCCAAACTGCTCGTTTACGGACCAAGACCATAATCAATCTACTATCGGCGGACAAGCCGCACGGCAATAGGCGCGTCTACGCCAACACACCCGCCAATCGCCCCGTTGAATCGGCGAACCGTTCCACCGGCGTTCCAAACGCATCCAGCATGGAAACGTACAGGTTCGAAAGCGGCGTGTCCTTTTCATAGGACAAATGCCGCCCGCTCGCGAGCCTCCCTCCCGCCTTACCCGCCACCACTACCGGCAAGTTATGCGGATCGTGCTTATTCCCGTCGCGAATACCCGCGCCAAAAAGTATCATCGAGTTATCGAGAACAGTCGACTCGCCTTCTTTCATATCCCGTAACTTGCGCAGTAAGTAGCCGTACTGCTCAATGTGCCACCGATTGATCAATTGATACTGCCGCAGACTCTCCGCTTTGTTCTCATGATGCGACAGCGAATGATGCGCGCCGCTCACGCCGTCGACAAACGCAAAATTCTGATTGCTGACTTCATTCCCAAAAAGGAAGGTCGCCACGCGCGTTGAGTCGGTCTGGAAGGCGAGCGCGATGATATCGAACATTAGTCGTACATGCTCGGCGTAGTCCTTGGGATTTGCCGTCGGCTTGGCCGACGCATCCAGTTTCGCCCGCGCCTTCCACTTCGATTTCTCCGGGCTGGCGGCCCGCTCCAGCCGGTCCTCTAACGACCGCACCACCGACAAATACTCATCCAGCCGCTGCCGGTCTCCGCTGCCCAATTTCTGCCGCAACTGCCGTGCGTCTTCCAGCACCCGGTCCAGCAACAGAATGTCGTCCTTCGTCTCGTTGCCCTGTCCATTCCCGGCGCGAAACAATCGCTCAAACGCCAACTGCGGGTTCAACTCGCGCGCCAGCGGCGTTGTCGGACTCGCCCAGGCGATATGCGAACCATACACCCGCGTGTACCCTACGTTCTTATCCACGCCCGTCGTTACCGGCGCAATGCCCAGTTCCAGTGACGCGATCGGTGTCTGGCGCCCGGCCTTCTGAACCGCCAATTGATCCATTGAGACGCCGTTGCAGCTCACGTCCACACCCAGCGTCTTCGTCACCGTCGTACACGTCAGCCAGCCCGAAATTTTCACATAGTGCCCGTCGCCGCCCACGCTCCCCGGATTCCACAAATTAGTAAGCACAAGAAGCTGATCTTGCAGATCGGCCAGAGGCGTCAGCGTCGGCGACAACCGGAAATCGCGGTTGTCGCCCTCCGGGGTCCACATATCCTCGCGCACGCCATTGGGCATGTACATGGCGGCCATCCGCACCGGCGGTTTGTCAAGGCCTTTCGGCGCCGCCATCGCCTCCATCCATGGCAAGCCAATTGCGGCGCCCGCGCCACGCAACAAGGTTCGGCGGGTCATAGAAATACGGGGCATCGCGTCTCCATTAGTTCGATTTCGAGGCGGGCGGGATCACAGGAATATTCACGGACGTTCCCGTTTGGTAGCGGAACGGCACGCTCCGCACTATTTCCAGTATAAGGCTGTGCGCGCTGTAGTTTTCGCGCTTCACCGTTTCCACAATCCGGTCGATGGAGCAGTGATCCTCCAGCGTCAATCCACGGCCCAGCGCATACCCGAGTAACTTCGCCGTCAGATTTCGAACCAACAGATCCTTCTGTTTCATCAGGATCTGTTTCATCTCCACCGGTCCGTCGAATCGCGTTCCGTCGGGTAGTTCCCCTTTGGCGTCTATCGGCTTCCCGCCATCTTCTGTCCGCCATAAACCCAGCACGTCATAGTTTTCCAGCCCAAAGCCCAACGGGTCAATCCGGTTGTGGCAGACCGCGCACGCCGGATTCGCGCGGTGCAGCGTCAATCGCTCCCGCAGCGTTTGCGGCGCCGCGCCGGCATGTTCCGGCAACTGCGGCACGTTCGGCGGCGGAGGGGGCGTGGGCGTGCCCAGCAGCGCTTCCAGAATCCACTTTCCGCGCAGCACCGGGCTAGTACGGTTCGGGTACGATGACACGGCCAGTATGGCGGCCATTCCCAGAACTCCCCCGCGATGCGAATCCGGCGGCAACTCCACCACCACGGGTTGCTGCCGCAGCGGCTTCGCTGGCTTAATCCCATAGTGCTTCGCCAGTTTGTTGCTCATGATCGTGAACGGCGAGTCGATCAGGTTCAGCAGCGAAAGATTGGAGGTGAGCAGCTCCTGGAAAAACAAAATCGGTTCATAACGAATGGCGGATTGAATCTCCTGGTCGTAGTACGCCGGGAACAGCTTAGCGTCTGGCTTAATGTCGCGGCCCAGTTCGCGGGTGTTCAACCATTGCTCCACAAACTGTTCGGCGAATTCGCGCGTTCGCGGATCCTTCAACATCCGCACGGTCTGTTCGCTCCAAACGGGCTCATCCCGCAGTTTGCCCTCCGCCGCCAGCTTGAACAATGCTTCGTCCGGCATTGTTCCCCACAGGAAGTAGGATAGCCGCGTCGCCAACGCATAGTCGTCCAGCAAGCGCGGCCCGGCTGCGGGGTTCGCCTCCTCCACTCTGAACAAAAACTGCGGCGAAATCAGCACGCCCCGCAGCGCATGGAGTATCGATGGCTCATATCTCTGGCTGCGTTTGTAAGCATTGGCGAACAACGCGTAGTACTGGTCCAGTTCCGCCGCCGTCGCCGACCGCCGAAAAGCGCGAGGCAGAAACGCTTCCAGCACCTTGCGCCCCGCCTGCTCGGCCGTCATTTTATCGTTCGGATCGGCGATCAGAAACTTCGCTCGGGACTTCGGGTCTTTAGAGCCATACGCCAGCGCCTCGCGCGCCGCATCGAGGTACTTCTCGGCGTGCATCGGCGACAGAAATAACGTCTCGGCGGCATTGTCGAAGCCCTCGCCGCCCGCGCCATCGGCGGGCAGTCCGCGTCCGGCATTGATGTGAATGTTCAGCAGATCGCGAACTGTCGAAGAATATTCGGCGCGATTCAACCGCCGCAACATCGCCGGGCGCGGCGCGATGCCATCGGCGCATGCGGCAGTCTTCATCGTCTCTTCCACGTAGCCGGTGAACGCCTCGCGCTTCTCAATCGATGGCGACGGCGCCCCCTTCGGCGGCATTTCGCTGTCGCGCACCCGCGCCAGCATCCGGCCCCATTTGCGCGGGTCATCCATCATTGTTTGCAGCGTGTTTAGCTTCGCCGCGTTGAACCCCGCCGATGGCTTCGCGCCTTGGTGGCACGCCACGCAATAGCTCTTTAAAAAACTCTGCGCCTGCGCGAAATCGTGCGCCGGCAGGGCAAGTGAAACGACCGTGAACAATAACAATGCGCGCATCTTGTCCCGAGGATATCAGGATACGATTACCGAATGATGGTTTACATGGTCAGGAAAGACGACGAAATACAACGAGTCGCCTCCTATCTCGAGATGGACGAAATGAACCGGCTCGGGGGCCTGTCGCCGCAAGCTATCGTCGGAGTTTATGACGCGGATGATTCACTGGTGGTTAATTCGACATTCCGCGAGTTCCTCCACGAAACGATCGCCATCGCCGCGCCCCACGATCCCGATATGCAACGCGCCGCCAATGCCAAGGGCAATGGAAGGCTGGTCTACATCGATTCCCGCCTTCCCGAAGCGCTAAATCCCGTCCCGGTCGAAGACATTCTGGGCTGGTTTCAAGTTCGCGCCGGGCAAATCGTCGAAGGGTCGTATGTGCCCAACCCGGGGCATAGGGTCGTAGGCGCCCACGGCATAACCGCCGCGCTCGGCGGCATGCGCCAGGCGATGGTCAACGAACTCATCGCCCGCCAAACGCGTTAAATCTCCGCCATTCCGTCCAGGCTCCGCCACAGATACCAACTGGCCACGCTCGCGTACGGCCGCCACGGAGTCGCGATTCGTTCCATCTCCTTCGGTGGCGGCGGCGAGTCCAACTGGTACGCTTTCCAGATCGCGTTCCGCACACCCAAATCCCCGGTCGGAAGTACGTCATGCCGCCGCAGCGCGAACATCAGGAACATCTGTACCGTCCACACACCAATACCCTTCACCTGTGTCAAAAGCGCGATAACCTCGTCATTTTCCAATTCCGCCAGCCCCCCAAACTCAATCGCCCCGCTCCGCGTGTGTTCGCTCAAATTCATCAAATAACTGGCCTTTTGCCGCGAAATGCCGCATGGCCGCAGCCCCTCCGCCCCCAACTCCAGAATCCTTTTCGGACTCAGTTTTCCGCCCCGCCCCGCCGCCGCCGTCAGCCGTCCCAGCATTGTCGCCGCCGCCGCGCCGCTCACCTGTTGATACACGATTGACCGCGCCAGTGTCGTAAAGTCAGGCTCCCGGTATACGATCTTGTATGGACCCACGGCGCTAATGATGCGCGCCATCACCGGGTCCGCGTTTTTCAAATGGGAAATGGCGTTTCTCATGGAACGTGATTGTCGAAGGGGCCATCTATGAGGATAGTGAATCGCAGAACTGCTTTTTCGACGCTGTGCGGCGGCGCGCTCACGACCGGGACCGCCCTCCTTGCGCAAAAGGCCAAGACGCCGCCGGAACCGCAGGACGATCTTCCCACCATCAAGGTCGATGTTGACCTCGTCAACGTCATGTTCACTGTTCGTAACAAGAACGGCGCACTGGTCCCGACGCTCACCAAGGACGACTTAACTGTCTTTGAAGACGGCAAGCAGCAAACCACCAAATACTTCACCCGTGAAACGAACCTGCCGCTTACCATCGGCCTGCTTGTCGATGTCAGCGGCAGCCAGGAAACGCTAATTCCTCAGGAAAAGCACGCCGCCGGGCAGTTTTTCGATCAGGTCCTGAAGGCCAAAGACATGGCCTTCCTAATCAGCTTCGGCGCCGATGCGGAGTTGTTGCAGGACTCGACCAGTTCAACCAAACTGCTTAAACGAGGCCTGGAAGGGCTGCGTCTTTCGACCAGTGTTGGCGGCCTTCATCCTGGCCCCGTCCCGACTTCGGCCAAGCAAAAAGGGACCATTCTCTACGACGCCGTTTACCTCGCGGCGAACGATAAATTAAAGAACGAAGTGGGGCGTAAGGCCATCGTGCTCATCACTGACGGGATGGATTATGGCTCCACATACAAGCTTAAAGAGGCCGTCGAAATGGCCCATAAAGCCGACACGATGATTTACAGCATCTACTACGTTGACCAGCGCGGGTACTACAATCGCGGCTTCGGCGCCAGCGATGGCGACTTGAAGAAAATGTCGGAGGAGACCGGCGGCCATCTCTTCCACGTCGGACGCAACAATTCGCTGGACGAAATCTTCGGCCAAATCCAGGAAGAAATGCGCACCCAGTATGCCCTTGCGTATTCGCCGACCAATGAATCACGCGACGGTTCCTTCCGCAAGCTGGAGATTCGTCCCAACGACAAGACGCTGAAAGTGCAGGCGCGCAAAGGCTACTACGGGTCGAAGTAGCTTATTTGTAGCGCGCCCGCTCCCTCATGTAAGTGGCTATCGCCTCATCTAGCGGGGGCATCGGCGTCGCGCCGATTTCCTCCAGCCGGGCATTTGCCAGCGCCGAATATTTCGGCCGCCGCGCCGCCGTCCGGTACTCCCGTTCGTTTGTCGCGCGAAGTTCCGGCGTTAAGCCAGCGGTCTGAAATATCTTCCTGGCGAAGTCGAACCAACTGATCGGTTCCCCGCCGCCCGCATGGAACACGCCACGGTGCGGGCTTTCCATTAAGTCGACAGTGACCGCCGCCAGCGCCGGCGCGTATGTTGGTGATGCCACGTGGTCTTCCACCACCCGAATCGGCTGCCCCGATTGCGCCAGGCGAAGCATGAGTTCCACGAAATTTCCCCGCGCCGTTCGTAGCCCTCCCGGACCGAAGACACCCGACGTTCGGATAATCAATGGATTCTCCAGATACGC
>Ga0163144_10007758_pt1 | contig 23442 bp, 14 predicted proteins | sample OliLak19BULKMAT1_FD_123175 | JGI IMG/M metagenome (GOLD analysis project Ga0163144, IMG submission 123175) | Freshwater microbial mat bacterial communities from Lake Vanda, McMurdo Dry Valleys, Antarctica - Oligotrophic Lake LV.19.BULKMAT1 | ecosystem: Environmental > Aquatic > Freshwater >...
AGTCATCGTCACGCTGGTTCCGCGGCCGCGCTCTGACGTCACGTTGATCTCGCCGCCGTTCGCCTCGACGTTGCGCTTGGCAATCGTCAGGCCCAGGCCCGTGCCAATCGCCTTGGTCGAAAAATAGGGTTCGAAGATCTTGGCCAGCGCGTCGCTGTCCATGCCGATGCCCGTGTCGGTGATGCGCAGTTGCACCATGCGGTCTGGGGCCAATGCCGCATCAAGGGTCAGCGCGCCGCCGCCGGGCATGGCGTGCAGGGCGTTCTCGATCACGTTGGTCAGCGCCCGGCCCACCAGCATGCGATCGACCCGTAGCATCGGCAACTCCGATGGCACATGCGTCTCGATGGTGACGCGGCCGGCAAGGCCCACGCGGTACGGGTCGATGATCTCGGTCACCAGTTCAGCCAGGCTGGTCTCCACGGGCCGTGGCTCGGGCGAGGCCGCGAAGCTGGAGAACTCCGACGAGAGCTGACGCAACAGCCGCACCTGTCCGAGAATGTTGGCGACGCAGTCGTCGACCACACCACCGAGCGGACGGCCTTGATCCAGATGCACGCGGCGCAGGTGTTCCGCATTCAACTGGATCGGCGTCAGCGGGTTCTTGATGTCGTGCGCCACCTGGCGCGCCATGTCGGCCCAGGCGGCCAGCCGGTTCGTCCGCTCCAGCTCCTTCCGCTGACGCTGCAGGTCGGCCGCCATCTGGTTGAAGGCTTCCACCAGTCGTCGTAGTTCGTCGGCCGAGGTCGCCAGCACGCGCGCGTCGAGATCGCCGCGGGCGATTCGGCGCGTGGCGCGCATCAACCGATTCACGGGATCGGCGATCCGTTCGGCCATGTAGTAGCCAATGCCAGCGCCAAGCATGATGAACAGCAGGGCAGCAAGCAGTACCCGGCGGTCGAGCTCGTCGATCTGCGCTTGGGTCTCCTGCTGACGCGAGGTCAGTGGCACCGTCAGCACGGCCTGCCGGCCACCCTGAATGCGCACCGGCGTGGCCGCCGTCAGGTACTCCAGTCCACCGGCTTCTTCGCGGCCCACATACGACGGCCGGCCATCGAGCAGAATCGCGCGGAACACCTCGCCCGGCGTGCGGGTCGGCAGCAGGCCCGAGGCAAACAGGTTGCGCTCGCTCGACGCGAGCAGCTCAGCGCCCTGGAAGATGTTGACGTCTTGCGCGATCACGCGGCTCAGCCACACGACGATGTTGTCGTCGACGGCGGCCTGGCCCATCTGGACGCCGACGTCTTCCACCACGCGGCTGGCGACATTCGCCAGGCGGGTCGCCTCACTCTCGATGTCGGCATACATCAACCGCGCCATGTATTCGCGCGACACGAACGCCAGCGCCAGCACCGGCACAATGGCCGACAGCACGAAGGCCAGGAACAGCTTCTGATAAAAGCTGGCACGCACCTCCGCCAACAGGGCCCGGCCGGTCATCGGGACCCGTGACAGCAACAGATTGGCAGCGCCGCCGCCCAGCAGCAGGATCACAAACACCGTGAACGCGAGGGTGGCCAGTTCCGCGATGGTAACGAGATGGTCGAACGCCGTCGGGCTGGCGATGCCGAGCACGTAGATGGCCGCGCGATCGCTCATCACGTAGGCATCGAGCACCGCCGAGCCGCGGGTCACCGTCGTCCAGAAGGGTTGGCGCGATTGATAGGCGCGGCGATACACCTCTTCGGTCAGCGGCGGCGGCGCGTCCACCGAGTTGTAGAGCACGCGACGGCTCCAGCCATAGACATACAGCTCGACGTCGGCGCGTGGCCGCGCCTCGGGGCGGGCCTGGCCTGAACGCATCAACGCGGTGTACGGGTTCTGCGCCGAGATGAACGACAGGTTGGCGTAATCGAGCATGGAGTGCACGACCACTGAACCGGCCACGACGCGTCGGCCATTCGCACCGGTCGTGCAAATCTGGCGACCGGCGTGTAGAAGCCGGCGCTCTTCAGAGAAGAACGGCGAGACCTCCTCGAGCATTTCCCACTCGCAGGACGTCTCGTTCCAGACCTGTCCCTGCGCGGAGTCAGGCAGGTTCAAGGCGAACCGGCTGACCATGGCCCCGGCCGGGTTGTGCAGTTCCACGCTCGAGGTCAGGCGCTGCGTCGATAACTGGGTCTGCGACCACACGAGGAACGCCGCGTCGGTGGGCGGTGGCCCAGCGACTGGCGGCTCGCTAGCCTGCACCAGCGCGTCCAGACCTTCGATGCGATCAATCTCCAGCAGCGCCTGCGACAGCTTCAGGCGCACGTCGGGCCGCTGGTTCAGCACCTCGGGCGCATAGCGCTCGGTGACCAACTGACGACGGGCGCGGTCGGCGGCGTCGACCAGCGACGGATAGAACACCACTGACGGCAACGTCAGGGCCAGCAGTGCCACCACCAGGCGCAACGCTTGCGAACCCCGCGGCACGGCGGCACCGAACCGGTGCAGCGCCCAGGCGGCCGCGGCGGTGAATACAATGGCCGCGAGCGTGGGCCAGAGTGGCGCATAGGTCTCGGTGAGTCCGGGCCAGGCGAGGGCCACCGCTGGCAGCAGCCAGGCCGCCGCGCCTCGCAGGCGCCAGCCGATCGGCGAGGTTGCGAAGACCCAGGGCGACGCCGCGGCCCGGAGAATCAGTACTGCCAGCCCGATCACCGCGGCATTGAGCGCCAACAGGCCGATCACGACGCACAACCGCACCCAATCACCGGGCTCGACTGCGAACCGCAGAATGTCAACCGCCACCTGTGAGACATGCGATCGCAGGAACGCCGCATACAGGATCAGCAGGGCGACCACCGCGGTGCCCGCGGTCAACTGCACCGCCAGATAGAACGCGCCGAGCGGTGGCCGATCGACCAGGACGACGCCGATGCCGGGCCGGTGCGCGCGGCGCCACTCGATGAACGTGCCGGTGGCCAACGCCGTCATGCCGAGCGCGACCAGGCCCGTGAGCAGAAAGTCCACCGGCGAGGCCATCAGCACGGCGGCCACCGGCGACCACGGGGCCGTCGGCACCAGCGCCGGCTCGGCCAGCCCGAGGCGCCGCGTCGCGATCCACAGCAGCGCGCGCGCCGCGATCAAGAGCACGGCGACCGCGGTGGTCAGGGCCGCCGCCACCGGCAGCGATCGGGTCAAGCGCCGCCAGTCGAGCACCGGTCCCGTCAACAACAGCAGTAGCAAGGCGCCCAGCGTGATCTCCGCGGCCATGCGCCGATCGCGAATGCGCTGGCGCGACGCCTGCAGGTCGGCATCCGAGAGCCGCACCGACGCCAGCGGCTCGCCGGTCGGCGTCCTGACGATGAACGCGCCGGGGCCGGCATCGGCCGCGCCCTCGAACTGCGGGCGCAGCGAGACGGGGACAATGCTCGTCTCGAGGGCAAAGTCGGCGCCGGCCATCGGCGTGTGACCGTCGCGTGACAAAGGGGACCCGGCCACCACCGCACCGATGTGGCGCGCGGGATCGGTGGGGTCAACGACCGGCTGCACGCGCACCAGTTGCAGGCCTTGCGTGCTCTGCCCAAGAAACAGCGACGCCGGCCCGGTGAGGCGCGCACCCGGCACGTCCTCGGAGCGGCCCACCCACGCGACCGGCTGATTGCGGGCGCCGTAGATCGTGATCGCCACTGGATCAGGTGAGGTGCGCGCGCCAGCGGCGGCCAGGTCAAACAGGCGGCGCGTCGCGGCGGCGTCGCCCTGTTCGGCCAGCAACACCGTCTCGGCATCGAGCGTAACGGCCCGGACCGCCTCGTTCAGGCGACCACCGAGCGTGACGAACTGGCCCGACACTTCGGCCTGCAGCCGTGCCCGCGAGGCGGCCAGGTCGGCGCCCAACTGCGTACGCTCGGCGACCACGGCGGCAATCCAGATGGCCAGCGCGACCACGGCTCCGCCCAGGACCAGCTTTTGGGCGCTCCGGGCGACGAAGGAAGGGAAGACCATCCGCACTGCCATTGTAGAATGTGGATCTGTCCAGCACAGCCGGTTCGTTGAAGTTCTCGCTCAAGCGCGGTGCGCTCGTCACCGCCGCCAATTGGCAAGTCGTCCTCGTCCAGTTCGTGGCCGACACCTTGTTCAAGACGCTGCTCGCCGTACCCATCGTCGGCGGCCTGGTGCTGGTGGCGCTGGTGGTCGGCGGCGACCCGGTCGAGGTCATCCGGCTCGAGCCAAGCCAGATCGTGTCCACGATGGTCGGCGTGCTGCTGGCGCAGCCTTTCGCGCTGGCGGCGTTCCTGTTGGCGCTGGGCCTGATCCTGAGCGGTGGATCGGTGCTGATGTTCGCAATCAAGGCCGGCAGCGTCACGGTGCTGCTGGCCGGCGAGCGCGCCGCCGGACCGATCGAGCAGCCGCCGCTGCGATTGTCGTCATTCGCGCAAGCCAACCGCTCGAACGTCGAGCGATTCACGACCGGCGTCCGAACGCTGTTTATCCGCTACCTGCGGCTCGGCGTCGGGCTCACCGTGGTCTACGCGTTGCTGGCCGGCGGGTACATGGCGCTGGTGTTCGGCCCCCCGGCCACCGCCGCCTTTGACAGTCCGCTTGCGGTCACGCTGGCATCACTCGGGCTGATCCTCGCCGTCACGCTGGTGAACTTCCTCTACTTGTTGCTGCAGATCGTGATCGCCGCTGAAGACTGCGGCGTCCTGGAAGCGGTGCCGCACGTGGCGCGGCTGTTGCGGCGACGAACCAGGGCCATGGGGCAGGTGCTGATCTCGATTCTCGCGCTCATGCTGATGGCGACCGGTGTCTCGATTCTGGCCACGGCCGCACTCGGCCTGATTGCATTTGTGCCGTTCGTGGGCCTCGCGGCGCTGCCACTGCAGGTGTTTGCCTGGCTGGTGCGCGGCGTCGTGTTTCAGTTCGTGGGTCTCACCGGTGTCGCGACCTACGTGCGCCTGCACCGCACGTTGCAGACCTCGGCAGTTCCGGTTCGGCCGTCCGACGGCCTTCAGCAGGTGACGCGCGCATGAGCCATCTTTCGACTGCCGCCCAACACTTCCAGGAATCGGCGATCCGCCGCACCAGCATGCTCGGCGCCGCGGTGCCGGGGTTGATTTCGCTGGCGGCGGGGTATCCCTCGCCTGACGTGTTCCCGTGGGACGACCTCGCGTCGATCACCGCCGAGCTGCTGGCCAAGCGGGATGGCAACACGTTGCAGTACGGCGCGACGCGTGGCTACCGGCCGCTGATTGAGCAACTGATCGCCAAGACGCTGACGGATCGCGGCATCACGGCAACGTTCGAGGACATGATCATCACCACCGGATCGCAGCAGGGCCTTGACCTGGTGGGCCGCGTGCTGATCGATCCGGGCGACGTGATCCTGGTGGAACTGCCCACCTACAGCGGCGCCATCGCGGCGTTCCACAACCTGCAAGGACAGTTCGCCGGCGTGCCGCAAGATGCTGAAGGCATGGATCTCGCGGCGCTCGACGCGGCGATCGCTCGCCTCAAGGCCGAGGGCAAGACCGCCAAGTTCATCTACGTCACGCCGAACTTCCAGAACCCGGCCGGCCTGTTGATGAGCCGCGCGCGACGACTGGCGCTGCTCGACGTCGCGCGACGGCACGACCTGCTGATTCTTGAAGACGACCCGTACGGACCGATCTACTTCGAGGATGTGACGACGGCCGCCGACACGCGGCCGATCAAGGCTGACGACACCGACGACCGCGTGATCTACCTCGGGAGCTTCTCGAAGGTGCTGGTGCCGGGCTTGCGCGTCGCCTGGCTGGTGGCACCACGCGAGATCGCGCAGAAGATCGAACTGGCCAAGCAGGCCACCGACATCTGCAGCAGCGTCTTCGACCAGCGCATCGTCCACGGCGCCATGGACCGCGGCGTCGTCGATCGGATCGCGCCGGGCCTGCGGGCGCACTACCAGGCGAAGCGCCGCGTGATGGAGCAGTCGCTGCAGACCTCACTCGCAGGGCGCGTCAAGTGGACCTCACCGCGCGGCGGCTTCTTCTTGTGGATCGAGTTGCCCGAGGGCGTCGATGATCGCGAGCTGTTCGACCGGGCGCTGAAGGAGAAGGTGAGCTTCGTGCTGGGTAGCTCGTTCTTCGTCGACGGCGGCGGCCACCGATTTGCGCGCCTGTCGTTCTCAGGGATTACCCACGAGCAGATTGCCGAGGGCATTACTCGCCTCGCAGCGGCCATCAGTCGCCACTGATCAAATACCGCCACCGATTAGACGTGTCAAATCTGTGTCTAGTCGGTGGCGGTATTTTCTGACCTAATCGGTGACTAAGGCACAGCCGGCACACCCGGTAACTCGGCAATGGCTACCGGAACCGGCTCGAAGCGCTGCGCGAATCCCTGCAACTGGCCCTCGCGGCTGACCGTGACCAGCCTCACGGCCGTCGGCCGCGCATCGCGCCGGAAGAACGGCTGCAGGCCAATCTCGCCCGCCGATTGAACGGTCACCGTCGGCGTACCCAATTCCAGATCAAAGCCGGCAATCGCGGAGCCCACCAGCGGCATCAGGATCATGTTCGGTAAGGGCAGCGGGCTGCCGGACGGCCGCGAGGAAAGCGCTGCGCTCCAGCGCAGGTTGCCGCTCTTGCGATCGACGGCACGCAGCACGTTGTCGCGCGCGGCAAAGTAGATGCGCTTCGCATCGGCGGCCGGTCGGCCTGAGACATCGCCGCCCACGTGCCACGTCCAGCGCTCGCGCCCGTTGGTCAGGCTCACGCTGCTGACATCGCGACCCGCCGTCCCGAAGACCAGTTGGTCATCGAGCGCGAGCAAGCCGGTGATGCGCGACGTCAGCAGGCGCGACCACTTGGTTTCACCAGAGGCCAGCATCACGGAAACGAGCCTATTATCAGCCAGCGGCAAATAGAGCCGATCCAGGGCCGGCGCTGGTGCCGTCGCGAGCGGAGAGCCGAGCGGCTGCCGCCAGACCAGCGTGCCATCCGACGCCCGAAATGCCGCCAGGTCGCCGTTCGGGGTCGAGGCCAGCAGCCAGCCAGTGTCCCAATAGAGCGGCACCGCCGCGCCACCCGGGAGCGCCGTCCGCCAACGCGTCGCGCCCGTCAGCGCATCGCGGGCTTCGATCGACGATTCGGTGGTGGTAAAGACGAGGCCCTCGCCGGTGGCCGGCGTGAACGCCGTCGCCACATCCAGGCACCACCGCACCGCGCCACTGTCGAGATCCACGGCCACGAGCTGGCCGCCCTTGAGAGGCACGTAGGCGGTGGTCGCGTCAAATCCGGCGGCGGCGACCGGCGGCGTATCGAAGGGAATCGACCAGCGCGGGTCGAGCGGCGCCACTGGCGCCACTGTGGTCGCCGGAGCCTGAAGAATCGCGATCAGCGCCGCCAACAAAAGAGCCATCAGCCCTTATAATAGTGGCTTACCTCTCATTCGAGATTTCGTGGCCCACCAAACCATCATCGTCCTGGATTTCGGCTCGCAGTTTACCCAGCTGATCGCTCGCCGGTTGCGCGAGTTATCGGTGTACTGCGAAATACTTCCGTTCAACACGCCGCTTGATGCCATCAAGGCCAAGGCGCCCACCGGGGTCATCCTGTCTGGCGGCCCCAGCAGCGTTGACGAAGAGGGGGCGCCGCATTGCGACCGCGCCGTCCTCGACCTGGGCGTTCCGACGCTGGGCATCTGCTATGGCATGCAATTGATGACCGACATGCTGGGCGGCCAGCTGGGCCGGTCCGCGCATCGCGAATTCGGTCACGCCATCGTCCGACGGCGGCCGGCGACCGCGTCGCGTCTGCTGAAGGGCATTCCAGACGAGCTGAAGGTGTGGGCCAGCCACGGCGACTTCGTCGCTACGGCACCGCCCGGCTTTACCGTGGCCGCCACCAGCGACAACGCCCCAGTGGCCGTCATGGAAGCGCCGGATCGCGGCTACTACGCCATGCTGTTCCACCCCGAGGTCGCGCACACCGATCGCGGCACCGAGTTGCTTCGCAACTTCGCCTTCGACGTCTGCGGCTGCACCGGCGATTGGACGACCGCCTCGTTCATTGATGAGGCCACGGCGCGCATCAAGGCCCAGGTCGGCAACGGGCGAGTGGTCTGCGGATTGTCCGGCGGTGTCGATTCCACGGTCGCGGCCTCGATCATCCATCGCGCCATTGGCGATCACCTGCAGTGCATCTTCGTTGATAACGGGCTGCTGCGGCTGAACGAGGCGCAGCAGGTCGTGGAGCGCTACAAGAAACTGGCGCTACCCGTCCATCACGTCGATGCCACCGAGCTCTTCCTGACGCGACTCGAGGGCGTCACCGACCCAGAGAAGAAGCGCAAGATCATCGGCGCCACCTTTATCGACGTCTTCAACGACAAGGCGCAGGCGCTCGGCGACTTCGACTTCCTGGCGCAGGGCACGCTTTACCCGGACGTGATCGAATCCGTTTCGGTGCGCGGGCCGTCGGCCACCATCAAGAGCCACCACAACGTCGGCGGGCTGCCGGAAGGCATGAAGTTCAAGCTCGTGGAGCCGCTACGCGAGTTGTTCAAGGACGAGGTCCGCAGAGTCGGCCGCGACCTGGGCATCGAGAAGGAATTTCTGGTCCGCCAGCCGTTCCCGGGCCCGGGCCTCGCAGTTCGCATTCTCGGCGACATCACGCGCGACAAGATCACCTTGCTGCAGAAGGCGGATGCGATCGTGGCTGACGAGGTCCGCAAGGCCGGCTGGTACGAGCGCATCTGGCAAAGCTTCGCGGTGCTGCTGCCGGTGCAGAGCGTTGGCGTGATGGGCGATGCCCGCACCTATGAGTTCACCGTGGCGGTGCGCGCCGTGGAGAGCCTCGACGGCATGACCGCCGACTGGGCGCGCCTGCCGCACGACCTGCTCGCGTCGATTTCATCGCGCATCGTCAACGAAGTCCGCGGCATCAACCGCGTCGTCTACGACATCAGTTCGAAGCCGCCCTCAACCATCGAGTGGGAATAGCACGGCGGCGGCCATGACAGACTTCGTCCACCTTCACCTGCACACCGAGTTCTCGCTGCTCGACGGCGCCTGCCGCATCGACGAGCTGCTGGACGAGGCCCAGCGGCTGAAGATGCCGGCCCTGGCCGTGACCGAACACGGCAACATGTTCTCGTCGGTGGTGTTTCACGACGCCGCGCGCAAGCGCGGCATCAACCCGATTCTCGGCTGCGAAGTCTACGTCGCGCCTGGTGATCGTCGCGACAAGAGCGGGACGCCCGGCGAGACGGCCAACCACCTGGTGCTGCTGGCGGAGAACGAGAAGGGGTTCAAGAACCTCATCAAGCTGGTGTCGTCTGGTTACACCGAAGGTTTTTACTACAAGCCGCGCATCGACAAGGAGCTCCTGGCTCAGCATGCCGAAGGCCTGATTGGCCTCAGCAGCTGTCTTAAAGGCGAGGTCGCTTGCGGGATTCGCGCCGAGCAGATGCCGAAGGCGCTCGCCGCTGCGGCGCAGTATCGCGACATCCTCGGCAAGGGCAACTTCTTCCTCGAAATGCAGTTCCAGGGCATTGAAGAGCAGCGCCTCGTCAACAACGGCCTGCTGCCGATCGCGCGCGACCTGGAGATGCCGCTGGTCGTCACCAACGACGTACACTACCTGCGGCACGGCGACCACAAGCCGCACGACATCCTGCTGTGCATTGGCACCGGCAAGTCGGTCAACGACGAGAACCGGCTGAAGTATCACGGCGACCAGTTCTTCTTGAAGACCGCCGCGCAGATGGCCGAAGTGTTCGGGGACTATCCCGAGGCCATGAAGAACACGTTGCTGATCGCCGAGCGCTGCAACGTCACCATCCCGTCGGGCCAGAACCACCTGCCGAAGTTCGCCGTCCCCGAGGGCTTCACGCTCGACGAGTACTTCGAGCACGTCACCCGCGAAGGCTTCAAGGTGCGGCTGGAACGCCTGCGCCAGACCGACGAGAGGGGCGAACTCCGCCACACGCTGGCCGAGTACGGCGAGCGTCTCGCCTACGAGATCGCCATGATCAAGAAGATGGAGTATCCCGGATACTTCATGATCGTGTGGGATTTCATTCGCTACGCGCGCGAGCACGGCATCCCGGTGGGACCGGGCCGCGGTTCGGCGGCCGGCAGTCTGGTCGCCTGGGCGCTGCGCATCACCGACGTCGACCCGCTGCACTACGACCTGATTTTCGAGCGCTTCCTGAATCCCGAGCGCGTCTCGCTGCCCGATATCGACGTCGACTTCTGCGAGCGACGACGGTCGGAAGTGATTGCCTACGTCACCGAGAAGTACGGCCGCGAGAACGTCTCGCAGATCATCACCTTCGGCACCATGAAGGCCAAGGCCGTCATTCGCGACGTCGGCCGCGTCATGGACATGCCGTACGCGGACGTGGACAAGATCGCCAAGCAGATTCCGCCGGCCCTCGACATGACGCTCGAAAAAGCGCTGGCCGAGAACCCCATCCTGCGCGACATGGCGCGGGCCGACAGCCGCGTCAACGACGTGCTGGAGATGGGCAAGCGACTCGAGGGCGTCTCGAGAAACGCCGGCGTTCACGCGGCCGGCGTGGTGATCGCCCCTGGACCGATCAGCGACTACGCGCCACTCTACAAGAGCAACCGCGACGAAATCACGACCCAGTGGGCGATGAAGGAGGTCGAGCGCGTCGGCCTGCTGAAGATGGACTTCCTGGGCCTCAGCACGCTCACGCTGATCAATGACGCCCTCACGGAAATCAAGCGCACCGAGAACATCGTTCTCGACATCGACAACGTGCCGCTGGACGATACCAAGACCTATCAGTTGTTTGTGGACGGGCAGACCTACGGCATCTTCCAGTTCGAAAGCTCGGGGATGCGCGAAATCTTGCGGCGCGCCAAGCCGCAGCGGCTCGAAGACCTGATTGCCCTGAACGCGTTGTATCGTCCCGGTCCGCTCAAGGGCGGCATGGTGGACGACTACATCAACCGCAAGGCCGGGCGCAGCGTGGTGAAGTACGACCTGCCGGTGCTGGAGCCGGTGCTCGCCGACACCTACGGCGTGATCGCCTACCAGGAACAGGTCATGCGCATGGCGTCGGTGGTGGCCGGCTTCACCATGGGCCAGTCCGACGTGCTGCGCAAGGCCATGGGTAAGAAAGATCCCAAGGTCATGGCGAAGCAGCGCGAAGCCTTCATGCAGGGCGCGCTGGAGAAGAAGGTCAACGAGAAGAAGGCCAGCAAGATCTTCGAGTTGATGGAGTTCTTCGCGGGCTACGGCTTCAACAAGTCGCACTCCACCGCCTACGCGTTCCTGGCCTACCAGACGGCGTACCTCAAGGCCAACTTCCCGCGGCACTTTGCCGCCGCGCTGTTGACCATTGAAGCCGCCAACACCGAGAAGCTGGCCGTCTACATCAGCGAATCGCGTGAGCGCGGCATCGCGGTGCTGCCGCCCGACATCAACGAGAGCCAGTTGCACTTCACGGTCGTGCCCGAGGGCGTGCGCTTCGGGCTGACCGCCATCAAGGGTCTCGGCGAAGGCGCCATCCGCAGCCTGATTGAGGTCCGCGAACGCACCGGCCGCATCACCTCCATTCACCAACTGTGCGAAGAACTGGACCTGCGGCTGGTCAACAAGAAGGTGCTCGAAGCCCTGGTCCGCTCAGGTGCGTGCGACAGCCTGGTGCCCAAGGACGTGCCGATGATGGCCGGCCGCGCCAAGTTGTTCGGCGCGGTTGACAGCGCCATTGAGCACGGCAACCGCACGCAACGCGACCGCGATCAAGGCCAGGCCGACTTGTTTGGCGGCGGGGACGAGGGCGGACTGTCGATCATCCGCCTGCCCGATTCGCCGCCGTGGACCGAGATGGAGTTGTTGTCGCATGAGAAGGAGGCGCTCGGCCTGTACCTGAGCGGCCACCCGATCAACCGGCACGCCGACAGCCTGCGCGCGTTTGGCGCGAAGACGGTTGGCGACCTCATGCTGAGCGAGATTCCGGAAGGTGTTGACGGCGCCCCCGGCAGGCTCGTCATCGACGACCTGTATGTCGGCGGCATTGTCGGCGGCTTCCGCGGCCTGAAGACCAAGAAGGGCGATCCGATGTGCGTCTTTACGCTCGAGGATCATCAGGGCTCGGTCGAAGTCGTGGTCTTCCCGGAGATGTACGGCAAGCACCGCACGGTCATTGAGAACGGCGCGCTGCTGCTCGTCCGCGGCAAATTCGAACGCGACGAAGAGAACTCGCGCTTCCAGTGCACCGATATCATGCCCCTGGCGCTGCTCAAGGAGCGGCTGTCGCGCGGCGTCAGGATCCGGTTGAAGGCCACCTGCCCGCGTGAGACGATTGAGGCGCTGTGGGAATTACTGCCCAAGCACCGCGGTGACCGGCCGGTGGCCCTCGAAGTGGAAATGAACGGCGGCTCGCGTCACGTGATCGTGCGCGCCGACGTCACCGCGTCCATCCGCGTCCGGACCTCGGAACAGTTCGTCGCCGATGTTGAGCGTATTTGTGGACCTGGCTCGGTCACCGTGCACTCGTGATGGCCAAGCCTCAAGTCCCACGCCCCAAACCGCCTTATGCCTGACCTACTTGAATTCGAAGAACCCATCGCCATCCTGTTAAAGGAAATCGAGGCGCTCTCGACGCTGGCCATCAGCGACGACCGCGACCGCGAGATCGAGCGGCTCGAGAAGCGGGTGTCGGCCATTCGCGGCGAACTCTACAAGAACCTGACGCCGTGGCAGCGTGTCCAGGTGGCTCGGCATCCGGGCCGGCCGACGACGCTCGATTATGTCGAGCGCTTGTTCACGGACTTCGTCGAGCTGCACGGCGATCGCCGCTTTGCCGATGACCACGCCATTGTCACGGGCACCGCCTTCTACAAGGGCGCGCCGGTGATGGTGGTCGGGCACCAGAAGGGCAGCGACACCAAGCAGAAGATCTACCGCAACTTCGGGTACGCCCGGCCCGACGGCTATCGCAAGGCGCTGCGCACCATGCAGTTGGCGCAGAAGTTCGGCCGGCCGATCATTTCTTTCGTCGACACCCCGGCGGCGTTTCCCGGCATCGAGTCCGAGGAACGCGGGGTGGCCGAAGCGATTGCGCTCAACCTGCGCGAGATGGCGATGCTCGAAGTGCCGGTGATCGTGATCGTGCATGGTGAGGGCGGCAGTGGCGGTGCGCTCGGCATCGCCGTGGGCGATCGCATCCTGATGCACGAGTTTGCGATCTACAGCGTGATTCCCCCCGAAGGCTGCGCCGCCATCTTGTGGCGCGATTCGGCCAAGAAGGTGGAAGCCGCCGAAGCGTTGAAGATCACCGCACCCGACTTGCTGAAGCTCGAGGTCATCGACGAGATCGTGATCGAGCCCGTCGGCGGCGCGCATACCAATCCCAATCAGGCCGCGGCGTTGCTGGACGTCGCGCTGCAGCGGTCGCTGGCGGAAGTCTCGGCGCTCGGGGTCCAGGAACGTCTCGACCAGCGCTACGCCAAGTTCCGCAAGATGGGTTCCGTTGGCATCATTGACGCGTAGAGGCGGGTCTTAAGACCCGCTGCACCCCCATGGCAGTCCCTCCCATCTGGAATACGCGTCCTCATGACGAGGCGCAGGCGGCGGAGCTGGCCAGGACGCTCGGACTGTCACCGGTCACCGCGCGCCTGCTGGCCATTCGCGGCCTGACCGATCCAGACGAGGCGGCGCGCTTTCTCAAACCGTCGCTCGACCAACTGCTGGATCCCTTCCTGCTGACCGACGTTGGCAAGGCCGCCGACCGGCTGCTGGCGGCGATCGCGGCGAAAGAGCGCATCGCGGTCCACGGCGACTACGACGTCGACGGCATCACCTCCACCGTGATTCTGCGCCGGGCGCTCGAGCTGCTGGGCGGTGACGTCGGCCACTTCATTCCCGAACGGTTGACCGATGGCTACGGCCTGCAGCCCAACACCATCGATCGGTTGCACGCGGAGGGCGTCAAGCTGATCGTGTCGGTCGACTGCGGCATTCGCGGCGCCGACGCGGCCCGTCGCGCCCGCGGCCTGGGCGTCGATCTGATCATTACCGACCATCACGAGCCCGACACGGAGCTGCCCGACTGCTTCGCCATCGTCAACCCCAAGCGGCACGACTGCGCCTATCCGGACAAGAACCTCGCCGGCGTCGGCGTGGCGCTCAAGCTGGTGCAGGCCTTGTGTCAGCGCACCGGCAAGTCGTCGTGGCTGCCGGCGTTCATCAAGATCGCCGCGATCGGCACGCTCGCCGACGTCGTCCCACTGATCGGCGAGAACCGCGTCATTGCCAAGCTGGGCCTGCAGATGTTGACCAAAGGGCCGCACAAGGTCGGCCTGCGCGCGCTGCTCGAAGCCGCGGGCCTCACCGGCAAGACCATCGACAGTTACCACATCGGCTTCATGGTCGCGCCGCGCATCAACGCCGCCGGCCGCATGAGCACACCCGACATCGCCACGCGACTGCTGCTGGCCTCAGACGAGTCGATGGCCGAGGAAGCCCGGGCGCTGGCCGGCCAGCTTGAGGCCGAGAACACGCGGCGGCGGACGGAGGACCAGGACATTCTGGCCAAGGCCAAGAAGATCGTGGAGTCCGATCCCGACGTCGGCGCGCGCAGCGTGCTGGTGGTCGCCGGCGAAGGCTGGCATCGCGGCGTGATCGGCATTGTCGCGTCGAAGCTGGTCGACGCGTTCTACCGGCCCGCCATCGTGCTGTCGATCGAGGACGGCGTCGCACACGGGTCGTGCCGCAGCATTCCCGGCTTCGACATGCTCGCGTGCCTGGAATCGTGCGCGCCCATGCTCGGGCGTTTCGGCGGTCACAAGCAGGCCGCCGGCCTGCAGCTTGAGGCCGCGCGCATCAAGGAGTTTCGCTCGGCGGTGAATGCCTACGCGGACAACCGCCTCGGCCCCGACGACCTGCGGCCGCGGCTCTGGCTCGACGGTCCGCTGAAACTCACGGAGTTGACCGACCGCGTGATCGCCGAGTTCGCCGCACTGGCGCCCTTCGGCCCCAGCAACCCGAAGCCCCGGTTCCACACCGGGCCGGTGTCGATCGTGGACGGCCCGCGCATCCTGAAGGAACGCCACCTCAAGATGAGCGTGAAGCAGGACGGCCGGGTGCTGCGCGCCATTCAGTGGAACGCCGCCGAGCGCGAGGCCAAGCTCACGGCCCAGAAGGACGGCGTCGAGATCGCCTACACCGTGGAGGAGAACGAGTTCCGCGGCGAGAAGTACGTGGAGCTGCGGTTGGACGACTTCAAGTAATCGATCTGCGTCATCTGTGTCATCTGCGGCCCCGGTCTGTTAGTACAATCTGTGTCGTGAGTGCCTGGCAGAAGCGCGCCCAATTGGTGTTGGCGGTCGTCGCCGTCGGCGTGATGGGCGCGGTCGGCTATACGCTGCGCCCGCGCGAAGCCCGCGTCGCGCCGCCACCCATCGAGCGGCTTGATCCCAAGGCCACGGTCGAGACGCGCGGCGGCGACGTCATCCAATTGAAGGGTTCGCGGCAGGACGCGCGGATCGAGTTCGAGAGCCAGGTGACCTACGACACCGGCGAGACCAAGCTCATGGGCGTCAAGGTCTCGGTCGACAATCGCGCTGGCCGCAGTTACACCATCACCGGCAAGGAAGCGCGCGTCGGCAAGGACCAGACGAGCTACGACATCAAGGGCGACGTCAAGCTCGAGACCAACGACGGCTTGACCGCATTTGCCGAACAGGCCACCTACGCGGATGCCGAGAAGATTGTGAAGGCACCCGGCCCGGTTCGGTTCACTCGCGGCCGCATGTCGGGCACCGGCATTGGCTTTACCTACGACGAGCAGCGCAACACCCTGTGGCTGCTCGACCAAGCGGTCATCCACGTCGAGCCCGAGGGCACCAGCGGTGCGATGGACGTGACGGCCGGCGCGTTTGGCTTTGCCCGTACCGACCGCTACATGCGCTTCGAGCGCACCATGCATATGGATCGCCAGGGCCAGACGATTGATGCCAACGAGGCGGTCGTGCACCTCTTTGCGGATCGGGATGAGCCGGATCTGATCGAGCTGCGCGGCGACTCGCGGGTCTCGGGCGGCACCGGCATGGGCGCGCTGCAGTCGATGTCGGCGCGCGACATGAACCTGGATTATGGCGAGGACGGCCGCTCGTTGCAGCAGGCGACGCTGGCGGGGCAAAGCGCGATCCAGTTGGCGGGGACGGGCGGGGCCGCGGGCCAGGCGCTGAAGGGCGAGTTTCTTGACATCGCGCTGGCGCCCGACGGCAGTGTCAATCACCTGTCGTCGCGCCAGAACGTGACCGTGACCCTGCCGGCCACTCGTGACACCGCTGCCCGCACCATTCGTTCGAATGTCCTGACCGCGACCGGCGGTGCGCTGGGCCTGTCGGGCATGCGCTTCACGGAAGGCGTGAACTACACCGAGGCCGCGACCCGCACCCAGGGTGCGCGCGTCGCGCGCGCACAGAGCCTGGATGCCCTGCTCGATCCCGCAGCCGGCACGCTGCAAGAAGCCACGTTCACCGGCGCGTTCCAGTTCACCGACGGACCGCTGACCGCGACCAGTAACCTGGCGCGATATCGCATTGGCGCCGGCACGCTGGCCTTGAGCGGCAAGCAGGGCGACGCCGACCCGCAGATCAAGGACGAGGCGCTCACCATCGACGCGGCGACCATCGACGTCACGCTGAACCCCAGAAAGATGGTGGCAACGGGCAAGGTGCGCAGCGCCTTGCTGCCTCCAGGAAAGTCCGCAGGCGCCGCCGGTCCAGGCAAGCGCCCTGGTTTGTTGGGCGACAAGGACCCTGTGCAGATCATCGCCGAGTCGCTGATCTATGACGAAGCGCAGCGCCGTGGCGAATACAAAGGCCAGGCCGTGCTGCTGCAAGGCCAGACGCAGATCAACGCCGACGCCCTGACCATTGACGAGAGTAAGGGCGACCTGATCGCGGTGGGTAAGGTCATCACCTCACTCGTCATCGTCCGCACGGACGCCAAGGCCGGCACGCCCTCGCCATCGACCATCGGCCGCAGCGGTTCGTTCACCTACACCGACCAGGGCCGGCGCGCCGTCTACCAGACTGCGGCCACGCTCGATGGCGAGATCGGCAACCTGCGCGCCGAGAAGATCGAGATCGTGCTGGCGCCTGAGGAGAACAGCCTGTTGCGGCTCGACGCCATGGACAACGTCACCGCCCTCGTCGACAAGCGCACCGTCACCGGCGCGCGGTTATCCTACGTGCCCGCCGAAGAGAAGTACGTCGTCCACGGCGCTCCTGTCACGATGGTGGATGCCGACTGCCAGGAGCTGAGTGGCAAGACGTTGACCTTCTTCAAGGCGTCCGATAGAGTCCAAGTCGACGGCAACGACGAAGTTCGCACGCAGACCAAGGGCGGCGGCAAATGCGCCCCAACGCCCAAATAGCCTCCAAGTTGCCCCCAAGTTGCGCCCAAGTTAATGTCTTCGACTCTCAGCACACACGAACTGACCAAGTCCTACGGGGGGCGCACCGTCGTGCGCGGCGTGAGCCTCGACGTGAATTCCGGCGAGGTCGTCGGCCTGCTGGGCCCCAACGGCGCCGGCAAGACCACCACGTTTTACATGACCGTCGGCCTGACCGCTCCCGACTCGGGACGCGTGACGCTCGATGGCAAGGACGTCACCGGCGACGCGATGTATGTGCGCGCGCGCAAGGGGATCGGCTACTTGCCCCAGGAAGCCTCGATCTTCCGCGGACTGACCGTCGAGCAGAACATCCTCGCCATCCTGGAGACGCTGGATCTGGATGCCGCGGCGCGGCGCACCCGCCTGCGCGAGTTACTGGCTGAGCTGGGGCTGACGCCGCTGGCCAACTCGCCGGCCTACACCCTGTCTGGTGGCGAGCGGCGGCGCGCCGAGATTACCCGCGCGTTGGTGATGAACCCGCGCTTCATTCTCCTGGACGAGCCGTTCGCCGGCATCGATCCCATCGCCGTCACTGAGATTCAGAAGATCATCTTCCACCTGCGTGACCGCGGCATCGGCATCCTGATTACCGACCACAACGTCCTGCAGACCCTCAAGATTACCGACCGCGCCTACATCGTGACCGACGGGGCCATTTTCCGCAGCGGCACGCCGGCGGCACTCGCCGCCGACGAGGAAGTCCGGCGAATTTACCTCGGGACCGATTTCCGGCTGGACTAAGATTGTAAGAGTCGGATATGGGCATTCAGCAGAAACTACAAACCAGGCTCGCACAGAAGCTGATCCTGACGCCTTCGTTGCAACAGGCGATCAAGCTGCTGCCAATGTCGACCTTGGAGCTGGCCGATCTCCTGAACCAGGAAGTCGTCGAGAACCCGTTGCTCGAAGAGGTGCCGACCGAAGACCTGCAGGCGGCCGACGCCACCCCGGCTGTGGAAAAAGAGGCGGAAGCCAAGGCCCAGGCCGACAAGACCGATTCCTGGGACGACGCCGACTACGAGTACTTCTTCGGCGACTACCTGGACGATGGCTATCGCCCGCGCGCGCCGCAAGAGGTCAAAGAACTCCCGCCCATCGAGAACACCCTGTCCACCAGTTCGTCGCTCACCGATCACCTGGAGTGGCAGCTCTCGCTGCAGACCGAGGCCGAGGCGATTCGCGAGATCGGCGAGGCCATCATCGGCAACCTCGATGACGACGGTTACCTGGTGGCGTCGGTGGACGAGATCGCGTCGATGGGGCCGTGGCCCGTTGATGATGTCGAGACGGCACTGCGCCTGATCCAGGGCTTCGACCCGATTGGCGTCGCCGCGCGCGACCTGCAGGAATGTCTCACGCTGCAGATCAAGCACTTGCGGCTTGAAGGCACGCCAACCGAGAAGATTGTCTCCGAGCACCTGCGCCTGCTGCATAACCACCAGATGCCGGACCTGGCCCGCAAGCTGGGGTTGACCATCGAAGAGCTCAAGGGCCACGTCGAGATTATTCAGCACCTCGACCCCAAGCCCGGCAGCCGCTTCAACCCGCAGCCATCGCAGTACGTCATTCCCGACGTCTACATCATCAAGGTCGAGGATCAGTACGTCGCCGTGCTGAACGAGGACGGCCTGCCGCAACTGCGCATCAGCCCGACGTATCGGCGGCTGCTCGACAAGGGCGCGGCCGAGAACAACGACGAGACCCGCGCCTACGTGAAGGACAAGTTCCGCTCCGCACTGTGGTTGATCAAGTCGGTGGAGCAGCGGCAGAAGACCATCCACAAGGTGGCCACCAGCATCTGCACCTTCCAGCGCGACTTCCTCGACCACGGCATCGAGCACCTGCGCCCGCTGGTCTTGCGCGACGTCGCCAACGACATCGGCATGCACGAATCGACCGTCAGCCGCGTGGTCACGAACAAATACATGCACACGCCCCAAGGCGTGTTCGAGATGAAGTACTTCTTCCACAGCGGCATCAGCAGCTCGTACGGCGACGCCGTCTCGTCGGTGACCATCAAGAACCGAATCAAGAAGATCATCGAAAGCGAAGATCCGAAGAAGCCGCTCAGCGACTCGAAGATCGTCAACATCCTGCAGCGGGAAGGCCTCATGCTGGCCCGCCGGACCATCGCGAAGTACCGGGAAGAGCTGAAGATTCCCACGTCGAACCAGCGGAAGGTCATGTTCTAGCAGTCAACGAGGCGGGCCAGTCGCCCGCCGGGACGTTGCCAGAGACGATGTCGATCACCCCGGCCATCACCGTACGCGGCCTGCTCGATGCGCGGCCTGAATCGGTCGGCTTGACCATCGACCTGCTTGCCGGCGCTAACGGACTCGAGCGCCGCATCACCAGTCCCTACATCCAGAAGACCGGCCTTGCACTCGCGGGCTTTCACGACTACCTGCAAGCTGGCCGCATTCTCCTGTTCGGCAATAGCGAAGTGCGATTCCTCGACAGTTTGGCGCCGGCCGCCCGCCAGCAGGCACTCGCCAAGTGCTTCAGCCAGGCATTGCCGTGCCTGCTCGTCACCGGCGGTGCCGAATTGCCGCCAGAAGTGGTGCAGGAAGGCGACCGGGCTGACGTTCCCGTGTTGCGGACGCCGGTCCCGACGGCCACCGCAATCGGCAAGCTCACCTCGATTCTCGAAGAACGGCTGGCCGCGCGCGAGATGATCCATGGCGTCCTCCTTGACGTTCTTGGCTTGGGCGTGCTGATCGTCGGCGAGAGCGGCATCGGCAAGAGTGAGTGCGCGCTCGACCTGGTCGTCCGCGGTCATCGACTGGTCGCCGACGACACCGTCGAAGTCCGCCGCCGCGGTGATTCGTTCGTCATCGGGACGTGCCCGGAGATGACTCGGCACCACATGGAAGTGCGCGGCCTTGGCCTGATCAATATCCGCGACCTGTTCGGCGTGGCCTCAACCCGGACCTCGAAACGGGTCGAACTGGTGGTGCAGCTGGACCGCTGGGACCCCGACCGCGAGTACGATCGCCTGGGTCTGGACGATGCCTCCTACGATCTCATGGGTCTCACGGTGCCAGTCATTCGCATGCCGGTCGCGCCGGGCCGCAACCTCGCGATCCTGGTGGAAGTGGCCGCCCGCAACCAGTTGCTGCGCATGCGTGGCATCAACGCCGCCCGCGAACTGGTGAAGCGGCTGGATGCCAGCCTGCTCAGTGTCTCAGCACCTGAGCACCTGAGCACTTCAGCACCTAAGCACTTGGAAGAAGACGAGGAGCTGTGAGCAAAGCGCGCGTCACGCCCATGAACTGGGCCCGATTCATCGTGCTCACCGGCTTGTCGGGTTCCGGCAAGTCGCAGGCCATTCGAGCGCTCGAAGACCTCGGCTACTACTGCGTCGACAACCTGCCGGTCTCGCTGCTGCCGGTGATGGCGGAGCTCAGCGAGCGCCAGACGGAACACCATCGCGTCGCCGTAGTGATGGACGTGCGCGAGTCGCGCTTTGTCAGCGACTTTCCGAAGGTGTATCGCCAACTCAAGACCAATCAGCACCTGCGCACCAAATTGATTTTCCTGGAGGCCGGCCACGCCGAGTTGGTGCGCCGGTTCAGCGAGACACGGCGCCCGCATCCGCTGGCGACAGACCGGCCGATCACCGAGGGGCTGTCCGAAGAGCGCGCGTCGTTGCGCACCATTCGCGCCATGGCCGACAAGGTCGTCGACACCTCGAAGCTGAACGTCCACGAACTGCGGCAGCAGTTGCGCGAGTTGGTGTCCGGGCACAAGCAGGCCTCGAAGCTGGTGCTGACCTTTCTCAGCTTTGGCTTCCAGAACGGCCCGCCGGCAGAGGCCGACCTCGTGTTCGACGTGCGGTTCTTGAAGAACCCGCACTGGGTGCCGGCGCTGCGGCCCCAGACCGGCCGCGACCCGGCGGTCGCCGCCTACATTCGCCGCCAGCCAGTGGCCCGCGCCACAATCAAGCGGCTCAGCTCGTTGCTGCGCTGGATGGTGCCGCTGTACGTGCAGGAAGGGAAGTCGTACCTGACGGTCGCCATCGGCTGCACGGGCGGTCGCCACCGCTCGGTCTATGTGGTCGAGGCGCTGAAGCGTGAACTGTCGGATCTCAAGGGTGTCTCGGCGCGCGTGGCGCACCGCGACCTGGCGAAAGGCCCCCGATGATTGGCGTGGTCGTTGTCACACACGGGCAGTTGGCCACCGAACTGGTCAACGCGGCCGAGACCATCGTTGGCGATCTCCCGCACTTCTCGGCGGTGTCGATCGGCTGGCACGAAGATGTCCAGGACGCGCGTGACGCGATTGCCGCGGCCATCCAGCGCGTGCAACAGCCCGGCGGTGTGCTGCTGGCCACCGACATGTTCGGCGGCACGCCGTCGAACCTGGGCATCACCTTTCTCAAGGAAGACGCCGTCGAGATCGTCACCGGCGTGAACTTGCCGATGTTGATCAAGGCCGCCAACCTGCCAGATGGGCAGCGCCTGACCGACGTCGCGCGCATGCTGCGCGAGCACGGGCGCAACGCCATCTGGGTCGCCTCAGACCTGCTGACCGGTGCTGACAGTGCGCCGGCCACCGATCCGGCCACGGGTTCAGACGGGTGACCACCCGCGACTGCGTGATTCGCAATCGACTGGGCCTGCATGCGCGGGCGGCGGCGAAGTTCGTGCACACGGCGACGCGGTTCTCGTCGCACATTCGGGTCTCGCGTGACGGCAAGACCATGGACGGCAAGAGCATCATGGGTATTCTGCTGTTGGCCGCCGGAGCGGGTTCCAGCATCGTGATCTCCGCCGAGGGTAGGGACGAAACCACAGCAGTCGAAGCCCTGTGGCAATTGGTCGAGGGCGGATTCGGAGAAGAGCCGTGGAACGCCTGACAGGCATCGGTGTCTCACCCGGCGTGGTGCTCGGCCGCGCGGTCGTGCTGACCCAGCGCACCGAGGTGATGCGGTTTCCGATTCCACCCGAACGTGTGGCGCAGGAGGTCGCCGCGCTGAGGCGCGCGCAAGCGGCCTCGAAGCAGCAACTCCAGGACATCAAGACCCGCGTCGAACACGGTTCCGGCAGCGAGCTGGCGGCGCTGTTTGACGCGCAGTTGCTGATGCTCGACGACCCCATGCTGGTCGGCCGCGCTGAGAGCATTGTCCGCACCGAGCGGGTCAACGCCGCGTGGGCCGTGCATCGGGCCTACGAAGAGATCTACCAGGTGTTCCGGGCGATGGAAGATCCGTACCTCCGCGAGCGCGAGACCGACGTCGCCGATGTCGCCGGCCGCCTGCGGCTCAACTTGCGGCATGGCGCCAAGGGTCCGAAGGAGTTGCTGAGCCAGGTGGATGGCCCGTCGGTGCTGATCGCCGACGAGTTGACCGCGTCAGTCGCCGCGCAGCTCGACTGGTCGCGGGTGCAGGCATTTGCCACCGATGCCGGCAGCCGCACGTATCACACCGCCATTCTGGCGCGCTCGCTCAAGGTCCCCGCCATTGTCGGATTGCACGATGCCTCGCTGCGCATCGCCGCCGGCACCCCGGTCGTCCTCGACGGCACGACCGGAGAATTGACCGTCGCACCCACCGCCGAGCAGATCGACGACGCGCATCGGCGCGCGACCCCTCCGCGCCGGCGGCAGACCGCACCGGCAGAGCCCGGTCCGGTATCGACCACCGATGGCGTGCGGATCCGCCTCGAGGCCAACATCGAACTGCTCGAAGACCTGCCGTTCCTGGACGAGCATGGCGCCGAGGGCGTCGGCCTCTACCGGTCGGAGTTCATGCTGTCAGGACGTCCGATCGAGAGCGTCACCGAGGACGACCAGTACGCGCTCTATCGCAGCCTGATCGAACAAGTCGCGCCGCGACCCGTGACCATTCGCACCTTCGACGTTGACGAGCGTCATTTCGCTGGACCCGGCCGCGGTCCGGAACGGCGCCGCACGCGGCCCGGTCTCCGGGGCTTGCGACTGGGACTGGCCAATCCGGTGGTGTTACGGACACAGCTGCGCGCCCTGGTCCGCGCCTCGGCGCACGGGCCGTTGCGGATCATGTTCCCGTTCGTCACCGCGGTGGAAGAGGTCCGCGACGCCCGCAAGATCCTGGACGAGGTCCTGCACGAACTC
>Ga0163144_10007760_pt1 | contig 23439 bp, 15 predicted proteins | sample OliLak19BULKMAT1_FD_123175 | JGI IMG/M metagenome (GOLD analysis project Ga0163144, IMG submission 123175) | Freshwater microbial mat bacterial communities from Lake Vanda, McMurdo Dry Valleys, Antarctica - Oligotrophic Lake LV.19.BULKMAT1 | ecosystem: Environmental > Aquatic > Freshwater >...
ATCTGATTGCCGTGCGCGTGATCCCAATGCCAGTGGGTGTTGATCACGTAGCGCACCGGCTTCGGCGTGAGCGCCTTCAGCTCTTCGCGCAGCGCCCAGGCGCCGCCCGGCGTCATGTGGGTGCCTACGCGAACGTGGCCACGACCGGGCCGTGGTCGCTCGACCCGAACTCGCGCTGCACGACGCAGGTCTGGGCCGTGCCGGCCAGCACCTGCGACGCCACCACATAGTCGATGCGCCAGCCGATGTTGCGCTGCTTCAGGTTGCGCCACGGCGCCCACCAGGTGAAGAGCTCGTCGTCGGTGGGATGCAGCGTGCGGCCCACGTCAACCAGGCCGCGCGAGAGCAGACGGTCGATGAGCGCGCGCTCGTCGTCGCGCGTGCCGATCTGATTGAGCTTGCGTTCGCGGGGGTGCACGTCACGTTCGGTGAGGGCCACGTTCAGGTCGCCGCAGAAGATCAGCGGCCGGCCGGCGGCCTGCGCCTCGGCGGCCCAGGCGTCCATGTCGGTGAGGAACCGGATTTTGGCCTCGTAGTCCTTGCCGCCGTTCGGTACGTAGAACGACGAGGTCAGCACCGGGCCCTGGCCGAAGTCGAGTTCGGCCGAGATCACGCGCTGTTCGAAGTCGAAGGGCGGATGCGAGTACACCGGCGGCCTGGTCACGAGCGACTTGGCCACGAGCAGGGCCACGCCCGAGTAGCCTTTCTCGCCGTGCCAGCCCGCGTAATAGCCATCGAGGTCGCGCAACTCGAACGGCAACTGGTCGAGCGACGCCTTGATCTCCTGCAGGCACGCGATGTCGGGACGCTCGGTGGCGAGCCACTCGAGCAACTGGCCCTGTCGGGCGCGAATGCCGTTCACGTTCCAGGTCGCGATCTTCATGAGGCGGCGACAAGCATACCGCTCAGGCGGCCGACCAGGTATCGAGCGCTCCGAGAGGCAGTGACGAAAGTGCGGCCAATTCAGGCCAGGGTGCGTCAGAATGTGCGCAGGGGCGCGCTACACCGCACCCCCACAAGGAGAATCCTCGCATGACGACTCAGATACTCGCGCTCGGTCTTGTCGCCGTCCTGGCCGCTACTCCGAGTGCGCTGGCCAACGCGCAGGAGGCGGCGATCGCCACCCGCCGGCCCGACGTGATCTACGTGCCCACGCCCGAAGAGGTGGTGGACGCCATGCTGCAAGTGGCCAAGGTCACCAAGAACGACGTGGTCTACGACCTGGGCACGGGCGACGGCCGCATCCCGGTGACGGCGGCGAAGAAGTACGGCGCGCGCGGCGTGGGCATCGACATCGACCCGCAGCGCATCAAGGACGCCAACGAGAACGTGCAGAAGAACGGCGTCAGCGACAAGGTGCGCATCATCCAGGGCGACCTGTTCGAGACCAACATCTCGGAAGCCACCGTCGTGACGCTCTACCTGCTGCCGTCGCTCAACCAGAAGCTGATGCCGAAGCTGATGAAGGAGCTGAAGCCCGGCACCCGCATCGTGTCGCACGCCTTCGACATGGGCGACTGGAAGCCGGAGCAGGAACTCGACGTGAACGGCCGCAAGGTCTACTTCTGGACGATTCCGAAAAAGTAACGCGGCGCGCCTTGTGCCGGTCGTCCTAGTCGGTGCCGTCACCCGGCAGCAGCGGCTCGCAGTTGCGCGTTTCCGGCCCGCGCTCGGTGCACACCGCGAACTTCGCCGCGTAGATCGACACGGCGGCGAACTCGCCCGTCTTGTCGAACATGTAGAAGCTGATGTTGAACGCGGGATTGCCGGCCTTGTTCAGCAGCCGCTTCTCGACCGTGTTCGCCTTGATGCGGCGCAGCGCTTCCATGCCGGCGTCCTTGGGCGACTTGCCGGCGCGCATCTGCTCTACGATCAGATACGAGTTGAGGCCGTAGAGATTCGCCTCGCCGCGTCCAGTGGATCCGGCCGCGCCGACTGCGTTGTCCACGTAGAGGCCGGCGCCGAGAATCGGCGAATCGCCGACACGACCCGGAATCTTCCAGGCCATGCCGCTCGTGGTGGTCACGCCGCAAACGTCGCCCACGGCGTTGATGCCGTTGCAGTTGATCGTGCCCCAGAAGTGGTTGGGATCGATCAGGCCGTCCTTCACCATGCTGAGGCCAGCCACCAGCCCGGCGCGATCGCGCTTCTTCGGGTCGAGGTAGTGCTCGGGATCCACGCGCCGCTTCCACTCGAGCCACAGCCGACGTGACTTCTCGGTGTTGAGGTCGGCCTCGATGGTGAAGCCCATGCTGCGCGCGAAGTCCTGCGCGCCCGTGCCGACGATCAGGTGGTGGTCGGTCTGTTCCATCACCGTCCTGGCCACGAGCGACGGCGCGCGCACGCCTTCGAGCGCGGCCACGCCGCCCGCTCGCTTGGCGGGGCCATGCATGCAGCACGAGTCGAGCTGCACGACGCCGTCGGCGTTGGGCAGCCCGCCGTAGCCCACGCCCGACTCCTCCGGATCCAGCTCGCACAGGTTCACGCCGGCGATGAGCGAGTCGAGCACGTCCTTGCCGCCGCTGGTCATCATCTCGAAGGCCAGCTGCACCGTCGTCTTGGTGCCGCCGTTCTTGTAGACGTTGCCGTTGTCAGAGGCGATGACCACCGGCCGAACGGCGCCGGTACGCACGGCCGGGGCCTGGCCGAAGGCTGGCGCGGCGCCGAGCGCTACGCTGGCGGCGGCAGTGGAGGACTGGACGAACTGGCGGCGGGTCAGCGTCTTGGACATGGCGTCTCCTGTGGGCGTGCGGGAGCATCCTACACCCGGCACACGACGCAGGGAGCGTCATGCCTGGCCCAGGTCTCGCTGAGGCACTGTATGGATCGTGGGTCAAGAGCGTGCTGCTCCTAGGACCACGTCAGACCGGTAAGTCGACCCTGGCCGGTCGGCTCGTGCCAGATCTGACCATCGACCTGGCCCACGAAGCCACCTACCTGGAGTTCGCGCGAAATCCCCACGAACTCGAAGAGCGCCTTGCGGCCCTGCGTGCCATCCGGCCACTTGTGGTACTGGTCGACGAAGTACAGCGCCTCCCGAGCCTGCTCAACACGATTCAGAGCGTGCTCGACCGGCCTCGCCACCAGGTTCGATTCGTGTTGACCGGATCAAGCGCGCGCAAGCTGCGCCGCGGGAATGCCAACCTGCTGCCGGGCCGCATCCACACCTATGAACTCGGCCCGTTGGTGGCGAGCGAGCTCGACTACGCGATTGACACACAGACTGCCCTTGGCGAGGGCACGCTGCCGGGCGTCTACCTGGACGACGACCGTGATGCGGCCCGGAAGACCCTGCGCTCGTACGCGGCGACCTACCTCAAAGAAGAGGTGCAGGCTGAGGCGCTGACGCGCAACCTGGAGGGGTTCGCACGATTCCTGCACGTGGCCGGCGCGTGGTCTGGCACGTTTCTCGATCTGGCCAAGATGTCGGCCGCTGCGCAGGTGCCACGGCAGACCACTGTGCGCTACTTCGAGATCCTCGAGGATTGCCTGATCGCGCAGCGCTGCGAGCCCTTCGCGCGCTCGACGGCCCCCAGGCTGGTGCAACATCCTCGCTACTTCCTCTTCGACGTCGGCGTGCTGAACGGCCTGCTCGGCAACTTCCAGGCGTCGGCTGACCGCATCGGGTCGCTGTTCGAGCATCTCGTGTACTCCCAAATCGTCCACAGCGCGGCCGCCGCCGACCGCAAGGTGCGCGTAACTACGTTCCGCACCGAACACGGCGCCGAAGTCGACTTCGTGGTCGAGCTCGACGGCGTCGTTCACGCCATCGAGGTCAAGGCGTCGCGGACCATCGCCGCGGTCGACACGCGCGGCCTGGCGCGTTTCGCGGACTACTACGGCAAGCGTCACCAGCCGTGGGTGTTCTACCTGGGATCGCAGCCCAAAGTCGTTGGCACGGCGCGCGTCGTGCCGTGGCAACAGGGTTTGAAGGAGATTGGCCTCTAGCACGATCCTTCGCTTCTCATTGCTTCCAGAGCTTCCGCCACCACGGCACGGGCACCTCGCTCGACGGGCCAGGCGGCGGGGCGATAGGCCCCACGCCCTGTCGGCGCCGGATGTCCTCGATGCGCCAGCCGGTGAGCGACGCCAGCGTCTGTGCCTCGCGCTCGCGCCGCGGCCCGAGTTCGCGGCGATACGCCTCAGCGGCTTCGCACGTGGCCGGGCCAGTGTAGGCGTGGCGTAGCACGTAGCGGCCCTGGAAGTTGGTGCGGTCGCCGGTTTCGTGGAACACGAGATCCTCGGGAAAGTGCGCCTGGTCGTAGCGCACGTGCAGACGCGTCACGAACACGTCGGCCGCTGCGGGCGTCGGCGAGAGCCGCGCTCCGCGCTGCGTCACCCCCGCCAGGTCGTTCTGCCAGAACACGCCGAGCTGGCGCAGCTCGGCGGCCGACAGCGGGTCGGCCGCGCACGGATCGCACCACGCCGTGTCCCACGCGTACTCCTGGAACACCGCGCTCATGTTCTCGCGGCGCACGTGGTCGTCGAACATGGCGCGGTACATCCTGGCGAACTCCGCCGGATCCTTCACGTAGGCCGGAATCTCCACGTCGGTGCGCAGCTTCACCGTGCGGTAGTTCGTGCTCTCGACCCGGCCCTTGCGCGTGAGCGCGTAGACGAACAGCTCCTGCGCGCCGTCGGCGTTCACCATGCCGAGGCGAATCGGCAGCATGAACTTGGGCGATTCGTAGGCCACCTGAATCGGCCGCAGCGTGGCAAAGCCCAGCTTCGTCTGCTCGGTCAGGTTCACCTTGGCCACGAAGAAGCGCATGTGCTGGCGGATGTAGCTGCCGAGCACGGCCGACGCGCCGGCCGGAATGCGGTAGCCGCTCTCGCGCAGCCAGGTCTCGAGGCCGGTGCTCTGCTGCGCCGATAGAATCAGGATGTCGTATTCACCCACGGTGTAACGGGCCTCGATCGTGACGCCGAGGTTCTTCGCGCGTCGCTCGTCGCTGCCGCGGAACACTGGCGCCGCCGCGGCCATCGGCACCGCGCGCTCCATCATGAGGTCGTAGCGCGCGCACGGATCGGCGTCGAAGTACTCGACCAGCCGCGGCGCCGTGTAGGCATCGAGGTGCGCGAGCAGCGACGGCTCGGCCACATGAATCTGCTCGCGGGTGATCGAGGTGGGCACTGGAATGACCATGGCGAATTCGCGCGGGTCGCCGCGAAAGTCGTTGGCCATCGTGAGCACCGTGCGGTCGCCGTCGCGCACCAGCACGACCTGCGACGCCTTGTTGAAGATCTTCGTGTCGGCCTTGGCCACGTAGAAGCCGCAGAAGGCGAGGGCGGGGCTGGCGTGGGCCAGGCCCAGCAGGGCAGCGAACAGGAACACGGCGGTCGTGCGGATCATCGGAGTCCTCCAGTGGAAGCGGGTCAGGGGCGACGGCAGGCGCGAAGGCAGGTACGGCCACTGGTAGCGGGCCGCCGGAAGCAGACGGTCGATGAGCGGCACGAGCGGCGAGGCCAGCACGAGCGCCCACAGGAAGCCGTTCGGCCGGAACAGCCGCAGATGCACGTAGGCAGCGCCCACGGCCACGAGCACCGCGAAGAGGATGCGCCCGGCGCGGGCATCGGGCGTGGTCTTCGGGTCGGAGATCATGAAGAAGCTGAAGAGCAGGAAGGCGCCGCTCTCGAGCCGGTGCAGGGGAATCGTCAGCGGCTCGCCGAGATACAGCGACCGCGCCGTGATCAGGCCGGCGTAGGCTGCGATGAACGCGATGGTGACGTCGCTGCGGGCCGACCGATACGTGACCGCCAGACCCGCGCAGGCCATGGCGAAGGCGACGCTTGCGCCCGTGCCCCACTGCCCGGGCGACACCCACACGTCGGGCGTCGCCAGCAGCAGCGCCGCGAGCGCCAGGTTGGTGGGATTGAACACGTGCTTGCCGCGCACGCGCAGCAGGAACTTCGAGCCCACCGCGATGGCCGCGGCCAGCGCCGCCCACGCCAAGTGGTCGGTGCGCAGCAGCAGGCACAGCGACAGCGCCGAGATCAGCGCGCTCTTGGCGCCCGAGGTCGACGGCGCGCCCGTGGCGGCATCGCCCGCGCGCTGCACGGCCAGCGCGGTGCCGATGGTGATGAGCGCCTGGGCGGCCGACACGTCGAAATCGAGCCGGGCCATGCCGTAGGCGAGTAGTGACGCGAGTGTGGCGATCTGGCCGTGGCGAGGGTCGGCGGTGAGGGTGGTCCAGCGCCGGATCAGGAATGGCATGCGCGTCGTCCTCCAGGCTGAGAACGGCGGCCCCGGCATTTCTTGCACGCCGGCTGGCCCGGCCCGTCGAATCGCTGCTATCGTCCGCACGACGCCCTGCGCATCAAGTCACACGCCCCGTGGATGTTCGCCGGGGTGGCCGCGGCACCGGCCGATCCGACGTGAAGGCGCTGTGGGAAACCACCTGGACGATCAGCACGGCACGGATTCATCCTCGGAGTGGCCTGCCCCTCAGCCTGCCGCTGCCTGACCGCGGCGAGCCCACGAACATCGACCGCCGCACCAGCGCCAGCGTGCAGTGCCAGTTGAACGTGGTGATTCCGTCCAAGGCGATGTCGGAGGAAACCGGTGTTCGACCTGCCGGTGCGGTTCTAGCCGCGCCGGACCCGCTATACTCTTGCCGAATGGCTGCCATCTGGTGGGCATCTGACGGCACGGAACGCCGTAGCGAGGCTTCATGAAGGTGACGCGACGCGATCTGCTGGCCGGTGCCGCCGGGGCCGTGGCCCTGGGCACGACAGCGCAGGCACAGACCCCGGCTCCGGTCGACCCCACCAAAGTGCGCGGCACGCCGTCGCGCGCCATGGGGCAGCGCGCTCCGGCCGAGAAAACGCAGCGCTTCGCGCGCGGCAACGTCTCGAGCACGCCGCATCAAGACCTGATGGGCATCATCACGCCCTCTGACCTGCACTTCGAGCGCCATCACGGGGGCGTGCCGGCCATCGACCCGGCCACCTACGCGCTGCTCATCCACGGCATGGTCGATCGGCCGATGGTGTTCACGCTGGCCGACCTGAAGCGCTTTCCGTCGGTGTCGCGCATCCACTTCCTCGAGTGTTCGGGCAATCTTGGGCGCACCGCCGGACCCGAGACCACGCCGGGACAGCTCGCCGGACTCACGAGCACGAGCGAGTGGACCGGTGTGCCGCTGGCCACACTGCTGAAGGAAGTGGGTGTGCAGGCGAAGGCGAAGTGGCTGCTGGCGGAAGGTACCGATGCCGCGGTGCTCACGCGCAGCGTGCCCATCGAGAAGGCGCTCGGCGACGCCATTATCGCCTACGGCCAGAACGGCGAAGCGATCCGGCCCGAGCAAGGCTATCCCGCGCGCCTGTTCCTGCCTGGCTGGGAGGGCAACGCCAGCGTCAAGTGGCTGCGCCGCATCGAGGTGTCGGACCAGCCCTTCATGACGCGTGAAGAGACGTCCAAGTACACCGAGCCCTTCGCCAACGGCACCTCGCGCATGTTCAGCTTCCGCATGGACGCGCGTTCGCTCATCACCTATCCCGCCTTCCCCGTGACGCTCACGCCCGGGTGGGTCGAGATCAACGGCATCGCCTGGACCGGCGCCGGCAAGATCGCCCGGGTCGACGTGAGCACCGACGGCGGCAAGACGTGGACGGCGGCGAAGCTGCAGGAGCCCGTGCTGTCGATGGCCCACACGCGCTTCCGGCACCTCTGGCAGTGGACCGGCGCGGAAGCCGTGATCATGAGCCGCGCGGTCGACGTCACCGGCTACATGCAGCCGCTGCGCGCCGAGCTGCTCAAGGCACGCGGTCCGGGTACGGCCGGCTATCACCTGAATCCCATCACTGGCTGGGTGGTGCAGGCCGGCGGCGCGGTGATCTACAAGGAGGAAGCGTGGGGATGACACGCACCCGGCTCGTGGGCGGCAGCGCCGCGCTTGGCGCAGCGGTCCTGATCGTGGCGATGACGGCCGCCGCGACCGCCCAAGGACCCGCGCGGTTCGGCATTGGCCGGCCCGCCACACCGCAAGAGATCGCCGCCCTCGACATCGACATCATGCCCGACGGCACGGGCCTGCCGCCCGGCCGCGGCACGTCGGCCGACGGCGCGGCGATCTACGCCACCAAGTGCGCGCAGTGCCACGGCAAGACCGGGAAGGAAGGGCCCAACGACGTGCTCGTGGGCCGCGAGCCGCGCACCGGCTTCCCGTTCTCGCAGGATCCGAAGCTGCCGCACACCATCGGCAACTACTGGCCCTACGCCACGACGGTCTTCGACTACGTGCGCCGCGCCATGCCGCCTACGGCGCCGGGCTCGCTCAGCGACGACGAGGTCTACGCCCTCACGGCGTTCCTGCTGCACGCCAACGAGCTGATTGCGGCCGACGCGGTGATGGACCGCACGACGCTGGCCGCCGTAAAGATGCCGGCGCGCGAGCACTTCGTGCCGGATGCGCGTCAGCAGATGCCGACGCCGACGCCGACGCCGACGCCGACGACGAAGCCGAAGCCGAAGCCGTAGGGCGCGGACGAGGCCGGCGGCGTCGCGCGCAGGAGATCCATCGTGCAGGCGGAGTTCGTGATCGTGGGCGGGGGCATCTACGGCGTGGCGACGGCGTGGTCGCTGGCCCGTCGGGGGGCCGACGTGCTGCTGCTCGAGAGCGCGGCCATTGCTGCCGGCGCGTCGGGCGGTCTGGGCAAGCGGGGCGTGCGCGCCAACGGGCGCGACCTGCGCGAGTTGCCGCTGATGCGGCTGGCCTACGACCTGTGGCCCACGCTCGCCGACACGCTCGGCTCTGACACCGGCTACCAACGCACGGGCCACCTGCAGCTCTACGAGCGTCATCACGATACCGGCGCAGCCACGGTGCGCGCCCGCGTGCAGTCGGCCTTGGGCATTCCGACGACGCACCTCGCCGGGGCGCAGGTGCGCGACCTGGAGCCGGGTCTGTCGTCGGCCGTACTCGGCGCGCTGCACGCGCCGCTCGACGGCGTGGCCGATCACGAGGCGACGACGCGCGCCTACGCCCTGGCCGCCACGCGCGCCGGTGCCACCCTTCGGCTGGACGCGACCGTGGCCGGACTGGTGCGCCGGGGCGAGCGGGTCACGGAGGTCACGCTCGCTGACGGCGAGGTCGTCGGCGTGGGCCGTGCGCTGCTGCTGCTGAACAACGGCGGCCTGCCCGACCTGGTGGCGCGCGATCTGGCGTGCACGCTGCCGGTCTGGAACATCTTCCCGCAGGTAGTGATGTCGACGCCCGCGCCCGTCGCGCCCTTCCATGCCTACGTCGGCCATCTGCATCGGCCCGTCGCGCTCAAGATGGTGCCGGGCGGCGCCGTGATGCTCTCGGGCGGGTGGCGCGGCCGGTGGAATCCCGACACGCGCGGTGGCGAGACGATTCCGGCATCGGTGACCGGCAACTGGGCCGAGGCCGTGCGATTGTTTCCGGCGATCGGCGACCTGGCCGTTGCCGACGTCCGGGCCGACCGATCCGAAACCACCTGTCTCGATCTCGTGCCGGTCGTGGATCACGTGCCGCGCGTGTCGAACGTGCTGCTGGCGTGCGGCTGGTCGGGCCACGGGTGGGCGCTGGCGCCGGCCTTGGCCCCGCTCCTGGCGGCCTGGGCGCTCGACGGCGACGCGCCCGCGCTGCTGCGGCCGTTCGCGCTCTCGCGGTTCCCCGACGTCACCGCGTAGCGGCGCGGCCGGGCCACACGAAGCACAACGCCGTGGCGGCGGTGGCGGCCACCAGCATCCAGCCGACGCCGAACTGCCGCACGAGCAGCGGCATCGTCGCGGTGATGATGCCGCCACCGAGCAGCGGCGCGATCACCATCGAGCGCGCGGCAAACGCCTGCGCCGCCGTGGTGCGTTGGTGCGGGTCCACGATGCGCAGCAGCATCAAGCCCACCGCGGCCACGCCGGTCTGCGTGCCGTAGACCACGATCGCCTGCTCGAACCAGTCCACCGGCAGCATGCGCGGTCCCAGCCACAGGAAGGTCGCCACCACCCACACGACGGCGGCCGCCATCAGCAGCGAGAAGGGCACCACGTGCTGCATGAACAGGTCGAGCTGCATCGAGGCCACGGCGGCCACGACCAGCAGGTCGAGCGCGAGGCCGGTGATGCGCTGGAAGGTGGCACGGTCCAGCCAGCGGGCCAGGCCCGTGCGATCGGCCGCCATCTGCAGCAGCATGCCGCCCACCATCGCCAAGGGGAACAGCGGAAAGCCCTGTAGCGACGGGTGCAGGGCGCGGATGCCGGTCAACATGACCCAGCCGAGTAGCACCGCCACCGACGCAACGGCCACGTGCAGCGTGAAGGGATCCAGCACGACCGAGCTGATCGTGCCCATGGCCACGGGCCGGCGCGCGTCGGGCGGCACGAGACCGGAGGTGTCGCGCGGCATGCCCGTCACGTCGCTTGCGGCGATCTGCGTGGTGTCGCCGCGCCGCACGCCGTGCTGAATCAGCGCCACGCCGCCGAGCACGCCCACGACGAGGCCAATCGTGGCCGACATCTGGCCCAGGGCCGCACCGGCGGGGAAGCCGAGATCGACGAACACGGCGGCCATGGCGCTCGCCGTGCCGTGGCCTCCAGAGAAGCCCACTTCGATCAGGCAGGCAAAGAGCGCATCAGCCCCGAACATCGGCGTGAGCACGAGCCACGTGAGCAGCAGGCCCACCACGTACTGGCCGAGCGCGCCCACGAGTGAGAAGCGGACGAGCGGACCGCCGAGCCGCACCACGGCCTTCAGGGAGGGCACCGGTGCGCCCAGGAACAGCCCGGCGAACACGAAGTTGATGAGGATCGCCGGCAGCGCGGTCCACGAGGCCGTCACGTCGCGCGGCACCACGTTGGCGCCGTACGGCCCCACGGCCAGTCCCACGAAGCCGGCAATGAGCGACACTGGCAGCAGCAGGCGCCCGAGCGAGGGCACGGCCAGCCGCAGCGACATGCCGGCGCCGAGCAACAGGCTGAGGCCGCCCAGGGCCAGCAGGAATGACATGCGTGGCGAGCAGCATACGCCGGGTGCGCCGGGCCGCGCGATGCGCTAGATTGAGCGACACCGTGGACCTCCACCATCTGCGCGGGCGCTGGCTGCTCGTGTGCGCCCTGGCCGCGCTGACGGGCCGCCCCGCGGGCGCCCAGCCGCTCCCCCGCGTGACCGCACGGCTGCAGGCCGACCTGGCGGTGGTGCAGGCGTTCCGCCCGGCGTATCCGTTCTGGCAGCACATCTTCTCGATTCCTGACGGCCGCATCGCGTTTGGCAGCGAGCGCGACGGCCGGTTGATTGCGACCTTCCCGACCAAAGGCGACTGGTCTCGCGGCGCCGTGTGGGCCGATCCCGCGGTGAGCGCCGCGTTCGCCGGCGTGACCTGGCCCGTGCGCCTCGACGATCGCCGCGACCTGGTGGCCCGGCGGCTCGTGTCGTCCATGGGCGCGTTGCTCAGCAATCCCACGCGGGGGCTGTTCCTGCTGCCGAACGTGCCCCGCTACGGACCGTTTCTCGCCGAGTGGAGCCTCATCTACGAGCGCTTCGGCGTGCCGGCCGACATCGGCCTGTCGCAGGCCATCCTCGAATCGGGCCTGAACGGCACCGCGCGCTCGCGCTCCAATGCCTTGGGGCTGTGCCAGTGGCTGGGGCGCAACTGGCAGTTCCTCGATCGACTGTCGCCGGCCACCATCGAGGCCTTCAACCAGACCACGCAGGCGCCCTACTGCGCCGCCTATCTCTCGATCCTCGGCACCATGTACGGCAGCTTCATCCCGGCTCTGTCGGAACATCACTCGGGCGGCGTGAATGTGGGACGCGCCGTGATCAACGGCGAGCGCCTGGGCGGCGCCACCACCAGTGAGCAGTATTTCCTGGGGTCGCAGTTCGCGCGCGATCTGCGCTCGGTCGACCTGCGCGGCTACCGCGACCTGTACCGCACCTACGGCCCTCGTTCGTTTCGCTATGCCGAGATGGTGTTCGGCAACACCATCCTGGTGCAGCGCATCCGCGCCCAGGTGCTGCAGGAGCCGATCTTCGCGACGCGCAGTTCCCGGCCGGTGCCGATGGGCGAGATCACCAAGCGCACGGGACTCACGGCCGCCGAGGTGCTGCGGTTCAATCCCGCCCTCACGCGTCAGGTACCGGCGCAGGCCAACCTCTACCTGCCGATCCGCGTGCCCGAGTTCGGCGACGACCTGTCGTTCTGGCACCAGCCGGCCGCCCCCGCCTTTACCGAGGCGCTCGACGCGTTCCTGCAGCTCGAGGCCGGCGTGCAGCGCTGGCACGAGGCGTCGTTCGAGCCGGTGCTGCAGGCGCATCGCCGGCGCTTCGAGGCCACGCGCAGCGAAGAAGGCACGGTCATGGCGTCGGTACTCGCCTATGTCATTTCTGACCTGCGCACCAGCCGCCGCGCCGCGATCCTCGACGACTTCCGTTCGAATGGGAAGGTGCTCGACCTGTTCAAGCGCGGTGTCGCCGAGCTGGGCGCGGCGCTCTCAGGCACGCAGCGCTAACCGCGCGCCCGCCACGCCGCCAGCACCTGCGCCTCACGCTCGGCCGAGAGGCCGGCGCGCAACTGCGCCTTCCGCTCCTCGGTCTGCTGGTGAGAGAAGGCCAGTGGCCTTCAGGCGGATCACCCACTCCCCCAGATCGCGCGCGTCGATGAGTTGCACCGGGTCGTTCGCCGGCGGTGCCAGCACGGCGGGAAGTCGGGACCGCCCCTTTCACGGCGGCCGCGGCCTCGCGCACCCAGCGCGGGCGGGTGGTCGGGTTGTCGATGACGACATCCCACTCGCCGGTCTCGAGCGCGTCCTCGTTGCCGGGATTCGGCACCGCCAGCGCGCTACGCGTCGGCGCGGGCGGCCGGTGGCGGCACCACCATGAGCGACACCGCCATGGCTGTGACCGCCGCGATGAGGCCCCACATGGCGGCCGTCATCCACGCCGGTCCGGGATGCCCGAAGGTCTGCACGGCGAGCACGCCCAGCACCCCGCAGACCGTGGACGCGACCGCCCCAGCCGTGCTGGCGCGCGGGATGAAGAGGCCAGACAGGATCGGCACGAACAGACCCACGCCCATCAGCGTGTAGAAGATGCTGAGCGCGGCAATCACCGACTCGGCCGTCATCGCCAGCATCACAGCGGCCGCACCGAGGACCACCGCCGTCACGCGTGCAACCAGCAACTGCCGCTGTTCGTCTGCACGCTTGTTGATGAAGCGCGAGTAGAGATCGCGCGTCACCGACGTGGTGAGCATGAAGAGCACCGCGTCGGCCGCGCTGATCTCGGCCGAGAACACGGCGGCCAGTCCGAGACTGCCAATGGCCGGCGGCACGCCCTGCAGCAGCAGCGTCGGCAGGGCCAGTTCCGGCGACGTCAGATCGGGGAAGCGCACGCGCGCGATCATCCCCATGCCCACGGGCACGATGGCGTAGAGGAAGAGGCCGAGCGCGTTCAGCCCCACGCCGATGCGCACGGCCGACCCGTCGCGCGCGCCGTAGACCTTCTGCAACAGGCCGGGCGACACGACGAACGCAGGTGCCAGCATGGCCAGGTAGACCCAGCCCGACGCGCCCCCCTGCATGAAGCCCCAATACGTGTCGGTCGGTTGCAGCAGTTGAATGGCCGGCCAGCCTCCAGCCGCCGCCCACGCAAACGGCAGCGCGACGCCCAGGCCGACGAGCTTCACCGTGAGCTGCACCATGTTCACCCAGGCGGAGGTGAGCAGGCCGCCCGCGGCGAAGTAGGTGGTGACGACCACGCCGCCGATGATGCAGCCCCACAGCTTGGGCACGCCGGCCACCACGCCGAGAATCCAGGCCAGCGCGATGAGCTGCCCGCTCAGGATGAAGAGCGCGCCTACCCACAGCAGCAGGCCGATGAGCAGACGCTCGCTCGGCCCGAAGCGATGCTCGAGGTAGTCGCCCACGGTGCGCAGGTTGTGACGCACCGCGATCCGGTGGATGGCGGGGCCGATCCAGAAGGCGAGCGCCACCGATCCGATCGCGGCCGACCCCACCCACCACCAGGCGGCGAGTCCGTCGCGATAGCCGAGGCCGGTGGCGCCCACGGTCGAGCCCGCGCCGATGTTGGCCGCCAGCATCGTCGAGAAGAGCAGGCCCGGACCGAGCGACCGGCCGGCCACGAAGAAGCCCTCGGCCGTGCGCACCTTGCGGCCGATCCACAGGCCCAGGCCGATGATGCCGGCGGAGTAGACGAGCAGCAGGAGCAGCGTGTTGGTCATCAACGTGTCGCTCGAGACCGACGTGCCGGTGGCCGGTTCACAGCAGGAAGCCCGCAATCGTGGCGGTCACGAAGTTGGCGAGCGTGCCGGCCACCATGGCCCGGATGCCGAGCCGCGCCAGGTCGTGGCGGCGGTTGGGGGCCAGCGCCCCGATGCCGCCGATCTGGATGCCGATCGAGCTGAAGTTGGCGAAGCCGCACAGGGCGTAGGTGGCAATCGTGAACGAGCGCGGGTCGAGCGCCTCCTTGAGCGTGCCGAGCTGCGAGTAGGCCACGAACTCGTTCAGCACCATGCGCGTGCCGAGCAGGTTGCCGATCACCGAAGCGTCCTGCCAGGGCACGCCCATGCTCCAGGCGAGCGGCGCGAACACCCAGCCGAAGATCTGCTGCAGGCTGAGGCCCACGAGGCCCAGGGCGGCGTTGGTCATGGCGATCAAGGCCAGGAACGAGATCAGCATGGCGCCCACGTTGAGCGCCAGTGCCAGGCCTTCGGAGGTGCCGCGGCCGGCCGCGTCGATCACGTTCACGTCGGTGCGTTCGACCTCGAGCGTCACCGTGCCCATGGTCTTGGGCTGCTCGGTTTCGGGCACGAACATCTTGGCCATCATGAGCGTGCCTGGCGCGGTCATGATCACCGCCGTGAGCAGGTGGCGCGCCTCGATGCCGAACAGGATGTAGGCGGCCATGATGCCGCCAGAGATGTGCGCCATGCCGGAGGTCATCACGGTCATGAGTTCCGAGCGCGTCATCTCGGGCAGGTATGGGCGGATCGTGAGGGGCGCTTCGGTCTGGCCCATGAAGATGCTGGCGGCCACGTTGAGCGACTCGGCGCCGCTGGCCTTCATGAACCGGCGCATGCCCACGGCGAAGAGCCGCACCACCAACTGCATCACGCCCAGGTAGTAGAGGATGGCGAAGAGCGCGGCGATGAAGATGATGGTCGGCAGCACCTGGAAGGCGAACAGCACCGAGTAGCGGGCGCCCTCGGCGCCGAGCACCGCGGTCATGATGCGCGGCCAGGCCTCCTTGTCGCCGAGCGGGCCGAAGACGAAGGCCGCGCCGACGTTGCCGAAGTCGAGCAGGCGGTTGATGCCCTGGCCGAGGAACACGAACAGCTGCTGGCCGGGCGTGGTCTTCAGCACGAGCAGCGCGAACAGCATCTGCAGGCCGAGGCCCCACGCCACGGTGCGGCGGTCGATGGCGCGGCGGTTGGTCGAGGCGCAGTAGGCGATGGTCAGAATGACCAGAAGGCCCACAAGGGACTGCACCTTGGGCGCCTGTGCGGCATACGCCGTGAGCGCCGCGGCGGCGGCCACGGCCAGGGCGCCGCCCACGACCACGAGATCCTGCCGGGTCCAGGGCTGCGGCGGCCCGGGTAACGCGGGTGCTGTGTTCATGCGTCGACAGCGTATGCTGCCGCCGGGTCGCCAGCAACCCCAATGCGGCGCCCGCACGCCGGAGCGGGTCCGACCGGCGGGGCGGGCTGAACAGGTAGGCCGTGGCAAAGAACGCAGGCTGAGCCGCGCTCTGACGACCGCACCGCCTGGGGCCGATACGTAAAGCGGTCTGTCGATGTACTCCCGCGGCGAGAAGCGTGGGCTTCACGGTGGGGCAGACCGTGCCGCCGCCGACGGCTTCGACCTGCAGGAAGACGGCCGTAAGCGCGACCGTGGTATGAAGGTAAAGTCATGCGCATGATCGACGGCCGTGAGGCCGGCGACACCGGGGTCGGCATTGCAGGAGCGCCCAGCATTCATGACGCGCGGTGAACTACCGGCGGAGGTGCGCCGTTTCATCCTGGTGAGCATCCCGTCCGTTCCGTATCTGGAGGCGGTGCTGCTGCTGCGGGCAGAGCCCGACGTGCTCTGGAACGCAGCACGCCTCGGGCAGCGCCTCTACGTGAACGAACGCGTCGCTGGCGACCTGCTCCGGGAACTGGCCGGTGGCGCGATCGCGCAGGCGCAGGAGGCCGGTGGCGGGTGGCACTACGCGCCCCATGCCGACCTTGCGCAGTTGCTCGACGCACTTGCGGCGGCCTACACACACAACCTCGTAGGGGTCACGGACCTCATCCATTCACGCGTTGACAAGCGGGCGCAGCAATTCGCCGACGCTTTCCGCTTTCGGAAGGAGTGATGCCATGGCCGCCGTGATCTATTCGCTCTGCGCGCTCACGGCGTTGGCCTGCACGCTGCTCCTCTGGCGCAGCTGGAGGGCGAGCGGACACCGGCTGCTGTTCTGGAGCGCACTCTGTTTCGCGGGGCTGAGCCTCAACAATCTGCTGCTCGTGGTCGACAAGGTCATCCTGCTCGACGGCTCCCTCATCACCTGGCGGCTCTGGGCCGCGCTGGTCGCGGTGCTTCTCCTGGTGTTCGGGCTGGTGTGGGGGGAGAAATAGCCATGGACCAGTTGCTCATGGGCGCCATTGCCGCGGGATCGCTCGTGGCCGGGTTGTTCTTCTTCCGCTTTTGGCACCGCTCGCGCGACAGCTTCTTCCTCTTCTTCGCTCTTTCGTTCTGGCTGGAGGCGGCGAATCGCGTGGCGCTGGCGGTGGTGGTGGGCTCCAGGGAGGATGGCGCACTGATCTACAGCGTCCGGCTGGTTGCTTACGGGCTCATCCTGCTGGCGATCTGGCAGAAGAACCGGCGCTGAGCACGTCAAGGCGCCGCGCACCGTAGCACCTTGCGGGCGACGGGCCAGCGGGGGAGGAGGCAAACCCGCCAGCCACGGTTCTGGCGCTCGCCCGCTCTCCCAGAGAACTAAGGGGAGCCTGTCAGAGCTTGGGGATGCGCAGCGTTGATCGTCGGATGACGAGAAGTCCCACGAGGGACTGCACCGTGGGCGCCCGCGTATCGGCCGCCGGAACATCGTCTAAATCCCCTTGACTTGGCTCGAACGTTCACGAGATGCTCCCCCAGATGCCTGTCGAACGCGGAGGCAGCCTCATCCGTGATCCCCGGCAAGATGACGTTCCACCCCGTCTTGACGCGCCGCTGACCTGAACCGAGAATCCCCATGCCATCCCGGCGTCTTGCTTCAACCCAGACTCGCGTGCTCGTCACGCCGCAGAGTGCTGGAACCGACCCCTTTCTGGCCAGCCTGCTGACCGAGATGCTCGACCTGAACGAGGGCGACTTCTCGGCGCGGTTGCCGAGGGATCTCACCGGCGTGAACGGCAAGATCGCCGACGCCTTCAACGACCTGGCGATGGCGTGCGGGCGCCGCTCGGCCGAGATCGCCCGCGTGACCCAGAGCGTCGGCAGGAGCGGCAAGCTGAAGCAGCGCCTGCATGTGGCCGGCGCGCGCGGCGGCTGGGCCGAAGAAGTCCTGGCCATCAACAACTTGATCGACGATCTGGTGTGGCCGACGAGCGAAGTCACGCGCGCGGTCGGCGGGGTCGCGCAAGGCGACCTGACCCGGTCGGTGCCGCTCGATGTCGAGGGACGCCCGCTCGAAGGGGAGTTCCTCCGTTCGGCCAAGCTCGTCAACACCATGATCGATCAGCTCTCCGTATTCACCTCTGAGGTCACGCGCGTGGCCCGTGAAGTGGGCACTGAAGGCAAGCTCGGCGGGCAGGCCAAGGTGAAGGGCGCGTCCGGCGTCTGGAAGGAGCTGACCGAGGCGGTGAACCAGATGGCCGGCAACCTCACGGCCCAGGTGCGCAACATCGCCGACGTCACCATCGCCGTGGCCAACGGCGACCTGTCCAAGAAGATCACGGTCGACGTGCGCGGCGAAATTCTGCAGCTGAAGGAGGCCATCAACACGATGGTCGACCAGTTGCGCGGGTTCGCCGCCGAAGTCACGCGGGTCGCCCGTGAAGTCGGCACCGACGGCAAGCTCGGCGGGCAGGCCGTGGTGCCCGGCGTGGCCGGCACGTGGAAGGACCTGACCGACTCGGTCAACGCCATGGCCTCGAACCTCACCGCCCAGGTGCGCAACATCGCCGGCGTGACGACGGCCGTGGCGCGCGGCGACCTGTCCCGCAAGATCACGGTCGACGTCAAGGGCGAGATCCTCGAGCTGAAGATCACGATCAACACGATGGTCGACCAGCTGAACGCCTTCGCCTCGGAAGTGAGCCGGGTCGCGCGTGAAGTCGGCACCGAAGGCAAGCTCGGCGGGCGCGCGGAAGTGCCCGACGTTGCCGGCACGTGGAAAGACCTGACCGACTCGGTCAACGCGATGGGCGCCAACCTCACCGCGCAGGTCCGCAACATCGCCGAAGTGACCACGGCCGTGGCCCGCGGCGACCTGTCGCGCAAGATCACGGTCGACGTCAAGGGCGAGATCGCCGAGCTGAAGGACACCATCAACACGATGGTCGACCAGCTCAATGGCTTCGCCTCGGAGGTGACGCGGGTCGCCCGTGAGGTCGGCACCGAGGGCAAGCTCGGCGGCCAGGCGGTGGTGCAGGGGGTCGGCGGCACCTGGAAGAACCTGACCGACTCGGTCAACTCGATGGCCTCGAACCTCACCGGCCAGGTTCGCAACATCGCCTACGTGGCCACCTCGATTGCCCGCGGCGACCTGTCGAGCAAGATCACCGTCGACGTGAAGGGCGAGATCCTCGAGCTCAAGAACACCATGAACACCATGGTGGATCAGCTGAACGCCTTCGTCTCGGAGGTCAGCCGCGTCGCCCGCGAAGTGGGCACCGAGGGCAAGCTCGGGGGCCAGGCCGAAGTGCCCGGCGTGGCCGGCACCTGGAAGGACCTCACCGACAACGTCAACTCGATGGCCTCGAATCTCACCGGTCAGGTGCGCAACATCGCCGACGTGGCCACCGCCATCGCCCGAGGGGATCTGTCGCGCAAGATCACGGTCGACGTGAAGGGCGAGATCCTGCAGCTGAAGGACACCGTCAATACCATGGTCGACCAGCTCAATGCCTTTGCTTCCGAGGTGAGCCGCGTCGCCCGCGAGGTGGGTACCGAGGGCAAGCTCGGCGGCCAGGCGGCGGTGCCGGACGTCGCCGGCACGTGGAAGGACCTCACCGACAATGTCAACTGGATGGCCTCGAACCTCACCGGCCAGGTGCGCAACATCGCCGACGTCGCCACGGCCATCGCCAACGGCGACCTGTCCCGCAAGATTACGGTCGACGCCAAGGGCGAGATCCTCGAGCTGAAGAACACCGTGAACACGATGGTCGACCAGCTCAACGCCTTCGCCTCGGAGGTGACGCGGGTCGCCCGTGAAGTGGGCACCGAAGGCAAGCTGGGCGGGCAGGCGGTCGTCACCGGCGTCGCGGGCACGTGGAAGGGCCTCACCGACAACGTCAACTTCATGGCCTCGAACCTCACCGGCCAGGTGCGCAACATCGCCGAGGTGGCCACCGCCGTGGCGCGCGGCGACTTGTCGCGCAAGATCACGGTCGACGTGAAGGGCGAGATCCTCGAGCTGAAGGACACCGTGAATACGATGGTGGACCAGCTGAACGCCTTCGCTTCGGAGGTCAGCCGTGTCGCCCGCGAAGTGGGCACCGACGGCAAGCTCGGCGGCCAGGCGGTCGTCACCGGCGTGGCCGGCACCTGGAAGGACGTCACCGACAACGTCAACCAGATGGCCGGCAACCTCACGGCGCAGGTGCGCAACATCGCCGAGGTGACGGTGGCGGTGGCGACCGGCGACCTGTCGAAAAAGATCACCGTCGACGTCCGCGGCGAGATCCTGCAGCTCAAGGACACCATGAACACCATGGTGGAGCAGCTGCGCTCGTTCGCCGCCGAGGTGACGCGCGTCGCCCGCGAAGTGGGCACCGATGGCAAGCTCGGTGGCCAGGCCGAAGTGCCCGGCGTCGCCGGCACCTGGAAGGACCTCACCGACAACGTCAACTCGATGGCCTCGAACCTCACCGGCCAGGTGCGCAACATTGCCGACGTGGCCACGTCGATCGCCCGCGGCGACCTCTCCCGCAAGATCACCGTCGACGTGAAGGGCGAGATCCTCGAACTGAAGAACACCGTCAACACCATGGTCGACCAGCTCAACGCCTTCGCTTCGGAAGTGAGCCGCGTGGCCCGCGAGGTGGGCACCGAGGGCAAGCTCGGCGGCCAGGCGGTGGTGCCCGGCGTGGCCGGCACGTGGAAAGACCTCACCGACAACGTCAACTCGATGGCGTCGAACCTGACCGGCCAGGTGCGCAACATCGCCGAGGTGACGATCGCCGTCGCCAACGGCGACCTGTCGCGCAAGATTACGGTCGACGTGCGCGGCGAGATCCTGCAGCTGAAGGAAGCGACCAACGCGATGGTCGAGCAGTTGCGGTCATTCGCGTCAGAAGTGACCCGCGTGGCCCGCGAGGTTGGCACCGAGGGCCGCCTGGGCGTGCAGGCGGTCGTGCCGGGCGTGGCCGGCACGTGGAAGGACCTCACCGACTCGGTGAACGTCATGGGCGCCAACCTCACGGCCCAGGTGCGCAACATCGCGGAAGTGACCACAGCGGTGGCGCGCGGCGACCTCTCCCGCAAGATCACCGCCGACGTGAAGGGCGAGATCCTCGAGCTGAAGAACACCATCAACACGATGGTCGATCAGCTGCGGGCGTTTGCCGCCGAGGTCACGCGCGTGGCCCGCGAGGTCGGGACCGAAGGCAAGCTGGGCGGCCAGGCCGAGGTGCCGGGCGTGGCCGGCACGTGGAAGGACCTGACCGACTCGGTCAACGTGATGGCGGCGAATCTGACCGACCAGGTGCGCGGTATCGTGAAGGTGGTCACCGCGGTGGCTGACGGCAGCCTGCGCCAGAAGCTCACGGTGGAGGCCAAAGGCGAGGTCGCCGCCTTGGCCGACACGATCAACAACATGACCGACACCCTCGCCACCTTCGCGCAACAGGTCTCGAACGTGGCGCGCGAAGTCGGTGTCGATGGGCGGCTCGGCGGTCAGGCGAACGTGCCGGGCGCCTCGGGCACCTGGAAGGACCTGACCGGCAACGTCAACCTGCTGGCCGCCAACCTCACCAATCAGGTGCGCGCGATCGCCGAGGTGGCGACCGCCGTGACCAAGGGCGACCTGACGCGATCGATTCAGGTCGAGGCGCGGGGCGAGGTCGCTGAACTCAAAGACAACATCAACACCATGATCGGCAACCTGCGCGCGACGACGGACTCCAACCAGGAGAAGGACTGGCTGAAGACGAACCTCGCCAAGTTCACCCGCATGCTGCAGGGACAACGCGATCTGGTCACCGTTGGCAAGCTCCTGCTGTCCGAACTGGCGCCGCTGGTCGGCGCGCAGCAGGGCACCGTCTACCAGATGCTCGGCGACGTGTCCGTCAGCGCCCCGGCGCTGTCGCTGCTGGCCGGCTATGCGGTCGGCGACGACCAGTCGACGCGGATCGAAGTGGGCAAGGGTTTGGTCGGCCAGTGCGCGCTCGAAAAGCAGCGCATCCTGATCACGAAGGTGCCGCCGAAGTACGTCCGGATCCGCTCGAGTCTGGGCGCCACCACGCCGAAGAACATCGTGGTGTTGCCGGTGCTGTTCGAGGGTGAGACCAAGGCGGTGATCGAGCTGTCGTCGATCGAGCCCTTCACCACCACCCACCTGACCTTCCTGGAGCAGTTGACGCAGTCGATCGGCGTCGTGCTCAACACCATCGAAGCGACGATGCGCACCGAGAATCTGTTGCAGCAGTCGCAGCAGCTCACGATCGCGTTGCAGACGCGCCAGAACGAACTGCAGCAGACCAACGAGCAGCTCGCGCTGAAGGCCCAGGAGCTGGCCGAACAGAACGTCGAGGTCGAACGCAAGAACAAGGAAGTCGAGCAGGCGCGGCGCGCCCTCGAGGAGAAGGCCGCGGAGCTGGCCCTCACCTCCAAGTACAAGTCCGAGTTCCTGGCTAATATGTCCCACGAGTTGCGCACGCCGCTCAACTCGATTTTGATCCTGGGCCAGCAGCTCGCCGACAACCCGTCGGGCAGCCTGGCGGCCAAGGAAGTCGACTTCGCGCGCAACATCCACTCGGCCGGCACCGACCTGCTGACGCTCATCAACGACATCCTCGACCTCTCCAAGATCGAGTCCGGCACGGTCACCGTCGACGTGGAGGAGATCTCGTTCCGGTCGTTGCGGGACAGCGTGGAACGCACCTTCCACCATATCGCCGACGCGAAACACCTCGAGTTCACCATCGACCTGGCCAGCGACCTTCCGCCGACCTTGATGAGCGACCCCAAGCGCCTGCAGCAGATCCTCAAGAACCTGCTGTCGAACGCCTTCAAGTTCACGCAACAGGGCCGCGTGAGCATGCGGGTGCGGCAGGTCCACAGCGGCTGGTCGTCGGACCATCCGACCCTGCGCCTGGCCTCGTCGGCGGTCGCCATCGAAGTCGAGGATTCAGGCATCGGCATCGCGCCACAGAAGCAGAAGCTGATCTTCGAAGCCTTCCAGCAGGCCGACGCCGGCACCAGTCGCAAGTTCGGCGGCACCGGGCTGGGACTGGCCATCAGCCGTGAGCTGGCGATTCTGCTCGGTGGTGAGATTCGGCTGGCCAGCGAGCCCGGGATCGGCAGCACGTTCACGCTCTTCCTGCCGTTCAGCTATACCGGTCCGGCCCGCGCCGAGGGAACGGCGGCGGCGCCCGATGCGGCGTTGCAGAAGGCACCGATTTTCTCGGTGGTCAAGGCCGAGCAGGCCGTGCCCGACGACCGCGAGACGGTGGGGGACAGCGATCAAACGGTGCTGATCATCGATGACGACCCGCACTATGCCCGGGTGCTGCTCGGCGTAGCGCGCGATCGCGGCTTCAAGGGCATTGTCGCCAGCCGCGGTCAAACGGCGCTGGCTCTGGCGCGGCGGTACCGGCCGACCGCGATTACGCTCGATGTCTTCCTGCCCGACATGCTCGGCTGGACCGTGCTGAACGACCTGAAGCTCGATCCCACGACCAGGCACATTCCGGTGCAGATGCTCTCGGTCGAAGAAGAGCGCCAGCACGGCCTGTCGCATGGGGCTTTTTCCTATCTGGTCAAGCCGTCTTCCGCCGCAGAGCTCGAACACGCCTTCGATCGCATCGCGTCCTATGTCATCCCGCACAAGAAGCGGCTGCTGGTCGTGGAAGACGACGAGATCGCTCGCATGAGCATCGTCGAGCTGTTGATGCACGACGACATCGAGATCGTGGCGGTGGGTAGCGGCCGCGAGGCCCTGGAGGTCGTGCGCTCCCATCCCGTCGAATGCTGCGTGGTCGATCTGACGTTGCCGGACATGACCGGCCTCGAGCTGATTGAGCGGATGCAGC